>Ga0070731_10005214_pt1 | contig 10832 bp, 11 predicted proteins | sample Coa_R1_2_FD_66448 | JGI IMG/M metagenome (GOLD analysis project Ga0070731, IMG submission 66448) | Surface soil microbial communities from Centralia Pennsylvania, which are recovering from an underground coalmine fire - Coalmine... | ecosystem: Environmental > Terrestrial > Soil > Unclassified ... | reverse complement strand
CGCGCCATCCTGGCGATGGAGAAGGGCCCGCCCGGCGATCGCGCCTTCGCCGATGCCTTCGCGGCGTGGTCGAAATAATTCTAATATTCCGAGCGCCGTCGGGTATTGTTGCCGACCCTTGAGTGCCGAGTGAGGACAGCTGCGAAGATGAGTGCATCCGACGCGAGAAAGGCGAAAGCGGTCGGCAACTCCCACATTGCCTCAGCGCTTCGCACGCTCGATAACGAGGCCGAGGGCGTTGCAACGCTCGCCGCGGCGATGTCCGACGGATTGGGTGCGCCGTTCGTCGCCGCCGTCGAAACGATCCGGGCGGCGCGCGGCCGGGTGATCGTGACCGGCATGGGAAAGTCCGGTCACGTCGCGCGCAAGATCGCCGCGACGCTCGCCTCGACCGGCACGCCGGCATTCTTCGTGCACGCCGCCGACGCAAGTCACGGCGACCTCGGCATGATCACGTCCGACGACGTGATGCTGGCGCTGTCCTGGTCGGGCGAGACCGAGGAGCTCAAAGACCTGATCAATTATTCCCGGCGCTTTCGTATCGTGCTGATCGCGGTCACGGTGAATGTGGACAGCACGCTCGGCAAGGCGGCCGATATCGTGCTGGCATTGCCGCCGACCCGCGAAGCATGTCCGCACAATCTCGCGCCGACCACATCGTCGCTGATGCAGCTCGCGCTCGGCGATGCGCTGGCGATCGCCTTGCTTGAGAGCCGAGGATTTACCGCCGTCGATTTCGGCGTCTTTCATCCGCGCGGCCGACTCGGCGCCGCGCTGAAATTCATCCGCGACATCATGCATTCCGGCCAGGCCGTGCCGCTGATCAAACGGGGCGCGCTGATGTCGGAAGCGATCGTCGAAATGTCGGCCAAGGGTTTCGGCTGCGTCGCCGTGACCGACGGCGCCGGCAGGCTTGCCGGCATCATCACCGACGGCGATTTGCGCCGCCACATGCGAGCCGATCTGCTGCAGCTGACCGTCGATGCCGTCATGACGCCATCGCCGATCATCGTGCGGCCTGACCAATTGGCCAGCGAGGCGCTGCAGCTGCTCAATTCATTGAAGAAACAGGCGCTGATCGTCGTCGAGTCGGACAGGCCGGTCGGCATCGTGAACTTCCACGATCTGCTGCGCGCCGGCGTGGCGTGATGGCGCTAATAGAGCCCGCCCCGCACCACGTTCGAATCGTCGGAGGCCGATTGCGGGGCGGCCTGGACGGCCGGCGCGGCGGGAGCGGCCGACGCGGCAGGCGGCAGCGCAGATTGGACAACCGGCTTCGCCGGAACGGCAGCCGCATTCGCGCCGCTCGCGAACTGCGGCGACGCATTCTGGTCAGCTTGCCCGTGCGCGATGAATGTTTTGTATCCCGGAGCGCCCGGCCGCGGCGGCACATCGTCGGGCATGCCGCCGGCCCAATGCGGCCAGTGATCCGCAACAAAGGCGGAAACTCCGTCTTCGGAAGCCCCCGCGCAGGAGCTAAGGACGAAGCCGGAGCATACGATGATTGCCGCCGCGATCAGGCGCTTGACGATCAGGTTCACCGTCGGATTGTCAACCCCGCGCGCGGTCTGCATCGAGCGCCGTTTGTCGCTTTGTCCGATCGCATAGCGGGTCATTAGCGGTGCCGTCATGCCAGTGCTGCGCCTTGCGACGTCTCGCCTGCCGCGTGCGTTTCTAGAACTCAAAAGTTTATATTTTCCGCGGGCCCGGCGCACCTCCAGGTGGACGGCTTTCATGGCGGGACTGTGGTACCGGCAGAGCGCTCGCAGGGTGCGGACATGGCTGGGCCGTGCGGGCGGGCGTGCCGCGCTGGCGCTGGCGCTCCTCGTATTGCCGGCTTGCAGCGAGCTGGCGCGGCCGAGCGAAGCTGCCGCGCCGCCGGCGCCGCCGCCTTACGTCTCGCTCACCGCCAATTATCTCTTATCGACGTTAAAAGATCGCGCGTCTTATACCGGCTTTGAAATCTCAGGCTTGCGTTGGGTCGATTCCATGAAGGGGCGGGCATGGCTCGCCTGCGTGCATTTCCAGGATCACGGACACCTGCGCACCTATGCGATCTTCATCCAGGGCAATGCCGTCGTCGATGCGCGATATGCTGTCGAGATCGATACCTGCGAAACGCAAACCTACACGCAATTCGATCTGGTGACCGGCCAGCTCGGGCGACCGACCGCTCCGGTGCAGTCGCCGCTCTACTAAAGCCTACGCCGCCTGGCGCAGCGCAAGCGCCTGATCGACCGCTTCGAGAACCTGCCGCACGCTAAGTTCATCCAGGCACTGGCTATGGCTGTTCAAATGACCTTCGCAGCCAAGCTTGTCGCAGGGCATGCAAGGCAATGGATTCTGCACCACCCAGACATTGCCGCGGCGCTGGATTGTCCCGGCGCGCCGCCACGGCGTGTCCAGGCCGCCGATCGGCCAAGGCCCGATCAGACTCGGGCTCGCCGGACCGTAAAGCGCCACGGTCGGCGCGCCGGCGCCGGCCGACAGATGCGTGACCGACGTATCCGGCCCGACATACACGGAGGCCCCGCGCAACAGCGCCGCAAGTTCCGGCCAGCCCAGCGCGCCATCGCGGCGCACGACGGGCGGATCGACTCCGTTCCACAGGCGATCGAGATAATCCTTCTCCGCGGCATCGCCGCCGCCGGTTGCGATCACGGTGAGGCCGCGCTCGGCCAGCGCCCGCGCCAGCGCACGCCAGCCTGCGTCGGTCCAGCGCCGGATGCGGAACATTGGATTGGCATGAAGCACGGCGTAGCGGCCGGAGATCGGTACCGCAGCTAATGTCGCGCTTGCCGGGCAGACGATATCGTGCCGGCGCGGAATGCCGAGCAGATCCACGAGCCGCAACAGTTCATTGACCCGATGATTCTGATTGTCGGACGCAATGGCTCGATCGAAGACGCGGCGCTTCCACCACGCTCCCGAGTCCGCCTCGGCAACAAAGCCAATGCGGCGACGCCCCGCCGCCCAGGCGAGAAAAGTCGGCCGGTCACCGGTCTGTGTCGGCACCGCGAGATCGTAACGGCGCCACAGAAGCCGAACCAGCGCCGCTGTCGCCGCAAGGGACGGATGCTGCGGCACGGTGATGACGTTATCCAGATCGCGGTTGCCCTCCAGCATCCCCTCCGTGCCGGCAAACACCAAAGCGTCGACCGAAGTGGCGGCAAATCCTGCTTTCAATGCGCCGATCAACGGCGTCGTCAGCAATACGTCGCCGAGCCGGCGGAGCGTGACGACCAGGATGCGCGGCTTGTCGGGCAATTGAATGGGCGTCATGGCTGCGCCGAACTTTGTTGCGCCAAACCTTGTTGCACCGTGAAACTTTGCTGCCGCCGCGCATCGTCATCGGGGCCGACCCGCGACAGCCCGCGCAAGGCGCGCACGCGATCGCCGGCGATGACCTCGTCCAGTCTCGCCCGGTTGGCCGGCAATTGCGAGCGGTCGTTCTGCGGGTGCCACAAATGCAGCACCCCGGTCGCGAAGCGGCCGTCCTTGCGCCGCACGCCGGCATGCAGCAAACGCACCACGAGATCGGAATCCTCCAGGCCCCAGCCGGTATAAGCGCAATCAAAACCGTCGATGCGGTCGAGGTCTCCTCGCGCCACCGCGAGATTGCAGGTTTGCGCGCCTTGCCAGCTGTCGCGGCGCAGCCTGCGCAACGGTCCCAACGGCAGGCGCAGCGTCGGCAACAGCCGGTTGACGCCGCCGCGCAGCCGCTGCAGCAGCAGCATAGCAAAATTCCAGGTCTCGGGCCGCCAGCCGCGAGTAAGCACCGCATCGGTCAGTTCGCGCGACAACAGAATGCGGTTGCCGGTCACGAACCAGCCCGCTTCGTGCAGCCGGCGATGCGCGGCGACGAAGTCGGCGCCCGCTAGGCAATCGCCGTCGAGAAAGATGCACGTCTCTCCGGCGCTGGCGCGAATGCCGCGATTACGGATTTCGCCGCCGCGAAAACCGTCATGCTCGTGCCGGACATGCTTGAGCGGCAGCGGCAGCCGCGTCCGCCAGCTTTCAATCACGCGCGCGGTGTCCGCCCGCGACCCGTCATCGGCAATGACGATCTCGAAATTGCGGTCCGACTGATTGGCGAGCGCCCGCAATGCCGCATTGAGCGCATCCTCGCGGTTATAGGTTGTGACAATGACGGAAATGAGCGCCGCGCCGCTCACGACTTGTCGTCCTTGCGGATCCTCGCGGCATCGCGCGACCGGCGCAAGCGCTCGGCCAGATCGGGCTGCGGTTTCGCCAGCACGCCACGCCAGCCGGCGAGAAACTCGGCCTTGAGCCGATCATCAACCTGCCAGGGAAATACCGTCCGCATCGGTTAATCCTCCGCGGATTGTTTCGCCGGACGCGCCCGCTCGACTATCGCCGTGGTCGAGTGACCGGGCACAAGATCGACCAGGAGCACAGCGCCGCCGGATTTTTCCACGACGTCGTGGCCGACAACGTCTTCATGGCGGTAATCCGCTCCTTTGACCAGCACGGCGGGGCGCACGCGCTTGATCAGGTCGAGCGGCGTGTCGTCCTCGAACACCACGACGAGATCGACCGCTTCGAGCGCAGCCAGCACCTCGGCGCGGCCCTCGGCCGGATTGATCGGCCGGCCCTTGCCTTTGAGCCGCGTCGTCGAAGCGTCGCTGTTAAGCCCGACCACCAGTCGATCGCAAGCCGCGCGCGCCTCGGCGAGCAATTTGACATGGCCGCGATGCAGAAGATCGAAGCAGCCGTTGGTGAAGCCGATGCGCAACCCATGGCGGCGCCAATCCGAAAGCCGTTCATCGAGCATCGACCAGTCGAACAAGATCTTGTCCCCTGGCGCCAGCGAGGCGGCCGGCAGGATGCGGTGGCGCAATTCGGTAAGCGAGACCGTCGAGGTGCCGCGTTTGCCGACGACGACCGCGGCCGCGGCATTGGCGGCGCGCATGGCGAATTCGAACGGCGCGTGCATGGCCAGCAGCACGGCCATTACCGCGGCCACCGTATCGCCGGCGCCGGACACGTCCCGCACCTTGACCGGATAAGCGGGAATGTGGAGCGGCGCATGACCGTCGGCATGAAGGGTCATGCCCTCCTCGCTCCGCGTGACCAGCACCGCTTCGGCCTCGACAATCCGCGCCAGTTCGGCGGCGGCCTTGCCGATCTCGGCTTCCGATGTCACCGGCCGGTGCACGGCAGCTCCCAATTCCGCACGATTGGGCGTGATCAGCGTGGCGCCGCGATAGATGCTGTAATCGTGGCCCTTGGGATCGACCACGACCGGTTTACCGAGTGCACGCGCGCGATCGATGATCGCGCGGATGACGCGCGCCGTCAGCACGCCCTTGGCGTAATCGGACAGCACCACCGCGCCGCACCGCGGCAGCGCGGCTTCGGCATGCGCAATGACCGCGGTCTCGCTTGCCGCGCTCGCCGGCTGCGCCGTCTCCCAGTCCGCCCGCATCAGATGCGCCGAATGGTGCTCGGAAACGAAGCGCACTTTGCGGGTGGTATGCCGCCCAGGCTCGATGACGAGGTGAGGAACGACCGCGCCTTTTAGCTTGGCGAATGCATCGGTGAGCGTGTGCGCCGCGTCGTCTTTGCCGATCAGGCCGACGAAAACGCACTGCGCGCCGAGCGCCGCGATATTGCGCGCGACATTGCCGGCGCCGCCGATCTCGACCTCGCTGCGCGCGACCGCAAGCACCGGCGTCGGCGCTTCCGGCGAAATCCGCGTGACTTCGCCATAGACGAAATCGTCCAGCATGAGGTCGCCGACGCAGAGCACGGTCTGCTGCGTGACGAGCTTGAGGGCTTCCTCGAAATCGAACATGTTTGTTGCCGCGCTTGCCCCTCGTGATCGCGCTCAGCGATGGCGATCGGCACGATCGAGATAACAGTTGACGTAGCGCTTCACCGCAGTCTCGAGCGGGGTGAAGTCCGCATTATAACCGGCGCGCCGCAGGTTCGTCGTCTCGGCCTCGGTGAAATATTGATAGCTGTCGCGGAGCGAAGCCGGCATGTCGACATATTTGATGGCGGGTTTCTCGCCCAACGCCGCGAACATGGCCGTGATCAGATCGCGGAAGCTGCGCGCCACACCGGTGCCGACATTGAAAATTCCCGACACGGCCGGCGTCTCCATCAGCCAACGCAGCACCGCGATCGCGTCGTCCACATAGATGAAATCGCGCTTTTGCTCGCCGTCGGCGATGCCTGGGCGATGCGACTTGAACAGCTGGATCGGCTTGCCGGTTTTGGCCTCGTCGAACCGTTTGGCGACGAGGCTCATCATCTCGCCCTTGTGGTACTCGTTCGGACCGAAGACATTGAAGAACTTCAGCCCCGCCCATTGCGGCGGCAGCTTGTCGTTACGGCGAACACGCTCGACCACGGCGAGGTCGAATATGTGCTTGCTCCAGCCGTAGAGATTCAACGGCTTAAGCCGCTTGAGCGCGCCGTTCGACCAATCGTCGGAATAGCCCTGTTCGCCGCCGCCATAGGTCGCCGCCGACGAGGCGTAGATGAAGGGCGTGCGCGTGGTGGCGCACCAATCGAATAGGCGCAGCGACAGCCGGAAATTATTCTCCATGACGGCGTCACCGTCGGTCGCGGTGGTGGAGGAGATCGCGCCGAGATGGATCACCGCGTCGAGCTTGCGCCCGTCGAGCCAACGCCCAAGGTCCGCCGGCGGGACAAAATCGGCGATCTGCCGGCCCGCCAAATTGCGCCATTTGCCGTCGCTGCCCAGGAAATCGTTCACGGCGATATCGCTGCGTCCGGCCTCGTTGAGGCTCGCGACCACGTTCGACCCAATGAACCCGGCCCCGCCGGTGACCAACAACATCGACCGCAAGACCGGTTTGAGGATTTGTTTTGGGGGGCACCTACCCCACTGCTCCTTTGCCCCAGTCTCGCACGCTCGGCAACTGGCGGCGTCGAGTTCGATTAATGAATGAATTTATATTCATTCTATAATCTGACTGGCGAAGGTTCGCAAAGCTGCGACGGCGGCAGCTATACTGGACCGTCTATTATGCAAACCGTCTCCGCCTATATCCTGGCATTCAATGAAGCCGAGAAGCTCAAGGCCGCGGCCGAGAGCGTGCTGTGGGCGGACGAGATCGTCGTCATCGATTCCTACAGCAGCGACGGCACGGCAGAGATTGCCACAGCCCTGGGGGCGCGCCTCGTGCAGGTGCCTTTCGACGGCTTCGGGAACTTGCGCAATCAAGCCCTCGAAGCCTGCCGTTGCGATTGGATTTTCAGCCTCGACGCCGATGAGCGGTGCACCGCGCCTGTGCGCGATGAGATTCTTGGCCTGCTCTCGGGCACGCCGCCATATGACGTTTATCGTGTGCCGCGTCGCAGCTTCATGATGGGGCGATGGATCCGCGGCTCGGGCTGGTACCCGAATTTTCGCCAACCCCAGCTCTTCCGCAAAGGCAGCATGCGTTACACGACAGAGGCGGTTCACGAGGGTTTTGAAGTTCCTAGCGGCAAGCCGATCGGCACGCTTGCGAATGCGATCTGGCAGTTCCCGTTCCGCGACCTTGAAGAAGTCCTGCGCAAGGCCAACCGCTATTCGTCTTTGGGAGTGCAAAAGCTCGCCAATAAACGCGTCTCCATGGCGAGCGCGCTCGCTCACGGATTTTGGGCGTTCCTCAAGCATTACATTTTAAAACGCGGATTTATTGACGGCTGGGCCGGCTTCGTCATCGCCTTCGGCAATTTCGAGGGGACCTATTACCGCTATGCCAAGCGCTACGAGCAAGCCCAGAACTGGACGCCGCCGCCGAGCGAGCCGCTGCGGCGCGAAGCGAAATCCGAAACCGGTGGTCGGAAGCGATATAATAATGAACCTTGATTCAAACGATGGTCCAGACCGCCGCCCTATACTCATCGTGCCTTACATGTGGATTGGCGACTTCGTGCGCTGCCACTCGGTGGTGAAGCTCCTCAACGCGCGCTTCCCGGACCGCCCGGTCGACATGCTGGCGACGACTTTGTGCGCGCCGCTCGCCGATTACATGCCGGGGCTGCGCCAAGCCGTCGTCGCCGACCTCCCGCGTCGCCGTCTGGCGCTGTCGGAACAGTTTGTGCTGGCACGGCGCCTCAAACGCGAAGGCTACGGCACGGCGCTGGTGATGCCGCGAACCTGGAAATCGACGCTGGCGCCGTTTTTTGCGGGCATTCCCGAGCGGACCGGTTTTGCCGGCGAGGCGCGCTTCGTCCTGCTCAACGACGTTCGTTTCGGCGAGCGGGCGCTGCCGCGCATGGTCGATCGCTGCGCGGCACTGGCATTACCGGCCGGCGCGGAATTACCGCCGGCATGGCCGTTGCCGGAGCTCAAGGTTGCCCGCGAAGAGGCGGAATCCTGGCGCAAAAGACGCGGGCTTGATGCCGAGAACCGGCCTGTCGTGGCGCTCGCTCCCGGCGCCGTCGGACCGTCGAAACGCTGGCCAAGTGCGGCCTATGCGGCGCTCGCTCGCCGCCTCATGGCCGAAGGTCTCGGCGTTTGGGTGCTCGGCGGTCCAGACGAAAAGGCGCTCGCGGCGGAAATCGTCGGCGATACGGGCGCGCGCGATCTGACCGGCCACGATCTGCGCGATGCGATCCTGGGCCTCGCCAATGCCGCGGCGGCGGTATCGAACGATTCGGGTCTCCTCCACGTCGCCGCGGCGCTTGGCACGCCATCGATCGGGATTTTCGGGCCGACCAGCCCCTGGCACTGGGCGCCGCTCAATCCTTTGGCCGGCACCGTCGAAGCTGAGACCGAACTGCCCTGCCGGCCCTGTCACAAGCCGGTCTGCCGCCTCGTCCATCACCGTTGCATGCGCGACATCGCTCCCGAGCAGGTCCTCGCCGCGACGCGGCGGGCGCTCGCGGCGGCGCTGCCGCCGGTCCGGCCGCTTAACTGAACATTCGTCAAATCGGCGTAGGGCCAACCGGTAAAATGAGCGGGGCAATATGGCGATCCTGGTCACCGGCGGCGCAGGCTATATCGGCAGCCAGATGGCGCTTGAACTCGTCGACGCCGGCGAATCCGTCGTCGTGCTCGACAATCTCTCAACCGGGCATCGCTGGGCCGTGGCCGAGGGCGTGCCGCTCGTTGTCGGCGAGACCGGCGATCAGCCGCTGGTGACGCAGCTCATCCGCGACCACGGCATCGATGCGATCATTCACTTCGCCGCTTCGATCGTGGTGCCGGATTCGGTGCGCGATCCGCTCGGCTATTATCGCAACAACACGGTGAATTCGCGCGCCTTGATCGAATGCGCGGTCAATGGCGGCGTCCGTCATTTCATCTTTTCCTCGACCGCGGCGGTGTACGGCAATCCGGCGGCGATCCCGGTGCCGGAGGACGCAGCGACGGCGCCGATCTCGCCTTATGGCTGGTCAAAGCTGATGACCGAGATCATGCTGCGCGACACCAGCCGCGCCCATGACCTCGCGCATGTCAGCTTGCGTTATTTCAACGTCGCCGGAGCCGATCCGCGCGGCCGCGCCGGCCAGTCGAGTGCGAATGCGACGCACTTGATCAAAGTCGCGGCAGAGGCGGCGCTGGGGCTGCGGGGAAAGCTCGACGTCTTCGGCACCGACTATCCGACGCCGGACGGCACCTGCATCCGCGACTACATCCATGTCAGCGATCTCGCTCGTGCGCATTCTGATGCGCTGCGTTATTTGCGTTCCGGCGGATCGTCGCTGACGCTCAATTGCGGCTACGGCCACGGCTTCTCGGTTCTCGAAGTCATCGACACGGTCAAGCGCGTGTCGGGCGTCAATTTCAAGGTCGAATACGCGCCGCGCCGCGAGGGCGATCCGGCGCGCATCGTCGCGGGCAGCGAGAGCGCGCGCGCCACGCTGGGCTGGCGACCGCGCTTCGACGACCTTCCGACCATCGTCACGCACGCGCTCGACTGGGAACGCGAACTCTTAAGACGCCGCTCGGTCGACCGATTGCGTTCGGCGCGCGGCGCCTGAGTGGCGCGCTCGGACAAAAACCCTATTGAATCAATGGCAAGCGCCGAATTCGCTTGAAAACCCCGCGCCGGGCAGGCAAGAACGCCCGGCCGCCGCTATTGCGGTGCAACGCCCGCGCGGGCAAAACGGGGCAGCATGAAAGCCGTCACCGCCGGTCATCTCGACGACTACACGACAGTGGCGCTGGTGCGCCGCCTGCTGCTCGACGAAGCGCTCGAATACTGGCCGCGCTATGCCATGGCCTTCGCGCTGATGGGGATCGCCGCGGCCGCCACCGCGCTGACTGCCTATCTTCTCGGCACCATGACGAACGAGGCTTACGTCGAGCATAATTTCCACGGCATCGTCGTCATCGGCGTGATCGCGATGGTGATCTTCGCGGCCAAGGGATTCGCCACCTACGGGTCCGCCGTGGTGCTGTCGTGGATCGGCAACAGCATCATTGCCAACAACCAGCGGCGCCTGTTCGACAAGCTGTTGCGCGAAAACATCGGCTTTTTCGCCGACCGGCATTCCAGCGAATTCATCGCCCGCCTCACCACCGGCGCCAATGCCGTGAGCCAGGTGATCAATCTCCTCATCACCGCGATCGGCCGCGATCTGATGTCGCTCATCGGCCTGACGATCGTGATGGTGATCCAGGATCCGGTCATGGCGCTGGGTGGCTTCATCATGGCGCCGCCGGCGTTCTTTTTCCTGCGCAAGCTCATTCGGCGGGTGCGCGGCATCGCGCGAATGCAGTTCACCGGCGGCACCCGTATCATCGAGACGATGCAGGAATCGCTGCAAGGCATGCGTATGGTCAAGGCGTTCGCGCTCGAAGACGAAATGCGGCGGCGGCTCAGCAAAAGCGTCGCCGA
>Ga0070731_10005213_pt1 | contig 10832 bp, 8 predicted proteins | sample Coa_R1_2_FD_66448 | JGI IMG/M metagenome (GOLD analysis project Ga0070731, IMG submission 66448) | Surface soil microbial communities from Centralia Pennsylvania, which are recovering from an underground coalmine fire - Coalmine... | ecosystem: Environmental > Terrestrial > Soil > Unclassified ... | reverse complement strand
ACTGGCGTTAACAGCTAGGAGCAAGGTTCCTTCCTTAACTCCATACATGTTCTCAGCGCGAATTTCATATCGAATCGGAATACAAGGCTCCGGTGACACATCGTTGCTAAAGCTCAGATAGAACGCCTTCAATTTAACACTCTCGCGTTGTTGGATTCGTCCGAAACTATATGAGATCATTACAGCGGAGTCATCGATTACTATTTGTGGCTCGTCGGGATAACGGAGCCGAATTCGCGAAAATGAATCTAGCTTCGTCACGGCGTCAAAAATGCTCGGCGACGCTTCCATTGGCCCACCAAGGATAGACTGTAGGTACGTGGGCTGAGGCTTGCTCGGCCTTTCAGGGCTTTCAGGTGCTTCATTAATGACACTGGCGACGGTATTGAATCGGAGCTTAAGCGTTACTCTGTTGGCTTGGACTCCATTTTTCGAAGCTAACGTAAGATTTACGTTTATTGTGCGGTAACTACAGACCCATGAACGGTAAAAGTATTCTCGGAACGAGTGACTGTATGCTTGAAGTTGGGCTTCGTAGTTGGGATTCGGCCTAGGAAACCCTAGGGCGGCGTGAAGACTAAGCTCATCGAGCTTATTTAAAGTGCTATCTTGCGGGGTCGTTACCTGGGAAACAACTTCTTCAAGTTCCTCTTGACTAAAAGTAAAGATCTCGACGTCTGCGCTATTTGACAGATTGTCAAAGCCGATGTCCAGGTCTGGGTTGGTTTTCTCGAGGTCTTGATTCCGGTCTCTAAGTTCACGAATTTGCCGGTCTCGCTCATCCTCAAGGTCGGGTAACCTCAAATCGTCGGAAGGCGATAGTGTCTTGATATCGTGCTTGCGCGCACGAAGACGCATGTGGTAATCATCAGTAAGCAAAAATACCTCATCGGCCCGGTGCGTCGACTTGAAATCAAGAATGTCAGCTATGATCTTGTCGTCACCTTCATTCTGCATCAATCCTCGGGCTGAGAAATTAAAGGCCCCCGTTCTGATATGGCTTCGTAATACACAGTTACCGACGAGCTTCGTTCCTTCAGATTCTAAACGCTCGAATTCTCGGACGGCACGCCTGGCGCGACTCCGGAGTCGCTTTTCGCCTGTTCCCTTCTGAATGTCAAGTTCCCGAATAACCCCGTCAACTATCAGCCACGTGGCAGGCCTTGTTACCCCGAGGCTACGGGGATCAATCTCCCAAATGGGTTTGAAATGCAGCACGACCTGCGTATCCGGCACTATGAATTGCTCGGTTAGAGTGCCGGCGTGCTCTGTCGAATCGTAACCGCCATCAGGTGATGGAACGGCAAGAAGTGCCAAGTCGGCGGTTTCATGTTCAATCGAAAGTCTTAAGGCGTTCTCAATCGCGATTTCGATAGAAGCGCTTGTCGGGAGTCCTATGCCGCGAATGTTTTCATAGGCGAAGCGTTTAAGATCGTTAATGTCTGGTCGGAGGCCATTTAAGAGAGCTACGATGTCTTTTTCTGTCAGCTGCAGGTTGCGAACTGAAATTACACGGCGGACGCAATTCGCCGTGAGTACGATAACGCTGCTAGCGTGCTTCTCTGCCAACTCAGCCGCATCGCGTTCCATTGTCCAGTCAGCCTGACCCGCGCGAGATCGCACAGACTTTAGCGCTTTCTGAAAATCTTGATCTAACGTTTCGCGCTGTGGCTTCAAGAGAGCCGCACATCGGGTACGGATATCGTCGGTATTTGCCGAGTCAGGATCGCTCAATGCAGCCTAACCTCATGATTTCCAGTTCGTCTTTAACATTTTGTAGGCTTCGCTTCGCCAGTGAAGCCGGGGTTCCGTAGGTCGCGAGCTAGCAATCTACCGGTAGCCTACTGGCAAACATGAGGGCGGGCTGCAGCCCCCTTAACTGGGGGGAAAGGGGGAGCAGCCTTTCTTGATTCCTTTCCGCCCCGCGATGAGATGCAAGAGGGTGTTCTTGTACATTTCGATGACGTTCGCGAGCGTCACACATCTGTGCGCTTGCGGCTGTAAAGAGCAAGTCGTTACGCCGCTTCGACCAGGATCTTGGGAACTTCGTTACGACGGACGCGGAATCACCATTTCGCCGTCGATCGGGAATTTTGAGTTTCCCTGTCAGTCGCACTATTTTATAAGAGCAAATCGGATTGACTGGGTAGAATATGCCCAGGTACGGCGACGCAGCTGGTGAAAGCGGCTCTTCCGGCGCCGATAGGTCACCTCGGCGCTTCGCTAGTGGCTGCCATGTCTAGGGAAGCTCCGCTTGACCAGCCGATCCGAGAGGCATGTCCCGAGACAGTCGATTTAGGCGCCTGGATGGCTTGACCGCTTCCACCAGCGGATTCGTGTCAGGCTATGCCTGCTCCGGTGTGGCGGCATTCGTACTATAAAGCGTGCCGTCAAAATCGCCCAGCCATACCTTTTGATCCAGCAGCTTGAGCACAAACATTGTGTGTTGCGGCTCAAACTCAAGGGCGTTATCGTTCACGTAGTCTTCTGGATTGAGATTCTTGGCGCGGATCTTCTCACTTACTTGCTTGATCGTAAGTTTACGAAGATACGGTCTACCAAGTACAGAACGAATACGACCGCGGGTCATTAATGACGCCTTGCCTCTGGTGAGCAAGGCCTGAGTTGCGTTCGGTCCAAACTGAATCGCCGAAGTTAACTGCTTCACCGAATCCTGAACATGACGCTCGACGTCCTCGGGCTCCTGGATGTAAGCCTCAAATGCGTGAGCCGAGAATACTGCAGCTCCTTCGTCAGTTATGATAAAGTCGATGTCGGTATCTAGCGATATCATCGGTGATTCGACCAGCTTCATCGCACGCTCGACTAGCAGGTAGATCTTTGCCTCAGCGTTAACGTGCTGCGCTCGCTCGCGAACGAAAAAGACTTGGTTCTCATCAGTCCCGAAAGCAATTGCATAGAATGACCAGCCTGACGAACGTGCTTGCTCAGCGTTAAGGCGCGAGTTCCGAGCATTAATGCCGGAAAAGAACTGAATCAAAGGAGCGTCTGGGCGAAACTGTTCGGAGCTCACCCAAACGCCACTTTCACGATCAAGAACAGTCGCGCCGTCGTACTTACTCATCTCAAGTCGATTCATCCTTGCCACCGCCGATGCTGCAACTTGACGAAGCCGCGCGGCTAGCTTTGGCTGGATAGGATACGTTCCTCCAACAATCTTACCGCTACGCTGGCGCTTTCCGAGAATAAGCTGAGGATTCTCTACGTTAAGGTTGTGCTTCTGAATCCGGTTCTTAATCTTCCGGTATACGTTGCTGCTCTCGTTCACGAGCGCTCCTATTGTTCGTGGAAATAATGATGTCGGTACATAACTCACGACCTTCGAAGGTGTCGCCTCGTTCTATTGCGTCGCGCGATAGCACGAGGAGCCTGCGACCCCTCAAAGTGTTGATTGTGTAAATGCTAAAGCCGAAAAGTGCGAGTAGAGGATTTAAGTGTAGGAATCCGCCTCGCAAGCAGACTATTGCAACTATTACGAAGTACAGGCTGTAGGCGAGTAGGTCTAGATCTGAAACGTCGCCGACCATGATGAACGGTAATAAGTACGTGGCAATAAAGCCAGCGAGCTCCTCTGCCCCAGAGGAGGCGTCTTCCGCCTTGTAGTCTTGAGGCTGCGCCCTCGTTACGATGAACATGAGCCACAATGCTACCGCCATAAGCACTGACACCCCGAAGCAAAAATAGGCCTTCATTGGGTGGGCCTTCGCGAGGAGACGAATCCCAAACAAGAAGACGAGGGGTGCATAGGCGCCGAGAAATAACGACACCCGAACATAACCGCGCGTGAAGCGCGCCGAGACGGGCTCCCTCACAGAAACTCCGCGTGAGCCCAACCACCTCGTCGCGCGCGCCGCACCGGCGGTAACCTGAAGCGCCTTTCCCCCTTCGCCCAACTTTTCACATCCTTATCTCAAGGGTTCCATATGCCATGCGGGTGGCACAGTTGGTTCGGCGACACCTTCTCGGCTGGAAGCTCGAGGTGAGCTATAGCCGGGCACCCGCGACCCGATTTCGGCGCCGGCCACGCGGCAAGGCTACCGCGCCGGCGTGTCCCGCACGCGCCAAGCCGCACCGACATCATGATGGAAGTCTATCTGCCGCTCGTTTCCGAGGTGCTCTTGGCCGACAGTGGGTGGCACAAAGTCAAAGAGGGCACACTCAGGATGGACACCGCGGCCTATTCTGCCGGTGGCAAGTGGCTCGGCGGCGGGAGCTTTACAGCGATCGCATTCGTCGAAGACGCCGGCGGCGAATACGTCGAGAATCCAGCGACGCAGACCCTAATGATCGTTTCCTTGGGAGCAGTCCGAGCGTATCGCCTGAAAGTCGGCGGCGAGAAGGCGGAAACTCCGCCCGGTGCGCCGCCGTAACAACTTGCGTCTGCGCTTATTGCAGCTGCGATGCCTTCGCTACCGCGTGAGCCAGTAGACTTCTGGCCGGCCCTCGACCTGCATGCGCACGAGTGCTTTTATTGCACGGTTTGCCGGTCGATCGTGTTCCTTGATGGGTGGCCGGCGGTATGCGGCCGTTGCTCTAGGCTCGCCGAAAAGCGGTACGTCATCGATTGGTCGCCGCCTCCGCCTGCATTTGGGATGCGCATGAAGATCGGGCACGAAGGCCGAGTCATCCAGGACGTAAAGCTCGGTCCGAGCACGTCTGCCGATGGAACGACTGCGACGGTCTTTCAGGAATGGGACCGACGGGATGTAGATAAATCGCGGCACCGTTATCGAAAGAAGGTGATCCGCTCGACCGGGTTCGCCACAAAAGACGTGGACACATTAGTGACAAATCAGGAGGCACACGGTCCGGTCGGATTTCTGCGTGATCCCGAGTCCCGCCCACCTCCTGGAGATCCTCTTCACGTCAAGCTCGACCATAACGTGAGGTCGCGCCGGCAGCGCGTAGACTTTCTGCTGCCGCCTTGGCCCACAATTGGCCCACATACTGACGGCGACAGCTGACTACTCTCAACAACAGTAGACCGGAGTTTTTGCGTATTTTCCCGGTTTTTTGTTGCCTTCGGCCGTGTTGAGTCGCCCTCGTATATCGTTTTCGATTCCCGTTGGCGCTACCAATAAACGCTCGGCTCTGCGGACGTTTTGTTTTTTGGGCCTAAAGCCAAATCTACCAGGCGAAATTGCTACCCTGGTCGAGTCGCGCACGTTCTTGAACCTCATCCCCGAAGCGGGACCTATCGCAGCAAAACAAACGATTAGCTCGGGGAACTGTATTCCCAGGCTCCTTTTGCGAGATTCGAAAGCCAAACCGCAGTCGCGTTGGCCAAGAACTGAAGCACCGCGATGCCGCGACGATTCCCAGCGCTCGCTGTCGCACATTGGGTTCATTTTTAGGGGAATTAGGGGGATCATTCGAATAAGCGAAGATAATTGTGCTAGGCGGGTTTTTATGACTAATTCCCCCAATGATGGCTCGATCTAAAAATCGAGCATTACAGGTATTGCAATGAATCGGTACACAATGATGCTCGTCAGTGCGCTCGCGTTAGCGATCGCAACCGCGAGTACACCGCGTCCGGCACGTCCGACGATTGCGGATCTGCCCAAAAAAACGGCGATAACAGTGGGTGGGTTGCCCGATTTTATGGTGACCGGCGGCGGCGCGCTCTGGGTTGCCAATCTGTCACTCAAGGAAGTCGAGCGCGTCGATGTTTCTACCAATCGAGTCGTCGCACGGATAGCGATGCCGGGCGTTCCCGCCTTTTTGACGTACGGGTTCGATAGCGTCTGGGTGGGAATCACCGTCAACTACAAAGGCGCGTCGCTCGTTCGCCTCGACGCGAAGACGAATCGCATCGTTGCCAAGCTAGCGGTTCGCCCCAACGATCCCGAAGGAAGCGTAACGGCGAGCGCTGACAGCATTTGGATGGTCACCGCCGACGGGTTTCTTTCGCGAATTGATCCGGCGACGAACTCCGTGCGTCAAAAAATTCGCGTAGCTGCCGGATCGGCGGTTCCCGCGTACGGCTCTGGCGTCGTATGGGTGACCAGTTCGCCGGCAAACTCCCTGACGGCGGTCGACGCAAAGTCGGGAGCGATCCTCGCCAAGATTCCCATACCCAACAAGCCACATTTCATTGCAACCGGCGGCGGCGCCGCCTGGGTAGTCGCGCAAGGCGATGGCTCAGTAACAAAGATCGATGCGGAGCCGAAGAAGATCGTCGCGGTCGTTCGCGCCGGCATTTCGGGCTCGGGCGGCAACGTTGCATATGCCGACGGGAATGTTTGGATCACGCTGATAGGCACGCCGCTAACCAAAATCGACGCGGCCAAAAACGCCCTGGCCGGGCAGTGGTTTGGTCCCGGGGGCGACGGACTCACGTTCGGATATGGTTCGCTATGGCTCACCGATCAAGATCGTCACATGGTGTGGCGGCTCGACCCTGAACGAATTCGTTTAAAGAAGTCCTGAGCGATTTCTACTGAGCCCCCGCTAGATGTACGACATCATAAGCTCTTGAGATCCGCACTACGTCGTGCCGGGCCGCCGGCGGCCGCGCGCAGCAACTGACGGGTTCGGCGCGTGACAAGTCAGCGCCACAGTGGGGCGCGACGGTCATATTTATTTCTCCATCGGCGCGCACAAGACCGAACTCATGCGTGCTCGACGCGTGAACTGATTACAGCGAAGTGATGATCGGGATGGGAACGGGAGCTAAATTAACGTTTTCCCCCATGATGCTGTACCTGCCCGGTTTTCCGTCTGGCTTACTGACCGACAGAAGATCCCACCAACCACCCCAACCGTGACTCGATCCGGCTGGAATAGCAGCAGTACTTGCCGAACCTTCGCCCCCGGCACACACATCGCTGTCACTCAGTAGTGTTCCGTCGACTACGTTACGCAAAGCTACGGCGTCGACGCTCGGCTTGCCGGGGATCACCTTCCACTGGGCCGTAGTCGAAAGGTCGGGAGAGTTGGCGCTTACGCATCCAATAGAGCCGACCTTCTTAGTTAGAAACTTTCCGGTGCGATAATTGGCGAATGCGTATATGTGATCAGCGCGATTGACGGCTATCAAGAACCACGTTCCTTCAGCATCGCGGTTCTGGCTTACGTGGACCTGGCCGTTATTCCAAGCTTGCAGCCATGTACCGTGTTCGTTCTTCACTCCTACGAGGCCGAGATTTCTCTTTTCGGTTGCGTGCACGGTGGTGGCCGTTCCGATGCAAGCAATGACTGCGATCGCTGCGGCGACGAACGATGAACTTATCAATGTCTTATGTAGCATTTCGTTGTCCCTCGAAAAAATGAAAGGAGCGAAAACCTAGCTCAATAGAGGTACGTCGCGTTGAAACCAAGGACGAGCGCGTTGTGCAATCCGACGGCGCCGCCTGGGTAGACGTACCCGCCGGTCGTACCCGCGGGGTTGATGATGTATTGGATCGCCGGCCGGAAAAAGCCCCAGTCGCCGACATCGATACCGTAGTTTAATTCGAGGCCTTGCTCGACCCCGTTGGTCGGGACCGCGTATCCCTCGCGCTGCAGCTGATACTCGAACGTTCGTAAACGCGGGTTAAGGTCTAGATACGACCAGCTGAACGCGATCGTATCGTTGGTCCGATTAGGAAACGTACCGTGCACGATGAAGCCGGCCTGAGCCATATTGACGAACTGCGCGGTTTGCGGATCACTATAAGAATACGTGCCCCAAAGCATCACGCCGCGCTCGTTCGGGGCCGACGAACCGCTGACGAGACGGTCGAGGTATACCCACGCACCCTTTTGCCCGCGATATAACGTCGTAGGAATCCGGCTTAGGGCTGGATTGTCGGGCGCGACGAATGCGCCTAAAAGACTCTCGGCGCCCGGGGCGTTCGAGGTGTCGTAGTACGCACCAAAACGAGCGCTTCCGGTATAGTTTCCCTTCCGATCGTGGCTCAGAAAACCGAACTCGAGCGGAAAGTCGGCGCCGGTCGATCCGTGAAAACCGAGATCGAATCCCTGCCCGCGGTTTGCCTGCGAAGCCGGTGTCGCTTGATAGATGCCCGTTCTGGCGTAGAAAGGCTGCGACGGCGAGAACCGTGCATACGCACCCCAGGCAGACAATGGAAAATACGAATATCCGTCGTTAGTCGGCGTCGCGTTGGAAATCGTGCCGTTTTGATAGAAACATAGAACGTTGCACTGCCAATAGTCAAAGGACGAAAAGATGTCGCTTTGCATGGGGACGCGCCCGGCCTGTATATCGAACTTCCCGGCGTCTTGCTCGTAGCTCAGTGCCGTTAGCCGGGGCGTTTCGCCGCCGCCGTAGGCACCTTGAACGATCGTGATGCTCCCGAGGCCGTTTTGCGAGAGACTGCTCCCAAAGGCGTCGGTAAAAATAAGATGGAGCGTTCCCGCCTCATCTGCCCGCTTGTGCGCGAACGAATAGTTGGCACCGAACAGAAGCGAAGTCGCAAAAGCATCGGCCAACTGTTGCCCACCGGTCGTATTCGCGGCGTATTGACCGCTGAGCTGGCCGAAGATCGTGAGGTTCGGCTTACCCCCGGACGGCTCGGCCGACGGCGTCGCGCGCGGCACGGGCGGTCTCAGGTCGACGGGGGGAGACAATAGCGGCTCGGCGCTTCCCAGCAGCAATATCGCAAAAAGCAAACTCCCGGGCACAGTCAGGGTTTCTCCGCCTCCACCGCCGGCAGCGGCAGGTTGAAGAGTTGCGCCGTCGAGGCATGCGGGTCGAAACTGTCCACTGCCATCCAGAACGCGCCATCGGCGGTCTGCGCGAACTCGGCCGGCATCAGGTTCTTTTGCGGAAGGTTGAACTGCCGGAGTTTGCCGTCCGCCGAAACGGTCGTGACCGAGCCGGTGCCGTCCTTTTGCATCACGCCGATAAACACGCCGCCCTTCCGGCTGCCAAAAATTGACCCCGTGTTGATTGCGTTCGGCAGCTTGTACTCGGTGAGCGCTCCGGTTGTCGTCATGCGCGTTACCGCATCGTGCTTGCCGAACCAGAACGAATCGTCGATCGCGGTCGTGATGTCGCCCGTCATCGCGCCGGCACCGGCGCTGAAATGACGCACCCTGCCCGTGGTCGTCAAGCGTCCGATCTTGTTGGTCCCGATCTCGGTAAACCAGATCGCCTTGTCGGGTCCGGTGATCAATGCGGTGGGACGGCTCTTACGGTCTCCCACGACGAACTCTTTGACCGTTCCATTGGGCGCGATGCGGCCGATCTTGCCGACAGCCTCCTCGACGAACCACATCGCGCCGTCGGGCCCACGTGTGATGTCGAGGGGAAACGCGTGCTGTGTGGGCACGGGGTATTCGTTGATCTTACGGGCCAGCGTAACCGTCGCGACCTTGTTCGCCGCGCTTTCGGTGAACCAAATGGAGTAATCGGCGGCGATGTTAATCGATCCGGGTTGCGAACCGGGCGTCGGCGTCAGATAGGTTTTCTCGGACCCATTGCTGGTGTCGAACTCGACGACGCTCGACGTATCGTCCGTCGTTCTGTTATCGAACCACAGACCTTGAAGCGGCCCGGCCGGATTGTAGACGATCCCGTGCGGATGGGCTGCCTTTACCGGGAACGCCTTGATCGCACTGGGCGAGGGTGAGACTGCAAGTGCGAAAACGCACCCGCTCGACAGAACGAGGGCGGGCAAGCGCATAATAATTACGTAGCGTTCGCTGGCCAGAATCGTTCCCCCGCCAAAGGAGCGGGACCCTGTTTTATCCAAGTCGTAGCGCAAACTCGCGTTGCGCCTTTAACAGGGGGCATAGTTGCAATGTCGCGCATTTTTGCTTTCTCCGTCTTTCTCATTGCCCTGGCGTTCGCGACCGGAGCGGCCGCCGATGCCCCGATGGGCGCACGCCCATTTTCAGAACCGGTAATTCTCTCGAGCAAGGACGGCGTGCTCGAGGTCACGCTGACGCCGCGGCAGACCACCGCGACACTCGATACGGTTGCGCAGCCTGTTAAGAACATGCTGCTCTTCGACTATTCCGTGCAGCGCGGTACGTCGTCCGACGGCCAAATGTCGGGAGGCCACATGTATCCCGCGCCGACCCTCCACGTCGAGCCCGGCGAACGGCTCATCGTTCACATTAACAACGAACTGCGCAATCTTTCCATCCCGGACTACTACGATCCAAAATACACACCCGTCGGGCAGACCGTGCCGAAGTATCCGACGATGCTCACGTCGTCGCCGCTCAACCTTCACGTCCATGGCGCGCACGTCAGCCCGCGCGGAAACGCCGACAACGTGCTGCTGCACATCGATGCCGGTATGTCAAACACCTACGTTTATGACATTCCCAAGAACATGACGCCGGGAACGTACTGGTATCACAGCCACCTGCATACCCTGACGACGCCGCAGACGTACTACGGGCTGGCCGGTATTCTTCTGGTCGGCCGCGCCGACAGCGAGATCCCGCTCGTCACGCAAAACCACATTCCCATCCGCACGATGGCTCTGCAGTACAACGTCGTGTTCGATCGGATGGGCGGCCTGTCGCAGATGACCAATCCGACTTGGACGCAATGGGTGAGTACGCTGACGCCGCCCAAAGGGAAAGAGCTGGCGAACGGAACCTACCGGCCGCTGCTCACGCCGGTGAACTTCTTCGATTCCAAAAAAGGCACGCAATGGTTCACGATTTGGTATTCGGGACCGCTCTCCATCAACAATACGCGCGGACGCTTTGAGTTCATTCCGCAAAGCTCGATGCGCTTTACCCCGGCGGAAGGTTCGGGCGCAAAGGTCATCAAGGACAATCCGAAGCTTCCAGATTACGATCGCGACGTGCAGTTCACCGTCAACGGCGCGTTCGAACCGACGCTA
>Ga0070731_10005212_pt1 | contig 10833 bp, 11 predicted proteins | sample Coa_R1_2_FD_66448 | JGI IMG/M metagenome (GOLD analysis project Ga0070731, IMG submission 66448) | Surface soil microbial communities from Centralia Pennsylvania, which are recovering from an underground coalmine fire - Coalmine... | ecosystem: Environmental > Terrestrial > Soil > Unclassified ... | reverse complement strand
CATTAAAAGTTTGGGTGTAGACGACCGTGCCGTCCGGCTGCACGTAAAAATCGATGAAACGGAAATCCGTCGGCTTGTCTTCGTTCGTGAATTCAAAGCTCGGCCTCCAAAATGTGGTCGGCAGGGTTTTGTAAAACTGTCCGCGTCCGCGCGGCCGATACGTAAGCCGTGGATCGTTCCATTTTGCGACGAGCAAGCCGGTAACTTGCCAGTTTTCCTTCACTTCATCGATTGCTACCAAATTGCGGATCGCGATTCCGACATAAACGTCGATCGGATGATCGTTGCTCGGCGTCGTGCTAACCGGAAAGGCCAGCGCAGCCGCCCCGTGTGCGTAAAGTGCTAAAGTGAAAAATAATCCCCCGATAATGGCACTGCGTTTGAATGGCCGCGACACAATGACGTCCATTTCGCGCGCAGGCCCGTTGGGCCCCCCGATAAAATGCGACCGCCGGAGTAGCGCAGGAAGCGAAACCCGATATAGTCAACGCACCCGCTTGAGTTGCTCATTGCAATGTCGTCACGCCGCCGTGTTGTCAGGAGCGTCGTTTCAATCGCGCGGTGCTTCGTCTGGTCGCCGCTCGTGCCGCTTTTGTGCGTCAGCGTCAGCGGCGCGAGCCGCGCGGACGGTGCGACGATTACCGGCGGCGTCGAGCCCGCATCGACAACCTGCCTCAGCGCGGTGCCCGCCGCCTGCAAAAGCTTGGTCCGAACGCAATTTCGTCTTCAATACAAACCGATCTCCGTTCGCGGCTTCTCCTTTAGAATTCGGCTCTTACGAGCGTATCAGGCGATGGTGGATGACGATCAGGACGAGGGAGCGAGCGAGGAACGCCGGGCAAGCAGATTCGATCCTCCCTATGACCTCCTTGACGTGAAGGCCCGATTCAGCCAGCCGGATGGGCGCGATCAATTCGAGGCTCGAGCCGGTTACGCGTATCAGCATCCCGATCCTAATAAGGCGGACGGCTATCACACGACCTACGTATCCGGCGACTACTATTTCGGCGCACCGATACCGTCAGGTTTTGGCGGCTTGTCACGCCGAGTAGACGTGCTGTTGAGAATTTCGCAAAATCTTTACGCCACGCCGGCACGCCCGCCGGAAACACTGATCCAATGGATACCGACCTATACGATTCCGCTCAACTCCGACGGGTCGTCGCGGATCTATACTTCCTACGCTAGAGAGATCCGATTTAGCGGGAGCAACGCGGTGCGCACTCCGTCGAATCGTTTCGAGCTTGGCACCTATCGAAACCCGACTCGATGGCTCGAACTCTATGGGCGCCTCGCGTGGTGGGGGACCCGTGGTTTACCCGGCACTGCGAAGCTCGTCGTGGGAGCCGACATCACGATTTAACTCTGACTCCAGGGCCAGGCCGACGGCGATGTAATCTTCGCCGCCCAAGCCGGTCGCAACGGCGCGCTCGAACTCTATTGATGCTAAATCCGTGACCGGCGCGTGGATCTGGAGCGCCTGCCTCGCCGCGTGGGCGAGGCGGAGGTCTTTGACGAGTGCGTTTGCCGAAAAGCGAGCCCGAGTATCGCGCTCGACCAATTGTTGCTGCTTCGAAGCGACGCGTTGCAGCATATACACGAGCGTCTCGACGGCGAGCGTACGGTCGACGCGAGCTCGCCCCATTGTGCCGAGCAGCTCACCGATCGACTCGGCAAGTACCGCGAGCATGCAGTTACTGGCGAGTTTCAGATGTCCGCTCGCCGCCGGTGAGCCGGTGAACGTAACCGAAGATCCCATCGCGTTCAAGAGCTCACGGCCTCGCTCGAATGCATCGGTGGTCCCTCCCGGAAAGAGCGAGAGGGAACCCCCGCGGGCGCCGTCGACGCTGCCGATCACCGGACAGGCGAGAAAACTCACGCCTCGCCGCGCCGCCGCCGCGGCGAGCTCCTCGTACATCTGCGGCGAGAGCGTCGTCGACTCGATGATCAGCTGTCCGTCGCGCGCCGCCGGAATGATTCGTGCGAGCGAGATTTCGCGGGCTACATCATCGTCCCAGAGCATCACGATCGTGACGTCGACGCTCTCGACCAGCGATTCGAGCGTTTCGAACGGCGCCGCGCCGGCGTTGACCGCAGCCTCCGTCATGCCCGGATCGACATTCCAAACCGAAACGGAATGACCGCGATCGAGCAGATTACAAGCCATTGCGGTGCCCATCTTACCGGTGCCGGCGATTCCCACGTGCGTCGTCACGATACTCTCCTCACAAGCCAGGAATTGCGCCGGGAGCCAAGAGCGCAATGGCCGCGAGTACGCCGAACGCCGCACCGGCGGGCATCACGATCCGGTCTCCCGCGGGCGTCGCCTTTTCCACGAACATCAGCACCGCGAGTAGGCCCATCCATGCCAAATGAGCGACTCCGGCAGCAAACATCACCAACATGAGCGCCCAGCAACAACCCAAGCAGTAGAGCGCGTGACCAAGGCCGATCCGTAGTCCGTTGAGCGCGCCGCGCCGGTAGTGCCGCATAAGATAGATCCCTGGATGGCGGCACGCCTTCAGGCACGCATCCTTGAGCGGCGTAAACTGATAGGCGGCCGCTAAGGCAAGCGTACCGGCCGGTATCAAGCTCGAATGCAATGTAAGCCAGGGCGACGCATCGACGATTCGGTGCAGGAGCATGTCGCCGGTAAACGCGGCCAGTGCAAACGCGGACCAGACGGCAAAATACGCAGCCAAAAAGAGCGTCAGCGCAATCGGAAAATCCGGCGCGCGCGCTGCGGTCGTTGCATAGAGCCGGAGAAACCCTACCGATGACGGCAACATCATTGCCGCGGTCATGAGCTGCCACGCGGCAAGCACTACGAGCGCAGCTGCCCATAGCGGCCGGCCGCTCTCGTACACCGTATGGTGGTGAAGCTGCACGGCGTTGCCGCTAAGCTCGACCCACGCGCTGACGAGCCACGCGACCGCTACGACGCAGCCAAGAAATCCGATGGCATGGAAGCGGCGGTACCAATGCGCGGCATTTGTGGCCATGGCGCTATACCTCGAGCAGGAAGTCGCCCTGAATTGCGTTGCGATCTTTAAACGTCCACACCATGCCGTGTTCCGGAATGTTCACGACGTGCTCCGTTGCTTTGGCAACGAACGCCGGGGCGCCGGGTATCGTACTGAAGATGCTGTCGCGCAGCGTCGTGATTGCTCCATATGCGCTGCGGTACGGCGCCATGGTCGCTCGAATTTTATCGCCCACGACGAGGGTGCCTTCGCCGCCCTTGAGGTGATGTTCGATCGGCGCCGTCTCGATCCCGAGGTCTTCTCCGACGAGTCCGTTGAGATCGGCCAGCGGGCCGCCCAATCGACCGTGCCAAGCATCCAGAATCGCGGTGCGTTGTTCGTCGCTTGCTCGCGCATCGACATAGCTCACGCGCTTCCAACTCGCCGGCGTAAGAACGTTTCCCGGAATCTTGACGACTTCCACATAGGTTAAGCCGCTGACGTTGACGCCGTTGATCTCGCCTTTTTCGATGTTGTAAGCAAGGAACGAATCGCACGCGCCGCCATCGGGGTCCTCGCCGATCCAGCAGCGGCAAAGCGTTCTGCACGAGCACGCTTCGAGCAGCGTGCCTTGCAATGTGTATGTCACGATCTGTCCCTCCTATCAAATGTTGACCCAGATTATCAGGGGAAGGCCTTCGCCGTAGAGCCGCCGTAACGCTGGTTTCGTAAGCGCCTACGGAACGGAGATTGCAGCGCATGGAGCGGACGAGAGTTCTTTTCGCGATCGTATTAGCCGTAGCGATCGGAGGCTGCGGCCTCCAATCCACCGGGACCGGCAGCGGGCTACCGGGCGCTTCTTCGACCTCTAGAGAGCCTGCGCAGTCGGTACGACGCGGATCATCGTCCGGAATCATACAGCACGTCGTGATCGTGATTCAGGAGAACCGCAGCTTCGACGATTTCTTCGCCACGTTCCCCGGCGCGACCGGTGCGACCGAAGGTCTAATGAAAACGTCGAGCGGTTTGGACGTCTACGTTCCGTTGAAGGAAGGCGGCTTGGACTCCGATAGCTTGAGCCACGACCATTTCGCATTCAATAAAGAATACGACAATGGCAAGATGGACGGCTTCGGCGAGGTCAAGCGCGCGATAAGACACGGCGTGCAGGTTCCGGCCGGCACCTACGCTTATCGCTACGTCAATCCCAAGTTCATCGCGCCGTATTGGTCGATCGCCCAGCAATGGGTTCTCGCCGATCATATGTTCACCACGCAGGGCAGCAGCAGTTTTACCGCCCACCAAGACTTCATCGCGGGCGGCACTCCGGTCGGCAACAAGGGCGATAACGTCATCGATTTCCCAGTTCCATCGAGCTGGGGCTGCAACGCTGCGCCGGGGACAAAGACGGATCTGATCACGCCGAAGGGTAAGGAAAAGCGCGGAGTAGGTCCGTTTCCGTGCTTCGAATACAAGACCATCCGCGACTTGCTCGACGGAGCCGGACTCTCTTGGCTCTATTTCACGAAGCCTAGCAACGGCTCCGTTTGGAATGCATTCGACGCAATCGATGCCGTACGTAACGGGTCGGAGTGGTCGACGAAAATCATCATCCCCGAGACGGAGATCTTCAACTATATTGACTACGGTGAGCTACCTGCGGTTAGTTACGTAATCCCCGACACCGGTACGTCCGATCACCCCGGCCTACCGCACGACCGAGGTCCGGACTGGGTAGCATCGGTCGTCAACGCCGTCGGTGAGAGCCAATATTGGGCCTCGACGGTGGTCATCGTGGTTTGGGACGAGTGGGGCGGCGAGTACGATAACGTACCGCCCCCGCAGCTTGACGGTCAGGGACTCGGGCCGCGCGTTCCGATGATGATCGTGTCAGCCTATGACAAAGAGACCTCGGCGAGTCAGCCCGGCTACGTTTCGCACACCCAATACGAAGACGGCAGCGTGCTGAAGTTCATCGAGGAGACCTGGGGGTTGGGTTCGCTGGGGACCTCGGACGTGCGCGCGAACAGCATCGCCGACTCGTTCGATTTCTACCAAACGCCTCGTCCGTACGTTCCGATTCCCGTGCACTACGGGAAATCGTACTGGAAGCACTACAAGCCCTCTAGCGCGCCAATCGACGACTACTAGCGGATCGCGGAAGACCGCCTTACTGGTAGAGCCCGACGAAGCCGTGCGTTAGGCCGTCAGTTCCGGTATACCATCCGCAGATATCGCCATTGTTATCGATTCCACTGATGACGGTGCTCGTTTGATTGCCGTTGGGTTCATCGATCGATTGCCAGCCGGGTTGCCCCGAGACCGAGAGAAGATTTGTCGCAACGAGGCCGTGCCAATTCCCACTTGAGTCTTGGTACGTTCCGACGACGGTGCCCGCATTGTTTACGCCGAGCATCTGCGTGCTGAAATTGGAGTTGTTATTGTAGTTCCAATATGCGACTTGGGTCCCCTTACGGCATCCTTTGCAAACCATTTTCGTCCAACCTTGGCTCGCGGCGGACGCGCTATTGTCCGTGCTTCCAACCAGCCAACCCGATTTATTAACGCCGTACGCCACTGGATTCTTTCCAACAACCTGCGAAAAATCGTGGAAACCTTCGCCGGGACGGACTTCGGTGATGTATTGGGTGTGCTTAGCGCAGCCGCCCGACGGCGGTCCATCGTCCTGCCAGTAGAAGCCCACGGAGAAATAACTCTCATTGATCCCGAACAGCTCCATCATGTGGCACTTGCCTTCGCCGCGGTGCCTCCGAATCAAGGTCCAAAGGCCCTTGTCGTCGAGCACACCCCACGTGCCGTTTAAGTCATCGGGATCAACCACGTATCCCGATTGAATGACCCCTCCCGAGTGCGGCAGCTGAGTGATCGATGACATATACGTACTCGGCGCGTTTGGATAATCGTCGTTCTGAAACTGAGTGTACGGCTGGCTGGAGTTATACTGCGACGTGAAGCTATGATATGCCTGACTTCCGCTTCCGATGCCGCTGCCGTAAACTCCGACGATCTCCTGATTGTCCGCGATGCCGGTGATGCGATTGGGAGACTCGTACGGATAATCGACGGTGTAGAACGTATACCCCGAGCTCGACGCCGGTTCGGTTCGGAATGAGCTTCCAGGCAATACTCGGGTTGCCGGCGTCATCGTACCGGAATTCGCGCATCCGGCGATCACAAATATAGCTGCCGCGGATGCAATGGTTCCGAGCGACCGACGGAACAGCACAGGCGATGAAGCGATCAACGACGTCTCCATTTCAGGCTGCTGCCCGAGGTGCAGTTCGACGAGCCCCCAGCGCTTTGCACTACTGAGTTGCGTTTGCGCGCATGCGATCCGTCCGTCGTGCAGTTCTGGCTCGTGCACGTTCCGACAAAACCGTGAATCGTGTTGTGCTCGTCCTCATACCAGCCGGTAATGTAATGATGGGTGTTGATATCGCTCACGACGGTAGTACCTTCGGCGAGCGGATCGTCTACAGTCTCCCAAGTCTGCTTCGACGGCGACGCCCCCGGGTTGATCAGGAGAAACCCGTGTGAATGCTGCTGGCTGTCGGTGTAGTAGCCGACGACGTTATTCTCCCAGTTGATGCTGAGCGGATACGTGGCGGTCGAATTCGGCGCGGAGATCTTGGTGCAATACGAGGCGTCAACATAAAACCAACCCTCGGGACGGCCGTTGAACTCCGCCGTTCCAACGGCGGCTCCTTCTTCATTCACTCCGGTTGCCTGCGTCGTATTCGGATCGGCACCCGGAACGTCGAAATCGGCAAAGTACTCGGCGTCCGAAGTGTAGTAACCCTCAAAGGCCTGGGTGCCGCAACTGCTCGTCCCTTGCTGGTAGTAGCCCACGACGACGTTGGAGCCGGCGAGACCCAGCACTTCGGTTGTGGCGCAGTTTCCCGTTCCTTCGCTTGGGTTTTCCATGAACGTCCACATGCACGCCGATTTGGCGCAGCCGCTGCCGTAGTTGACGCCGCTGCCCTTGCTGTAAAATACGATGCCGCAGGTCGTGCACGCGAGCCCGGCGCTCGCCGGCGGCGAGAAGACGGTGCCCGCCTGGTAAAAGTCGTTCCGCAATCCCGACATATACGTGCCGGCCGCACCGGGATAGTCTTTGGAACGAAACTCTCGAAAACCGGTCGAATGCGGAAACGGCGTGTGTGCGGTCCAACTACTGTACGTACTGGGAGTCGTGCCGTTAAGGCCCACGACTGTGCTCGCCTTTTCATTGATGCCGGTGACGCGAGCATCGTTTCCGCTGCCGAGACTGTGGTCCACCGGCTGGAACGTGAATGTGAACGGAGGCGGTGTCGGAGAGTGCAAGTTTCTTACCGTCGCCGGTATCAGTTGGTTTGACGACGCGACGGTGCCGTTACCCGAACACGCAGCAATCGTAACTGCAACTGCAGCAAGTGTGACGGCGGCGAAGTCCCGGCGACGCGACATGGGAATTCGCTGGAGTGGTGTGGTGGATGGTAGTGTAGGTTTCACCGAGATCTCTCCTTGATACGAGCGCCGCGAACGCGCGCACCACGATTCAATCTGAATCGGTGTACGCAAGCTCTCGACTGCCTCTGCTTAGTATGATGCGCATGAAATCACGTACATGCAATACGCAGCAGGCAGGCTGGTTGCGATTCTAACTCAACGTCTTCATCGCGTTAACGGGTTAACGAAATGAACTAGTACGCACGTGAACGCCTCGCCGGGGCAGTCGTTCGCGTCTTAGAACGGCGTTAAAGCTCCGCTCGCCGCCGAGCAACCGGGAGGCAGCCGGCAAAGCGCAACGGAACGCCCGCATGGTTCATGCACCTTCTCACGCTTGCGGCACTCGTCGCGGGGGTCTTTCCCCTCCTCCGAGCCGGGGAAGTTCACAGCGCCACGACCACGATCGACGGCCGCGCCGTTACCTACGTCATCGCGCCACTCGAGCGAGTCCGAATTCGCGTGGCGTTAGGTCAAGATCGGCCGGGCCGCACCGAGACACTCGGCCATTTGGCGGCTCGCTATCAAGCCATCGCCGCGATCAACGGCGGCTACTTTGAAGCTTACGCGTCTGGAGCGATCAAGAATCTGATCGAAACGACGATCGTGGATGGAGAGATGGTATTCAAAGGCGACGTCGGCGACACGCTCTACTTCGATCGATATAATCATGCGGCGATCGAGCACGTGCCCCTGCGTATCGACGGCGCCCTCGACGGCAGCTATGCGTACCCGAACAACTGGTATGCGTACTGGTTCAATCGTCTGCCCGGACCAAACGCGGAAACGATCACGGTCTTTACGCCGCAATGGGGCGATCAAACGGGTCTCAAAGGCTTTCAAGTGCAAGTCGACGGCGGCATCGTCACGGCAATCTCGACCACGTCGCTTGCAATTCCCGCAAACGGATACGTGATCTATTTCAAAGGCGAGGCCACGGTCGCGCAACACTTTCGCATCGGCCGCCACGTCGAGTACCGCATCGTGCGGACGGACGGCGAGGCAGTCTCGAATTTTGCCGACGCCTGGCAGGCTGTCGGCGGCGGCCCGCGTCTGCTTACCGACGGGAGAATCACCATCGACCCGCATGGCGAACACTTCCAGGATCCGAAGGTATGGGGAAACGACGCTCGCAGCATGATCGGCACATCGCGCGACGGCCGCAGCCTCATCTTAGCCGTCTCCAGCGGATCGCTCGAAGACTGCGCGCGGATCATGCGGCGCCTCGGCGCCTATCAGGCGATGAATCTCGACAGCAATGCGTCGAGCGGTTTATGGTTTCACGGAAGCTATCTACGCGAACCCGGGCGGGAGCTCAATAACGCTCTGCTGATTCTTGCCCCTACGGAAAGTCTTTGAACGACTGCTTAACGCGGTATTCGCTTTCCGGATAACGCGAGCGGAGGTTCGCCCATTGCGTTAACAGCTCGTCGCTCTGCGGATCCCGCCGATAGCGAGCCACGCCGAGATAGTACTGAGCTTCGGGTGCCGCGTACGTCGTCGAGAATCGCTTGAGAACGTCGAGGTAGACGGCTTCGGCGCGATCGAAGCGCTTCAGACGGAGATACGCCAGGCCGAAACCGCAGAGCGATCGAGCCATGAACTCGGACGGGGGCAAGAAACCGTCCCAACGGTAAAGCTCGTAACCGTCGTGATTGAGAATCCGAATATCGGGCGTCCAGATGTGATGGATACTGTGCAGAAATTGGTTGTTCGCCGAATTCGAATTATCGAATTGCAGCGGGATGCAATGTTCGAGTATCGTTTCGACGACGGGTTGTTGAGGATACGTCACGGTATCCAGCGCTTGGCATCCCCCTCAACCGGGGTTGAAGACGTCTAAAAAAACGAATTTCCGCTCGGCACTCGCCCGCGCAAGAGCAACGTCGTAATCGGACTCCCAAGGAACGCTCGCCATGTCCGAAACCTTCTACGCCGGCAGGTGCACGCGCCTGCGCCTGGTACGATGCTCGGGATGGATAGACAGGCGGATCTGCGCAAAGACGTTGAAGACGCCGACGACACCGGGATGGTCGCCGGCGAAGAGATGATCACCCAAGCCGAGACGATGTTGCCGTTGTTACGGCTGCAGGCGGTGCTACCGCGCGAAGACCTTCACGCGGCGCTTCCCGAAGGACACGACGCCCACGAGACCATCGACGCACTTCACGAGGAGCTTCACAAGCCGCGGCCGGACCGGCAGACTATAGAACGGCACGTCGGTCGCCTGCGTGCGCTCCCAGAGTTGGAAGCGACGCTGGTTAACTGGTGGGATAGCCCGAAGACGCAGCGCTACTTCGCAATCTTAGCGCAGATAGGAGTCTAGCTACGTGCCGTAGCGGCGTTGACGCGATGCAAAATCGTCGAGCGCCGCTTGAAAATGCCGCTCGTCGAAATCCGGCCAATACGTCGGCGTTGCCCAAAACTCCGCATATGCCGACTGAAACAGCAGAAAGTTTGAAAGCCGCAACTCGCCGCCGGTGCGTACGATAAGGTCGGGATCCGGCAATCCGGCCGTGTAAAGCCGACTCGCGAGCGCGCGTTCGTCGATCGATGCTGCATCTCGCCTGCCGGTGCGCACTTCCTCGGCGAGCGCGCGAACGGCGTCGCCGATCTCGCGTCGCCCGCCGTAGTCGATCGCTAAATTGAGCAAGATGCCCTGATTCTGCGCCGTCTCATTGACGAGGCGCATCAGCGCGGTACGCGTGCTGGCCGGAAGACGCTCGGTGCGTCCGCAGAGCCGCACGCGAATGCCCTCGCGCGCGAGGCGGCGCAGCTCTCCGCGCGCAGCGCGCGTGCAGAGCCGCATGAGCAATCCGACCTCCCCGGCCGGCCGCTGCCAGTTCTCTTCGGAGAAGACGTACGCGGTCACAACCCGCACCCCGGCTGCCCCTGCAGCCCGCAGCGTACGCCGCAAGGCGGCGAGTCCGCGGCGGTATCCGCAAACGACCGGCAAGCCGCGCTCCAACGCCCAGCGTCGATTACCATCCATGATGATTGCGACGTGTTGCGGCGTCACGTCGTCGCCAGCTTCGCCTGCGGAGCCCGTTTCGAACGCTGGTGCACGTCGCGCACGACCGCTTCGAGCTCGTCCACATATGCCAGGAATCGCTGACGTCCGCGCTTGGTAATGCGATACACGGTTTGCGGACGTCCGGACGTTCGCTGTTTCTCGACGGTCACGATGCCGAGATCGGCGAGCGCGTGCACGTGCCGGTTCAAGTTGCCGTCGGACAGATCGCATGCGGCAGCGAGCTCGGTGAAGCTCAGGCCGTCAGGATGCGCGATAAGACACGTGCAAATCGCCAAACGTCCGCGCTCGTGAAAAATTCGTTCGAGCCCGGGATACGAAAATGGTGCTTCG
>Ga0070731_10005211_pt1 | contig 10834 bp, 6 predicted proteins | sample Coa_R1_2_FD_66448 | JGI IMG/M metagenome (GOLD analysis project Ga0070731, IMG submission 66448) | Surface soil microbial communities from Centralia Pennsylvania, which are recovering from an underground coalmine fire - Coalmine... | ecosystem: Environmental > Terrestrial > Soil > Unclassified ... | reverse complement strand
CACAGAGGACACAGAGGGGCACAGAGGAAAAACCTGAAAACGGGTTACCCTGCGCCCCTCCGTGTCCTCTGTGGTTAAAGCTTTTATGTCCGAACCTAAAAACATCGCAGTCGTCGGCGGCGGCCCCGGTGGCTATGCCGCTGCATTCCTTGCAGCCGATCTCGGCATGACCGTCACGCTCATCGACCCGGAGCTGAACCCCGGCGGCGTCTGCCTCTATCGCGGTTGCATCCCTTCCAAAGCGCTCCTTCATGTTGCGAAACTGATTGAGGAATCCGAGCAAGCCAAGAACTGGGGCATCGAATTTGCTGCACCGAAAATCGACCTGTCCCGGCTGCGTTCGTGGAAAGAGGGCGTGGTCAAGAAACTCACTGGCGGGCTGGGGGTCCTCTCCAAACAACGCAAGGTTAAATATGTACAAGGGCGCGCTGCGTTTGAGAATTCAACCACGCTTCGGGTCGCCAAGGCCGACGGGTCGGAAGAATCCCTCAGCTTTGAACGCATCGTCATCGCGACTGGCTCCCGCCCGGTGATTGTTCCGACGTTGAAACTCGACACGCCGCGCATGATGGATTCCACTGGCGCTCTGAACCTCGAAGATATTCCTGGCACGCTGCTAGTCGTTGGCGGTGGATACATCGGCCTCGAACTCGGCTCCGTCTATGCCGCACTGGGCACGCGCGTTACGGTAGTCGAAATGCTCCCCGGGTTGCTTCCCGGTGCAGACCGCGATCTTGTCCTCCCGCTGCACAAGCGCCTGGAAAAAATGTTCGAAGGAATCCTGCTCAACACCACCGTCGTTTCCGTCAAAGACGAAGGCAACGGAATTCGCGCCGCGCTCAAGGGACAGGACGGCAACACGCAAGAGAAAGTTTTTGATCGCGTCCTCGTTTCTGTCGGACGCAGGCCAAACTCTGAAATCCCGGGCCTCGATAAGACACAAGTCAAGGTCGGGCCCAAGGGCTTCATTCAGGTGAACAAGCAATTGCAGACCGACGATCCGGCGATCTACGCCATCGGCGACGTGGTCGGTGAGCCCATGCTCGCGCACAAGGCCATGCACGAAGGCCGCACCGCCGTCGAAGCCATCGCCGGACACAAAGTCGCATTCGAGCCCAACGCGATTCCCGCGGTTGTGTTCACCGACCCGGAAATTGCCTGGTGCGGTCTGACCGAGACGCAAGCTCAAAAAGAGAATCGCGAAATCAAAGTCGCGAAATTTCCCTGGGCTGCCTCCGGGCGCGCCGTTACGATTGACCGTCCCGAGGGCATGACCAAGCTGCTAATCGATCCGCAGACCGAGCGCGTCCTTGGAGTCGGCATTGTGGGCGCCGGCGCCGGCGAAATGATCGCCGAGGGCGTACTCGCTATTGAAATGGCGGCACTCGCCAAAGACATCGCTCTGACGATCCATCCGCATCCCACACTTTCGGAAACGGTGATGGAATCCGCCGAAGTCTTCTTCGGTACCAGCACCGATATCTACCGGCCGAAACGCGGATGACGCGCGGTTCTTTCCACCATCCAAGCTGCCGCAGCTGGTTTCGATAGAATGAAATCGCAGTGTGATCCTCGTGCGCGTGCTTTTGCGCGTTGCCGCTTCGAGCGCGGCGGTTCAAGCTGGAGAATGATGATGCCTGCCTTTTCCAAGTCGTCATTGCTGAGTGTTCTCCGCTCCCTTGCCGCCATTTTTCTCCTCGCCGCTCCTCCGGTCACCGCGCAATCGCCACTGAGCGGCGTTTTGCCGTCCACGAGCACAGCATCGGGCGCATCCAACTCGGCCACCGATCCGCTGGGCCGCACTACGCCGTCGGGGGCTGTCCTGGGATTTCTTCAAGCCGCGCAATCCAGCAATTACAGCATCGCGGCGCAGTACCTGCAGATGAGCGCGGCGCGGCGGCAGGCAGAGGGCGAGCAGATCGCAACCCAGCTCAATGCGGTGTTAAACAGCCCTGCATTCACCGGGCGGATAGGAAGCTTTACGCAGCCGGATGGAACGCCGCAGGAAGGTGTTCCGCTCGGCCGCCAAAGACTGGGCACCATGTCGTCCGGTGATGTCGACGCCGATCTCGAAGTTGTGCACGTCTCCGATCCCAGCGCGGGCAAGATCTGGCTGATCTCGTCCGACACACTCACCAAAATTCCCGAGCTATACGATCAGGTAGAGGCCCGCCAGGTCGAGCACAAGCTTCCGAGCGTATTGGTCAAGCATCAGGTGGCGGGCATTCCATTGTGGCAGTGGCTGGCGCTGCTGATCGCGCTCCCGGTTTCGGCAGGGATTGGATGGATCGCCCTGGTGCTGCTGGAAGTGCCATTACGCTGGTGGGCACGAAGGCGCGGGCACGTCGATATCGCAAACTGGCGCTCGGTATCCGCTCCTGCGTGGTTGCTCGCAGGCACGCTGGTTCACCAATTTTTCGCGCGCAACCTGGGCATCGCACTGCTGCCGCGTCACTACTATTTTGAAGTCACTTCGATCGCTCTCATCATCGGCGCATCCTGGATCGTCTGGCGCGCGGTGCAATGGTCGCTGGGCCGTGTCCGCAATCGAGCCTTGGTCCGAGGTCACGCCGGCACAGGTTCTCTCATGCTGCTCGGCGAGCGCATCCTCAAGGCGATCATCTTCGTCGCCGGCGGACTCGCGGTGTTGAGCAGCCTGGGCTTCAATATGAGTACCGCGCTGGCGGGCCTTGGCATTGGCGGGCTCGCAATCGGCTTCGGCGCTCAGAAAACCATCGAGAATCTATTCGGCGGCGTCTCCGTTCTCGGCGATGAAGTGTTTCGTGTCGGCGACACCTGCCGCTTCGGCGACCGCACTGGCATCGTCGAAGACATCGGTCTGCGCTCCACACGCATCCGCACCGAGGACCGGACACTGGTTGCCATTCCCAACGGCACGGTCGCGACGATCAACCTGGAGAACCTTAGCCGCCGCGACAAAATTTTGTTCAAGACGAATCTTGCGCTGCGTCCTGAAAGCAAGGCGGACCATGTCCGTTTCGTGCTCTCGGCAATCCGCCGCCTGCTCTACAGCCATCCCAAGGTGGAGACCAAGACTGTCCGCGTGCGCCTCACCGATGTCGCGGGTAGCTCTCTCAATGTAGAGATCATGTCCTATGTTCTGACGCGCGATTTCAACGAATTCACCGCCGTGCGGGAAGACCTGCTGCTTCGCATTATGGACATCCTCGAAGATTCCGGCGGCGGGCTGGCATTGCCCTCGCAGACCCTCTATCTGAGCCGCGGTTCGGGTGTCGAGAAGGAAAAAGTTGGCAACGCTATCAAGAAAATCGCCGACCTTCGCGACGGCAAGCAGTTGCCGTTCCCCGATTTCCACGAGGACGACATCTCTAAGTTCAAGGGCTCGATCGATTACCCCCCCGCGGAATCCGCAGCGCGCAAGCTGCAAGACGATCCCGGGAAGGGCCGATAGGCCGGAAAAAGGCAACGGCTGGTATTCCCGGGATAGGGAGGTCTCCCGAGGCGCCAAGGTTGCAGATTTCTGCATCTTGCCAAGAGCATTCGTCCGTGACTATGATTTATCCCCCGGTTCATCCAGCCGGAAAGCTGCGGTTCAGCCTTTCTACCTTGCGACCTCCCCCGCACGGCTCAAGGAGATGTATATGTGTTTTCGGATTTCCACTTTTCTCACTGCTCTGTTGATGGTGACACTTGCGCTCACCCTAACCGCGAACGCCCAACTCGAAACCGAGAGCACGCTTTACACTTTCTCTGAAACTGGCAGCTTCTGGCCCCAGGGTGGCCTGCTCGAAGATAGTGCCGGTAATTTTTACGGCACCACGCGTGGCGGCGGGACCTATGGTGTGGGCACGGTCATGGAATTGTCCCCGCCGGCCGTGAAGGGGGGGGCCTGGACACTGACGACTCTCTACAATTTCGTTCCTTATGGCAGCGGTGGCTACGTCCCGATTTCAGAACTTGTCCGGGACCAAGCCGGGGCGTTCTACGGAACTACCTATATGGGCGGCGACCCGACCTGCAACTGCGGAGTGGTCTACAAATTGGTTCCACCTACCGTAAAAGGTGCTGCTTGGACTGAGTCAACAATCTACGCATTCAAGGGCAACTCCGATGGCCGCCTGCCGGTGCCGGCCGCGCTTGCGCTGACCACAAAAGGAACCCTCTATGGTGTAACGTCCCGGGGTGGAACATGGGACAGCGGCGTGCTTTTTCAACTTGCGACGAAGAACGGCATAAAATATACCGAAAGCGTGTTGTATTCATTCGGCGATTTGAGTGACGGCAGCACACCGAGTGGTCCAATCTTGATGGACTCTGCCGGATCGTTGTATGGAGTTACGTCTCTCGGCGGTGCTTTTGGTCAAGGTACGCTTTATAAGTTCGTGCCGGCTGCGAAAGGTACGTTGGCGACCGAGTCGATTCTGTATTCTTTCGGCGCTTCAACGACCACCGGAAGCTATCCTAACGGCAATCTCGTCTTCGATGTGGGCGGAGACATCTACGGAGTAACCAATGGCGGAGGGGCGAACGGAGATGGAGTTGTGTATATGCTCACTCCGACCAGCACAAGTTGGACTGAGAGCATCCTGTTCGCATGCGACACCAACGACGGTACCAATCCGATTGGTGGGCTCACCTGGAACCACAAGACGAACCAGCTTTACGGCACCACCAGCTCCGGGAACATGCATCCATCCGGGGATGGATCGGTATTCAAGCTGTCTCCTCCAGCGGTGAAGGGCGGAGCCTGGACGGAAGCGACTCTATTTCAGTTCACTTATCGAGTGAACGGTGGCTATCCAACGGGATCGATCACGCTGGATACCAAGACCGGTGATCTCTACGGAACCGCTCAAAACGGTGGCATTGAAGGCTGCGACTTGTTTTGCGGGACCATCTGGCAGATTACAAATCCGTAGGAACTTGGGAACTAACGCGGCCACATAGATTTCGAGTTCGATCCAGATGGATCATTGTCTCGATAGATCATGTGGCCGCTTTCTTATTTCGCAACCCATCCGCGCCTCTCAGGGTGACGTTATGAGCGTATCTCGATTCGAGTGCCGCGTCGGCCATCCCAGAAATAAGTGGGTCGGAAAATACACGAACAGCGGCACAAGCGTCAGGTAAACGAGCAGATAAACCCATCCGGGAATTGCGTGTTGCTCATGAAAGAACGGGCCGCGCGCCCAATTCACGTCCTGCTGCGGCCGCCAGAGATAATTGATCGGAACTACAATCCACGCCGTTAACGTCTGCAACTTCCATCCGCGCCGATCGTATCCCAGCCGCCAAATCGCCCACAGCAACAACGGGGGCGTCACGACATGAAACAAACTGAGCAGGCGGATCGCAAGCGGCAGGCCGGGATCGAACATGTACTCCGTGCCGCCGATAAGATGCCGCCCAGTCAGCAAAGCTCCGGTGAAATCAATCGTGTAAAGCGTCTGAAACAAAAGTAGTCCAGTCGCCACCCACGAGAAAATCAGGGCACTCTCCAGCCACAAGCCGATTCCGATGAGCACATTTCCCAGATCGCAAAAGAAGAGAAAATTCTGCGCGCCGTACTGTCGCCAGTAGACTGGAGCCCAGACCAACAGCCAGATTGTCCAGGCGATCTTCAGCCACAAAGGCAAACGCCCTCTCTTGATGAACATGGCTCGCTATTTTATGTTACGGCCCCCAGGCGGAGCACAATCGAAACCACTGAGGACACAGGGCACACAGAGGGTTTTCGAGTTCCTCGGTGTACTCTTGGTGAACCGCCTTTCCTGAAACGCCACAGAATTCGGCCCACCGCGAATTACCGCCGTAACTTGCCCGGCCTTACGCCTGTACCTAGGATAACTTTGGTATGGGTTACTTAGCTCTTCTCTTCTGTCCCGATGAAAAAACCGCTCGCACGGTGACGCAAGTCCTGGGCGAGCTTGAGTTCACCATCGAGTCCTGCATTGAACCTTTCGCTGCAGTCAAGAAGCTGATGGGCCAACACTTCGACGCTGTCGTGGTCGACTGCGATAACGAGCAGAATGCCACACTTTTATTCAAAAGCGCGCGCAACTCGACGTCCAACCAGGCGTCTCTTGCCGTAGCTGTCGTGGAGGGTCAGGCCGGGGTAGCAAAGGCGTTCCGCATCGGCGCCAACCTCGTCCTGACCAAACCCATCAACATTGAGCAAGCCAAAGGAACACTGCGGGTGGCTCGAGGACTCCTGCGCAAGGGTGATCCGACGAAGCCGGCGGCGACAGCTGTTATGCCCGCCGCGCCCCCTACGGCACAGCCCGCGAAGCCGGTTGCCAGCAGTCCTGTGGCCCCAAAACCTGTTCTGCCGATAAAACCAGTTGCTTCAACACAGCCGGCGGCAGCAATAACAGAAGCGATAACATCGCCATCAGCTCCAGCTCCACGTCCTGCAGCGCCTGCGGAAGTGAAGGCAGCTCCGGCATGGCCTGCGCCGGCAATTGCGAGCGCGGCCCAAGTAGCTCCCGGTCCGGCCGCCAACGAAGACGATCTTCTTGAAATTCTGGACGACTCCGTATCGGCGCCAGCAACCGCGGCGAGATTGGACACACAATCGGTAAGAGTGCCTCCTGCAACTGCGTTCGAAGCACAGGAAGCGTTCAATGCCGCCTTGCCGCATTCGCACAGTAGTGGAGCCGCCAGCGCACCCGCTCCGGCCCGTGAAGTTCCAGCTGCGCAACAAGTTCCGCCCAAAGCTTTGCACGCCGAAGAAACACCGATCGCAAGCGCCACCGCTGCCATCCCTGCGGAAGCAGCGCACAGCGGTTCATCCGTGCACTCCGGGCCGGAACCGTCATTTACATTTGGCGGAGCGAATGTCGCGGCCGAACCCGTCGGCGGAAACAAGAAAATTTTCATTGGAGTCGCAGCTGCCGCGATTGTTGCCGTTGCGCTCTATGTCGGCTGGACAAAGTTTCAAGGCGGCGAGAGTCAACCGGTTCGCACTCAGACGCCAACTGTATCGGCACCTGCTGCCGCTCCGCAGGCCATGAAGCCGACGGCTGAAAAGCCCTCGCCTACGACGGCTGCAGTTTCGTCCGAGCCCGCAGGAATTACTCCCGCGACCTCTACGCCTTCAGCAAGTGTGCAGCATGAGGCTGTCCCGGCATCGAATCACGCGTCGAGCGACATCGGCGTAGCGTCCGACAATGCTCCTGTTTCCACGAAGCCATCGAATACCGCAGAGCCGCTCATCGTGAAAGGCGGCACGGCCCCAACGAGTCATGAAAAAAGTCCGGTGGTCGACATTGCCGCTCCCGATATGAGTGGAATTGCAACAGCCGGAGCAGGGGCGCCTCCACCCGATCTGGGAGACTCACGCGCGCTTGGAGCCCGGCCGATGCTCCAGACCATGAAAGTATCGCAAGGTGTTTCGCAGGGATTGCTGGTGAAGAAGGTGCAGCCCATCTATCCGAAGAATGCCCTGTTCATGCATGTAGAGGGCGCGGTCGAACTCGTGGCCACAATCTCAAAGGCCGGCGACATCACTCACGTGACCGCACTGAAGGGAGATGGCCAACTCGCCAAGGCTGCCATAGATGCCGTCAAGCAGTGGAAGTACAAGCCATACCTGCTCAACGGCGAACCGGTCGAGATTCAGACCGAGATGACCATCAACTTCAAGCTACCCAACTAACGCTGCCCGTTTGAGCCTGCTAGTCCCGTGCAGCGACAACGTCGAAGGGACGCATCATCTCGTTATCCTCGTGTTCGAGGATGTGGCAATGCCACACGTACCGTCCCACGAATCCTTCAAATCGAACGATGATCCGAGTTACCATGCCCGGATCGGCGCGCACCGTGTCCTTCCATCCCATCTCGCAGGGTTCGGGAGGCACCGCCGCGCCTGTGTATCGCAACGTTCCCTTGCTCCAATAGGTGTTAATGTCGAATTTCTTGCGGTCGAGGATCTGAAAGCGCACCAGGTGCAGATGAATGGGGTGTGAATCGTCAGTGGTATTCACCAGTTCCCAGATCTCAGTCGAATCGAGTACAGGATTTTCGGTAACCGGCATGCTCCAGTGCGCATTGTTGAGCAGCATCGTCATCGGTCTTTGAACGAGATCGTCGACTTCTACCAGACTGAGCGTGCGAGTCTTGACCGCCGCTGCCTCTGCAATCTTAGGCACTGATCGCAGGCTTTGCGGCAGCGCTGTCTTGCCGTCGGCCACACTTTTTCCCACGCGAAATTGCATCACGTCGAATGCATCGTTCTTGAGAACGACGTTGGTTCCCCCGAGCCCGGAAAAATCGACAACCAGATCGGCGCGCTCACCGGGAGCCAGAGAAACTCGATCGAGCTGAACTGGCGCGGGAAGCAATCCCTGGTCGGTACCAATCTGATGGAAAGCTAGTCCCTTCGGCAGCGACAGATGGAAGAATCGTCCGTTGGCGCCGTTCAACACTCGAAATCGATACGGGCGCGGTTCCACTGCCAAGTAAGGAAAGAGTTTGCCGTTCACCAGCGCAGCGTCCCCAAAGACCTCAGGCACCCACGGCTTTTGCGGATCGCCGGAGACCGGGTAGTTCAGTTGCGAGTCGAGGTCGAAGATCCGGTCATAAATCACCAGCGGAATTTCATATTTCCCCCGCGGAAGGTCGAGAGCGTCTTCCACCTCATCGCGGACGATGAATGTTCCCAGCATTCCCGCAAAAACATTGAGGCGGTTAATTCCCAGAGCATGATCGTGATACCAAAGCATCGCCGCGTCCTGGTGGTTCGGATAATGGCAGACAGCCGACTTGCCCGGCACGAACCAATTCTCCGGATATCCGTCACTCTCCGGCGGAGCCTTAGCGCCATGCAGATGAACCACGGTCCGCACTTCGGGCTTGTCGGCCTCGGCTCCGTGAATGCTGTGATCGATAGGAAGAAAGTGCGTCGCAGGCAGCTCATTGGCCCACTCCACCAGCAATCCTTTGCCGCTGCGCGTCTCAAAGGTGGGACCTGGCGAATGTCCTTCATATCCCCAGAGTCGAGTGGGTTTCATATCGCGATGTACCTTGCTTTCAAACTGGCGCATCGCAATTCGATAGTAGGGAAGTTTCACGGCGGGGTCGACCGGACTTGGACGATAGCCGTTTGGAGTGGCGATCTCAGGGATCGGCAGGGCATCGACAAATGGAGTAAGAGAGTTTGGATTGAGTTCAGTTCGGAACTTTGGCGCGGCCCGGTGAGATCCGCCCTGATGAAAAGCCGCGGACGTTGCCGCGATCCCGCTGTACTGAAGAAATTCTCGTCGTGTTAGGCGCAATCTGCCGTTCTCTCCCGAACTCTTATTTTCAAACAAGCATGTTCGCAGAAAATCTCCCCAAAGGCGAGACGCGGGCATGAGACAGTCACTTGTCTCATGCCCGCATCCTGCTGTTTAAGCAGTGGTATCGCACACTTTACGGTTTCGGTTCTCCACTGGTCGGATTCAGATACAGAACGCCATTGGTCCGAATCTTGGAGAAGTTGAACATCTGGCTGATGGAGTTGGCCACGCTATCAAAAGATCCCTGGCCGATGCGTTCTCCGCCCAGCCAATTGTCTTCGATAAAGTGAATGACCGATGTCTGGTCAGTCACCGTGTGGTCGACGAAATTCTGCCGAGCCCACGGAGAGATGACCAGGAACGGCAGCCGTGGCCCATATCCGCAACGGCCCAGTGCATGCAGGTTCGCGGGATTGTATCCCGGCAGAGCGATGGCTCCTGAGCCGCAGGCGCCCGGTCCCGTCAGTGCATCCATTGGTCCGGTCGACTGATTTACGATCGGCCCCATCTGATGGTCGTACCATCCGTCGGAGTCGTCGTACATGATGACCACTGCCGTGCTGTTCCAAGTCGGCAGCGATTCCAGGAAGTTGATCGTGTTCACGACAAACGTCTGCTCATCCAGCGGATCGGAATAGCCGGCATGGGCGTCCTGATAGCCAGCCGCTTTCAGGAAACTGACCGCCGGCAGATTGCCCGCCGATGCCGCAGTGTAGAAATCCTGAATGTCATACTGATGGTTGGCCGGACCGTCGTTTCCGATCTCTGCGACCGAGGCCGGACGGGTGTGCGCCGGATTGGCGGTGGAAGGCCAGTAGGCGAAGAGAGAGTGATGTGGAATGTAATCGGACTCGACGACACCCGTGACCGCGGAGGTCGTGGTGCGGTTGCAGCCGGTGGTTCCGTTGGAGTTCACGGTCGTAAGATTGAACCCTCCCATGAACCCGCCCCAGGTTACTCCCGCCGCGCTGAGCAGATCGCCGATGTTCTTGCTTCCCATCGTGACCTGATTGCGGGTGGCATTGGAGCAAACGTCACCGATCGGATCGGGATCGCCAATCACCGTCAGTGAGCCGTCGCTGCCGCCGTTGACTTCGTCTCCGGTTCCGTTCAAGGTTGCGACCGCACCGTTGGTCTGACCGGATGCGAGGTTGATCAAGCCCACCGTCGACGGGCCAAAGTTCGTGCCGTACGAGTTGTCGCTCATGGCAAAGTTCTGAGCGTAATTCCACAGGCCGGTGACCGTGTTTCCGTCGAAGTATCCCATGACCAATCCATTGGTCTGGGTCACTCCCGATCCGGATGGCGGTGGACCAGCCGTCCCGGTGTTCAGGGGGAACAAGTCCATCAAGCCGGCGTCGAATGCCGATTGCTCAGCGGTGTAGTCATGATCCTGGTCGTTCGTGTAAGCCTGCGAACGATCAAGACGGAATGGATTTGCGGCGCCCGTTCCATTGGCGGGATTCAGGTTGGGATTGAGAGTCAACAGGCCGCCAGACAAACCGTTCACCGTAGGCGTGTTCGGTGCCGCTTTAAACTTCGGTCCGCCCGGCGGATTCGCTGCCACAGGATAG
>Ga0070731_10005210_pt1 | contig 10835 bp, 11 predicted proteins | sample Coa_R1_2_FD_66448 | JGI IMG/M metagenome (GOLD analysis project Ga0070731, IMG submission 66448) | Surface soil microbial communities from Centralia Pennsylvania, which are recovering from an underground coalmine fire - Coalmine... | ecosystem: Environmental > Terrestrial > Soil > Unclassified ... | reverse complement strand
ATGCGGCCAGGCGTACCCGTCGCACCCGGCGGGCCTGCCAGCCCGATGGCACCGCGATCTCGGTATCGCCCGGCATGGAAATGCCGAACTCTGCGGCCGGCCCCAAAACCATTTGCCGCCGCCAGACGTTGGCTTGCGGAGATTTGGCGCGTACTTCGTCAAGCACTGGCCGCCATTCAATGCCGCGCGGCCGCGTCAGCCAATAAACGTTCGACTGCGCGGGCGGCCGGGTTTCGCCACCGGCATGGGCGTAGATGCCGCCTTGCCCCTGCTCCATGAGCGCGGCCACATGGTCATGGGGCGTCTGCACCGCGCCTGCCACCGCAGACGCGTTGAGCGGGTCCATCGCCCAGGACCCTTCCAGCACGCACCAATCCTCGTAGCCTTCCCGATCGCCCAGCCACGGCACCGCCTCGATTCGGAACGAAACGGCGGCGATAAATCCGGGCGGCTTCTGCCCCACGAGTGCGGCCTGGAAGCGCATGATCGAGTCTTCGTAGCGTCCGCGGTCGATGTGGGCGAATGGCCGGTGCCAGAATATGTAAGCGAGCATCGTTGCAATCCCGGATGGGCGGATGACTACTCCGCCAACTATAGGTCAAACCCGTACCAGATCGCTTCGCTCCTGGCCGAAGCTTGCGCCCACGTTGACCATCGGCGCGGCGGGCTTATGTAGGTCGGCATGGCAGTCTCGAAGGACGACGTTCTCGCTGCGCTCGGCAAGGTTTTAGGCCCCGACGGCAAGCCACTTCCCGAAACCGGTACGCTATCGGACGTCGTAGTGACCGACGGAAAAGTCTTTTTCTCCATGACTGTCGACGCCGCGGCAGTAAAGCAGTGGGAGCCGGTGCGCGAGCGCGCCGAAGCGGCGGTGCGCGCGGTGCCAGGTGTGGCCTCGGCTTTGGTCGCGCTCACCGGTGAGCGCGCTCCAGCTCCCGGCGGCAGTGCTCCGCCACGGCGGCCGCAGATGCCGCCAAGCCCCGCACGCGCTCAACCCAGCGCCGGGCGCGCACCCCAATCGCCCGCGGGCATTCCCGGGGTGGAAGCCATCATCGCGGTCGCGTCCGGCAAGGGCGGCGTCGGCAAATCGACGACCGCAGTCAATCTTGCCCTCGGGCTGCGCGATCTCGGCCTCAAGGTCGGCATTCTCGATGCCGACATTTACGGCCCGTCGATGCCGAAGCTCCTGGCGATCCGCGAACGTCCGCAGACAATCGGCGGTACGCGGCTCAAACCGATTTCGCGCCACGGCATGGCGGTGATGTCGATCGGCTTCCTCATCGAGGAAGAGACGCCGATGATCTGGCGCGGGCCCATGGTGATGTCGGCGCTCACGCAAATGTTGCGTGAAGTGGAGTGGGGCACGCTCGACGTCATGGTGGTTGACATGCCGCCCGGTACCGGCGACGCGCAGCTCACGATGGCGCAGCAAGTGCCGCTCAAGGGCGCCGTCATCGTCTCGACGCCGCAGGACCTGGCGCTGATCGACGCGCGCCGCGGGATTGCGATGTTCCGTCGCGTCAACGTGCCGGTGCTCGGCATCGTCGAGAACATGAGCTATTTCCTCTGCCCCCATTGCGGCGAGCGTTCCGACATTTTCGGCCATGGCGGCGCGCGGCGTGAAGCGGAACGTCTCGGCGTGCCGTTTCTTGGTGAAGTGCCGCTCGACATGGACATACGCGAGAAGTCGGACGCCGGTTTGCCGGTGGTCGCGACCGCGCCGGACGGCGCGCATGCGAAGACCTATCGTGACATCGCCGCGCGCGTGCGCGACGGGCTTGGCGGAGCAAGTCGCCCCGCGCCGAAGATTGTCATCGAAGCCTAATATGGCGGATTTGACTTTACGCCACCGCGCCGTCCTTATTTCGCCGCAGCACCTTCCCCGGCAGCGCGCCGGTATGCGCAGCGTTATCAACGACGACGGTGCCGTTGACGATAACGCTGGTGCGCGGCCCGCTCGGAAACTGGTGCGGGTCGGCATAGGTAGCGCGATCGGCAAAATCATTCGGATCGAAGATAACGACGTCGGCGCAAAAGCCCTGGCGCAACAGACCACGATCGCTGAACTTTAGCGCGCGCGCGGTGGCGCCGGTCATCTTGTGGATTGCGAGTTCGAGCGGCAGCACCTTCTCATCGCGCACGTAGCGGGAAAGAACGCGCGGAAAAGTGCCGTAGAAGCGTGGGTGCGGCATTCCTTGGCCGACGATACCGTAAGGTGCGACGCAATTGCCGTCGGAACCCACCAACGCCAGCGGCGACGCGACGAGCGCACGGATATCGTCCTCGGAGATCGAGGTCACGAGGACGCGCGTCGCGCCTCGGTCGTCGATCAGATAATCGCACAGGGTGTCGATCGGGTCGGCGGCGCGTTCGGCTGCCAGCGCTGCGATGGTGCGGCCGGCGTGCTGCGGCAGATGCGGCGAGATCGAGATTTGCACACAGTCCCACGACGGAATGCGACCCCAATTGTTGAGGCCGTCACGCGCAATGTCGGCGCGGATTCTTTCGCGTGTCTGTGGCTCGGAGAGCCGCGCAAGCATCGCTGGAACGCCGCCCGCCTGGACCCACGGCGGCAGCAAATTCTTCAGCGGGTTGGAGCCGGCGTCGTAAGGGTAGGCATCGCAATCGACGTCGAGGCCGCGTGCCTTCGCCTGTGCGATCATGCCAAGCACCTTTGCCGCCTTGCCCCAATTGTCGACGCCGGAGCATTTGAAATGCACGATCTCGACGTGCACCCCGCACGTCTCCGCGACCTCAATTGCCTCTACCACCGCCTCGATCACTTTGTTTGATTCATCGCGCAAGTGTGTGAAGTAGGCGGCGTTGTGGCGTTTGAGCACGTGGCCGAATGCGACCATCTCCGGAGACGTCGCGTAGGAGCCCGGCGGCGTAAACAGGCCCGAGGACATGCCGAGCGCGCCGGCTTCGAGTGCGTCTTCCAGAAGCGCAATCATCTGCCCAAGCTCGGCGTCGCTTGGCGCGCGCTCCGCCATACCCATAACCATCAGGCGTAGCGTGTTGTGGCCAACCAGCATGCCGGCATTCACGGCCGTGGCCGGGAAGCCTTGCAGATAGTCAGGAAAGCTCGTCTCGCGAAACGGCAGCCAAGGCGCGCTCGGGCTCAAATAGTCTTTCAGCAGGCTGACCTTGCCCGGCAGCGCCGGCGCGACCGAAAAGCCGCAATGACCGACGATCTCCGTGGTGACGCCTTGGCGCACTTTGCTTTCGGCTTTCGGATTGATCGGCAGCGTGAAGTCGGAATGGGTCTTGATGTCGATGAACCCGGGCGCCACTGCGAGCCCGTCGGCGTCGATGACTCTGCGGGCTGGGCCCGTAATACGTCCGATCTCGGCAATGCGGCCGCCCTCGATCGTTAGATCACCGGCGGCGCTGGGATTGCCGGTACCGTCGAAGAGGATTCCGTCGCGGATCAGGATGTCGTGCACGTCACCACTGTGCTGGTTGCTTCAGGGTCGTGCAATGGCGCCGCACGGCGCTTGAGCATGGCGCAACCAAGGAAGCGCGCTGCGTTATCCCCGATGACCCCAGTGATTGTAAGTGTAACTGATGCGAACTCGTTGTTCCGCAATTTCGCGCCAGGCGTCGGTCAAAGTGCGAGGAAAGAGGGGCGCAGCCGATGCATGGTCCGGCCGTTTTTTCGGTTCACTTACCCATACTCATAGTTGTGCCCCCGTCTTGGCGGTGGGCTTTCGGCTTCTTGGGCGGGAGCTTTGCCGCGACGGGCCCTGCGCCGTTGGGGTCTAAGCAGCGCAACTAATCTGAACAGTAAGTCACCTTCGCCGGCGGGAAAAGTTCTCCGGCCATCAGCAGGCGTTCACCATGAGCAAGCGGTCTCGCCGGTCTCGCCAGTCTCGCCTCGCTGCCAAGTCGCCGAGCCCATCGGGGGTTGAGCGGTATCGAATGTTTACCAACACCGCGTATAAGCGATTGCCCGGTACCCCACGCGCCAACGTGGCGAACGCAAGCCGTGTTGGGAATGTGGCCGGGCGGCTTTTCCGCGGGGCAAATGCGATGGTCTTTGTTGCTGTGGCGTTTTTCGGTGCGGCACTGTCTTTGTTTGCATTGGCCGTATGGCAATTGATGCAGCCGACCGCGACCACGGCCGCACCTGCGACGGTCGATCATGTGTCAGTCGATCATGTGTCGATCGATCAAGTGTCGGTCGATCGAGTGCGGGAGCGCGAAATTCCGTCGGCCGAATCCGAAGCGACCCCGATGTCTGGGTTTTTCACCGGCCTGATCATAGCCGAAGGGATTTTGGTGCTGGCGGCGATCTGCTTCTTCTGGCTCCCTCCGATGGTCTTGCTGGTGAGCCTGGGGCTGATCATCGGGCCGCTGATGGGCCTGACGATGCGCTGTGGCGCATGTCCCAATTGCGGGCGAAAAGTGCAAATCTTGACCGCGGCGGTCAGCGCCTCGAAGTGTCCCTCGTGTAAGCACAAGCTTGAAATTCGCGACAAACGAATTGTTGATCTGACATAGGCCGGCTTCTACCGCCCTTTTGACCGCGCTTGCATCTTCCGGAGTTAATGAGGCCGCTCGCAGCGGCTTCTACTTCACCGCGCTGGATATCGAGCCGAACGTGCCCTTGAGGTTGGTGCCAACGCCCTTTAGCGCCGCGATGATGGCCACGGCGATGCCCGAGGCGATCAGGCCGTACTCGATAGCTGTTGCTCCGGACTCGTCTTTGAGGAAGGCCGTCAGTTTGTCGCGCATCGTGTTCACCCAGCGGTCGCGTCTCGGCGAACCAATAGAGGGCGCGCTCTAAATATCCGTAAAAGACCGACCGCCAAACATCCGTCAAAAAACATCGGTCGGGGCCGGGAAGTGAAGATGCGCGGGTTGGCGACCTTGAACGGGAATGTCGAATACGGGTCAGCAGGCCGCAGGTCGCCTATCGGATCGAGCCCAGCGCTGCTCGGTTGAGTTTCCCGCCCCGGTATCGGCTCGAAGTCATCTCTGGACTACGGGGGCATCAAGCTTAACGTGCAGTTACCGGCGCCAGCCGGTGCGAGGCTTGGCCGGAGCGAAGCTTGGCCGGAGCGCGCCATTACGATTGGCGCAGCCGTAAATCCCGGCGGCCCGTCGCAGCCGTGTAGACCAGTTCGCTGTCCGCCGCGTTGCAATGGGGGCAATACCAAACGATGAGGCCGGGATCACGCCGGCTTGGAGCAACGTTGGTGACGGTCTCCATGGGATGACGGCATCGATTGCAGATCTTTTCTGTTTCCGCCCTCATGCTCCACCTTGCCAGGGTTGGTTGGCATCACTCATCGAGAACGCCCAGACCCGCCGCCAGTTCGAAGCCGTGGCCGAAATAGGAAGCCCAATGGGATTAATGCCATAAGAAAGAAACACGCGACACGTACGGGTTTTCCACGCGATGCGTAAAGCTCAAGCGCGCGTTGGCGTTGACGAACTTGGCGGCCGCAGAAGGACGTCGGCGGTTGGTACCTTTATTTCACGGCGGTCGAGAGCGACGCGAATACGGCCTTTAGGTTTGTGCCCAAACGGTTCACTGCGGCGCTAACGGCGAGAGCGATGCCTGAGGACCGAAGATCGAATGGCTGTGGTCGCGAGGCTAGTCCGCCCGCTTCGGACCCGGCTTATGCCGGTTCCGTGCCGAGGCGATCACGGGAAGGCTGTGAGCTCAAAGCCCATGAATAGAACAGCACCGAATATCAGCGCGGCCAGACAGAGCAAAAGCAGGTTCGCTCCCGTGCGCTCGTGCTCATCACCCGACATGCTACCGAAGGTAGAACAAACCCGTATAGCGACAGTTAATCGGTCATAAATGCGGGAGAGGCAGTCATTAGCATTGGCAATGACCGTCGCAGGGTAGTCTCATCCAATTTCACAACCACGTTTTGGCGGAGGCTACAGATATCCTGCGGCCACCGGCAAAAAAGCGCGGTGAAGTCGCACGCTGCCATTGGTTGCAAAGCACTATTTAACGCCATCGCAAAGCACCCATGTTGCGCGACATATCTTCTCCGTGCTGCGGCATACTCTGAGTTGTACAAAAGGTTGCTTGGCGCGGTCGCGACGTGCGTTGAAGCCCAAAAATGAAGGAGGCCGCTGGTGGGGCGGCCTCGATCAAAAAATGGTCGCGGGTTGGCAACCTTGTACGGAATGTCGAATACCGGCTAGCAGGCCGTAGGCTACCTTTCTTTATCGAGCCCCGCGGTGCCCGAGTTCGGAGGTCCCCGCTCCGGTGTCCCAATTAGGCACACCGCTAACTCAGCGCGTCAACTCCGCTTACCGAAAACTTGCGGTCTATCATTAACGGGCTGCTTACGGCTGCTGAATGGGGTCCCCCTTATCTGATGCATGAGCCCCCGCCGAGAATCAAAGAGGCCGCCAACTGAGGCGGCCTCGAAGTTTTTGTTCTCGATTACTTTTCCCACCACCACCACTCGGGATGCAGCCTGCGCCATTCGACGTGGCGCTCTCTGTTCTCGCCGATCATGATCCCAAAGCGCACGCACGCGCGCCGGTCGCCCTTGTCGCAGAGCTGATGGTAGCCGAGCAGTTGAGCCTCCGCTGGACTTTGCGCATAAACTGGAAGATCGGAAGCCACAAACATCGCAACTGCGATTCCTGTGGCCGCCAAGAGTGATCTCGCAATCATAACCCCTCCTTATGAACTCACTAACGCGGAAAGTGGGCCAGTTGCCGTAAGTTGGGTCAATCTTCGGATCGGATTATCCCCGCTCATCACCGCAAAAAGCGGTACCCCCGCGGCGCAGCCCGCTTGGGGCTAGTGGGGTCTGAGGGTGGCGGGCTGCGCCGGGACGCAACGCAACCGTTCCTTGTATGCGCAGATTCGCGGCCGCTGAAAAAGGGGTTTCGGTCACCTGAGATCCGCCACTTCCGAAGGAGGCCGATAATTCGGAGAGAGGATCTATTGCTCCAGCGGATAATAGGTGAAGGGGTCACCGGGGCCCCCGCGCCCCCGGCGCTCAATTCGCCCCACCTGCGCCAACGCCAGGCACCCGTGGTTGATCTGCTCCGCGTACCCGTTAGGTCCGTATAGTGCGCGCGCGATCTGTGTTGCGGTGAGGCCCGGCATGTTGCGAATGGTTTTCTCAACGTCGTCGAGAAGCACGACGGTACCCCCCGGGCGTGCGGTCGCCCCCGCTGGCAACCCTTGTAATATCACTGTGAATTATCACAGCGCCAGCCGCTTGCATTGGAGAAAAGGCGCGACAAAAGGGACCGCTGGCGGCTGCTCAGCGTTACAGGAAATTTACGGAGCAACAGGACACCGGCCAACCTGATCTGAAAGGGATCACGCCGATGCGCCGCCCCGGCCCCAGCAATTGGCCGGCGTCAGGTTGCCTTGCCGCTAGCGAGAAGCGCGTCGGCCCGCGCAATCAGTTCGAGCGATTTGCGGTGACCGCAGACTATGGGCTAGCGGGCGCGCCCTACGGCGGCGACCAATAAAACACGATGCCTATAGTCAGGAAAGCGAGCACGATCGCGATGACCCAAAAGGCGGTCGTGCTCGGCTCTTCGGTCGCCATGGAAGCCCCCATCCATGGAATGAAGCGCAGTCAGTCTGCCCCCGCTGGCGTAAATTCCATATAAACATATTGCATAACCGAGGACCCATCAATATCGGTGATGGCCGTTTGTGGAAAGGGGCCAGGGGAGATCGAAGGGGGCCAGCTCCACAATCGGGCATACCGCTCGGGCTAAGAGATCCGGCAAAGCAAATTGGGACAGTCGGCTAATCCTCGCTCGGCGTAGGACCGCCAAAATCATTGATATTGCGTTCGGCAATACGACGGTCATTGAGCGCCCCGCGGATGCCCTCCTCGACAAACCGGCGCAAAACCTCAGACTTGGTTTGTCCGTAGGTGCCCTGGTTCACCAAATCATCCAAGTAGGCGCGGTTCATCGCATGCAGGCGAAATTCGACCTTGGGATTTCGCGCCATCTTGGGTCCGACCCGGGTCCGCCCTCGGGCGGACAACGTAGTATTAACTACTGGCGCCTATTGTCCAAGGGTCAAAAATGGCGGAAGCCGGCCTGAGGGACAGACCGGCTTCCAGTTTTGGGTTGTAGCGAGCGGCGTCCGATGAACAGTCGGCGCCGCTTGCGTCTGCCGTTAGAGGCGCGACCCCCAACCGTTTGAACGTACCCGGCGAATATTTCCTGCTCCTTAACGTTGACGGTTTTTCAGAATGAGTTCGTGACCACGGCTACCATTCGTTAGCCTTGCGAGTTACCGCCTTCGATTGCACGGAAGCGCTGGCGTCGAACTGAGCCCTCGGCCAGCGCGAATATCAACAAACATGCGGTCCTGTTGCCAGGTGCAGCGAGGCTCAACGCGAGCGCCGAGGCTCGCGCTGATCGCTCGCCGCGATCGCACGATCACGAATGAGTATTCGCTCCGCTTCGGCCATCCTGATTTTTCCCGCGGGACGGTCTCTTTGGTGATCAAGACAAGTTCGCACATCTCGCATTGCGCTTGGTGTACCCACGCAAGCATTTTCCGGTCGAAATCAGGGTCCCGCAGATCGGGTTGTGTTGTGGGTCGGGCACCACCGGCCGAGGCGAACTACTTCAAGGCACTGGAGATCGATCCGAATGTGCTTTTGAGGTTGTGTCCGACGCCCTGAACCACGGTGATGATGATCACGGAGATCGACGCGGCGATGAGGCCATACTCAATGGCGGTCGCTCCTGACTCGTTTTTGAGAAAGGCTTCCAGTTGGCGACGCATTTCGGGTGCTCCTTTGGCTAGGCCGCACCCATCACTGTGATTTATAACAGTAACAGAAATATTGATCGGATCGCAGAGTCCCTGCGACCGAGCGCCGCAAAAGGGACCAGCTAATTATTCAAATGCGACTGAGGGTTATGTGAAAAGGGCCCAGTACCCCCCAACCGGGATACCCCTGATGGGAAGAAGCCCCGAACAACCCCGGGGCTTCCCCGCTTAGGCCGAGCCTGAGTGGATCAGAGAACTCGACGGTCGCGTTGAACTAACCCGCGAAAGACAAATCCCGTTCCCCGTTTCAACAGGCACCACTGAAAATTCAAAAGAACCAGGGGGTTATGGAAAGGGGCCAGTACCCGGATTCGCAAGCTGATGAAGGCTCGCAAGAGACCAAAAAAGGAGCGGTGGTGGTCGTGGCTTTGGCGACCGCGACCCGCTGATTATTGGTCTGTTTCAGAAGCGACCACAGCCCGAAACGGACTGGCCTATCAGTGCGCGGCTGAAGCGGCTTCGACCGCCGCCCATATTTTCGATCTTCTCTACAGAGGCCACGGCGGCGGAATTTCCGTCACGGCTGCGCGTGCTGATCGCTCACCGCGACCGCACGACCACGAATGAAGGAGGCGGCCGGCTGAGGCGGCTTACAGATCGAACAACTCGCCACATTGGCAGCCGAGCTTTGTCCCCTCGCGACTCTCGGCTTCCTTTACGACACGAAAATAGGACGGCAAGCGCACGACGGTGAAGGGTGGCCCTTGATCAACCACCGCTTCGCCCTGGCGTCCGCATTTCGGACACCTCAACTCAAGCCGGTACCGCTCCCCCATGTCCATGCGCGACAGACTATGGAACTTTGGAACGCGGCGGCAACGTAAATTGACGTATTTCAAAAGGGGCCCCTCGAAAATTCAAAGGGACCAGGGCTTATGGAAAGGGGAGCAGGTCACCGCCAACTGAGGCCGGCCTCGGCCTTACCGGGCAAGCGAATAGAATCCCGCTCCGACCAAAAGCGCGAAGATCACAAGCGAAAACGTCCAGACTGCAAAATGCAGATTGGTTCGTAGATTTGATGTTTTTGCCATAGCGGCTCCCCCTGGAATCACAGGCGGGAGCGCCACTTGGTCTCTCAGTCACCGACGCCCGAGGACAGAACCACATGGTCGGTGATCCCCACATAATGCGCGTCACGAGAACGAATAGCGAATCATTTGATTAGGACAGCGCCTGCGGCAAATTAGGACAAACCCCTCGGAATTAGGACAGCATCCTCCTTAGGGTACTGGCCGGTTTCGCGATCTCCGCGAGCGAGTGCTTGGTTCGCCTGAGATTTCGAGCGACGGTTTCCGTCCCTATCAAAACGCGATCCGCGACGCCTTCGGCAACCGCGTTGCGCGTGGTGTCAACAAGACGTACAGCGTAACCCACTTGGTCACGCCGAAAGCCGCACGACGTTACAGTCCTGCCGCGGTAGTAGCGGTAAGCCGGGATGTAATCAGTGGCGTCCCGGCTGAGATTTCAACAAGCTACGTTGAGCGGCAGAACCTCTCGGTTCGCATGTCCTCACGACGGTTCACGCGGCTGACAAATGGATTTAGCAAAAGACTGGGGAACCACTCAGCGGCCGTGAGTCTGTATGTTGCACATTACAATTTCTGTCGCGTCCATGAGGCTCTGACGCTCAGCGCAAAGCATCAGGCTACGCCAGCGATGGCAATCGGCATCGCCGACCATGTCTGGTCGATTGGCGAATTGTTGGACGCGGCCCTCGCGACTCAGCCAAGCGCGCCGATAACGACCGCGCCAGATCGGCGACGCCGCTTTCGTGTAATACAGGGCGGCCAGAAGTAGCCATTGTGGTTCTGTTTAAGATGTGCATATACTTGACATGCAAGGGGCGCCCTAGGGCGCCCCAGATTCGTGGTTCCACGAGCGATGCCATGAGCGATCAGGCCGCAAAATCATGGGCTGAACAACTTGGCCTCGTCGCTACGCCACTATTCGGTCGCGAGCGAGGAGACGACGAATCGCGCCATTCAGCGTTGCTCGACGGAGTGCACGCCAGCTTCCTTATGTCGAATGAGGGAGA
>Ga0070731_10005209_pt1 | contig 10840 bp, 13 predicted proteins | sample Coa_R1_2_FD_66448 | JGI IMG/M metagenome (GOLD analysis project Ga0070731, IMG submission 66448) | Surface soil microbial communities from Centralia Pennsylvania, which are recovering from an underground coalmine fire - Coalmine... | ecosystem: Environmental > Terrestrial > Soil > Unclassified ... | reverse complement strand
CACAACCGCCTCGGCCGTCGGCTCGCGACGAAGCTCAAGATCTATGCCGGGTCTGAACACCCGCACCGGGCGCAGAAGCCGGTGCCACTGCCGGAGTAATATGAGCCCCGAACGCATACCGGTCATCTGGGCCACGGGAAAGCGGAAGTCCTCCGTCGCGCGCGTGCGGCTGCAGCGCGGCGACGGCAAGGTCGTCATCAACACGCGCGCGCTCGACGACTACTTCGGTCGCGAGACGTCGCGCATGATCGTGCACCAGCCGTTCGAGGTCACGTCGACGCTGAACCAGTACCGCGTCGACGTCACGGTCGAGGGCGGCGGCGTGGCGGCGCAAGCGGTCGCGATCCGGCACGGCATCACACGCGCGCTCATGCAGGCCGATCCGGAGCTGCGCGGGTCGCTCAAGAAGGCCGGCTTCGTCACGCGCGATCCACGCGAGGTCGAGCGCAAGAAGTACGGGCGGCACAAGGCGCGCAAGCGGCCGCAGTACTCCAAGCGTTGAATCGACGCGCCCGCGGCGCGTTGCGCGCCCGGGACTCGCTCGCATAGTCTCCCGCCAATGGAGGAGGCGACCCCGATGCCGGGCGCACGCGTCCGGGTTGGCGTCCTCGGTGCGACCGGTTACAGCGGCGTCGAGCTCCTCCGCCTGCTCGCGACGCACCCGGGTGTGGAGCTCGCGTACCTCTCCTCCGAGCAGTACCGCGGGCGCGCGGTGTCCGACGTCCATCCGTTTCTCGCCGGCATCGTCGACGCGAAGCTCGAGGCGCCGGAGCCGGACGCCGTCGCGGCCGCCGCGGACGTCGTCTTCACGGCGCTGCCGCACGGCGCGGCGTCCGCCGTCGTCGCGGCGCTCGTTCGCCGCGGACGGCGGGTGCTCGACCTGTCCGCCGACTTCCGGCTCCACGACCCCGCCGTCTACGCGCGCTGGTACGGCGAGCACGCGGCGCCCGAGCTGCTGAAGGAAGCGGTGTACGGGTTGCCTGAGCTGCACCGCGACCGGATCCGCGGCGCCCGGCTCGTCGCCTGTCCCGGCTGTTACCCGACCGGCGCGCTGCTCGGTATCGTGCCGCTCGCGCGGGCCGGCCTGATCCGCGAGCCGGTCGTCGTCGACGCGAAGTCGGGCACCACGGGCGCGGGGCGCGGCGCGAGGGTCGAGCAGCTCTTCGCCGAGGTGAACGAGAACTTCCGCCCGTATTCGATCGGGACGCACCGCCACCAGCCGGAGATCGAGCAGGAGCTGCGCACGGCGGGCGCGTCGGCGCCGATCGTCTTCGTGCCGCACCTCCTGCCGGTGAGCCGCGGGATCCTCACGACGATCTACGCGCGCGTTTCCGGCGGCACACCGTCGCTCGCGGCGCTGTACGAGAAAACGTACGCGAAGGAGCCGTTCGTGATCCTGCGTGGCGACGGTGCACCGCCCGAGCTGCGCGACGTGCGCGGGACGAACCGATGCGTGCTCGGCTGGCGATGGGACGCGGCGAGCGCCACCGCGATCGTCGTGACGGCCATCGACAATCTCGGCAAAGGGGCCGCCGGGCAGGCGGTCCAATGCTTCAACCTGATGCATGGCTTTCCCGAGACGACCGGCCTCGAGGCGCCCGCGCTCGCACCGTGAACGGCTACGTTTTCTCCGGATAGCAGGCGTTCGCGAAAAACGCCCAAGGCGTTTTTCACCCGCCTGCTAGTCCGCGCCGAGCAGGTAGAAGCCGGCGACCAGCGCGAAGAGCAGGTTCGCGGCCCACGCGGCGACGACCGGGGGCAGCGCGCCGCTCTGCCCGAGCGCGCGCGCGAACGCGACCAGCACGAAGTAGCTGAAGCCGACCCCGAACCCGAGCCCGAGGCTGCTCGCGAAGCTCGTGAGCCGTGTGCCGGCCGCGGCGAGCGGTACGGCGAGCAGCATCATCACCAGGCTCGCTGCAGGCAGCGCGAGCTTCAGGTGCAGGTCGACGGCGCTTTCCGACGTGTCGACGCCCTTGCGGCGCAGATCCTTCATCTGCCGGCGCAGCGTCGCGTAGCTCAGCTCCTCGGGGTCTACCTCGACGGCTCGGAAGTCCTCGAGCGTCTCGGGGAGCGTGAAGTTCGGCGGCGCCTCGGGCGTCTCCTTGAGACCGTCCGTCCCGAACTCGACCGTGCGCGGCTCGTTCAGCTGCCAACGGCTGTTCTGCCACACCGCCGACTCCGCCTCGATCAAGCGCCGGAGTCGAAAGTCCTCGTCGAGCTGGTAGACCGTGAGCCCGTAGAGCGTCTGCCGACGCGGGCTCACGCGGTCGATGTCGTAGAAGCCGGCGCGGCCGTGGTACCAGACCTCGCGGCCGGTGAAGACGGTCGCCACGCCGCGCTTCTTGATCTCGAGGTTCTCGATCGCGTGCCACTGGCGCGCGCTGTACGGCACGATGGTCTCGTTCCAGACGAACGTCGCGCCGCTCACCACCACGGCGAGCACGAAGAGCGGGAGCGCGACCTGCCACACGCTGACCCCGCACGCGCGCAGCGCGACGAACTCGTTCTGGCGCGCGAGGAGGCCGAGGCCGACGAGACCGCCCGTGAGGACGGCGACCGGCGTCACCTGGGTCACCACGAGCGGGATCTTGAACAGGAAGTAGCGTACGACCGCGCCGGGCGCGGCGTCGTGACGGAGGAAGCTGTCGAGCCGGTCGAAGAAGTCTGCGGTCAGATAGATCGCGACGAACGCGAGCAGGGTCATCGAGAACGCGCCCAGGAACTCGGTCGCGAGGTGCCGGCTCACGACCGGCAGGAACACACGGCGGGCGCGGGTCACGACGGCGTCTCCGTGCCGAAGCGGGCGAGCAGCCGGACACGAACCGCAGCGAGGCGCTCTTGCAGTCGGTCGAGCGCCTCCAGGGTACGCTCGCGACCGGCCTGTACGAAGAGGTACACGCCCGCCGTCGCGAAGACGACATTCGGCAGCCAGAGCCCGACGAGCACTGGGAGCGTGCCCTGCTCGGCGAGCGCCTGCCCGAAGGAGAGCATCACATAGTAGGCGAAGATCATGCCCAGGCTGATGGCGAACCCGCGTGCGCGCGCGGCGCGCACGGGCTGAATGCCGAGCGGCATCGCGACGACCCCGAACACGATGCACGCGAACGGGATCGCGAACTTGCGGTGGTACTCGATGAGCTCCGGGACGAACGACTGCCCGGCGGTCTGCTTCGCGAGCATCGTTCGGCGGAGCTGTCCGACCGTCAGCTCCTTCGGGTCGCGCTCCTTCTGGCGTGATCCCGCGAACATCTGCCGCAGGTCCAGGTTCACGTCGTAGGATTCGAACTTCGTCTGGTACTCGGAGCCGGCGCGCGTGTCCGTGGTGTGGATGAAGCCGTCGCGCAGGCGCAGCGTCACCGTCTTCGTGGCCGGGTCGGAGATCATCGTCCCGTCGCTCGCGATGATCGTGTTGCGCTCCTGGCTGTCACGCTCGTCCGCGATGAGGACGTGGGTCAGGCGGTCGTTCGTCGCGTCGATCGTCTCCGCGTAGATCACGAGCCCGGGGAAATCGTCGTTGAAGATCTGCGGCTTGATGCCGGCGCTGGCGCGCGTCCGGGCGATCTCGAACAGCGCGCTGCGCAGCGAGCGATTTCCCCACGGCCGGGCCCAGATCGACAGCCCCGCCGTCGCGATCGTGGCGAGCATGACGAAGATGGCGACCGGGGGGACGAGCTGATAGAGGCTCAGCCCCGAGCTCCGCATCGCGATCATCTCGGAATCGGCCGACAGCCGGCCGAAGGCGACCAGGATGGCGAGCAGCATCGCCATCGGGACGGTCACCTCGAGGAAGGCCGGCAGGATGTAGCTCAGGAGGCGCAGGATGTTCACGACGGGAACGCCGCGCGTCACGACCAGCTCGATCAGCTTGAGGAGACGCGCGATGAGCAGGATGAACGTGAAGACGGAGAGCCCGAACGCGAACGGGACCACGACCTCCCGGAAGACGTAACGGTGGAGAATCCTGGTCACTCATCGGCCGTGTAGCGGATGGCCCACGGTCGAACAACCGCAGCGCGCCGGAAGCGACGGCCGGACGATACCCCTCTCGTCGTCTACGGCACGAACGCGGTGCGCGAGCTGCTCGCGAGCGAGCTCCCGATCGCGCGCCTTTCCCTCGAGCGTGGTCCGCGCGTCGAGCCGCTCGGTCGCCTTGCCGCGGAACGGGGAGTTGCGATCATCGAGGTCGTCGAGCGGGCGGTGCTCGATCGGCTCGCCGGCTCGCCCCACCACCAGGGGGCGGTCGCCGTCACGGCCCCCTTCCGGTACGCGGCGCTCGAGGGCGTCCTGGCGGCGGACTGCGCGAGCGCGCTCGTGCTCGACGGGATCCAGGATCCCCGCAATCTGGGTGCGATTCTCCGCACCGCGCGGGCGTTCGGAGTCGGCGGGGTCGTGCTCGCTCGCGATCGGAGCACCGGAGTCACTCCCGTCGTCGTCAGCGCATCCGCGGGGCTCGTATTCGGGCTCCGAATCGCCCAGGTCCCGAACCTCGTTCGGGCGATGGAAGCGCTCAAGGCGGCCGGGCTCTGGCTCGTCGGCCTCGCGCCGCGGGGCGGAACGCCGATCGGCCGCTTCGAGGCACCGTCGCGCCCGGCGCTCGTGGCGGGTGGGGAGGGGGAGGGCCTGCGAGCGCTCGTCGCCCGCACCTGCGACTTCACCGTGACGATCCCGATGGTCGCCGGGGTCGAGTCGCTGAACGTCAGCGTCGCGGTCGGGATCGCCCTGCACGCGATCCTGGATGGCTCGCCGTCAGTATAACGCCGTCTCTGGCATGCGATTCCTTGACAGCTTAGATCCCCAGCGCTAGAAGTTCGCGTTTACGGTTACTGAGGGAGGGTGTGCTCCCCGCCACTGCCGTCCCGGGCCTCGGGGTGCGGCCAAGGAGGTTGCGCGGAAAGTTCGAGACGCGGCACGCGCCGGGAGGGCGGTGTCGGCTCGCCGATGTAGCTCAGGGGTAGAGCAGCTGACTTGTAATCAGCAGGTCGTCGGTTCGACTCCGACCATCGGCTCCAGCGGCGACCGTTCGAAACTGACTGCGGAGAGGTACCCGAGTGGCCAAAGGGAGCAGACTGTAAATCTGCCGGCGAATGCCTACGGAGGTTCGAATCCTCCCCTCTCCATTCGAGACGACGATCGAGCGTGAGCGACACGATGACATGCGGGAGTAGCTCAGGTGGCAGAGCGCGAGCCTTCCAAGCTCGGGGTCGCGGGTTCGATTCCCGTCTCCCGCTCCACTGTGCCCACGTAGCTCAGGCGGCAGAGCACTTCCTTGGTAAGGAAGAGGTCACCGGTTCGAATCCGGTCGTGGGCTCCATGATGAGACAGGACGGGCCATGCGTGATCTGATCACCCTCGTGTGCGACGGCTGCAAGCGGAAGAATTACACCAGCACGAAGAACAAGAAGAAGACGACGGACAAGCTCGCGTTCAAGAAGTTCTGCCCGGCGTGTCGCAGCCACACGCTGCACAAGGAGGGGAAGGTCTAGGAGCCGACCGCCGGGCACGCCCGGCTTGCCGGGTCAGTAGCTCGAACGGCTAGAGCACCGGACTCCAAATCCGGGGGTTGCAGGTTCGAATCCTGCCTGACCCGCCACACGACGCCATGAACGACACGCTCAAACAGCCCGTGACCCGCTCCGTGGAGTTCCTCCAGGAGTGCTGGGTCGAGCTCAAGAAGGTCCACTGGCCTACGCGACAGGAGACGCAGGCGGCCACGATCGTCGTCATCATCGGGGTGACGCTGGTCGCGGCCTATCTCGGCATCGTCGACACCGTGCTGTCATGGATCATCCGGCGAGCGCTGAGCGCATGACCCCGGACGGGGAGCGCGCCTGGTACGTGGTGCACACGTACTCGGGATACGAGCACAAGGTGAAGACCGCGCTCGAGGAGCGCATCCGCGCGCTCGGGAAGCCGGACCTCTTCGGCGAGATCCTCGTCCCGTCCGAGAAGGTCGTCGAGCTCGTGAAGGGCAAGAAGAAGACGTCGTCGCGCAAGTTCTTCCCCGGCTACATCCTCGTGAACATGCGTCTCAACAACGAGACCTGGCATCTCGTGAAGTCGACGCCGAAGGTGACGGGCTTCCTCGGCGGCGGCAGCGATCCGAGCTCGATCCCGTCCATTCCCGAGTCCGAGGTGCGCGAGATCACACACCAGATGGCCGAGGGCGCGGTCAAGCCCAAGCCGAAGGTCCTCTTCGAGCAGGGCGAGCAGGTGAAGGTCATCGATGGCCCGTTCCAGGATTTCAACGGCGTCGTCGAGGAGGTGAAGCCGGACAAGGGCAAGCTGCGCGTGCTCATCAGCATCTTCGGCCGCGCGACGCCCGTCGAGCTCGACTTCGTCCAGGTGGAGAAGGCGTAGCGCATGGCAAAGAAGGTCATCGCGGAGATCAAGCTCCAGATTCCCGCTGGGCAGGCGAACCCGAGCCCGCCGGTCGGACCGGCGCTCGGCCAGCGCGGCGTCAACATCATGGAGTTCTGCAAGGCGTTCAACGCGCAGACGCAGTCGCAGGCGGGGTTGATCATCCCGGTCATCATCACCGTCTACGCCGACCGCTCGTTCACCTTCATCACGAAGACGCCGCCCGCCGCCGTGCTCCTGAAGCGCGCCGCGGGCATCGAGAAGGGCTCGGGGGAGCCGGGCAAGACGAAGGTCGGCCAGGTCACCCGCAAGCAGGTCGAGGAGATCGCGCGACTGAAGATGCCGGATCTGACCGCCTCGTCGCTCGAGCAGGCGATGCGGACGGTCGAGGGGACGGCGCGGAGCCTCGGGCTCGACGTCGTGTAGGGGCGAACGATGGCGAAGCGAAGCAAGCGATACCGGGCGGCGGCCGCCCGCATCGACCGCACCAAGCGTTACCCGCTGGACGAGGCCATCCGCGTGCTCGTCGGGGAGGACGGCAAGGCGAAGTTCGACGAGACCGTCGAGCTCGCCGTGAAGCTCGGCGTCGATCCGCGCCAGGCCGACCAGAACGTCCGCGGCACGGTCGTCCTCCCGCATGGCACCGGCAAGAGCGTCCGCGTCCTCGTCTTCGCAAAGGGCGACAAGGCGAAGGAGGCGCAGGAAGCGGGCGCCGATCACGTCGGCGCCGAGGATCTCGCGAAGAAGATCCAGGACGAGCAGTGGCTCGACTTCGACACCGTGGTCGCGTCGCCGGACATGATGAGCGTCGTCGGCCGGCTCGGAAAGATCCTCGGCCCGCGCGGGCTCATGCCGAACCCGAAGGTCGGCACGGTGACGCTGGAGGTCGGCAAGGCCGTGCGCGAGGTGAAGGCCGGCAAGGTCGAGTTCCGGGTCGAGAAGGCCGGCATCGTGCACGTCGCGATCGGCAAGCGCAGCTTCGGCGCCGACCGTCTCATCGAGAACGCGCACGCGCTCCTCACGAGCCTGCTGCGAGCGAAGCCGGCGGCGTCGAAGGGCAACTACATGCAGTCGGTCGCGGTCGCGACCACGATGGGGCCAGGCGTCCGCGTCGACCCCGCGACGGCGCGCGCGGCCTGAGCTGAGGGATGGCAATGCGACGGGCAGAGAAGGTCGAAAACGTCGGTGGGCTGGAGAACGATCTCGGTCGCGCCACGCTCGCGGTGCTCGCGGAGTACCGCGGGCTGACCGCAGGCCAGATGAACAGGTTCCGGCGCGCCGTGCGCGAGGCGCAGGGACGGTGCCGGGTCGCGAAGAACACGCTCGCGAAGCGCGCGGTGGCTTCCTCCCGCTACGAGAAGCTGACGCCGATGCTGAACGGGCCCGTCGCCCTGATCCTCGCGTTCAAGGATCCGGTCGCGCTCGCGAAGCTCACCGTCAAGTTCGCCGACGAGCTGCCGAAGCTCGAGATCCGGGGCGCCGTCCTCGACGGGCAGGTGCTGCCGCCCGCGGAGGTGAAGGCGCTCGCGAGCCTGCCGAGCCGCGAGGTCCTGATGGCCCAGCTCCTCGGGCTCTTGCAGGCACCGGCGGCGCAGCTGCTTCGCACCATCAACGAGCCGGCGGCACGGCTCGCTCGCCTGGTCGACGCGCTCGGCAAGCGACAGGGCGCAGCGGGCGAGTCCGCGGGTTCGTAGACACCGTACCGACGATCGGCCCCCAGGCCGGAAGGAAGGACAATCGAGATGGAAGTGACGCGTGAACAGGTGAAGGACTTCTTGAAGAGCATGAGCCTCATGGACGCCGCGACGCTCGTGAAGGAGCTCGAGGGCGAGCTCGGCGTGTCGGCGGCGGCGCCCGTGGCGGTCGCGGCGGCCGGCCCGGCGGCCGGCGGCGCGGCGCCCGCGGCGGCAGCCGAGAAGGAGGACTTCACCGTCGTGCTCTCCGGTGCCGGCGACAAGAAGATCCAGGTCATCAAGGTCGTGCGCGAGATCACGGGGCTCGGCCTGAAGGAGGCCAAGGACCTCGTCGACGGCGCGCCGAAGCCGGTCAAGGAGGCCGTGCCGAAGGCCGAAGCCGAGACGATCAAGAAGAAGCTGGAAGAGGCGGGCGCAACGGTCGAGCTGAAGTAAGGACGCAATGACGATGAGTACCATTCCGTCGATGGTGTCGCGGGTCCCGAACAACCTCCGTCTCCGGCGGACGTTCGGGCGGATCAAGAAGATCATCGACATCCCGAACCTGATCGAGATCCAGAAGCGATCGTACGAGGAGTTCCTCCAGCGCGACGTCGCCCCCGAGGCGCGCAAGGACCAGGGCCTCCAGGCGGTCTTCAAGTCCGTCTTCCCCATCAAGGACTTCAACGAGACCGCCTCGCTCGAGTTCGTCAGCTACACGCTGTCGGAACCCAAGTACGACGTCGAGGAGTGCCACCAGCGCGGGATGACGTTCGCCGCGCCGCTCAAGGTCGTCGTCCAGCTCGTCATCTGGGACGTCGACCAGGAGAGCGGCGTGCGCTCGATCAAGAACGTGAAGGAGCAGGAGGTCTACTTCGGCGAGATCCCGCTCATGACTGCGCACGGCACGTTCATGATCAACGGGACGGAGCGCGTCATCGTCTCGCAGCTGCACCGCTCGCCGGGCGTGTTCTTCGACCACGACAAGGGCAAGACGCATGCCTCCGGGAAGCTCCTCTACTCGGCCCGCATCATCCCGTACCGCGGCTCGTGGATCGACTTCGAGTTCGACCCGAAGGACATCCTCTACGTCCGCATCGACCGGCGGCGGAAGTTCCACGCCACGGTCCTGCTGCGCGCTCTCGGCATGACCACCGAGGACCTCCTCAACTACTACTACCGCAGGGACACGATCATCATCGACGGCCGCAAGGCGGCGAAGCGCTTCCAGCCGGACCATCTCGTCGGCGTGAAGGCGACGCGCGACCTGCGCCACCCGCAGTCGAACGAGCTCATCGTCAAGGAGGGCCGCAAGTTCACGAAGGCGGCGCTCCGCCAGATGGAGCAGGCCGGGATCGAGCAGATCCCGATCGCGCTCGAAGAAGTGCTCGGCCGGGTCGCGGCCCACGACGTCAAGGACCCGAAGACGGGCGAGGTCGTCCTCGCCTGCAACGACGAGATCACCGACGAGAAGCTCGAGCAGCTCCGCCAGCGCGGCATCAACAAGGTCGAGGTCCTCTTCCTCGACGACATGCACATCGGGCCGTCGCTGCGGAACACGCTGCTCCAGGACAAGATCGAGAAGCCCGAGGACGCGATCCTCGAGATCTACCGCCGGCTCCGCCCCGGCGATCCGCCGACGCCGGAGACCGCGACCGCGTTCTTCAACAACCTCTTCTTCAACCCGGAGCGCTACGACCTCTCGCGCGTCGGCCGGCTCAAGCTGAACCACAAGCTCAAGCTGAACGTGCCCCTCGATCAGGGCACGCTCCGGCGCGAGGACATCCTCGAAGTCGTCCGCTACCTGATCGAGCTCAAGAACGGCAACGGTCAGATCGACGACATCGACCACCTGGGTAACCGCCGCGTGCGCGCGGTCGGCGAGCTGGTCGAGAATCAGTACCGCATCGGCCTCGTCCGCATGGAACGCGCCATCAAGGAGCGCATGTCCCTGCAGGACATCGAAACGCTGATGCCGCAGGAGCTCATCAACTACAAGCCGGTGTCGGCCGTCATCAAGGAGTTCTTCGGGTCGTCGCAGCTCTCGCAGTTCATGGACCAGACGAACCCGCTCTCCGAGATCACGCACAAGCGGCGCCTCTCCGCGCTCGGCCCCGGCGGCCTCACGCGCGAGCGCGCCGGGTTCGAGGTGCGCGACGTCCACCCGACCCACTACGGCCGCGTCTGCCCCATCGAGACCCCGGAAGGCCCGAACATCGGTCTCATCGCCTCGCTCTCGACGTACGCGCGCGTGAACGAGTTCGGCTTCGTCGAGACGCCTTACCGGCGGGTGAAAGACGGACGCGTCACCGAAGAGATCGTCTACCTCTCCGCCCTCGAGGAAGAGGAGCACACGATCGCGCAGGCGAACGCGCCCCTCGACGCCCGCAACCACTTCACGGCGGACCTCGTCTCCGCACGCATCGGCGGCGAGTTCACCATGGTTACTCCCGACCGCGTCGAGTTCATGGACGTCTCGCCGAACCAGCTCGTCTCCGTCGCGGCCGGCCTCATCCCGTTCCTCGAGAACGACGACGCCAACCGCGCCCTCATGGGCTCCAACATGCAGCGCCAAGCGGTACCCCTCCTCCGAACTGACGCGCCGCTCGTCGGCACGGGGATGGAGCGCGTAGTCGCACGCGACTCCGGCGTCACGGTCGTCGCGCGGCGCGACGGCGTCGTCGAGCAGGTCGACTCGACCCGCATCGTCGTCAAGGCCGATCGCCCCTCGCAGGACGGGCGCGATCCGGGCGTCGACATCTACAACCTCATCAAGTACCAGCGCTCGAACCAGAATACCTGAATGAACC
>Ga0070731_10005208_pt1 | contig 10842 bp, 8 predicted proteins | sample Coa_R1_2_FD_66448 | JGI IMG/M metagenome (GOLD analysis project Ga0070731, IMG submission 66448) | Surface soil microbial communities from Centralia Pennsylvania, which are recovering from an underground coalmine fire - Coalmine... | ecosystem: Environmental > Terrestrial > Soil > Unclassified ... | reverse complement strand
GGAACCCCCATTGGACGTAAGGGGGCCGGGCGTGTCTATGGCGACCGTCGCGCCCACAGCGACCGCAGGTAAACCGTCAGCGTACAGCTTATGCCTTTAGTCTTCCTGGGAATGACGTGAAGAAGGGTAATTCGGCAAGATGGCGGATATGGATCAAGGGGTGAAGCGGCTCATCCAAATGCGCCCAGCGGATATTCTCTCTTTCATCTTTCCCAATGTGCAATTAGAGTATCTAGGGATGGCGCCAACTGATGTGGCCACCGAGCCACAGCTTGTCTTGGATACTCTGCCAATAGTGCTTCTGCAAGGCGTTACGTGTATTATTGACGTCGAATTCGAAGCGCAGCCAACATCAACGATTGGAAAACGGCTCGACGGCTATGCGGCGCGTGCCAGTCTTGTGTATGATTTGCCTGTGCTTTCTGTCGTCATTTGGTTGACGCCCCACGGCGCGCCACCCTCTTCGCCCTATGAGGTTCGTGTCGGTGATTTTCTCATTAGCCAGCGGTACTTTACTGGCCTTGAGTTGTACAAAGTTCAGGCCGAGGCGCTCCTTGAATTGGGTCGCCAGGGTATAGTAGGATTACTCCCACTTGTCCCATTTGCGCGTGGAGGCGTTTCAGAGCCAATTCTTGAGCAAACAGCGCAAACTATTGTGGATCAAGCGGCGGCTGACCAGGTTGCGGAACTTGAATCGCTCTGGGCTGTTTTTGCTAGCCGTCAGGTGGATCAGCACGTGATCCTGAGCATGCTGAGGAGACTCCTTATGTCAACGGAGATTCTTGAACAATCCTCACTCTATCGTGAGTGGGTCGAACGGGCGAAAGCCGAGGGACAGAAGCAAGGGCTGGAGCAAGGGCTGGAGCAAGGGCTGGAGCAAGGGCGTGAGTTAGGCTTAGAGCAAGGCGCGGAACGCGGCAAGCGTGATGGTCTTGCTGAGGCCACACAGATTATCCTTGAACAGCGTTTTGGCGCATTGCCAGACGATCTGATCACGGCGCTTGCTCAGGCCACTATCTCTAGGCTCGAAGATGTCCTTACCCATCTCCCTGCCGAATCTACCTTGCCGGAAGTTCGTAGACGTCTTGGCTTGACCAACCAGCCAGACCAGAACTGATATCATCCAGAGATGGAAGACGAATAAGCGCACCCCTGTAGCCAGCAACAGCTTTTTGCGTTACACTGGGGAGGGTGACTGCATGGCGCAGCCGTTCCCTCAGAGAGGATGCGACTCATGTCTCTGGCTGAAATTATTGGGCGGCTTATCGCCGCCACCGTCGCTGGCTATCTGCTTGGCTCGATCCCCACTGGTGTGCTTGTGAGCAAACTCGCGGGCAAAGGCGATCCGCGCGCCGCTGGCAGCGGGAAGACGGGCGCCACCAACGTCTTGCGCACATTGGGGCTGGGGCCAGCCGCCGTTGTCGTGCTGGTAGATGTCGTGAAGGGTATCGCCGCTGTGCTGTTGGCGCGCTATGTGTTCTTCGGCGGCGTGCATCCGATGGGTATGAGCGCGTTCGTGTACAGCACATTGCGTGATTCCGCCGAGGCCGCCGCCGCATTCGCCGCTGTGTTGGGGCACAACTATTCGATATTCATCCGTTTCTCTGGCGGGCGTGGTGTGCTGACAGGAGCGGGCGCGATGGTCACAATGTCTCCACTGACGACGCTCTTTGCCTTTGTGGCGGCGGTTACACCAATTGCGTTGACCCGCTACGTCTCCCTTGGCTCGATCATGGGCGCTGTGATGAGCATGCTCGCCGAGATCACGCTTACCGTCCTTCATGTGGATAGCGTGCCGCATATGGTCTTCATCGTGGTCGCGTCGCTGGTGGTGATCGTCTCGCACCGCGATAATATTGATCGCCTGCGAGACGGCACAGAGCGTAAGCTGGGCCAGTCCGCACAGCCTCAACCAGCCCAGTCGGCGCCAGCGCCACAAATGCCACCTGTGCAGCAGACAGCGAAGGTCGCGCAGTGACATGCCCTTGACTACTCACAAAAATACCCACAGGAGCCTCGCATGCGCATGGCAACCTTTCGAGACAGGAACATGGAGCAAAAGCCGCGATTGGGCATCGTCAGCGGCACAGGCGATGCGCCTGTTGAGCGACTGATCGATCTGCCACATGCGGCGGCGCTCATGGGCAGCGCCGATGAGCCGCATCAATTGACCGACATGCTGACGCTGATCGCATCTGGCCCTGCCGGGCTGGCGCGTGTCGCGGCGCTGGCGGCCAATGCGCCCGCTGAGGCAAGCTACATGCTCGATGAGATAGAGCTGCTGGCGCCAATCCTTCGTCCACGTAAGAACGTCTTTTGTGTTGGGCGCAACTATGCCGAACATGCGGCGGAGTCATATCGCGCGAAAGGTGAAGCTGCGCCTGCTGCGGCGCCTGTTTCCCCGAACTTCTTTACCAAAGCGCCAACTGCTGTCAATGGCCCCTACGCCGACATCCCGCTGGACGCCCACGTAACCAGTCAGCTTGATTGGGAGGGTGAACTCGCAGTCATCATCGGCCAGGGTGGCCGCCACATTCCGCGTGCGCAGGCGCTCGCGCATGTCTGGGGCTATACGGTCGCCAACGACGTGACCGCTCGCGACGTGCAAAATCGCTCAGGGATGCAATGGTTCCTTGGCAAGAGCCTTGATGGCTCGTGTCCGCTTGGTCCGTGGATTGTGACCGCTGACGAGCTGGTAGACCCGCAGCGGTTGCGCCTGACGACGTATGTCAATGGCGCCATGAAGCAGGCAGGGACAACCGCTGACATGATTTTCGACGTGGCGGCGATCATCGAGGCGCTTTCTGCCGTGCTGACGCTGGAGCCAGGCGACATCATCGCCACGGGCACACCTTCAGGGGTGGGCTTCGCGCGCACACCGCCGGAGTTTTTGCATCCGGGCGATGTGGTAGAGGTCAATATCGAAGGGATCGGAACAATTCGCAATCGTGTGGTGGAAGCCTAAAAAGGCCCCTTTCCCACAGGGAAAGGGGCTGGGGGTGAGGTATGGATACCTGATCACTCACCTTCGTTTACTCATCTTAGTGGGCTTCGTTGAGCGCCAGCACCGACGCCACTACGGGATGATCGCGATTGAGACGCAGGTTTTCGTTGTTCATTGGGTCAATCGTCACCTCAAGGATGTGATCGTCAATGCACAAACGAAGCAGGTCGCGCGCCGACTCGCGAGTCAGGCGCCCACGGAAGCGATTCTTGGGGTTGAAAGGATCGCCAATGAAGTTGGCCACCCCACCCACTGTGCGCCACGACCAATGGCGGTCAATGTAATCGAGGAACTGGATGAAGCCCGGCTCATCGGGGCTGACCGGCCCTTGCGCCATCACATAGGAACCTTGCGGCCCGGTAAATGGCCCCGTGTTCGATTGGCGAGGCAGATACGACGAAGAGGCGCTGTTCACCAGCCCACCGCTGTTATAGCCCAGCGCGACGAATTGCTCGGCGGCGCTGATCAGGTCGCGGCTTACAGTGCCCGGCACGCCGACGACGATGACCCGCTTATTCAAACGAAGCTTCAAGCGGGCGCAGATGCGCGTGAAGTCGCGGTCACCGCTCATGAGCACGAACGTATTGATGGAGGGGCGGTCGAACACGGTCTCAATAATATCCATGAGCATATTGAGATCAACCGTACTCTGTGTGATCACACCTGATTGCCCCTGGAAATACGAGGAGTTCGGAGGGAATCCACCTGGCTGATACCCATAGCCACCGTTACGGCGCCCAAAGTCTTCGCCCTCTTCGAGCCGCTCGTCACGCTCATCTTCGCTTTCACCCGCGTCGTCCGCCTCGGCTAGCGAATCAACGCCCTGAGCGGAATACTCAGGCTCGCGACGGACTTCATCTTCCAGGGCAGAGTCGTCATCGGAAGCGCGCAAATCGGGCGCCAACTCCCGGCGATCGTGCTCCTGTTCTTCGGCGTCTTCATCTTGACCAACACTGTAGTCGTCGGCGCTCAAGTCTTGTTCGTCATGCCCAAGCGGGCGCTCAAAGCCATTGGGCGGCGAATACAGTGACTGTTGCGGCTGTCTGAATCGCTCGCGCACTTTTGCCGGGCAATCCACGCGATCGATCATCGCGGCGGTCAGGCTCCCCTTGAAAAACTCAGGCTGGCGTGACCAGTCAGCATAGGCGCGCGCCACCATAACCGTCCCATACCGACGCGCGACACCGATCAATTCTTGCGGGTCAGGCTCACGATGCTGCACGTTGATGAGACTGTAGCGTATGTTCTCAAAGTCAATAAACAACGCGATCTCGTCAGTCATAACACATTCTCCCTAAAAATCAGGTGTACTGCGGTTCGAAACGATGATATCTGGATGACCTCTGCATCAATATCCCTCTCGCATCTGCGCGAGCTTGAAGACATTGCTTGAGGGGCAGAAGCGCAACGCCGCGCTCCTATGGTTAAGAATGATATTCTAACACGGCGCACCTGCGTTCAGAAATAGTACTATGCGCAGAAGCCCCAAAACACACCCGGAACAATGGAACACGCTCACGCCGCTTGCGCCACAAGCAACACCAGTGCGCCGCATGACACACATGACACAGGAAAACACTGGGATTGCGGCGCGTGCGGAGGGATGATAGATTGCCAGATATCTCGCCCACTCACAGAAGAGGCAACTCCGCTCCTCCGATTATACATCCCCACTATGGAGTCGGTTTTGAGGGGAACCGACAACCCCGCCTGCCTCCGAAGAGGCCCTCATAAGGGGCTGGTGGCAAGGCCTGTTCGACAGCGCAGGCCCGTTCCTCTCGTCAGGGTTCATCCGGCTTGTCGAGCCAGCCGCCCCGCCCCGCACCCCAAAGGGACTGGTATAAGGACTGGCGACAGAGCCTGGAACCGAGGAGGTGTCCCAGGGTGTCATGACCGGACGAACGCTGATTCCCTCAACCCGCCGTCGAGGCGGTCAGGAATCCAGGCTGGTCAACGTTAGAGCCAGTTATGAACCAGTTTCCAGCTTCTGCCGGAGGTCGTTGACCAGAGTAACACCTATAGAGCAGAGGTTCATGGGTATGAAAAGCAATGAGTTTTCGGCTCGTTGAGAAGGCATCTCAATACGCTCGTGCTTTTACCACGTCGGAGCGTTGTGCGACGGAACCCTGCGAAACACGATTGGTAAGGTGCTCTAACGTAAAGTGTAGGATGATGAGGCCAGTTTGTCAAGCCTCCTGGCTCAGACCTTGATGTTGACGATTCGCCGAATAATGAGGAAGCCAATGAGGATCATCCCCACGCTGAAGGACAACATCGTCCACCCGCACCAGCGCGTCGTCTGGAAGACACCCAGCATATAGTTGGGGTTGATGAGCGTCAACAGCAATGCAATCGCGACGGGCAGCAGCGCAATCACATACCCGGAGAGGCGTTGCTGTGAGGTCAGCACTCGCACATCACCCATGAGCTTGATGCGGTCGCGGATCGTCTCAGCGATGGTGTTGAGCATCTCGCCGAGCTTGCCGCCTGCCTGGGCCTGGATGTTGATCGCCGTTACCATGAACTGCAAGTCTTCCGATTGCATGCGCTCGGCCAGATTCGTCAATGCGACCTCTGGTGTGCGGCCAAAGTCAACCTCACGCATGACGCGGCGAAACTCCGGGCCGATGGGGTCTGGCCCTTCGCGCGCCACCATTCCCAGCGCCTGGTTGAGATTAGCGCCTGCGCTGAGAGTATTAGACATCAGGGTGATCATCTCTGGCAATTGCGCGTTGAAGGCACGCTGACGCCCCAGACGGCGGCGCGTGATATAGGCGCGCGGCCCATAAATACCTGCCGCCAGCAGCAGCAGCCCCAGCAACAGATGGCTGGAGATCGGCAGCGCAAAGCCCAACAGCGCTCCAACGCTGGCCAATATCCCCGATATGAGGAGGAACTCCCCAGCGGTCAGGCGAATATCCGCCTGGCTGAGTTCTCGCTCGAGCCGCGCCGAGAAGCTGTTTGGGTGGGCGTCTTCTTTTGCCTCGATGCGATCGATCGCGGCGTTTGCGCTGCGGTCGCGAGTAAACCCTCCAAACAGCCCACGCCCTGGGCGTTGCTGGGGCGCTGGCCCTACGGGTTGCACACCCACGCGCGTCAGGCGTTCCTCTAGTTCGCTGGGGCGGCGATCAATCGACCGCTGCAACCCGGCGAAAATCAACAGGATGCCAATGGCCAATATCAGCGCCAGCGCCGCGCTAATGATTGGCAGCGGCAGCGGCAGCGCCAGAGAGACGGCGCCAGTGGTTGGTAGTGCCATTGCGGCGCCTCCTTCATCCACCCCAGGCGTGATCAGCGCCATCGCTGAAAATGCGCGTCGAGAGGTGAATACCAGCCTCCTCGAAGCGATCCATAAACGTGGGCGCCAGGCCCGTCGGGCGAAGCGCGCCTAACACACGTCCCTTCTCACTGCCCAGGTAACGGAAGCCAAATATTTCCTGGATGAGGATGTTGTTGTCAGTGTAGCGCACGACCTCGGTAATGCTGGTGATGCGTCGCACACCGTCTCGCATACGCTCCTGGTGGACGATCAACTGGATGGCGCGCGCGATTTGCTCGCGCACGGCTTGCAGCGGCAGGCCATCTTGCGCGGTCATCACCATTGATTCCAGGCGCGAGAGGGTATCGCGTGGGCTGTTGGAGTGGACAGTGGTAAGGCTGCCATCATGGCCGGTGTTCATCGCTTGCAACATGTCATAGGCTTCTACGCTACGACACTCGCCAACGATGATGCGGTCGGGCCGCATACGCAGGGAGTTCACCACAAGCTGGCGGATGGTGACTTCGCCCTCGCCCTCGATGTTGGGAGGGCGACTCTCAAGCCGCACAACATGCGGTTGCAAGAGGTGAAGCTCGGCAGCGTCTTCAATAGTGATGATACGCTGCTCTTGCGGAATGAAGCGTGAGAGCGCATTGAGCAGGGTCGTTTTGCCGCTGCCCGTGCTGCCGGAGATAATGATGTTGAGTCGCGCCATCACACAGGCCTGGAGGAACTCAAGCATTTGTTGGGACAGCGTTGTCAGTCGCACAAGGTCGGCAGGCTCAATCGCCCGCTTGGAAAACTTGCGGATGGTCAGGGTGGGGCCGTTGAGCGCAAGGGGGCGGATGATCGCGTTGACGCGCGACCCATCGGGCAGACGTGCGTCTACAAAGGGACGCTTCTCATCAATGTGGCGGCCAATCGGATAGATGATACGGTTGATCACCCACTTGATTTGGTCTTCGTCTCGGAAGCTCACAGTGGTTCGTTCGATGGCGCCCCCACGCTCGACATAGACATCTTGTGGGCCATTGACCATGATCTCGTCAACGGAGTCGTCGCGTAAGAGTTGCTGAATTGGCCCCAGGCCGACGATCTCGTCGGTGATGGAGTCGAGCAGCGCCAGGCGTTCTTGCCGATTCAGTGAATAGCCACGTTGCTCAAGGATGTGTGTCAGCAGTTCTTCGATGGTCTGTCGCACCTTCTCATCGTCAGAGCGGTCGATCTTTGCGTCGCGCTCGTCAATCAGCGCCTTTTGCACGAGCGTCGTGATCTCATAAAACAAGTCTTCGCGTGCGCGTGATGTGGAACCATTGATGGGGCCGCGTGGCAGCGGTTGGCCATTGGCGCCTGTGCTGCCCATGCGCCCGGCTAATCCACTGGGGCCGGATGACGCCGAGCCACCCATGCGCCCGGCCAATCCGTTGCGTTGCACGCCGGGGTCGCTCTGCCCATAGCTTTGCCCGAACTGGCTATGCTGGCCAGCCTGGCTTGGGTATCCATTCGCGCGCTGGCGATCATCTTCGGGCCGATCTGATCCACGATACCTATCCATCGCCGCACACCTTTCTTGCCGCCACTCACACGCTACAGGAATGCAATCAATCTGCAAGACGACACGCTGGTGAAATCACTATATATGCCTGACCATCGTTCGTCAACAGTATGCTCTGCTGGGAGATTCCACATGGCGCCCTTTGATCTCTCGTCCTGCGCATCTGCGCACACCTGATATTCACGCTGGCTGCGCTCTGCCAAAAGTCCCCCTCTGGCGCATGTCGGCTGAGGGGCAAAGTCTTTTTTCGGGGGATTGCGTTCCCAGCGTTCATGTGGCAAGCTGTTGGCAGTCTTGCGAGATCAGCGCGTAATGGAATTATCTGCCCGCTTGTGTGTGTGAGAAAGGTCTTTATCATATGACACAGCCCGCGACTTCACAGATACCGCCGTTTTGCCCACAGTGTGGGCGTCCGCTGTCTGTCGAGGCGACAGCCACCAATGTGCGTTGCAAGAGCTGTGGCTATGCCCTCATGCTTTCCTCCGATTCCTCTGGCGCAGATGAGAGCGCCACTCGTCCGGTTGCGCCTGCCACTGCGGCTCTGCCCGCTACGCCAGGCATGACAGCCACACAGCCCACTGACGATCTCGACGCCCAGACACGCCCGGCGCCGTATGCTTCTGGCGCTAGCCCCGATGGGATAGAAAGAGGCGGCGAGCAAGCGGCTGCGGTCTCCAGTCGGACGGATAAACTGCCTGCCGCTGCTCGCGACGCCCTGAGCGACTCCACTGGGAGCGGAGGCAGACGTCCCCCCTGGGGGGCGATTGTGGCGCTCGTCGTGATTGCCGCCTTGATCGCAGCCGCGCTGACTGCCGTCTTTGTCACGCCATCCCCAGGCGGCGGCGCGACATTTGGCAATGTGACGCCCTCCCCGACGCTGGCGCCGACCGCGACGGCGACGCTCATTACCTCCTTACCACTCACTTCGTTTAGTGTCCAGGGCGTCTACAGCGTGATGTATCCGGCGGCGTGGTTTACGAACCAGCAGAATGAAAAGGGAGTCAACTCGGCCATTTTCTCGGCGCGACAGAGCAGTGGCGTCAATCCTGGGGTGAATATCATCTATGGCGCCGCGAGCCTCTTCCCTGCCAGCATGGCGCAACGCGACAGCGATGTCTTACAGATTCTTGGCTCGCACAACCCGGTGAAAAACAAGACTGGCCCAACCACCGTGAGGCTGGCGGGCCAAAGTTGGACACAAGAAGCGGCGGATGTCATCCCCAGCGGGCAGACGCAAACGGTGCATGCGGTGGCGTTGAGCGTTACCTACAAAGGCAACGTGTATACTATCGTGTATTTCGCCGACCCCTCAGAGTTCGCCAGCCTGAACACCGCCGCCTTTCAGCCGATGCTGGCGAGCTTCACCTTCGCAAGCTAGCTCAGTTGTGCATGTGCAGAATATAGCAGTAGATCGTTTTCCCGCCAGTGATGGTTGTCACCACATGGGAGCGCCAGTTGGTTGGCATGGGGAATAGCTGCTGACGCTGCACGAGGTGCATTGGCCAGACGACATACTGCGCATTCGTGGGCGTTCCGCAGTGGGGTGGTGAAGGCGCATCCGTTTCGCAGACAGCTCCGGTTTCCAGGCGGATGCGCTGCGGAAAGGTACCCTGATGGTGCTGCATCCAGTAGTCAAGCGTGCCGCTGGTGCTCATGAGCGCCACACTGGTGCGCCCCTGCGTATGCTGAACAATCCAGTCAACGGCGTCAGAGTAAGCCGGGTAAGCGACTTGCAGGCTTTGATTCTCGCTGGAAAGCCACTCGCTGGTGTAGCCCTCCGCCTGACTGACGGTTGATAGCCCATGCGCGGGTGGTAGGGTGAGTGCGAGGCCAACTCCGACCAGCACAACCAGCGTCAGCCCCTGTGTGGCGAGCGCCCGCCACGCCATATGCCGATGTGGGGTATTCCAGGCGCTGGGGGTTGGCCGCTCTATCATCAGGTCGGGAGTATCGTTTAGTTCACCCAAGATGATGTTCAGGGCGTTGCTCAACCATGCGCCCAGGCGTTCCCAGCGTGATGGCTCTGAGCGCTGCGCGGTATAAGCCGCTGCGTGGGGCATTTCTGCCAGTGTGTGGGCGTCACCGAGCACGTTGGCGTTGCCATTGAGTTTGCCTAGATAGGTCATCAGCCACTCGCCACCATGACAGAGCGCCCACGCGCCGATAAACGCAACCGCAGGCGCCAGTGGCAGAATATAATGCGTTCCAACCACGATCGTCAGCAGGCCAAGCGTGGAAAGCAGCCCGCCAAACCAGAAAAGCGAAAACGCCGCACGGTCGTCAATGGCCGTGGGAGTGTACCCAGTTCGTTGTGCGCGCATAACTCGAATCACTCGCCAGACACCCCAGGGTAAGACCGCCAACGCGGGAACCACGATGAACAGGCTCATCTTCGCCAGCAGAATATAGAGCGCCTCGCCCGGCGGCACATGCTCCCAGACACGGCCATTCCAATAGACGCCGTGCCCGCGCAGGGCATGGTCAAACTCAAAGAGCATGCTATTCCACAGGCGGCTGATGGGATTGATCCAGATTTCCGGGTCGGCGATATAGATGGCCAGCACGAGGGCCAGCGGCGCCAGCCACAATTGCCAGGGTGGTCGTTTCCGCTCGACAAAAAAATAGTAGTATGCCAGATAGAGGACAATCGGCAGGCCCGCAAAAGCGGCGGTATATTTCGAGACGAAGGCGATCCCCAGGAGCGCGCTCACCAGTGGTAGCCAGCGTGGATGTCGCACGGCGTGCCAGGTCATCAAGATAGCCAACGTCATAAATGCGACCATATAGCTATCCAGATAGGCGATGGCGGCGAAATACGCGACCCACGGACTCAACGCCAGCGCCAGCGCGCCCAGAGCCGCAGGCAGATTGCCAAAAATTGGCCGGGCCAGCCAATAGGCGGCAACCAGAAACGCCGAACTGAGAATCACTCCCGGCAGTCGAGCGCCATAGAGCCAGCCCATGAGCGGCCAGACATGGGCGCCCCACACGGAACCGCCGCCCATCAGTATCTTTGGGAACGGC
>Ga0070731_10005207_pt1 | contig 10842 bp, 8 predicted proteins | sample Coa_R1_2_FD_66448 | JGI IMG/M metagenome (GOLD analysis project Ga0070731, IMG submission 66448) | Surface soil microbial communities from Centralia Pennsylvania, which are recovering from an underground coalmine fire - Coalmine... | ecosystem: Environmental > Terrestrial > Soil > Unclassified ... | reverse complement strand
CGGGTGGAGGACCTGGTGGAGCTCCAACGCCTGCGGAGCCTGCTGCTCGTCCCCGAAGTGGTCGGGCGGGCGCTACAGCCGCTGGTGGCCGCCGGCCTGGAGCCGGTGGTGTGGAAGGGGCCGGCGGTGGCCGACCGGTATCCGGGCGCCGGCCTGCGCTTGTTCGAGGACCTCGACGTCCTCGTGCCCCGCCATGAGCACGAGCGCGCGTTGTCGGCCCTTCGTGCCGCAGGTTGGATGGTCGAGCACGACGCCGCTCCCGACCGCTACGACCGCGTGCTGCGCCACCCCGACACGCCGGGCATGCCGGTGGAGCTGCATTACGAGTTCGAGGCGCGTCACGATCGCCTCAGCACGTTGCGGGCCGACGAACTCTGGGCGCGGCGCGTGCCTGGCCGGGTGGCCGGGGTGGATGCCTTCGTGCTGGCGCCATCGGACGAGCTCGTGATGCTCGCCGCCCATGCGGCCAAGCCCTTCCACTGTTTTGCCCGGCTCATGTGGATCGCCGACCTGGCCATGGTCCTCGGGTACGCCGAGGAGGCGGGCCCGAGCGTCGACTGGCCGGACGTCGTCGGCCGGGCGGCCTCGGCCGAGTGCGCCACGGCGCTCTCGGTGGCTCTGGCCATGGCCGGCCATGCCGGCGCACCCGTGCCCCCCGGCGTGGTGTCGCTGCCTCGGCGAGGGTGGCGGGCTACTGCGCTCGACCGGCTCGTGGACCCGATGTGGGCGCTGGCGCCGGCGCCCCCCATCCATTTGCGCTTCGCCTTGGCCGACAGCGCTCAGCGTCGTCTCGCCCTGTTGGCCGGCTTCACCCACGGGTATCCCGCGCTCACCAGCGTCGGCTGGTATGCCCGCAGCGTCGGCTTCGTGGCCCGCCGCTGGCACGCGCTGCGGGCGCCGGAGGCCGCGGGAGCGAGGTCGTCGTGATCGCGTCCAGTCTCGAGCGCCTGCTGCGCGAGCTCCCGGGCCACGCCCGCGTGCTCGATGTCGGGGGCTGGGGCAAACCTCTGCGGCGAGCCGATGCGGTGCTCGACCAGATGCCGTATGCCACTCGAGGGCTGTACGGCTTCGACGGTGACGAGCCCGAACGCTTCGACGAGGAGAGCTGGGTGGTGTGGGACATCTGCGATCGCCGGCCGTGGCCCTTTGGTGACGGCGCCTTCGATTTCGTCGTGTGCTCACAGACGCTCGAGGACCTTCGTGACCCGGTGTGGGTGTGCTCCGAGCTCGTGCGAGTGGCGCGAGCCGGGTACATCGAGGTGCCGTCGCGCCTCGAAGAGCAGGCGTACGGCGTGCAGGGCCCGTGGGTGGGCTGGGGGCATCACCACTGGCTGGTCGACGTGTCGCCCGCTCGCATCGAGTTCGTGTTGAAGCACCACGTCGTGCACGGACGCCCCAGCGCCCATTTCCCTGCCGGGTTCGCCGCCACCCTGACCGAGGAGGAGCGCGTCTCGCAGTTGTGGTGGCGGGGGAGCTTTGCCTTCGGCGAACGGGTCCTGGTCGACGCCGACGGCGTGGACGGCTACCTCGACGGGTTCGTGGCCGCCGAGCTGGCCCATCGGGGCTGGTCCCCGCTCTCGTCGGCCCGGCCGGGGCTGGTGTCCCAGGGTCGCCGGGCCGTGAGGAAGGCCCTGGCCGGGCGTTTTCCCAGGGCGGCCCGGTGGCCGTCTTTCCGAGGGGGGCCGACACGGATGGCCGCGGGCGGCTGGACCGAGACGAAGGAACGACCGTGAGGACGCTCATCCTCTGCGGGGGGAAGGGCACCCGGGCCTATCCCCGGACCCTGGAGGTCCCCAAGCCCCTTCTCGACGTCGGGGCGCGCCCGGTTCTCGGCCACGTCATGGACATCTATGCCGGGCAGGGGTTCACCGACTTCGTCCTGGCGGCCGGGTTCAAGCGAGAAGCCATCGAGGCGTTCGCCGGGACGCTGCCGTCGACCTGGGACGTCGAGGTGGTCGACACAGGCGAGGACAGCAATACCGGCGCCCGGGTGGCCCGCTGCGCGCCGCGCATGGGCGAGCAGTGGTTCCTGACCTATGCCGACGGCCTCGGTGATGTCGACCTGCACGCTTTGGCTGCCTTCCACGCCGGGCACGGTGGCGCAGTCACGCTCACCACGGTGCCCCTGCCTTCGCAGTACGGCACCGCGCAGTTCGGTGACGGGGGCCGCGTCACGCACTTCCTCGAGAAGCCGCGCCTTGATGACCACTGGATCAACGCGGGGTTCCTGGTCGTCGACGCCCGGGCGGCGCGTTGGTTCGAGGGCGACGACCTCGAACGTCATGTGCTGCCCGCCTGGGCCTCAGCGGGAGAGCTCTTCGCCTTCCGCCACACTGGCTTCTGGCGCTCCCTGGATACCTACAAGGACGCGGTGGAGCTCTCGGCGCTGTGCGGCGATGGCCCGCCTCCGTGGGCCCGGATCCCGGTGGCGACGGCATCGCCTTCGCGGCCGTGAGCGCGGACGCGGTCACGCCGGCGCCGGACCGGCTGCCGTCCCGGGCACGGGCGCTCGTCACCGGGGCCAGCGGATTCATCGGGTCGCACCTCGTCCGGCGCCTCGTGGCCGACGGGGTCGAGGTGCATGCGCTCACCAGCGCGGTGTCGAGCATGGTGCCCATCCGTCTCGTCGACCTGCGCGACGCCATCGTCCTGCACGAGGGCAGCCTCACCGACCGCTGCGCCATGGACGCGGTGGTGGGGGCGGCCCGGCCCACGCACATCTTCCATCTCGGCGCCTACACCCATGTGGGGAAGTCCTGGCAGCGCGTGGACGAATGCATCGACGTGAACGTCGCCGGCACGGCCAATCTCCTCCAGGCCTTGGCTGGCACCGACTACGACCGCTTCGTCAACGTGGGTACGAGTGAGATCTACGGGAACGTCACCTCTCCGTTCCGCGAGGACATGGCCGTGCGCCCGGCCTCGCCCTACGCCGCCTCCAAGCACGCGGCCGAGACCATGTGCCGCGTCTTCCAGCAGGGACAGGGGTGGCCCATCGTCCTCCTGCGCCCCTTCAATGCCTTCGGCCCGGCCCAGACGCCGGACCGCATCATCCCTGAGGTGATCGTTCGGGCCCTGCGCGGGCAGGACCTCCGTATGACCGAGGGGCGCCAGACGCGTGAGTTCAACTACGTCGAAGACCTTGTCGACGGCATGGTGCGTGCCGCGGCGGTGCCGGGCATCGAGGGTGAGCTGTTCAACCTGGGGTGCGGCGAGGACGTCTCCATCCGCGACATCACCACCCTCGTGCTCGGTCTCCTGGGCGACCCGGTGGTGGCCAAGTTCGGCGCCCTGGAAGAACGACCCATCGAGATCTGGGAGATGCGGGCTGACAGCACCAGGGCCCGGACCAAGCTGGGGTGGGCGCCGCGTCACACGCTGGCCGAAGGGTTGGAGAAGACGATCACCTGGTACCGCCGGGCGTTGGCCGACCCGTCGTCGGTCTTCGCGGCCCGGTGAGCCGGTGACGGCGAAGTCCCGGTCCGGCCTGGGGCTGGTCCGGTGGGCCGGGTCGGCGCTGTGGGGGATGCGGCGGCAAGCCCGCCGTCGACGGCTGCTCGTGTCCGTGGCTCTGCGGGCGCGTTGGCTGCACGCGGAGGTGGACGTCCGGCTCAGTCGCGATGTCGAGCTCGGCCGGCGCGTCCGGGTCGAGCTCGACCCTCACACCAGCAGCGTCATGTGGGTCGGCCCGGTGTGCCGCTTGGGTGACGACGTGTCGGTGCACCTCCGCGGCGGGCGGCTGGTAATGGGACGGGCCATCGACCTGCGCGCCGGCTGCCGGCTCGAAGTGGCCGGTCAGCTCGAGTTGATCGGGCCGAACCTGGTGCAGCGACTCAGCTCGATTCACTGCGACGACGCGGTGACCATCGGTCCCTACGCCGTGCTGAGCGAGATGGTGACGGTGGTCGATTCGACCCATCCGCACCACGGCCCGTCGAAGTGGTTCCTCGACGACGTGGTCACATCGCCGGTCGTCGTGGGGCCACAGGTGTGGGTGGGGGCAAAGGCCACGGTGGCCCGAGGCGTCGAGATCGGGCCCGGCGCGGTGGTGAGCGCCAACTCGCTGGTGGTCGATGACGTGGCGGCCGGCTGGCTGGTGTCGGGTGTCCCCGCCGCCCGGGTCCACCCGGTTGACCGCGCCGCCCGCCCCGGCCGCGCCCGGCCGGTGGGCTCGGGCCAACAGGCGCGATGACGGCGGGCACCGGCACGACCCCGGGCCCGCCGGCACAGGCCGCAGAGGTCGGGGGCCCACGCGCCGGTGTGGGCACGGCCCACCACCGTGGGACGGTGCTCCACTTCATCGCCCGCTGGTTGCCGGTATCCGAAGGCTTCGTCTACGACCTGGTCGGCCACGTCGACTACCGAGGCATCGTCGTGGCCGATCGGCCCCTGGAGAACACCGAGCGTTTCCCCCATGCCGAGCTGCACTCACTCGGGACGCTCCGGCGCATGCTCCCCGGTGCCCTGGCCCAACGGGCGGCCACCGGAGCGTTGTTGTGGTGGGCCACCACGGGCCGCGCCGACGTCGTCCACGCCCATCACGGCTACGAGGTCGACCACGTTCTCGGCCTTGTGCGCCGCCGCCGAGTGCCGTTCGTGCTCTCGCTGCACGGTGACGACGTCACCGGGCTGGTGACGCGCGACCCGGCGTTCTACCGGCGGGCCGTGCCGTTGGTGAGCGCGGTAGTGGTGCCGTCGCGTTTTCTCGTGGACCATGCGCTGGCGGCCGGCTTCCGGCCCGAGCAGGTGCGCGTCATACCGTCGGGCGTCGACACCGAGCTGTTCTCGCCGGCGCCCTTGCCTTCCGGCGATCCCGAGGTGCTGTTCGTGGGCCGCTTCGTCGAGAAGAAGGGGCTTGACGTCCTGGGCGCGGCGTGGCCGTCGGTGCAGCGTGCCGTCCCCCGGGCCCGGCTGCGCATCTTCGGTGTGGGTCCGCTCGAATCCCTGGCTCGAGCCATCGCCGGGAACGTCGAGGTCGTCCTCGCCCCCACCCGGACCATGGTCCGGGACGCCATGCGCCGGGCTCGGGTGGTGGTGAGCCCCAGCCGCACGGCCGCCGGCGACTCGGTGGAGAGCCTGCTCGTGGTGAACCTCGAAGCGCAGGCATCGGGTCGTCCGGTCGTGACGACGCGGCACGGGGGTATCCCCGAATACGTGCGACCCGGAACCACCGCACTGGTCGTGCCCGAGGGGGATGCTGCCGCGCTGGCCGAGGCATTGGTGGCGCTGGTGCGCGACGACGCGCTGGCGTCGCGGCTGGCCGCGGCCGGCCCGGAGTGGGCCGGGCAATTCGACCTGCGCCGTACCGCAGCGCAGATGGCGTCGCTCTACGACGAGCTGCGTGGGCTGGCCGCGCCATGAGCCAACGCGACGCACCCATCAGCATCGTGGTGGCCACGCGCGACCGGCCGGTCATGCTGCGCGACTGCCTCGACAGCTTGGCGGCCAGTCTGGGGCCGCGCGACGAGGTGCTGGTGGTGGATTCCTGCTCGCGCGAGCGGGACACCGGTGAGGTGGCCCGCCGGGCGGGGGCGAGGCTGGTGCGGGCCCCGGTGCCGGGCGCATCGCTGGCCCGCAACCTGGGCTGGCGGTCGGCAGCCTGGCCGGTGGTGGCCTTCGTCGACGACGACGTGCGAGTGACGTTGGGCTGGGCCGATGCGCTGCGGGCCACGTTCGCCGCCCACCCCGAGACATCCTTCGTGACCGGGCGCCTCGGGCTCCGCCCCGAGGACTCGGATGCCGAGCGGCCGGTCGCCCACTTCGCCCCCGATCGCGGCTTCGTGGTCGACGCATCGCTGGCCGACGATCTGGGCCACGGCGCCAACCTCGCGGTCCGGCGCGCCGCCCTGGCGCGCGTGGGCGGGTACGACGAGCAGCTTGGTCCCGGCACGCGGTGGCACGCAGCCGAGGATCTCGAACTGATCGACCGGCTGCTGGCCGCCGGTTGCACCGGCCTCCACGAGCCATCCGCCGCCGCGGTGCACGTGCAATGGCGCGGGCGCCGTGACCTGCTGCGGCTCGAATGGCGCTACGGGCTCGGGCAAGGGGCGCGTTTGGGCCGGCTGCGGCGACTCGACCCAGGCCGATTCGCGGCCGTGCGCCGGATCGTGTGGCACGTACAGGGGTGGCAGGCTCTCGGTCGATCCCTTCGGCAGGGCCACGAATTCGAGACGCTGTCGACGGTGCTCCGTCTGGCCGGAACCGCCTTCGGTCAGCTGGGAGCAGCTGCCGTCACCGGACGACGCCACGCGGCACGGGAAACCAGTCGCTCGTAGACGCGGAGGTGCTCGGGTCCTACCCTCTGCTCCCAGTCCCACCACGACGCGCGGGCCGCGCAGCGTGCCGGGGTCGCGGGATCGGCGGCCAACTCCAGCGCCGACAGCAGCGCGGCCGCCAGGGCCGGCGCGTCGAGTCGGTCGGCCACCCGGCCGACGTCGGGCGTGACGATCTCGGGCATGCCGCCATGGGGCCCGCACACCACCGGAGTCCCACTGGCCAGCGACTCGACCAGAGCCAGGCCGAAAGCTTCGTGCTCGGAGGGGAGCACGGTGACCGACGCGTGGCGGTAGCGCCCCGGCACCTCGTCGGGCGTCCCCGCTCCGGGTGTGTCGATGGCGGCGCGCACGTGGTCGCCCATCGTCGCCGCCGCGGCGAGGAGCGGCGCGGGGTCGCCTTGGCCAGACAGCACCAGACGCGCGTCGGCGCGGCGGTCGAGGACGAGGGAGAAGGCGTCCACCGCCAGCCCGGCGTGCTTGCGCGGGTCGTCGAGCGATGCTGAGAAGAGCAGGCGCGGCGGGCCTGACCGGGCGCCGAGTGCGGGGGGAAAGGCGTCGGCCCGGATCCCCGGTGGCAATACCAGCGGTGTTCGCCCGGTGGACCCCACCAGGGCGCCGGCCGATGCCCGGCTGAGCGCGGCCACGTCGGTGGACCATCGGACCGCGGCGCGGAAGACCATCCGGGGAACGAGCGACGTGGGCAGCTGGTCGGCCGTCGGATGGCCGAGCACGGTGTAGAGGGTGGGGCGCCTGGCCGCGCGTCCGGCCAACGCGCCGGTGGGGGTCATGGCGTGGACAAGGTCCACCGGCGACCGTCGCAGCCACGCGAAGGCCGGCCAGCCGAAGGTCTCGACTTCGCCGATACCGAGCCGGTGACCACCACGAAGGCGGACATGGGGGCACTGCGCCGTCGCCACACCGTCGCGGCCCAACGTCGCGTTGCCACGACCATGGGTCCCGGCGACGACGGTGATCTCGTGACCGGCGCTGGCCAAGAAGCGGGCCAGGTCGTCGACGTAGCGCTCGGCGCCGCGTCGCACCTCGGGCCACGCATAGGGATGGACGAGCGCGATCCTCACAGCAGCACCGTCCTCACAGCAGCACCGTTCGATGACGGATCGATCCGCGTGTCATGGTCACGACCTCGGTCAGGTCGAGGGCGAGCGCGCCCGGCAACATGGCGATTCGCAGGAGCGGCCCGTGGCAGACCGGGTCGCGCCTCACCCGGTACCAGCTCCACGGCAGAGCGGCCAGCGCCGCCGGCCGCCACCACGGGGCGAGCGCGAGCCCAGCGACGAGCAACAGGGCTCGTGGGTGGGCGCGCCGCCAGAAGACCAGGCCCACGATCCGGTCGCGCCGCGCGTAGGGGCGGCCCTTGAGCGCCAGGGGGAGATCCGCCCAGCGCACCGTCTCGGTGAGTGCGGCGCGCAGCCCTCCGACGCGCACGTCGTGGTGCACCAGCGCGTCAGGTGCGAACACCGGCTCCACCCCGAGCTCGGCCACCCGGAGGCCGAGATGGGTGTCCTCCCCGCTGGGCCGCCGGAAGCGCTCGTCGAAGCCGCCCACGGCCTCGAGGTCGCCGCGGCGGTAGAAGGCATTGCACGTCTCGAAGAACCGGGCCGAACCCACCTCCAACGCGCGGGCGAAGGGACGCCGGGCGAGCTCGGCTTGCTCGGGGGGAGCGGTGGTGCGCCCGACCACCACTCGCGCGCCGCCGCCATGCGCGGCCAGGCCGGCGGCCAGCCAGCCGGGGGAAGGGAGGCAGTCGTCGTCGGTGAAGGCGATCACCGGTGCGTTACTGGCGCGCCAGCCCAGGTTGCGGGCGGCCGCCGGGCCGCGGCGACGATCGGTGCGCAGGCGGCGCAGACGGAGCCGTCCCGAGGCTGACGCGGCGTCGAGCACCGGCGAGTTGTCGCGCACCGACGCGTCGTCGACCACGATCACCTCGTACCGATCGGTGGCGAGGTCCTGTTTGGCCAGCGCGGCGAGAAGCCGCTCGAGGCGATCGGGACGGTCGCACGTCGGGACCACCACCGCCACCTCGACGTGATCGCCGCGGTGCGCGCCTTGCCCGGGATGCTCGACGGCGTCGTCGAGGGCGGGTGGGGGCACGAAGCCGAGGGCGGCGCGCAGCTGGAGCCTCCAGTGGCCCGCGTCGTCCGCGCCGCGAGCGCGCGCCTCTAGCCATTGGCGGGAGAGGGCCGCTGTCTCCAGGAAGCGGTAGAGGGCGGCCCGGCGTGGCCCGAGCGCCTCGTCGGTGAAGGTCCTGAGGTTGGCCGCCTCCAGCGCGGCGCGACGCTCGCCGAAGCGACGCGCGCCCGAGGCGTTCCCTACGTGGCGGACCACCGCGGTGGGCTCGAACCACGTCTCCCAGCCGTGACGGCCGGCCCGGTGGCACCACTCCAGGTCTTCGACGTACATGAAGAACCGTTCGTCGAAGTCTCCTACCTCCGCCACCGCCTGGCGGCGCAGCAGCAGCGCGGCGCCGACGGCCCAGTCGACCTGCCGGGGTCGGTCGTGGTCCCAGGCGCCCTGGAGCATGCGTCGCTCGGCCCAGCGCCGTGGGAGCCTGGCCCGCAGGCCCAAGGCGTCCACCAAGGCGAGCCCCACGGTCGGGAACGGGTGGGTCGAGTGCTCGAGTACGCCGTCGGGACGCACCAGCCGGGCGGCCACCGCTCCGGCCCGGGGCCGGCTCTCGGCGGTCCGCAGCAGTGCGCCGATGGCCCCCGGCTCGGGCCAGGCATCGGAGTTGAGCGCGAGGAACCACGGGGCGTCGGAGCGGGCCAGCAGGAGGTTCACGGCGCGGGCGAAGCCGAGGTTGCGTTGGCCGCGGACCACCTCGGCCTGGGGCACGGCGGCCGACAGCGCGTCAGGCGTGCCGTCGGACGACGCGTTGTCGTGCACGAGCAGGCGCAGGTCGCAGCCGTGGTCGACCTCGACCAGCCGTCGCAGCGCCTGGCTGGTGAGTTCGGCCGTGTTCCAGGTCACCACCCCGACGTCGACACGGGGTCGCATGGACGTCGTCAGCTCCGGGCCACCGGAGGCCACGGTGCCCCTCGGCGCCGCCGCAGGCGTCGTGGGTGGAACGCGGCGGGGAGGCGACGGGGCGCCGCCGGCCGGTAGGCGATCAGCGTGGCCACGCCGGGTCGCCGACGCACCAACAGCACCCGGCCCGCCCGTTGGCGCACGTGGTCGAGCTTCAGTGGCGTGGTGCGCCCGTCGGGCTCGGCCGGAGGAGCCGGTGGCGCATCGGGGTGGCGGGGGGCATGCGGGTCGGCCAGCACCACGGCGACGACGGGGGCGACGCGCTCGAGCGCATCGAGCGTGCCGTCGGGCTCGGCCACCAGGTCGAGGTCCGTCGTCACCGCCAGGTCGAAGGGGCCATGACCGTCGATCTCGTCGAGGGCGACGACCGGGGCCGAGTGGCCGCGCTCGGCCAGTCGCCAGCGCAGGTATTCGAGGGCGGGGCCTGTGCCGTCGGCGAACGTCACCGCCAGGCCGGCGTCGATCAGGTGGAGGCCGAGAGTGCCGGTGCCGCAGCCGTGGTGCAAGACGCGCCCGCCGGGAGGCACGTTGTCGGCCAGGTCGTCAGCCACCGTCGTCGTGTGGCCCGCCATGGCCCGCGCGGAGTGGTGGTAGACGTCAGCGAGCGCGTCGTCGTGACCGACGGCGCCGTCGGATCGGGCCCGTCCGCACAGCCGCGGGTAGTCGAACCGTTCGCCGAGATAGCGGCGCAGGTCGGTCAGCTCGGCACCGGCCGTCCAGCCGGTAAGGAAGGACGTGGTGAGGTGCTTCAGGTACCACGAACCGGCTCGCGCCTCGGCGCTGCGGCGGAGGCGACCGCTGCGGGCCGGAACCAGGTCGACCAACCACGGCCACGGGGATCCCGGAGCCACCCGCCGCCGACCCCGGATCCGGTCGAGGAAGAACGGGGCGAATTGGGGGTGCTTCCGGCACATGACGTACTCGCCGCTCCCGACGGCCCGGAAACGCCCTTCCATGGCCGGCCACGAGTAGCGGTGCAGGTGTCGTGTCCGGGCTCCTTCGTCGTATACGAGTCGCATGCCCTTGTCGGCGAGTCGCATGCCCAGCTCGATGTCCTCGTAGACGAAGGGGAAGTCCTCGTCGAACCCGCCCACCTCGAGCAGGAAGTCACGCTTGGCCGAAACGTTGGACGAGTAGAAGTGCCCGGCTCCCGCCTCGCTCCCGGCGATGCTGGCGAAGTCGTACTGGGTGTTCGACCAGTCGAGCCAGCGCTGGAGGCGATTGCGCCCCGACGCAGGGTGCCAGTCGACGCGGCCGAGCACACAGGTGTGGTGCCCGGGGTGACGGCGGTGACCTCCCAGATGGTGTTCGACGAGATCCGGGGCGGGGATCATGTCGTCGCCCAGCAGGAGTACGAGCGGACGGTCGGCCGCCTGGATCCCGGCATTGCGGGCCGCCCCGGGGCCGGCATGGGCGCGCACGAGGATGTCGACACCCGGGCCCAGCTCGGGGACCCGCTGGTCCTCGCCGTCGACCACCACGACGACGGCGAACCCCCGCTCGGTCTGAGCGCGCAATCCCC
>Ga0070731_10005206_pt1 | contig 10842 bp, 7 predicted proteins | sample Coa_R1_2_FD_66448 | JGI IMG/M metagenome (GOLD analysis project Ga0070731, IMG submission 66448) | Surface soil microbial communities from Centralia Pennsylvania, which are recovering from an underground coalmine fire - Coalmine... | ecosystem: Environmental > Terrestrial > Soil > Unclassified ... | reverse complement strand
CTAGGGGCGCAGGCCAATCCCGTCAAACCTGTGGCGGCACGCAACTTATTGGCTCCTTAATCATCTGCTGACTGACGGGGAAGAACTTCCGCAGGTACAATTGAGAGCGCATGTCGAGCCTCCCACTTCCGATCGCAGCATTTTTTGCCGGCCTGATTTCGTTCCTATCGCCGTGTGTACTGCCGCTGGTGCCAGGCTATGTCTCCTTGATTTCGGGTGCGGGGGTGGACGAACTGAAATCGTCGCAAGGCCGGCTGATGCGGCGGGTGATGACCAACTCGATAGGATTCATCCTCGGCTTCAGCGTTGTGTTTATCACTTTAGGCGCGATCTCCAGCGAAATCGGACAGATCGCTGCGCAATATAAGCACACGCTCGCGATTGTTGCCGGGGTTGTCATCATCCTGTTCGGATTGCACCTTACGGGCATTCTCAAAATAAAAGCGCTTTACGCCGATACGCGCATGCATCAGGTAAAAGGCGGCAGCACGCTCGTCGGTGCGTTTGTTATCGGCTTCGCCTTTGCCTTCGGTTGGACTCCCTGCATCGGCCCCATTCTTGCGGGCATTCTGACGCTCGCTGCGGCGCAGGACACACTCTCGAAAGGGATGATTCTGCTTGCTATTTATTCTTTAGGGCTGGCTGTGCCATTTCTGCTGACGGCTCTCGGAGTCGAACGCTTTCTAAAGTTTTACAGCCGCTTTCGCTCGCACATGCATGCGTTGGAGGTGGCATCTGGCGCTTTGCTGATCGGCTTAGGCGTCTTGTTGGTGATTGGCCGTTTTACGATGATTTCGAATTGGCTTTCTTTTCTTAACCGCTTCGCCCTGTAGCTGCATGACGGCGCGAACCGTGAATGGAGTTTCCGTATGAACCGAAATCCGCTGGCACTGATCGTTGTGGCATTGGTGGTCGCGTTCGGAATTTATGTTGGCTACCACAAGGCAAGGCGCTCAGGCGCATCGATGACCTCTCATGTTGCACGGTCGAGCCCCGCCCCGGACTTCTCCCTGCAGTCGCTGGACGGCAAGACCACGCATCTGTCCGATTTTCGCGGCAAGGCGGTTTTACTGAACTTTTGGGCTACCTGGTGTGGTCCATGCAAAATCGAAATGCCCTGGTTCGTCGATCTGCAGAAAGAATACGGCGCACAGGGCTTGCAAATTGTTGGCGTGGCTATGGACGATGCCAGTGCGCAAGATATCGCCAAGTTCGCCAAGGATATGGGCGTGAATTACCCGATTCTGATCGGGAAGGAATCTGTTGGCGATGAATACGGCGGCGTCCCAGCACTGCCGGAAAGCTTTTTGATTGCGCGCGACGGCAAAATCGTCGATAAGATCATCGGATTAAGGGGCAAAGCAGAAATCGAGGACGCGGTGAAGAAGGCCCTCGAGACCAAGCCGATGGCCAACCAGGCATCGGCCGCAGAAAACGCTCTCGCGGTGCAGGCTCAGAACTGACAATAGGAATCGCTGCGCGGGCGCTATAACATTCGAGATGGCTTGTAAAGATGGCTGACCATATAAACCATCGAAACCGAAGAGACCTTTCGATAACGTCGTTGTTGTTGCCGCTCATTTTTTCGCTGTGCTTTTTGATTGCAGCATCAGCGCAAGTTCCCGGCAAGGCTCCGACGCTGAGCATGGTCCCTGTGCCGCTGACGACAGCCCAGCGGGCGAAGCAAACAATGGTGAGCTTGAATTTCCGCATACCGCCCGGCTATCACATCAATTCGAACACTCCGAAATCGGAGTTCCTCATCCCGACTGCTTTGAAGATGGATCTGCCCACCGACATTGTGCTGGGGAAAATTGAATATCCTCCCGGCGAAGATGCGACCTTTCCCTTTTCCCCTGATGAGAAGTTGAGCGTGTACAGTGGGGACTTCACCATCGCCGTTGCCGTTCATCCGCTGCACTCGGTTGTGCCCGGAAAATATGAGATGCGTGGCGTGCTGCGCTATCAGGCCTGCGACAACGCTGCCTGTTATCCTCCGAAAAATCTGCCGGTGAAGTTCGAAGTGAAGGTCGTGAAGGAACCCGGTGAGCATCACGCTAACCCCGCGCAGAGTCCGCATGTACATGGGTAGCTGCCCCCGAATCGCAACCCCCATCTGAAAGGTCTTGCTGCATTCTTGCTAATCGGATATTCGGGATTGGCGGCCGCCATTTAATCCCTCGTTGGCGTGGCGCCGGCCAGCGCGAGAATTGCTCCGGCATACAGCATTGTGTCAGTAAAGTAATTGACCGCCTCGACTTTTACGTCGGTACTCGCGACCGGGAACGATGCGATTAAGATCGCCAGGTAGACAGTGAAAACCAATAGTGCAATCCATGTGCCGAGATAAGTTGCGGTTACCCGCGTCTTTTTCCCGAAAAGAATGCTTACCCCGCAAACCAACAGAATCGCGCCCGTGAAATAGCCAATGAACATCCGCCCAGGAATCCAACCGGGCATCACTTTCTCCAGAGGAACTCCCGGGACATTGATGGGATGAAGAAAGTGCTCGACGCCATAAAACATCGCGGCGAAGCCGATTATGATGCGGCCCACCATGATGAGCTTGCTCCCTGATTGCGCGCCCCGTTTGGCCAATGCGTCTCCAGCAAGAATCCAGCCACCGCCGCCGAACGACAGCTCGCGCAACATCAGGGCCCAGCTAAAGCGATTGTGGGGCGTAGCCAGCGTTCCGGGGAGGTCCATCATGGCCACGAAGAGGAACATCATGATCCCGAACAGCAGGCCCGACCATCGCACTTGAATCTTTGTGGCAATGCTCAACGAGGTGGCCAGCAAGCCACAGCCAACGAGGTAGGTCCAGAAGAGGGGCCAGGGCATGAACTTGGGCACTAGCTGCATGATGCCCCTGGCGGCAGCGAAATGCTCTGCGCCAAAAACCGCCAACGGCAGGGCGAAAAAAAGATTGCGGAGAGCGACCACTTTGTCGAGGCCGCGAGACTGGGCCACATCCCTTCGAGCGGCCAGGCCCGCAATCACGAGGAGCGCGATGCCGGCAGTGTACGTGGAGACGACTGTGCGGGAGATTTCGAACAACATCACTGCGAGGAAAGTATCGGGGATGATTGGCTGCATGTTCATGGCTTCGGCCGGGCGCGGCGTCGCCAGAAATCATAGCCTCTTAGACTGCGCAGCAGAGAAAAAGTTAGGGTGAAGTGCGCTCTACGCCATCGGCTGTTTTAAAGAATTCGTTGATGGAGTCAATGTTGCGGCGGACTGACAGGGAAAAGAACTCTTTCGCATCCGCTACTGAGGCAGTTACAACATTCAGGTCAACCCTTCGGGATCAACTCTTTCGACCCTGCTTCTTCTCCACCTTCGCCCAAGTATCCTTTAACGCCACTGTCCGGTTAAACACCGGCTTGCCCGGCTTCGAATCCGGATCGACACAGAAATATCCCAGGCGCTCGAACTGATAGCGGTCACCGATGGGCGCCGTCGCCAGCGAGGGTTCCAGCTTTGCCTGCCGAATAACTTCGAGCGAGTTCGGATTCAGATTTGCGGTGAAGTCCTGGCCCGCCTCGACGTCGTCCGGATTTTCTTTGCTGAACAGAGTCTCGTAGATCCGCACCTCCGCATCGACGGCGTGCGCGGCCGAAACCCAGTGGATGGTCGATTTCACTTTGCGTCCATCGGACGCATTGCCGCCGCGCGTGGCGGGATCGTAGATGCAATGCACTTCGATGATCTCGCCGCGGTCGTTCTTCACCATGCTCTTCGCGGTGATGAAATATCCGTAGCGCAGCCGCACCTCGCGTCCCGGTGACAAACGGAAATATCCCTTCGGCGGATCTTCGCGGAAATCGTCCTGCTCGATGTAGAGCACGCGCGAGAATGGCACCTTACGCGTACCCGCGCTCGCATCTTCGGGATTGTTCACCGCGTCCATTTCTTCGACCTGCGTTTCCGGATAATTGTCGATCACCACTTTCAGCGGATGCAGCACCGCCATCACGCGCAGCGAACGCTGGTTCAGATCTTCGCGAACGAAGTGCTCGAGCATGGCCAGCTCCGTAATTCCGTTCGTGCGTGAGACTCCGGCGGCGGTGACGAAGTTACGAATCGCTTCCGGGGTATAACCGCGACGGCGCATGCCGCCAAGCGTGGGCATGCGCGGATCGTCCCAGCCATTGACGTGCCCTTGTTCCACGAGCTGGCGCAGCTTGCGCTTGCTCATCATGGTGTAGGTCAGGCTGAGGCGGTCGAACTCGATTTGCCGGGAGGGGAAAATCCCAAGCTGCTCGATAAACCAGTTGTAGAGCGGCTGATGGTCAGCGAACTCCAGTGAGCACATGGAGTGCGTGACTTTTTCGAGCGAGTCCGACTGGCCGTGCGCGAAGTCGTACATCGGATAAATCGGCCACTTATTGCCGGTGCGGTGATGCTCGGCGTGCAGAATGCGGTACATCACCGGGTCGCGCAGGTTGAGATTGGGCGACGACATGTCGATCTTGGCGCGCAGAACCCGCGAGCCGTCGGGGAATTCGCCGGCTCTCATGCGCACGAACAAATTCAAGTTTTCTTCCCCGGAGCGATTGCGATAAGGACTGTCTTTTCCCGGTTCGGTAAGCGTGCCGCGATTCTTGCGAATCTCGTCGGCGGTGGAATCGTCGACGTAAGCCTTGCCATCTTTAATCAGCTTGATCGCCCATTCGTAGAGCTGATCGAAATAATCCGAGGCGTAGAACAGGCCATCCCACTGGAAGCCGAGCCACTTCACATCGGCTTGGATGGAATCGACATACTCGGTGTCTTCTTTTTCTGGATTAGTGTCATCGAAGCGCAGGTTTGTGCGTCCGCCGAATTCGTCGGCGAGGCCGAAGTCGAGGCAGATTGCCTTGGCATGCCCGATATGCAGATATCCGTTGGGCTCGGGAGGGAAACGCGTCTGGACACGGCCGCCGTGTTTGCTGCTCTTGACGTCCTCGGCGATGATGTCGCGAATAAAGTTCGACGAAGCCGACGGCGAAGCAGCCACGCGTTTTTCTCCAGCTTCAGTTGGCGCATGAGGCGAATTCATCAGTCTTGATCTTATCCCAAGCAAACGTGCTCGCGATGCTTAAGGGCTCCTTACAACAAGAATTGCAACACGCGAAGCGCTCGCAAAACGTCCGCGTCCCGAGCGCTTAATTATCGTCGATGAGTTATGCGAATTTGTGCAGTGCCTGCTCAATGCGCCTGAGCGCTGCATCTTTTCCGAGGACCTCGAGAGTTTCGAACAACGGTGGAGCATTCTTGCGGCCGCAAACCGCGACGCGAATCGGCTGAAACATCTGTCCGGCTTTCACCCCTAGTTCCTGAGCGGCAGCGCGCAGTGCGTGGTCCAGCGGATCGTGTTTGAACTCGACGTTCGCGAGCACCTCGCGGGCCTTCGTCAAAACCCTCAACGCCATGGCTGCGTCACCTTTTTGTGGAACGAGCTCGGCCGGATCATACGGCGGCAGTTGATCAACGAAGAAAAAATCAGCCGCGGTAAGAACGTCACGGAGTAGCTTGATCCGTTCGCGAATCAGCGGCGTGATCTTCGACATTTTTTCCGTTGAAACGTCGAAGCCGGCGCAGCGGACAATGGGCAGCAAACGTGCACTCAAGTCCTCAATCGCCAGACCGCGAATCTGCTCGGCGTTCAGCCATACGGCCTTTGGATCAAACATTTCTTCCGGAGTTGTCGCCGGCTCTTTGAAATTCACAACGGCATTCGAGCGGTTAATTCCTTCGAGCGAAAAGGCGCCGATTAACTCGTGCAGCGACATATTCTCGCGATCATTTTTCGGCGACCACCCCAGCAGGCAAAGGAAATTGATGAATGCCTCCGGCAAGAATCCCGCGTCTCGATAAGTGGTCACGCTGACCACCGGACCGTGCTTCCGCTTCGACAGCTTCGTCCCATCGGGTGCGACCAGCAACGGCAAATGGGCGAACCGCGGCGGCGTGAACCCGGCGGCCTCGAAAATGAGTACATGTTTGAATGTATTTGTGAGGTGATCCTGGCCGCGAATGATGTCTGAGATACGCAGATCGGCGTCGTCTGCACACGAGGCTAGATGATAGGTCGGCATACCGTCTGACCGGAGCAGCGCGAAATCCTCAATGTCATCCGCCGCTTTCATCTGCTCGCCGTAAACTGCATCGGTGAACCGCACAATTTCGCCGCTGCCTCGGGGCACACGAAAACGTAGCGCAAATGGTTCACCCGCGGCGGCTCGGCGGTCGCTCTCGTGCCGGGAAAGCTCCCGTGCGCCGGGGTTGAAGAGCCAAGTCCCTTGCGCGCCGGACCTTTCCGAATCGCCTGCATGGGCTGGCGTGAAATCCCGGTAGGCGAGGTTCTTTTCAAAAATTGCCCACGCCGTGTTGCGGTGCAGTTGGATCCGTTCCGATTGTTTGTATTCCTCGTCCCATGACAAATTCAGCCACTTCAATCCCTCGAAAATGGAATCGACCGAGGTTTGGGTATTGCGCTCGACATCGGTGTCATCGAGGCGAAGAATCATCGTGCCGCCGTTGTGGCGGGCATACAGCCAATTGAAAATAAAGGTGCGGGCGCTGCCCACATGCAGAAAACCAGTTGGCGATGGCGCGAAGCGCACACGTGGACTTCCAACAGAATCAGGGGTTTCAGACATAAGATCTCGAATCTCGATGTTATGGGCTGAGGAAAAATACCGTCAAGCCGAGCACTGAACTATTTCAGGTAACCCGCTGATGTGGGTACTTTTATGCTGTTTTTGAATGTACTTAAATCCTGTTGTTTTCGGGGTTCGCCTATGAAAACATTAGTCAGGGTTAATAGACCTCTTTCCACGTTGTTGAATCTTATTTTCGGCGCAATGCGTTCGGCCCAGGTTTCAAGAAACAAGTCTCATGAATAGTGTCGTCATCAGCATGGTGGTGATTCCGGGAGTGGTCTCACTGCTGCTGTTCCTGGTATTCACATACCTGTTCGAGCAGAGCCGGCAGGCATACTTCCGCGCCTGGCAGTTCGCCTGGGGCGCCTACACTCTGCACTATGTTCTCGATGCGTTTTCGTTTTATCGAGCACCCTCGCCCTTGTCTGTTTTCGCGAGCTCGGTTTTTCTTGTGGCAATGGCGATGTGCATCTTCGTCTCGACGCGCCTGATGCGCGGACGCTCGCAGTTCATGTGGTACGATGCCGCCGTCGCGGTCATCGGACTTGGCCTGGCCTGGGTCAACTTCCAGGCGCACATGGTCGGAGGCGTTTACCAGGCGACTGCCCCACCTGCCATCGCGCTGGATATGGCCATCGCCGCAGTGCTTTTATACAGCTCGGCGGTTTTCTACCTCAACGGTTATCGTCGCGGCTCACTGGCTTTTAAGGTACTGGCTTTCTCGTTGGCTTTGTGGGGTGTCCTGATGGGCGCGGGACAATTCCGCAATCCCTGGGGCGCGCGCTTTGGCAGCGCTGCAAATTATCTCGGGCCGATTCCCCAGATGCTCCTGGGCATTGCTATGGTGATGGTCCTGTTCGAGAACGAGCGCAACGCCGTACAAGAAAATACTCTTGCGCTCTCGACCCTGGGAGTCGATCCCCGGCGACTCCTCTCAGCCGACGATCTGCTCCCGAGCATGCAAGCCGCTCTTGATCGTCTCGCCGGGGCGCTATCGGCGCGGCGCGCGATCATCTACATCTCCGAACGCTGGCGCGGCCTTTTGCCGTCGGTGCAGCAGGGATTTTCGCCCGAGTTTCTTGACAAACTGTCCACAACCGGGGCCGGACAATACATTTGCGAACTAGCGTATCGCCAAGGTGGGCTCTTTACTGTCCACAACCTCGCACAGCTTACCGAGCAATTGCCCATCGGCTCTTCGGGAACATTCAGTGAGTTCAAGCGAGTTTTTGCCGAAGCAGAAATCAAGAATCTGACCGCGGTCAGCCTGCAAACGCGCGAGCATGCCTTTGGAGTCATTTTATTTCCCCATGCCGAGCGCAAAGCATTCGGAGCGTCGGGACCACGTTTAATGGTTGGTCTCGCCCTGCAGCTGGGGCTCACGATCGATAACTACCTGATCGCACACGATGCTCACCGCCGCACGCAAGAGTACGAACTGCTCACCGAGATCGGAAAGGCGATCAGCTCGCGCCTCGATCAGGACGAAGTTCTGCGCACGATCCACAGCGAACTTGGCCAGATATTCAATACCAACGATTTTTTTATCGCGTTTCAGGAGGGGGACGACGTCCGCTTTGAACTGGAAGTGGAAGACGGCCGCATCATGCCCAAGCGAAGCCGTAAGCTCGGGAACGGATTTACAGAGTATGTGATCCGCACGGGGCAACCACTTTTAATCCGTTCGGATATGGAAAAAGCCAGACTTCGACTGGGGGTTACCTTCAGGCCTCCGCAGCCAGCGAAATGTCTGTGCGCGGCTCCCATTCTGCTCGGCAACAAGCCTGCGGGTGTGATGGTTGCCATGAGCACCGAACGCGAATTCGTGTTCGAACAGCGAGATTTGGATGTTCTGGTGACTGCGGCTGGCCAGGTTTCAGTTGCGGTTGAGAACGCGCGGCTTTTTGCCGAAGAACAGCGCCGCTCGCGGCAACTGGCTTTTCTTAACAACATCTCCCGCACCGCCATTTCGAGCGACGATCCAGTTCACTTGCTGGGGGAGATCGTTGGAGAAATCCAAAAGAATTTCAGCTTCGATCACATCGGCATCGGCCTGCTCGATTACGGCACGAAGGAAATAGAAATTAAAGCCGAAGCTGGAGTCACGGCTCATGCCATGGGCAAGCGAATTCCTCTAGGTTTTGGAATTCTTGGTCGCGTGGCCCGTACCGGCGAACGAGCGCTGGTGCAGAACGGCGTTCCGGGCCAGATGGGCGCGATTCTTCCTGAATCGCGCTCGGTGCTGTGTATTCCGATCACCTACAGCGAAACACTGCTTGGCGCGCTGAACATCGAAAGCCGCAACGAGAGCGCATTTTCGCCGCAGGATGTACTGATTCTGAATACTTTGGCGGACTTGCTGGCGACGGCGCTGCACAATGCCTTCGTTTTCCAGAAGCTGCAACAGCAGTCGATTACAGATGGTCTCACCGGAATCAAGACCCGCCGCTTTTTCTGGGAAGCACTATCGGCCGAGTGGAAGCGCGCTTCCCGCTCGGGGCGCCCGTTCTCAGTAGTGCTCATCGATCTGGACAAATTCAAAGAGGTCAATGACACTTTGGGGCACTTCGAAGGCGATCTCGTGCTGGCTCGAGTCGGCCGCCTGTTAGAGCAGAAATCGCGTCAATCGAATGTGGTGGCACGGTACGGCGGAGATGAATTCATCATCTTGATGCCAGAGACCGGTCCCGAGCAGGCGGAAACTTTGGCCGAGCGCCTTCGCCAATGGATGGCCGCGGATCCGCTTTTGAGCGAGCATCACATCACCGGCAGCTTTGGCGTGGCCAGCTTTCCCACGCATGGCTTCTCCATCGAAGACGTGATTCGTGTGGCCGACGCCGGCATGTACGTTTCCAAGCGTTCCGGAGGCAATCGCGTCTCGGCGGCACAGGAGTTCGCCGCCGGCGAAGAGTTTGCCGCGCAGCGCCAGCAGATTTCGTCGTATATCGAAGGCTTTCTGCAGCGCGAGCACAACGGCCCTGAGCACCTCGAAGAACTCACCTCGATGCTCATGAAATTCTGTGGTGGCGAAGAAGATTGCAATGTACCGCTGTTGAAGGAATCGATTGAAGTACTCAGTCGGGCCGCTGAATCGCGCGAGATGCGCACCTCCGGCCACGGTGATATGGTCGCCCGCTACACCGAGATTCTGGCTCGTGCGCTGCGCCTTCCACCCGAGGATACATCTGACCTCGTATATGCCGCGCGGGTTCACGACGTCGGCAAGATCTTCGTTCCAGAGCGCATCTTGAACAAGCCGGGCCCGCTTACCGACGACGAATTCTTTCTGGTGAAAATGCACGCTCGCGTGGGAGCTGAAATTGTCGGCATTCTTCCGCACAGCGGGATGATGCGCCAGGCGATCGAGCATCATCACCAGCGCTTCGACGGCTCCGGTTACCCGGACGGTGCGAAGGGCGAACAGATTCCGCTCTGGGCACGGATTATCTCTCTCGCCGACGCGTATGCCAACATGCTGACGGAGCAATCCATTTCCGCCGCGCGCACGCCGGAACAGGCACTCGATGAGCTTTCTAAAATGAGCGGCACCGGCTTCGACGGGATGCTGGTGCGCTTGCTTATGCGCGGATTGAAATCGGAACGCGCCCCGGCAACCAAAGATTCCGTGTAGGTCCTCGGTCGTTTTTCAACGATGCCTCCGCAAGACCTTATCGCGAAAATCGAGCCAGAATTCCGGGGCCAAGTTGACGAATCCGTTGTCCGCAACATCAATACCCCAATGCATCAGCATGCCTTTACCGGTGCGGCTTGCTGGAGGATAGTACAGATTCGAAAAGACGGTGCTGGCAGCACTGCCCAGCACGTTGTCGAAATTGAAAGTATTGCCGACGTCGTCGCGGCGAATGACTACTGCGCGGCTGATCGCATATCCAACTCTCATCCAGAAGCCGTGTCCACGTCCCATGCGAAAGTAGCGCGGGTCTTCGTGAAATGCAGAGGCGACGACGAAGTCGCCAAAGAAATTTTGCGAGGCAATGTCCGCGAGCGAGGCGCCAAAGCGCTCAGCCAGGGCTCTGCGGCCGACTCCATACTGCGGATCAGTCTTGGTCGCCTGCGAGAACACGGCATTGAACGACCCCCCGGCGAAGGTCAGGGGGCTGGCGGTTTCGCTTAGAAAGTTGTTCCATTTCTCCTTTGTAGAGCGAAGGGGTGGCTTCTGCGCATCGGAAACCGA
>Ga0070731_10005204_pt1 | contig 10848 bp, 12 predicted proteins | sample Coa_R1_2_FD_66448 | JGI IMG/M metagenome (GOLD analysis project Ga0070731, IMG submission 66448) | Surface soil microbial communities from Centralia Pennsylvania, which are recovering from an underground coalmine fire - Coalmine... | ecosystem: Environmental > Terrestrial > Soil > Unclassified ... | reverse complement strand
GGGACGGCGGGAACGTCGTCAGCACGCGGTCGGCCGCCTCGACGAGGAGGATGCGCGCCGTACGCGGATCGATCCGGCGGAAGTCCTTCCGCAGCGTGTCCCGCGCGAGCTCGCCGATCTGTCCCGCCATCTCGACGCCGGTCGGCCCGGCCCCGACGACGACGAAGGTCAGCCAGGCGTCGCGGCGTGCGCCGTCGGTCTCCTCTTCCGCCGCCTCGAACGCGCTGAGGAGGCGGCTCCGGACGACGAGCGCCGACTCGAGCGACTTCACCTCCGCGGCGTGCTGCTGCCACTCGTCGTGGCCGAAGTACGAGTAGCGCGAGCCGCCGGCGACGACGAGCATGTCGTAGGGGAGCTTCTCCGGCGCGGGGACATCGCCGACCGAGCGCAGCTTGAGCTCGCGCGCGCCGAGGTCGAAGTCGGCGACCTCGGCCAAGAGCACGCGCACGTTGCGGTCGCGCGTGAAGATCGCGCGAAGCGGATAGGCGATCTCGCCCGGCGAGAGCGCCCCGGTCGCGACCTGATACGTGAGCGGCTGGAAGAGGTGGAAGTTGCGCCGGTCGACGAGCGTCACCTCGACCGGTGCGCGCCGCAGGCCGAGCACGGTCTGCAGGCCGCCGAATCCTCCGCCGACGACGACGACGCGCTGCGCTACTGCCAATAGCCCTCGACCACGTCGGATGGCCGTTCCTCGGCCGTGTCGGGGTCGAGCCCGGCGTTTCGCAACGCGCGCCGCTGGCGCAGAAGGTCCCAGCACTGGTCGAGCGAGACCTGCACCGACTTCAGCCGGAGGCGGTCGTCCTCACTCGCCTCTCCCGCCGATTCCTTCTGCCACAGCGCGTGCTCCTCGGCGACGAGCTGCTCGATCGAGTCGTGGATCTGCGGATCGTTCATCACACCTCCTGTTCGACCACGAACGCGACTTCGTCGACGTAGCACCAGCTCCAGCCCTCACTCGGCTCCGCCGACTTGATGATCGGGTGCGACGCCTCGCGCGCGTGCTGCGACGCGTGCTTGTTCGGCGAGTCGTCGCAGCAGCGGATCGTCCCGCACTCCATGCACATGCGCAGGTGCACCCAACGGTCGCCGGTCTTCAGGCACTCCTCACATCCGGCGATGCGCTCCGGAATCTCGGTGAACTCGATTGTGTCGAGATGGGAACAGACGGCTGTGCTCATGTCGCGTGGCTCATCGGATCCGCACCTCGAAAGTCCTGGCGTCGAGCGCCTTCGACGTCTCCCCACGCGTCAGCGCGAACGCCAGTCTGACCGTCCCCGGATGCAGTGCCTTGAAGACCAGGACAACCGACGAGCCGACATCGGCTTCCGAGACCTGCTTCACGATGGTGCCGTCGAACGCGCGTGCGATGCGCCATACACGGCCGCCCGAGCGCTTGGGCAACGCGATCGCGACCAGCTCGCCGGCGCGCGTGCTCAGCGTCGCCTTCGGGCCCGCCGGCAGAGACCCCACCGGCGGTGAGTCCGCCTGCGCTGCCGCCGCCGCGGCGAAGGCGACGAGAACCGCGACGACAACGATGCGAACGGCGCTCATCCCTGCCTCCCCTCATTTCGTGAGACGATCCGAAAATGCGCTCGCCCCAGAGCGGAATCTTCGCGCTCGGTACAGCATCGCACGCGTACCTCGAGCTGCGCGCGACCGACATGCCCGAGCTCGTCCCTGCGGTCGCGGCCCTGAGAGAGCCCCGGACGACGATGGGCGGCGTCAACCTCGTCGCCGGGTTTCGTCCGGAGCTGTGGCCGGGCGACGCACCGGAAGGGCTGCACGGCTTCGACGCGGACGTCGGCTTCATGCCCGCGACGCAGGAGGACGCCGTGCTCTGGATCTCGGGCGCGAGCTACGACGTCGTCTTCGACGTCGCGCGGGCCGCCCTCGCGGAACTGTCGCAGGTCGCCGTCGTCGCCGAGGAGACCTCGAGCTGGCCGTACCACCACGACCGCGACCTGACCGGCTTCATCGACGGCACCGAGAATCCGACCCTGCTCGAGGCGCCGGAGATCGTGCTGGTGCCGGAGGGCAAGCCCGGCGAGGGCGGCACGGTCCTCCTGCTCCAGAAGTGGCTTCATGACGCCGCCGAGTGGGAGTCGCTCCTCGTCGCCGAGCAGGAGGACGTGATCGGCAGACGGAAGTCCGACAGCGAGGAGCTCGATCCCAAGCCGGCCGACTCGCACGTTGCGAGCACGGACCAGGACACGTTCGGGCACATCTTCCGGCGAAACATGCCGTACGGCACCGTCACCGACCACGGGACGATGTTCGTCGGCTTCTGCGCCGAGCAGGGGCCGCTGCAGGTGATGCTCGAGTCGATGGCGGGTCTCATGACCGGAACGCGCGACGCGCTCACTCACTACACGCGTCCGCTGACGGGCTCGTACTACTTCGTCCCGTCGACGGACGCTCTGCGGGAGCTCTCCGGCTAGCGGACCGGGGGCGGTTCGCCGTCGAACGTGGCCGCGAGGGCCGGCTCCCATCCGCAGGCGACGCATGCGTGCCGCACGAGCGACCGCCCGAACTCGAGTGCCGTGCCCAACGGGTCCGGAGACGCGAGGGCGTCGTCCCAGTCGAGGACGTACTCGCCGAGAGTCTCGTCCCACCGGGCGGCATCAGGCGAGAGCGTCGCGCCGGCGAAGCCATCGGGCGACGGGTACGCGTAACCGTAGAAGGCGGCGCGGCCGTAGCGGTCGTCGCCCGGCCACCAGCCGACCTCGATCTGCTGCGCGTCTGCCGCATTCCGCCGGATGAAGTCGTCCGACGGCGGCTGTGCCGGACTGCCGGAGAAAAAGGCGACGGCCAAGTCGAAGCTGCCCCACCACATGTTCACAGGCGTCGCGCGCCCGCGGTAGGGCGCCCGCAGCGCTGCGAGCGCGAGCGCCGCGAGGCTCGCCGCGGCGAAGTAGGCAGCCACCTGTTCCGTGTCGTACATCGCGTGCTCGGTGTCCTCGTCCAGCGGCGTCGTCCACGCCGTCTCCTGCGGCGTCATCGAGATCTCGACCGCGCCTGCGAGGTCCTGCACGGCCGAGAGCACGTCGCGGGTCACATCTGCAACGGTACGGTTCGGCGTCAGCGGCACGCGGCGAACGCGGCCGTCGTCGTGCTCGACGACTGTCTCGTGCGCGTGCAGGTCGAGCGCGATCGCAAACGCACCGGAACCATCGGGCGCAGGCAGCGGGAGCGTCTCCATCCCGCGCGCCGTGAGGCGGAGGGCGGCATGCTGGAGCTGCGGCTCCGGCGGCGCCAGCTTCGCCGCCAGCTTCCCGAGCACCTGCGAGTGCGCGTGCAGCGTGTCGCACGTCGCCTGCCAGTCGTCGTAGTTCATGCGCATACGCTACGCGCGGTGGCGATCCTCACGATCGACCAGGGGACGACGGGCACGACGTGCCTCGTCGTCGACGGCGACTGCAACGTCCTCGGACGCGGGTACGCCGAGCTCCCGCAGCATTTCCCGCGGCCCGGCTGGGTCGAGCACGACCCGAGCGAGATCTGGGCGAGCCTGCTCACGGCCGCCGAGCAGGCGATCGAGGCCGGCGGCGTCGAGCCGGAGGCGTTGTCGATCACGAACCAGCGTGAGACGACGCTCTTGTGGGAGCGGTCGACCGGACGCCCCGTCGACCGCGCGATCGTGTGGCAGGACCGGCGCACAGCCGAGCGCTGTGCCGACCTGCCGTTCGACCTGATCCGCGAACGCACGGGCCTCGTCCCCGATCCGTACTTCTCGGCGACGAAGCTCGAATGGCTGCTGCGCGACCGCGATCCCGACGGGCTCGCGTTCGGGACCGTCGACGCCTGGCTCGTGTGGATGCTGACGGCCGGACAGGTGCATGCGACCGACGAGACGAACGCCTCGCGGACGCTCCTCTGTTCGCTCGAGCCCCTCGACTGGGACGACGAGCTGCTCGCCCTCTTCGGCGTCCCGCGCGAGCTGTTGCCGGAGATACGACCCTCGGGGTCGGCGTTCGGCGAGGGCGAGCTGCTCGGCCGCACGCTTCCGATCCGCGGCATCGCCGGCGACCAGCAGGCCGCGCTCTTCGCCGCCGGCGGCGCCAAGGCGACCTTCGGCACCGGCGCGTTCGTTCTCACCGAGACGGACGCTCCGGCCCGAACCGGTTTGCTGCGCACCGCCGCCGCCCGGCTCGCCGCCGAAGAGCCACGTCGAGCGCTCGAAGGCGCCGTCTTCGTCACCGGCGCGGCGCTGCAGTGGCTCCGAGACGGCCTCGGCGTCCTCGGCGACGCCGCCGAGAGCGAAGCGCTTGCCGAGTCGGTGCCTGACACCGGAGGCGTCCACTTCGTTCCGGCACTCGTAGGGCTGGGCTCGCCGCACTGGCGGCCTGACGTGCGCGGTGCCGTCACCGGGATCACGCGCGGGACGACGCGCGCGCACCTCGTGCGGGCGGCGCTCGAGGCGGCGGCGTACCAGGTCGCCGACGTGCTCGCCGAGATGCCGCCGCTCGAGTTGCTGCGTGTCGACGGCGGCATGACGCGCAACCGCTGGTTCGTGCAGTTCCTCGCCGACCTTCTGGAGATACCCGTCGAGACGGCCCGCGAGCCGGAGCAGACGGCGATCGGCGCCGCGCTCCTCGGGCTCGGCACGCGGCGCGCATCACCCGCAGGGGAGCGCTTCGACCCGGAGCGCGATGTGTCCGAGCTCTACCGCGGCTGGCGGGAGGCGCTCGCGCGTACGATCCGAGCATGAACGACCGCAACGCCGGGATCATCGCGGAGTTCCGCGCGAACGCAGGGAAGGTCGGCGGCCACTGGGAGGGTCGCGACCTGCTGCTGCTCACGACGACCGGCCGCAAGAGCGGCCGACCGCACACGACGCCGATGGTGTTCACACGGGATGGGGACCGTCTGCTCGTGTACGCGTCGAAGGGCGGCGCGCCGAGGCATCCCGACTGGTACCTCAACCTCGTCGCCGACCCGCACGTCGTCGTCGAGGTCGGAAACGAGCGCTACGACGCGATCGGGGATCCGCTCGAAGGCGAGGAGCGCGACCGCGAGTTCGCAGCGCAGGCCGCGCGCAACCCCGCGTTCCGGGAGTACGAGGAGAGGACGAGCCGGGTCATCCCGGTCGTGGCGCTCACGCGCACCTGAGACGTTTCGCCCGCCGCCGCGGTGGCAGGAGGAGCCGATGGGCGTCCTCGAGTCGGTTCGTGCGGTCATGTGGGCGCGCAAGCGCCGCCCGGATCAGGTGCCATACCTCGTCTCGCTTGCGCACGAGCGCTTCCAGCCGGCCGAGCTCCTTCGTCAGGCGATCGCCGCCGAGGAAGCGGGCTTCGACGGCATCTGCTGCAGCGATCACCTCGAGCCGTGGTGGGCGCCGAACGATCCGACCCCGGCCGCGTGCGGCAATTCCTGGGTCTGGCTCGGCGCCGTCGGTCACGCCACGTCGACCGTGTCGCTCGGCACAGCGGTGACGGGCCTGGTCCACCGATACAACCCCGTCGTCGTGGCGCAGCAGATCGCGACGCTCGAGAACCTCTGCCCGGGCCGCGCGTTCCTCGCGATCGGCACGAGCGAGGCGATGAACGAGGTCCCTGCCGGGATGGAATGGCCGTCGCCATCCGAACAGCTACGACGTACCGAGGAGGCGTTCACCATCGTCGTGCGGCTGCTCGACGGCGAGACGGTCGATTTCGACGGCGACTTCTTCCGCGCTCGGAAGGCGCGGGTGCACGTCGACATGGAACGCCGGCCGCCGGTCTACATGTCCGCTTTCAACGAGCATGCCGCCGAAGTTGCCGGACGGCTCGCCGACGGGGTGTGGACGCTCGGCGACCCGCGTCAGGCGCCGGGTGTGGTCGCCGCCTATCGGCGCGGTGCCGAGCAGGCGGGTCGCGAGCCGGGCGAGATCGTCCTCCAGACGCTTGCCGCGTGGGCAGAGAGCGACGACGCCGCGCTCGACTCCTCGCGCGAGTGGAAGGGAACGCTCGTGGACGAGCACTACACGGATGCGATCGCAGACCCCGTGCAGATCGGCCGCAACGGCGAGGAGGTCTCCGACGCGCAGTTCGAGGCGATGACGATCGTCGCGTCCGATCCGGAGAAGCACGTGAAGCAGATCCAGCGGCTCGAGAAGCTCGGCGCGACCGCCGTCTCCATCATGAACGTCGCCGGCGGCGACCCGATCGGAATGCTGCGGACGTACGGCGAGCATGTGCTGCCTGCTCTGCGCGGCGAGTAGCGTGCTCGCGCATCGCGCGTAGCGGGCTGGTGCCACCACCACCCCGGGACGCCGGGATGCCGGATTGGCCGGCGTGCTCCCTGGAGGCAGTCTCGATACGTGGACTCGGGAACTCGTCAGGAGCCTCAGATGAAGGACATCATTCGCGGCGTGCTTCGACCTACGACGACGGCGCAGCTCCAGGCGGGGGAGGCGTGATGGGCCGGACGCTGCGGACGCTCGCGTTCCTCCTCGCGGCCGTGCCGGTCGGCGCACTCGCGCTCGGCGTGCTCATCGCGGGCTGGGTCGCGGTCTCCGTGCTCGCGATCACGCCCCTCGTCGTGCCGGCGCTCGTCGCCTTCCGCGCAGCAGTCGGCGGCGTCGCTCGTCTCGACGGGGAGATCGCGAACGGTCTCCTGCAGACGTCGGTCCGGCCGCCGCTCCGCTCGGCCGGGTCCCGCGGGTTCTGGCACGCCGGCCTGAACGTCCTCCGAGACGGCGCGTTCTGGCGGCAGCAGACGTATCTCCTCGCGCGCCTGTCGCTCGGCTTCGGAGCGGCGGTCGCGGAATGGTCGCTCCTCGCGGCTTCGCTCGGCTCGCTCACGCTCCCGATCTGGTACCGGTGGAGCGCGCCCGACCTCGGCAGCCGGCACGTGGACACGCTCGGACGCGCCCTCCTCGGTGTTCCCGTCGGCATCGTTGGGCTCGTGATCGCCCTCCTGCTCGTCCGGCCGCTCGCCGCGGTATCCCGCCTCCTCGTCGTCCGACTGCTCGGCGGGGGGGAGGCCGGCGACAGGGAGCCGTCGTCCGAGGAGCGGAGGCGGAGCCTCGCCGTCCACGCTGCCGCCTACGCGACCCTCAACCTTGCACTCACGCTGATCTGGGCGCTCACGAGTCGCGGCTACTTCTGGCCCGAGTGGACGTTCATCGCGCTCGGTCTTCCGCTGGCCGTGCACGCGCTCTCCGAGGTAGCCGCCGAGCGCGTGTCTCCCACCCGCCGCTCGCTCGCGGTGCACGGAGGCGCGGCCGCATCGGCTGCCGTCTTCTTCAGCCTCATCTGGGCGGTGACGAGCCGGGGCTACTACTGGCCGGTGTGGCCGATCATCGTGCTCGCGCTCTCGGTCGGAATCCATGCGATCTCGGAGTACGGCCGCCGCGGCCGCCGTATCTCGGAGCTCGAGAGCACGCGCGCCGCCGCCGTCGAGCAGCAGGAGACCGAGCTCGAGCGGATCGAGCGCGATCTGCACGACGGCGCTCAGGCACGTCTCGTCGCGCTCGGCATGAGCCTCGGCATGGCGGAGCAGAAGCTCGCGACCGATCCGGCTGCCGCGCAAGAGTTGCTCGCGGAGGCGCGGAAGGGGACCCGCGAGGCGCTGGAGGAGCTGCGCAGCCTTGCGCGCGGGATCCATCCGCCGGTGCTCGCCGACCGCGGTCTCGAGGCGGCGATCGCCGCGCTCGCGAACCGCACGCCGCTGCAGGTCAACGTGGCGGTCGACGTCCCGCGCCGACCGCCGCGTCCGGTCGAGACCGCGGCATACTTCGTCGCGGCCGAGGCGCTCGCCAACACCGGCAAGCATGCGCATGCGACGCAGGTCGACATCGCGGTACACGAAGAGGGAGACGCGCTCGTCGTCCAGATCGTCGACGACGGCGACGGCGGCGCCGATCCGGGCGGTGGCGGGCTGCGCGGCCTCGCCCGGCGGATCGAGGCGCTCGACGGCCGGCTGGACGTGATCAGCCCGGCCGGCGGCCCCACCACGATCAGGGCGGTGATTCCGTGCGGGTCGTGATCGCCGAGGATCTCGCTCTCCTGCGTGACGGGCTCACGCGGCTCCTGCGCGACAACGGCTTCGACGTCGTCGCGGCGGTCGCCGACGGCACCGCGCTCGTCACCACCGTCCTCCTCGAGCGGCCCGACGTCGCCATCGTCGACGTCCGCCTGCCTCCGACCTTTCGCGACGAAGGCGTTCGCGCGGCGCTGATGCTGCGCGAGCGTGCCCCGGACACCGGCGTGCTCATCGTCTCGCAGTACGTCGAGCAGGCCTACGCGAGCGAGCTTCTCGCCGACGGCCGCGGTGGGCTCGGCTACCTGCTCAAGGACCGGATCATGGACGTCGACGACTTCGTCGCCGCCGTGCATCGGGTCGGCTCGGGCGGGACCGCCCTCGACCCAGAGGTGGTCGCGCAGTTGCTCTCGAGACGAAAGCCGCTGGACGTCCTCACGCCGCGCGAGCTCGAAGTGCTCGCGCTCATGGCCGAGGGACGCTCGAACACGGCGATCGCGAAGCAGCTCGTTCTCACCGTCGGGGCGGTGGAGAAGCACGTCGCGAGCATCCTCACGAAGCTGCGCCTGCCGCCGTCGAGCGAGGACCACCGGCGCGTCCTCGCCGTCCTCGCCTACCTGCGGGGCGGCGCAGACTGACACCCGGCGGATAGGGTCCCGTGCGACCGGGCGCAATTCGAGTGGGGAGGTCGCCGTGAGCAGCACCGAGGTGCGAGGGGACGTCGCGCCAGGCGGCGCGAGCGTCGGTAGGGCAGACATGAAGCTCGAGGCCGTCGTCATTCCCGTTGCCGACGTCGACCCGACGGGCAGCGAACTGCCGGTGTGAGCGACTACGACGTCATCGTCCTCGGCGGGGGAGCGCCCGGCGAGCACTGCGCCGGCGCGCTCGCCGAGGGCGGATTGCGCGTCGCGGTCGTCGAGCGCGAACTCGTCGGGGGAGAGTGCTCGTACTACGCGTGCATCCCGTCGAAGACGCTGCTGCGTCCGGGCGAGGCGGTGCACGGTGCCCGTGAGGCCGCTGCCACTGCGGAGGTCGACGTCCGGGAGGCGCTCGCCTGGCGCGACTTCCAGGTCTCCGACTACTCCGACGCGGGCCAGCAGCGCTGGCTCGCGGACAAGGGCATCGACCTGATCCGCGGGCGTGGTCGGTTGGCGGGCACCGGCGCGGTCGAGGTGGACGGAGTGCGGTACACCGCCGACAACGTCGTCCTCGCGAACGGCGCGGAGGCGATCATCCCGCCGGTCCCCGGCCTCCGCGAGCTCGACGGCGTCTGGACGAACCGCGAGGTGACCGGAATGAAGGCGGTCCCGCGGCGGCTCGTCATCCTCGGCGGCGGCGCGGTCGGCGTCGAGATGGCCCAGGCCGTACGACGCCTCGGCGGCGAGGTCGCGCTCGTCGAGACGGCCGGGCACGTCCTGCCGCGCGAGGCCCCGCCGCTCGGTGACGCGCTCGGGGAGGTGCTGCACCGCGACGGCGTCGACGTCCGGGTCAATGTGTCGGCGGTCGCCGCGCGTCGCGACGGCGACGACTTCGTCGTCGAGCTCGACGATGGCGACGAGCTGCGCGGCGACCGTCTGCTCGCAGCGACGGGGCGTCGTCCGCGCATCGAGGACATCGGGCTCGAGACGGTCGGCGTCACCCCCGAGCGCGGTGTTCCCGTCGACTCGCACATGCGCGCAGGCGAGCGCCTGTGGGCGATCGGCGACGTCACCGGCATCTTCCAGTTCACGCACGTCGGCGAGTACCAGGGCGACGTCGTCGCCGCCAACATCCTCGGCGAGCCGCGCGAGGTGAACTACGAGGCGGTCCCGCGCGTCGTCTTCACCGATCCGCAGGCGGCGGCGGTCGGCGCGACCGACGCGCGGTTCAGCGGGACAGCGGCGATCAGGGAAATCCCGAGGATGTCGACGTACTCGCGTGCATACGCGGAGAGCATCGGATTCCTGACGCTGCTCGGCGACGGCGAGCGCCTGACCGGCGCATACGCGCTCGGCCCGGAGGCGGGGGAATGGCTGCAGCAAGCCACGCTCGCGATTCGCGCCCGCGTGCCGTTCGCCGTGTTGCGCGACACGATTCAGCCGTTCCCGACGTTCTCCGGGATCTACAACGACGCACTCCACGCGCTGCGCGCGCAGGACTAGCCTGGGCGCGTGCCCGCATCGAGCCCCCAGTTGTCCGACTCGCAGCTCGCGCGGCTCGCATCGATCGGCGAAGAGCGAACGGCGGCGGCCGGTGACGTCCTCTTCCGAGTCGGCGACCGGCGCTATCCGTTCATCGCCATCCTCGACGGCGAGGTCGCGATCCAGGATGCCGCGGGCCGCGAGATCGTCCGGCACGGGCCGTCGGCGTTCCTCGGCGAGCTGAATCTCCTCTCCGGCCAGACCGTCTTTCTCACTGCCCTCGCGACGAAGCCGCTGCGCTACGTCGCCGTCGACCGCGAGGCGCTGCGTCCGCTCCTCTTCGACGACGGGCCGCTCAGCGACCTGCTCCTGTCCACCTTCGTCGCGCGCCGCGAGGCGCTGCAGCGCGTGCAGGGGATCGGGATGGAGATCGTCGGCCGGCGCACTTCGGAGGCGACGATGCACATGGTTGAGTTCGCCCGCAGCAACAGGCTTCCGTACACCTGGCGTGAGGCCGACGACGATCTCGACGCGGCAAGCCTCCCGCTCGTGCGCCTTCCGGGCGGGCTCGAGCTGCTCGCGCCGACGACCGGGCAGGTCTGGCGCCAGCTCGGCATCGGGCTCGAGCTCGGCCCGCGCGAGGAGGTCGACCTGCTCGTGGTCGGGGGCGGTCCGGCGGGGCTGGCCGCAGCGGTGTACGGCGCATCGGAGGGGCTCGACACGCTCGTGCTCGAGAGCACCGCGCTCGGCGGCCAGGCCGGGTCCT
>Ga0070731_10005203_pt1 | contig 10849 bp, 10 predicted proteins | sample Coa_R1_2_FD_66448 | JGI IMG/M metagenome (GOLD analysis project Ga0070731, IMG submission 66448) | Surface soil microbial communities from Centralia Pennsylvania, which are recovering from an underground coalmine fire - Coalmine... | ecosystem: Environmental > Terrestrial > Soil > Unclassified ... | reverse complement strand
ATCCCTTCCAGATGCGTGGGTTCGTTCGTGGCCGCCGGTTGGTTGCCGCTCGGCGTGAGCGAGATCGTGTTGGCTCCTACGACCTTGAATCCGAAGCCAGTGCCATCAAGCAAAGTCTTCAAGCCATCGCGGATCGAGTACCGGCCGCGGACACCACGACTTTCAACCCGATCGAGCTTCTGTCCATCGGCAAGCACCTGAACGTCGGCCTGTTTGGAGAACTCAACGATCGCCGACGTGAGGGGCTGCGCCGCAACGTTGAAATCAAACTGTCGGTCAAGCTCGACCGCCAAGGCCGACGAGCTCGCAAGGGCCAACGTCATCAAAGCAATGACGACTCTCAACATCTTCATCTTGTAGTCTCCCTCTCAGTCGCTGTCCTGATGAGACGGACTGCGGATCAAGAAGGAGAAATGAGAACCGTTGTCTTGCTAATTTCGTCGACCTTTACGGGGAAGATCTCGGGAAGGGCGCGAAGCCACTCACTGATATTGCGACCGTCGATTGAGCCCGTGATGCGCAAGTTGGCAAGAGCCGGATCGGTCACCACGATCTCTCGAGATGAATATCTGTTCACTGTCGCAACTACCTGCGGAAGCGGCTCGTTGAAGAACTCAAGGCGGCCATTCTGCCAAGCCGAAACTGCCGCGACGTTTATGGTCTTCACCGTCGGCTCTTCATTCGCATTCGAGACAGCTGCGAGATGGCCCACCTCAAGACGAACCTCGGTCCCCGGGGCTTGTTCGCGCTCTATTTCAACAACGCCTTCACTTACCGCGACCGTCGTGCTATCGCCAGCTCGGCGGACATTGAATTGCGTGCCCACGGCACGCACGGTTATGGACCCGGCCTGGACAACAAACGGGCGCGATACATCCTTCGCCACCTTAAAGAGCGCCTCGCCGCTCTCCAGCACGACGTAGCGGTCCTTGGCGGAAAAGTTAAGCGAAACGGAAGAGCGAGCGCCAAGACGTAGTTCTGAACCGTCGGGAAGCCTCTGAACTTTGTGAGTGGCTAGAGGAGTTTGGTACGCCGCAGTAATCTCGGATTGCTGCGGCGGGCTCATGAGCCAGACACTGACCGCGACGATCACTACCGCACCGGCGCCGGCGACAAATGGCAGCGGACTGAACCATCGAAGCCACCGAAATCGAGGTGGCCGCGCCATCAAATTGTGGGCGATACGCGTTCGGTCGGCAGGCGGAAGGTTGCGCGTGTCATCGAACGCACGCTGCACGTCCTCGAAAGCCGCGCGGTTCAAAGGATCGGCCTCGTACCATGCGAGCCAGGAATCGAATTCCTCTGGCTGCACGTCGTCGGATTGAATCTTCAGCAACCAATGAGCGGCGATCGCGATCCTGTTACTCACGGTCTTCGCTCGCTTTCGCACGATTTCGCACATCGTGGCAAACCTGAAGGCCTCGCGCGATGTAGTTGTGGATCGTTCTCGTTGTAAGGTTCAAATCGGCTGCAACTTGTTTGAGAGGCCTTCCTAAGAGGATATGCTGGGCGAATGCATGGCGGGCGTTCTCCGGGAGCGTCTGGAGCGCTACCTCAAGACGGGCAAGCTCGTCCCTTGCGATGGCGTGACGCTCAGGGGAGTCGACCTCGTCGATCTCATCGAAGAACTGCGCCTCCTGCTGGACGTGACGATCACCTACTTGTTGGTGGCGGATTCGGTCGACGGCAATGTTCGCCGCAATCTTGAAGAGGTAGGCCTGGAGGAAGCTCACGACGCCGGGTGACTCAAGCTGAAGGAGTTTCACATAAGCCTCCTGCGCAACCTCTCGAGCCTCTTGATCATTGCGGAGTTTGGCACGGAGGAAGCTGACCAGCGCTCGGTTGTGCTCCTGGAACAGCCGTCCGACCAACCGGGCTCGCTCCTCGCGAGTTACCTGCGCAAGATCAATCGGTTGGGCTTCGTACCGTGACGCCGCTTCTGCCATGTGAATTCTTACTATTTGGCGGGAATTCCCCTCTAACATGATAAGACGGCTAGCCGGAAAGAAATGAGAAAAGCTCGAAGAGGTGAAGGGCTCGCGGCCTACGGGAAGAGAGTCGTCACCTACTAGTCAACGACCTGGTCGAGGGGCAAGCAACTCAACCGCCCGTCAGCTCTAAATCTGCCTGCTTTCTGCATAGGATTCACCCGAAGGTCGCGCTCGACCTTTACGCGGGGATTGGCCGGGGCGGCACGGCGGGGGGATCGTCTTTGGGCGATTGGCGATTGAGGCGTATTTTGTCAGCCTGCCAAAGGAATGCGAGCGCCTGTCCTACACACTCTCTCTCGCCGTGCGCCCTTTCGACGTCGTCGCCGTTGTACCTCCGGGCATGTACTCCCCGAACCACCCAATGACTCGTGCGGCATAGTCGAAAACAGCTGGAAGCCCTCGTACGCAGTGACCCTCCTTAGGGTAGGTCACCAGTACTGACTTCACGTGATGCTCTCGGAGCGCATTATGAAACTGTACGGCCTCGGACGGCGGGGTGCAGCGGTCTCGCGCTCCGCACACGTTCAATGTCGGTGTTGTGACGTTTTGCGCGTGCATTATCGGGCTTCGGTGGTAGTACATCCCACCCGGATTGTTGAATTTGTCTCGGAGAAAGAGCTCACAGAAGTGAGGGATATTGCCGATGAGATGCTCGGAGACCCAGTTGGTTACTGCTGAGGAGGAAGCCGCGGCGGCAAATCGAGGATCTTGCGTTATCAGCCACGACGTCATGAACCCGCCGTAGCTCCCACCCATGACCCCGAGGCGCTTCGGGTCGATGACGCCCATAGCGACAAGGCTGTCGATCGCCGCTAGGTGATCGTAAGTCTCCTCACCCCCAACATCGCCGATTACCATGCGAGCGAACTCCTGTCCTCGCCCCGAGCTTCCTCGAGGATTCGGCAATAGGACGGCATAGCCGTGCTTGAGCAACATCGGAATGAGAACGCTCCGTCCTCCCCAAGTCGGCCGCGAAAGGGAGATTGGACCCCCGTGCACGATTAGGACGAGGGGGTGAGGTGCTCTTGTGGTTGGCCGTAGAAGCCAGCCTTGGATCTCGAGCCCATCCCTTGCCTTCCAGGTGACAGACTCCGTGGAATGAAACTCCTTTGCCTCGGCGCCGAATCCGGCGTCGAAGGAACGTACAGTGCGATATTTCCCTTCTTGTACGATCGAAATCTCAGGCGCGCGGGTAAATCCTTCGCCCTCCATCACGAAGTTGCCCCCTTCACCAAGGCCCGAGATCATAAAGGGACCACCAGACGTGATAACCGAGCTGGACCATGTCTCGCGAAACGTGAAGGTCGATGCGTCGACTAAGCCGACGACAGTTTCGCAGCCCCGATAACCCGCGAGAAGGAGGACACGATCGGAGCGCCACTCGGTGTACGTAATGTCGACGCCCTTAGTCTCCACGTAGTTCACGTTGCCAGACGCGGAGTTGATGATGCGGAGGTCTCCGGCAACTATCTTGCGGTCGCTGCACACAGCCTCCACAACCGCAACGAAGTGGCCGGACGGTGAGCATGACGGGCTTCCGAGCTGGTACTTAGGAGCAAATGTGAGGCGTGAATCCCCGCCGCGGAGATCGATGATGTGCATGGTGGCTGTGTACCAAAGGCCTTCGCCTGGCCCGTCAGATACAACAGCTGCGAGCTCATGGTTGCCGCACCACACCGCGTCCCAGACGTTCGTGCCCGCGTTCGAAACCTGCCGCACCTTCTGGGCGTCAAGATCGTAGATCCATGCGCGCCGCCAGCAGAACGCCTCATCGCTCATCTCAACGGTCGGCATCCACAACTCACGACTAGGTCGCTCGTCTTGGAGGTCACCGTGCATTCCAGCACCGCGGCCGCCGCGGCTAGCAATGCCGAGAAGGATCTTTGTTCCGTCAGGCGCCCAGTGGAAATACTCGACGCGGCCGTCGACTCGCGGGGTAGGGCGCGCAGCGCCAGTTTCAAGATCGAAAAGGTAGAGCTGAAGGTCACCCTCCCTGTGGCGGTCGGATAGAAACGCAATTCGCTTCCCGTCGGGGGAGAATCTGGGGAGGCGATCAGTATTTGGACCAAGGGTGATGACTCTCGTTTCACCGCTCAAGAGTTCTGTCAGGCAGATTCGCGAGGGCGACGCGCCATCGAGCCTATCGACAATCGTGCCCGCGAATGCGACCCACTTCCCGTCTGGCGAGGAACTAACTTCCGTCGCATCACTAATTAATCCCGTGGCTGGTTGGCGAATCGACCGAAATAGGCTTTCGGCCTCCTCAAGGAGCTGTGCCTGACGAATGTCTCGATCCATGGTCCGCGCGTCACTTGCCGTAGGCAGGATACTTGCCCACATCGTGGTGGATTCAGTTAAGACGATTGCGTCCGGACATTTCGGAATGCTGTAGAGGAAGATTGGTGAGAAGGCGGTACCTGTTGCCCCCGAAGGCGGTCGTAGTCAGTTCTCTCGGGAGCGAATCTTCTCAATCTTCTGAATCGATCATCAGCGACGCATTACCGCCGGCACCAGCCGTGTTCACGCTGACCGTGCGTTCGGTGGCGAAGCGAAAGATGTAATGCGGAGCGCCCGCCCTGGGGCCGGTGCCGGAGACACCGTCGCCACCGAAAGGCTGCACGCCCACCGTCGCGCCGATCATGTTGCGATTCACATAGAGGTTGCTGGCACATGCGCGCGAGGGAACGAGTTCGATGGTCTCCTCGATGCGGCTGGGGATGCCCATGGTGAGGCCGTAGCCTTTCGCGTTGACTGCATCGACCATCCTCGCGAGGTCGGCCGAGTTGTAGCGGACCACGTGTAGAACCGGCCAGAACACCTCGCGATCGATGGCCTCCAGGCTAGGAATCTCGTAGGCACGCGTCGCGAAGAGGAGCGGCCCCAGGCCCGGCGGCACGACGGCTTTGCAAAGCAGCTTCGCCTCGCGATCCATCTTCGCCGTGTGGGCCTCCAGCATCGCGAGCGCCTCGGCGTCGATCACGGGGCCCACGTTGACGTCGAGGCACGCCGGGTCGCCCACCTTGAGTTCCGCGGTCGCGCCCTAGAGGAGCTCGATCACGCGCGGTGCGATCTCCTCCTGGAGGTAGAGCATGCGTAGCGCCGAGCATCGCTGGCCCGTACTATTGAAAGCGGAGGCGATCACGTCGGTCACGACCTGCTCGGCGAGCGCGCTCGAGTCCACGAACATCGCGTTGAGGCCGCCGGCTTCGGCGATGAAGGGAACGATGGGGCCATCGCGTACAGCAGTGTTCGATTGATGGCGCGCGCCGTCGCTGCGGAACCCGTGAGGGCGACTCCGGCGGTGCCAAAATCCGCGACGAGCGCCGCACCCCCGATCTCGCCACGCCCCGGCACGAGGACCACGGCGTCTTCGGGAATCCCCGCTTCATGCAGCAGCTTCACGGCGCGCGCCGCGACCTTCGGCGTTTGTTCCGCCGGCTTCGCGATCACCTGATTTCCCGCCGCGAACGCGGCGGCCACTTGCCCGACGAAAATCGCCAGGGAAAAGTCCACGGGCTGATGCAAACGAAAGGACCGCGGCCTGCGAGCTGAAGGCGACTGGACTCGCCCGTGAGGCCGGTGAGTTGCTCGGGCTCGGCGAAGGGGCGTCGCGCGAGCTTCACGTAGTAACGGCAGAAGTCCGCGGCCTAGGGATAGGTAATGGACGGTGGAAACGCGTGAGACGGGCGATTCCCGCGAGAAGACCTGCCATGGTGCCAACAATCTCGGCGCCGCACCAAGCGGCCGCAGTACCTGTGGCCCTAGGCGGCGCGCCCCCTGATCCGGGGCAGGATAGATCAGGCTTCCGCCAATGCCCACCAGCACGGAAATGTGTTGTGAGGGGTTAGAAGAAATAACGAATCATTCAGAGCGCCGCCGCCTTTGCAGACAGACCTAAGCCTCCAGGAGGGCGTCAATCTTTGCCGCACAAATAAAGTCGTTCTCGGACAGTCCGTTAATTGCGTGAGTCCAATACGAGACCTTGCACGACCCGAATCCGACTTGCAGCTCCGGATGATGGTTCTCGACGTGTGAAATCCACGCCACCGCATTCACGAACGCGATCGTCTTGTGGTAGTTCCCGAATGTGTACTCCTTCGAGATGGCTCCATTGCTTGCCGTCCACGCGTCCAATCCTCGCAGCATGGGACCGATCTGCTCGGGCCGCAGCGGCGCGACCCCGCCCTCGCATGGCTTACAGCGCTCGCCTCGCAATTCACCCATCATTGTTGGTCCATCCATAGCTCTTATAGCCTCCTTGACCGATATAACTCTCCGAACCAATGGCATTAGCGCCCCGCCCGGAAACACTGACGGTCGAAAATGCCTTCAACGGAAGTGAGTACAGGAACAGGTACTGGGCCGCGGGTATGCCAGGCCAAGGGCACTGCGCGCCGGCGCCCGTTTCCGAACACTAGGATCCGCTAATTGCGGCAAGCGACAACGAATATACGTTCTGAACCAAGGCTTTCCGCCAGGCGGGGTCTCCTCAGTTCGTAATCTCGTAGATACCGCACGAGGCACTGATACGGCAGCGCTATCAGCGCAAGTTATGGCGGCAAGGTTGCGAGTCGTGGCACAGGGCTTTCGCTCGCCTCTGACCCGGGCACCGAGTCTGAGCGATTACGTCGTCGGGGGCGCGTTCGCTAACGCCGTACCCATCTCGGCAGTTGCACATACCGCTCCTCAACTCATGTCTGTCCGCGCGTCATTGAAGCGACATCGGCGCTACTATGTGTCTGACCGCTACCGTGAACCTTTACCCTGCCCAGCGAATCGCGACTTGAACCACTCTTCGAGCATCCGCTTTTCGTACGCGAGCTCCCCCGGTTGACTCACCGGTCGCTTGAGATAGTCCATATCGGCGATCGTCTCTTCGCCGAGAGTCGTCGCCTGCCCTGGGCGCACTAGCGAATAGCGCACACGCATGCTCGGCCAATCCGAACGACCCGTCAGAACTCGCGTTTCGACGCCACCGGAACGCGGCCCGAATCGCTCTTCGCCCGCAAGATTGATGTCGATCACTTCGATTACCAACGTGACATCAGGTGCCAGGTACTTCGTGCCCAAGTGCTGCATGTGGTCATTGATCGCAGCGAGAGTCTTTGCAACATCTCGTCCGTGATGCCCCACATCTGAATAGCTATCTGCCGGCCGAAATGTAACAACCACCGCCGCCGCTACACGGCTTGCGGCAAGTCCAATCGCAAGGCAAGTGAAGAGGTGACGCGCTAGTGCTCTGCCCATGGCAACCTCCGACAAACCCCCTCACATCAACCACTAACTCTTGAGACGGATAAGTCTAGCGCCGGGGAAATTGATCTATTCTAAGTAGCTGTTGTTATTTTTTGTGACTGAAACTCGTCATGTCGACGTCATATCAGACGGCTCTGGCTGCGATCAGAGCTAGCCGCCTTGAGACCTCCAATTTTGCATCGAACTACACTCTCCATTCGTGTCGCCATTAGATGACGTTTTCGTTTTTCATGAACGATTGCTGAGTGCGAACGTTATCGTCCTGACATCGCAGTGAGCTACTCTGAGTCTTTCAACTCTTCGAGACTCAGTCCATGACTACCTTCTTCGATCTTCATCTGCTTGCTACCGGTATCGCGATCGCATTCATTCTTGCGCAGACGTGCTCCAGCTCCCGCGATCCATCGTAAGCCCGCGCCGGCGACCTCAGTCTGCCGTCGCTCGAGCTTCTCGTTGCAAGAGTCTCTCCGCCCACGCCATCGCGATTCGGGCGGGCGGTCTCTGTTCCTTGCGTACCATGTGAATGAGCTGCTCGACACGAGGGCCGATCATTTGCACCTCGTCGCGAACCGCTCTCTCGCTTCCGGTTCCCAAGTACTCGCGCGCGACGGCGATGATGCCGCCCGCGTTGATCAGAAAGTCCGGTAGATACCAGATGCCGCGCGTGTCCAGCACGTCGCCAATTTCAAGCGACGCTAGCTGATTGTTGGCGGCGCCCGCGATGACTTTCGCCTGGATCTTGCCAACGTTGGCAACGTCGAACACAGCGCCCAAAGCGCATGGCGACAAGATATCGAGCTCAGCTTCAAAGAGCGCTTCCGAAGACAAGATCTTGGCACCCCAGCGGTCGGCGACGTCAGCCGCCCGGAGCGGAACGAGATCGGATACCCAGAGCTCCGCCTTCTCTGCCGCGAGCAATGCGCACAACTCGGCCCCAACCGCCCCGAGTCCTTGAACTCCTATCTGAAGACCTTCGAGGGAATCCTGATCGAGCAGAGTCCGCGCAGCGACGCGGATCGCATGAAAAACGCCCATTGCCGTAAACCGCCCCGGATCGCCTCCGAATCCGGAGCTACGAGGGATTCCGCTCACGAAGCGAGTCACCGAATTCACCGCACGCATGTCTTCCGGCGTCGTACCGACGTCTTCCGCGGTAATGTAGCGCCCGCCCAGCCGCTCTACCTCGCGGCCAAAGGCTCGGAAGAGTTGAGCTCGACTTTCCGGTTCCTCCGGCTGAAAGATGACTGCTTTACCGCCGCCGAAAGGCAATCCGGCAAGCGCGTTCTTGAGCGTCATCCCTTCGGCTAGCCGTGCCGCGTCGGTGATCGCCGCGTGCTCGCTTTCATAGCTACGCATGCGGCAGCCGCCAAACGCCGGGCCCCGCGCGGTGTTGTGAATAGCGATACACGCGCGCAGCCCCGTCACCGGGTCCTGGGCTACATGCACGAACTCGAGTCGCGTTGCCGAGTCGTGCCCGTCAGCATCGGTCATTGCAATCCATTCAGGCACTCAATAGAAAGGGAAGTCGGCAATTGCCGACTTCCAAAGACGTCGTGGAGGAGGACACCGACGCCGATCTTCACCCTGGGGGACGCTCTAGGGAGAAGGAGGAGAAACTGGAATATGGCAGTCATGCTACAAAAACCGGCAAAAAACTTCTCTCAATGAATTGGGGCTCGCGCCAGCTATCGGAACTTGCATTGCTCATTGACTAAGACGTGGCGAAGCGAGCTTTCGGAAGTCACTCAATATGTACGCAACGACCGAGCCAATTCCGCCACATTCGGCGCGAGACGGCGCGAGCGGTTATCACGCGCTCATAATGCAAATTATCGTGGTCGCTGGGGCGATTGGGGAGAACGATCGGGGAACGCGGACGCGGCAACTAGTACTTCTAGCGTTCGACAAGCGATCGAAATATCGGCCGAGAAGTCGCTTTCTCGGCGAATCGAGCGACAGCACTCACACTTGCGATAGCTGCGGACTACGTACCAGAAGCGATTTTTAGCTTGAAGTGTGTGACCGTCTTATCAATGTTGATAACGTCCAAATACCGCACCCCCTGCGACGACGTGGCAGCCGCCGGCAGATCAACCGCGACGCTCTTTCCGTCGCTTGCCCACGTGACGTTCAGCGTCTGATCAGCAAGTTTGATCGTGTCGATCTGATCAAGACCCGTGCCAGTAATGGTGATCTTGGGCGTGCCCGTAGCAACCGCCTGGTTCATATCGTCAAGCTTCAGCGTCGCTTTGTCGCTCTTCTTCGAATCATCGGGCAATGCCACAGTAACGACGTAGCTACCCCTTGTGAAGACGACTTGCTTAGTCGTCGCCAACAACGATGCCGGCACCATGAGAATGCCGAACGACGACGACACCTTATCGAATTTGATCCCCTCATCCTGAAGCGCAGTCATCTTCGGCACTTCGTTGGACAGCGCCGGACATGCGTCATTGTCAGGCACCCCCACGACAACCTCTCCGATGCTGTCCAGATCCGAACCGCTCACCGCGAATCGCTGAGCCGATGAGCTAGACGATAGAAGCGTCAAGCCGCTGACAGTGAAGCTATGAAGCTGCGTGGCAATCTCACTTCGATAGGCGGGTCCCATCATGATCTTCTGTACGATGACTTGCGGCGACGCTTTGAGCGAGTCATTGCTTGCCACGACATCGATCCATCGCGGCTCGACATAGTCCGATTGCGATGCAAACGGGGCGTCGGACAACCCGTAGACCTTGTTGCCCACCATCGCAACGAGCTTGAACCCCGCCTCATGCTCGATGTAGTACTTCTTTCGAGCTCTGTAGTTCTCCCGGACCTCTTTCGACATCCAATCCATGCATATCCGGACACGAGACGACGTGTCAGAGTATGGCTCGATGCGCACTTGGCAGATGTTGAAGATTTGCGTGTGATCGCCCTCTTCCCCTTGCAGTAAATCCTTGTCACCCGGCACCACCCACTTGCGGCAGAGCTGATATCGCTCGATCGGCTGAACAGCGCTCTTCTTCGAGTCATTCGTGGAGACGGCGGTATCTTCGGGCGGTGCACAACGGCGCTTTGAGAACGGGCTCACGGTGCTCGGCCAGAACTGCAGTTCGTGCTCGACGCCATCGCTACCCAAGAGCTGCGCACCGCCCGTCAACAGCGCGGCGACCGGCGCGGTGAACTGCACGTGCTGCCGATCCGCGATGTAGCCCGGCGACGACGAGTCCAACGCAACCCCTGCCACCCGAACTCGTAAGCCCGCGAGAAATGTTCCGTTGGCTCGCACTCTGATCTGCCCAGCCCCCACGTCCGTGGCATTTAGATCGAACGAATATGGCGTCGTGTCGTACGAGTACAGATTCCACGATTGTGGCGGCCCCAGATCGATGGGGCCGACTGCGCCGGTATCCGTATCGAGCGTTCGCCAACCGGTGCGCGCGATGACCTTGGTCGAGCAAATCGACTCGTCGTTCGGCAATGCTAGTTGCGCGAATGTCTGGCGAGCGCCGCCTCGAACAAATGGATTTCCGGGCTGCGGAAAGAAATCCCAAGCAAACGTCAGACGATCTATCGAATCCGTCGTCGCCTTCGTCGCCAAACCCGAGCTTGGC
>Ga0070731_10005201_pt1 | contig 10850 bp, 5 predicted proteins | sample Coa_R1_2_FD_66448 | JGI IMG/M metagenome (GOLD analysis project Ga0070731, IMG submission 66448) | Surface soil microbial communities from Centralia Pennsylvania, which are recovering from an underground coalmine fire - Coalmine... | ecosystem: Environmental > Terrestrial > Soil > Unclassified ... | reverse complement strand
GCGACGCCGCTCGAGCGCCAGTTCTCGACCATCGCGGGCCTCACCTCGATGAACTCGACGAACGCGCTCGGCTCGACGCAGATCACGCTCCAGTTCGACCTGTCGCGCAACATCGACGCCGCGGCGCAGGACGTCCAGGCGGCGATCACCCAGGCGACGCCCTTCCTCCCGCCCGGCCTGCCGACCCCGCCGACCTACCGGAAGGTGAACCCGGCCGACCAGCCGATCCTGTACGTCGGCCTCACCTCGAAGACGCTCCCGCTCTGGACCGTCGACGACTACGCCGAGGTGCTCCTCGCGCAGCGTATCTCGATGGTGAGCGGCGTCGCCCAGGTGCAGGTCTTCGGCGCGCAGAAGTTCGCCGTCCGCGTCCAGCTCGACCCGCACGCGCTCGCGAGCCGCGGCATCGGCATCGACGAGGTGGCCGACGCTGTCCGGAACGCGAACGTGAACCTCCCGACGGGCACGCTCTACGGCAAGGAGCGCGCGTTCACGGTCCATGCGACGGGACAGCTGACGGACGCCAAGGCCTACGAGCCCGTCATCGTGACGTACCGCAACGGCGCCCCGGTCCGGCTCGAGCAGCTCGGACGCGTCATCGACAGCGTCGAGGACGACAAGACCGCGTCGTGGTACCTCGATCACGAGACGACCGAGCGCGCCATCGTCCTTGCCATCCAGCGCCAGCCGGGCACGAACACGGTGCAGGTCGCGGAGGACGTGAAGGCGCTCCTGCCCGTCCTCGGCAAGGAGATCCCACCCTCGGTCACGCTGCGCGTCCTCTTCGACCGCTCGGAGTCGATCCTCGCGTCGGTGAACGACGTGAAAGTGACGATGCTGATCGCCTTCGCGCTCGTCGTGATGGTGATCTTCGTGTTCCTGCGCAACCTATCCGCGACCGTCATTCCGAGCCTCGCGCTGCCGCTGTCCGTCGTGGGCACGTTCGCGGTGATGGCGCCGCTCGGCTACACGCTCGACAACCTCTCGCTGCTGGCGCTCACGCTCTCGATCGGCTTCGTCGTCGACGACGCGATCGTCATCCTCGAGAACATCGTGCGCCACATGGAGGCGGGCGAGCGGCCGTCCGACGCGGCGCTCGCCGGCTCGGAGGAGATCGGCTTCACGATTCTCTCGATGACGATCTCGCTCGCCGCCGTCTTCATCCCGGTGCTCTTCATGCCGGGCATCCTCGGCCGGTTGTTCCACGAGTTCGCGGTGACGATCTGCGCGGCGATCCTGCTCTCCGGCTTCGTCTCGCTGACGCTGACGCCGATGCTCTGCGCCCGCTTCCTGCGTGCGCACGGCGGCGAGCGGCACGGCCGACTCTACGACGCGACCGAGCGTGTCTTCGACCGCATGCTCGACGCGTACCGGCGCAGCCTCGCCTGGGTGCTTCGGCACCGGCCGGCGACGATGCTCGTGTCGCTCGCGATTCTCGTCGGGACCTTCTTCCTCTTCCGCGCCGTCCCGAAGGGCTTCATCCCGGACCAGGACCAGTCGGCGATTTTCGGGGTCACGGAAGCGGAGCAGGGCATCTCGTTCGACGCGATGAGGGAGCACCAGCAGGCGGTCGCGGCGATCATCAGCCAGGACCCGAACGTCGCGCAGCTCTTCTCGACCATCGTGAGCGCGACGTCCGGCGCCGGCATGACGGCGAACCAGGGTCGGCTGTTCCTTCACCTGGTGCCGCGCTCCCAACGCGGGTCGATCGCGCAGGTCATCGACGAGCTCCGGCCGAAGGTCGCCTCGGTGCCCGGGCTGCGCGTCTTCATGCAGCAGCTGCCGACGATCCGCATCGGCGGCCAGCTGACGAAGAGCCAGTACCAGTTCACGCTCCAGGGCACGAACACGAACGAGCTCTATCGCTCGGCGCAGGACTTCGAGAAGCAGATGCGCGGCGTCGCGGGGCTCACGGACGTGACGAGCGACCTGCAACTACAGAGTCCGCAGGTGAACGTCGTCATCGATCGCGACAAGGCGTCCGCGCTCGGCGTGACCGCCGACCAGATCGAGAACGCGCTCTACGACGCGTACGGCAACCGCTGGATCTCGACGATCTACGCGCCGAACAACCAGTACCGCGTCCTCGTCGAGCTCGAGGACCGCTGGCAGCGTGATCCCACCGCGCTTTCGCTGCTCTACCTCCGCTCGGGCAAGGGCGATCTCGTCCCGCTCTCGACGGTCGCGACGCTCGAGGAGGGCGTCGGGCCGCTCACCGTGAACCACGCCGGGCAGCTGCCGGCCGTGACCCTGTCGTTCAACCTCCAGCCCGGCGCCTCGATCGGCGAGGCGGTGGACCGCATCGAGGCGCTCGCCCGCCGGAAGCTGCCCGCGACGGTCACGACGAGCTTTCAGGGAACGGCGCAGGCATTCCAGTCGTCGCTCGGGCACCTCTGGCTGCTCCTCGCCGCCGCGATCCTCGTCATCTACATCGTGCTCGGCATCCTCTACGAGAGCTTCGTCCATCCGCTCACGATCCTCTCCGGCCTCCCGTCGGCCGGGTTCGGCGCCCTGCTCACTCTGGTCCTGTTTCGTGCCGAGCTCGACGTCTACGCGTTCATCGGGATCATCATGCTGATCGGGATCGTGAAGAAGAACGCGATCATGCAGATCGACTTCGCGCTCGCCGCCGAGCGCGAGGGGCAGGCGCCGATCGATGCGATCACCGAGGGCTGCCTCATCCGCTTCCGCCCGATCATGATGACGACGATGGCGGCGCTCCTCGGCGCGCTGCCGATCGCGCTCGCGTTCGGCGCCGGAGCGGAAGCGCGCCGTCCGCTCGGCCTCGCGGTCGTCGGCGGGCTCCTCTTCTCGCAGCTGATCACGCTCTATCTGACGCCCGTCTACTACACGTACCTCGAGGCGATCGTGCACGCGTGGCGCCGGCGCCGACTGGCGCGTCGCGCCCGTCCGGCAGAGGTGGCCGCTCGCACGGCCGAGGGTCCCGCGGTCGTGCCGTTCGAGCGCGATCGCCGGCAGTCCCGCTAGCGCAGCGAACCTCCCGCCGCATCCCGCGGCGCGGGGATGGTGAGCGCGATCTGCCGCAGCAGGCGCTCTGGCCTAGGGTTGGTCATCACGAACATCACCCTAGCGCGTCGACCTCGCCGCGCAACGAGATGCGGGCGCGAACGCTCTTCGCCGCGCCGATCTCGTGCCGCCACGGCGCACGAAGACAGCGACGACGAAAGATGCGAGCGCCAGCGCAACGAGCGCGCGCCCGGCGTAGAACCGCGCGGCGTTGGTGACGATGTCGGGCGCCGCGCGCGAAGCGGTGGCGCGCACCGGTGCGGCGTCGCGGCCGACGGCGGCGGGCGGCTGGCGTTGCGCGTCTGCTTCACCGCCGAACCGGCGCGCGACGTCGTGGCGCAGCCGGCGGAGCTCGCGTCCCGCGTACCGGTCGGTCAGGGCCGCGAGCAGCTCGTCGACGACGGGCCGGTCGTGCGCCACGGCACGCGCCGCCCGGCGACGGAGCAGCGTCGCGAGGCGTCGCTCGCCGAGCTGCGCGAGCTTCTCCCATGCCAGCGCGCGATCGCGTCCCGCCTGCCGGTACGAGCCCGCGCGCTCGTACCGGCGCGCCTGGGCGAGGACGTCGCTCGCGTCCTCCAGCCGGCCCTGGTCGACGAGCACGCGCGCGAGACCGAGGGCGGCGTCGTCCGCGACGCCGGACCGCGGATGATCCGCGAGCACACGGCGAAAGCTCGCCTCCGCGCCCGACGGGTCGCCCGTGGCGGCGAGGACGCGTCCGAGCGAGACGGCAGCGAACGCGAGGGTCTCGCCCTCGCCGCCGTCGACCGCAGCGCGGAAGGCGGCGATCGCCGCGTCCTGCCGGCCGGTCATCGCCTCGCCGAGGCCGACGGCGAGCTCCGCCTGCGCACCCCACGGCGTGGCCCCGGCGTCGGTCGAGGCGGCGCGCCACTCCGCGACCGCGTCGCCGAGCCGGCCGTCCAGCAGCCGATCGGCGCCGAGGCCGATCCGCGACCAGGTGCCGAGCGGACCGCCGCCGCCGATCTCGAGCAGCCGGCCGAGCACGACGGCGGCGCCGGCGTCGCGTCCGGCGAGCGCGCGACCGACGACGTCTACGACGGTGGTCGCCGGGAGTGTGTCGTCGGCGCGCGCGAGCGGAGCGGCGAGCGTGACGACGACGACCGTCGCCGCGGTGGCGACGAGCGCTCGCCGGGCGACCGTCGCGGACAGCACGCCGAGCACTGCGAGGCTGATCCACTGGCTGTGCGAGAGCCCCGCGGCGAACCAGCGTCCCGGGTCGTCGCGCAGGAACTCGATGGCGAGGCTCGTTGCGGCGTAGAGGCCGGCACCGAGTCGGAAGAGGTCGCCCGGACGCCGGCGGCGCGCATCGACCGTCGCGAGCACGACCGCGATCGAGACGCTCGCCGCCGCGAGGTAGAGCTGGGTCGGGTGCAGGCCGCGCGGATCGGCGGCCGCGAGCTTCGCCATACCGAGATGACCGTCGGGGAAACGAACGCCGAGGAAGGATGGGGTCGGACGGCCGTAGCAGCAGCCGCCGAGGAAGCAGCCGAGCCGCGCGATCGCCGCACCGACGGCGAGGCCGGGCGCGGCCGCGTCGAAGAGCGCGCCGACCGGAAGACGCCGCACCCGGGCCGCGAGCGCGGCGACCCCGATGCCGGCGACCAACCCGCCGTAGGCGGACTTCCCGGCGCTCGACCAGGCGTCGAGCGCCCGGTAGACGGCGAGCGTGTCGAGCGGGTTGCGCGCCGGATGACCGGACGTCCAGCCGGCGACGTAGTGTGCCCCGAGGAGCCCCGCCGGGACGGCGACGAGGAACACGTCGAGGACCGGGGCGGGAGGACCGACGTCCCGCGCATACCGCCGCACCGTGAGAGTCACCATGGTGATGAACGCGAGCAGGTGCGCGAGCGGGTACGCGTCCACCTGCACCGTCCGGTCGAGCCACGGCAGTGCGAAGACGGCGAGCGTCGGGTGCATCGGTCCTCCCGGACGCCGGGGCTACCAGAGGTTGAAGAAGCCGCCGTTGCAGATGTTCTTGAGCGCGTTGAAGACGCCCTTCAGGAGATCGTTGCCGCCGCCCTTGGAGGGGATCTCGGCCGCGAGCAGCAGCGAGCCGCCGGGCGCGTGTCCCTGGATCGCGCCGGCGATGAACGGGAAGCCCTCGTTCAGGAATCCGCCGCTGTCGACGGGTGCGCCGGGCGCGAGGAACGTCCCGTTCGTCGCGCGCCACGTGACGTACTGACCCGCGACGAACGGCGGGCGCGTCAGGTCGGCGCCGTCCTCCTCTTTCGTCTCCGGCGCGGCCGCCGCCATCGCGGACGCCCACCAGCCGTTGTACAGCCCGCCCCGCGTCGTCGCGACGGAGTTCGCCTTCACGAGGTTGATCCAACCCGGGTTGCCGGAGCCGTTCTTGACGACGTGGTACGGTCCCCCACCGCCGAGCAGATCGATCGCGGACATGACCGCCCCAGGGCAGCCGCTCGTCGGATAGGTCGGGAAGACGCGGTAGTTGATGTTCTTCACGGCCCAGTTGCCGTAGCTGTCGACGGTGATCGGATACGCGCTCAGGAAATACGGGTTGCAGCCGTTCACGCACGAGCAGAACCTCCACGGGTTCGTCGTGTCACCCGGTGCGCCGGGTGCGAACGTCGCCTGCTGCAAGAGCGGCGTCACGACCTGACCGGGGATGCCCTTCCCGACGACGCCGACCAGGTTGCTGCCGTCGAGCTCGAGCGAGGTCACCCACGGCGCGGTCGCCGTGTAGATGCGTGCCGTCGGCAGCGCGAGGAACATACCGAGACCGGCCAACAGGACATATCGAACGCGTTTCATGGTTCGCCTCCTCTCCTCCAGGTTCTCTGCGGACCACCTTCCGCGAACGCTGTGGGAGCAAGCGACGTGCCCCGGACGGAGCGCCGAACGACGGGTGCGGGCGGGTTCGGGCTGCAACGCGGATGAAACGCGGATGAGCGACGCGCGGGACGCGCTGGTCGTCGGTTCGGGACCGAACGGACTCGCGGCGGCGATCACGCTCGCGCGCGCGGGGTGGAGCGTCACGGTGCGCGAGGCGGCGCCCGTCATAGGCGGCGGCGCGCGCTCGGCGGAGCTCACGCTGCCCGGCTACGTGCACGACGTCTGCTCGGCGATCCATCCGCTCGCCGTCGCGTCGCCGTTCTTCCGCACGCTGCCGCTCGCGGAGCACGGACTCGAGTGGATCGAGCCGCCCGCCGCGCTCGCGCATCCGTTCGACGACGGCACCGCGGCGCTGCTCGAGCGCTCGCTCGCCGCGACCGCGGTGACGCTCGCCGCGGACGCGACGGCCTATCGCCGCCTCATGGCGCCGCTGCTCGACGCCGCCGATGGCCTCTTCGCGACACTACTCGGCCCGCTGCGACCGCCGCGGCCGTCGCTCGCGCTCGCGCGCTTCGGGCTCGCCGCGATCCGCTCCGCCGCCGGGCTCGCGACGTCCGTGTTCGCCGGCGCGCGGGCGCGCGCGCTCTTCGCGGGCCTCGCGGCGCACTCCGCGATGCCGCTCGAGTCGCCGGCGTCGGCGGCGATCGGCCTCGTCCTCGGGCTCGCGGCGCACGCCGTGGGCTGGCCGATGCCACGCGGCGGCGCCGGCCGTTTGAGCGACGCCCTCGCGTCCGTGCTGCGTGGCCTCGGCGCCACCGTCGTCACCGATTCCCCCGTCGAGCGCGTGGACCGCGTCGCCGACGGCGCCGTTCTCCTCGACCTCGTGCCGCGCGACGTCGCGCGCGTATGCGGGGCGTTACTTCCCGAGCGCTATCGCCGGCGGCTCGAGCGCTGGCGGCACGGCCCCGGCGCCTTCAAGCTCGACTGGGCGCTGCGCGAGCCGATCCCATGGAAGGCCCCGGAGTGTCGGCGCGCGGGGACCGTGCACCTCGGCGGCACGCTCGAGGAGATCGCCGCGTCGGAACGAGCGACGTGGCAGGGCCGGGCCGCGGAGCGGCCGTTCGTCCTGCTCGTCCAGCCGACGCTCTTCGATCCAAGCCGCGCGCCCGGCGGCGGTCACGTGGCGTGGGCGTACTGTCACGTGCCGAACGGGTCGACGGCGGATATGACGGCCGCCGTCGAGGCGCAGATCGAGCGCTTTGCGCCCGGCTTCCGCGACGTGATCGTCGCGCGCAGCGTTCGCCGCCCGGCGGACCTCGAGCGCCACGACGCGAACCTCGTCGGTGGGGACGTGAACGGCGGCGCGCTCGACCTGCGCCAGCTCCTCTTCCGGCCGGTGCCGCGGCTGTCGCCGCACCGGACGCCGGTCCGTGGACTCTACGTCTGCTCCGCGGCGACGTGGCCCTGTCCCGGCGTGCACGGGATGTGCGGTCACCTAGCGGCGCGGACTGCGCTCGACGATCTCCCGCCCCGCCGGCATTGAGCTCCCGGCGCGCGGCGCTAGCCTCGATCCATCGATGTTCGCGCGAGGCGCCGAGGCGCACCACGAGGGTCCGCGGTCGCTGCTGCCGTTCCGCGCGCGCGTCGGAGCGCGCAAACGCACCGCGGCGCTCGACGTGGTGTGGTCGCTGCGGCACCTCCGCGGGCTCTCGCGGGTGGACTGGGGCGACGCGAGCGACCGGGATCCCGAATTCATCGCGACCCTCGACCGCGCCTTCACCGGGCTCTACGACTGCTACTTCCGCGTCGACGTGCGCGGCTGGGAGCACGTCGCCGAGTCGCCGGCGCTCCTCGTCGGCAACCACAGCGGGTTCGGCGTGGCGGAGCTGCTGATGCTGCTCGTCGCGTGGCACCGGCAGTTCGGCGACTCACGCCCGGTCTACGCGCTCGCGCACCGCTGGCTCTACAAGACGCCGTTTCTCCGCGTCGTGATCCCGAAGATCGGTGGCGTGCCGGCGAGCTGGGGACACGCGTGCGCGGTCCTCGAGCGCGGCGACACGCTCGCGATCTTCCCCGGCGGCGAGCTCGAATCGACCCGCCCGTTCTCGGAGCGGTACAAGGTGAACCTGCACGACCGGCGCGGCTTCGTCCGCCTCGCGCTCGCCGGCGACGTTCCCGTGGTCCCGTTCGTGACGATCGGCAGCCACGCGACGATGCCGATGCCGCCGGGGATGCACGCGCTCGCGACGGTGACGGGCGCGCGTCGCTACCTCGGCCTCGAAGCAGTGCCGCTTCCGCTGCAGCTCGTCGTCTGGCTCCTCGGCGCGCTCGCGCTCGACGGCGGAATGATCTCGTCGTCGACGTACCTGCTCCTGCTGCTCGCTTCGCCGCCGCTGTACCCGTCGAAGATCACGACGCAGTTCGGACCGCCGATTCCCGCGTCGACGCTGCGGACGCTGGCGCAGGAGCCGGGCGCGGCCTACCGGCACGTCGAGGCCGTCATGCAGGGGATGATGGACGACCTCGCCGCTGAGCGCCGCTCGCTCTTCTCGTAGCGCCGACACTGTGGCCGCATGGCACGCGCTCTGGCGACTCCTCGCTGCCGCGGCGGTTCCGCTCGGCGTCGGGGTCGGCGTCGTCGTCCTGCTCGTCTGGCTGACGGGCACCGGCGCGACGCTCCACACGCTCGCGCGCCTGAGCGTCGGCGAAGGCGCGGCGCTCGTCGGCGCGGCGTTCGCGAGCTCCATCTTCTCGGCGCTCGCGTTGCGCCTGATCCTCTCCCGGTACGGGCACGCGATCTCGACTTGGCTCCTGTTCCGGCTCTCGATCCTGGCGTTCGCGGTCGGCTGGCTCGTGCCGTCCGGGTACGTGGCGGGGTTCCCGGTCGCCGCCTGGCTGCTCCGCCGTCGCGGCGTGCCGTTCGGGCGTGCGCTCGCCGCGTTCTTGATCGAGCGCTTCTTCGAGATGGCGGTCTACGCGCTCGTCCTCCCGACCGTGCTCATGAGCGCGGTCCCCGCCGGCGCGGCGCTCTTCGCCGGCGTGTTCGCGCCGCTCGCGGCGCTCGTCTTGGTCGGCCTCGATCTCGGGCTCGGGTGGCGCGTCGGGCGCCGCACGCTCGGCTTCCTGTCCGATCGGCTGCCGGCGCGGATCACGCCCGCGCTCGCGCGCGGCATCGGGTTCCTCACCACCATCTCGGCGTTCTTCCGCACGCCGGTGAGCGGCGTGCTCGCGGCGGCGGCGATGAGCGTGCTCGCGATCGGCGCGTCGTTCGGCCGCGCCGTGCTGACCGTGCGCTTCCTGAACCTGCCGCTCGGCGTCCCGGAAGTCGCGCTGCTCGTCGCCGTGTCGCTGCTCGTCGTCGCGATCCCGTTCCTCCCCGGCGCGATCGGCGTCTACGAAGGAGGCATGGTGGGCTCGTTCGAGCTGCTCGGGCGGCCGGCGAGCGAGGGGATCGCGTATGCGCTGACCGTGCACGGCGTCGAGCTCGTGGTCGCGGTCGTCGGTGTCGTGTTCCTCGTCGAGCTCGGTGTGGACATGCGGACCGTGCGCGAAGCTTCCGCCGCGGCAGGGCGGTGATGGACGTGGCATCGAACTTGGGGCGAGATTCGGTCGGATGACGTTCGTCGCGAGGGCCACCCGGAGGCGATGACCATGGCGCTCCCGCTCGAGGACTACGCGCTCATCGCCGACGAGGAGACGGCGGCGCTCGTCGGGCGCGACGGCTCGATCGACTGGCTCTGCGTCCCGCGCTACGACTCGGGCGCCTGCTTCGCGGCACTCCTCGGGACGGCGGAGCATGGGCGCTGGCTCGTCGCGCCGCGCGGCGGGGTGCGCCGGACACGCCGAGCCTACCGCGACGCGACGCTCGTTCTCGAGACGGAATTCGAGACCGACGACGGCACCGTGAAGCTCGTCGACTGCATGCGGCCGCGCGAGCGCCACCCGAGCGTCGTTCGTGTCGTCGAGGGCGTCCGCGGCCGCGTCCCGATGCAGATGGATCTCGTGATCCGCTTCGACTACGGCTCGATCGTTCCGTGGGTCAGGCGGCTGTCCGATGACGCGCTGACGGCGATCGCCGGGCCGGACGCGCTCTGCCTGCGGACGTCGGTGGAGCACCGCGGCGAGGACTTCCGGACGGTCGCCGACTTCACGGTGGCTGCCGGCGACCGCGTTCCGTTCACTCTGACCTGGTACCCGTCGAACGAGGCGCCGCCGGCGACCGATGCGCTCGCCGACCTCGCGGCGACCGAGGCGTCCTGGCGCGAGTGGTCCGGGCGATGCACGTACGAGGGCGAGTGGAAGGAGGCCGTGCAGCGCTCGCTTCTCGTGCTGAAGGCGCTCGCCTACGAGCCAACGGGCGGGATCGTCGCGGCGCCGACGACGTCGCTCCCCGAGCAACTCGGCGGCGTGCGCAACTGGGACTACCGCTTCTGCTGGCTGCGCGACGCGACGTTCAGCCTCTACGCGCTCAACGTCTCCGGCTACGTCGACGAGGCGCAGGCATGGCGCGACTGGCTCCTGCGCGCCGTCGCCGGGAAGCCGAGCGAGCTCCAGACGCTCTACGGGCCGGCCGGCGAACGGCGCATCCCCGAGATGGAGCTGCCCTGGCTGCCCGGGTACGAGAACAGCGCGCCCGTCCGCATCGGCAATGCCGCCGTGAAGCAGTTCCAGCTCGACGTGTGGGGCGAGGTGCTCGATGCGATGCACGTCGCACGCCGGAGCGGCCTCGAGCCGGAAGAGGACGCCTGGAACCTCGAGCAGAAGCTCGTCGAGTACCTCGAGACGGCGTGGCGAGAGCCCGACGAGGGCATCTGGGAGGTGCGTGGCCGGCGGCGACACTTCACGCACTCGAAGGTGATGGCGTGGGTCGGCTTCGATCGCGCGGTGAAGGCGGTGGAGCGCTTCGGATGCACCGGCGCGGCGGATCGGTGGCGGAGGCTTCGCGCCGAGGTGCACGAGGAGGTGTGCCGGCGCGGCTTCGACGCCGAGCGCGGATCCTTCGTCCAGTCGTA
>Ga0070731_10005200_pt1 | contig 10851 bp, 5 predicted proteins | sample Coa_R1_2_FD_66448 | JGI IMG/M metagenome (GOLD analysis project Ga0070731, IMG submission 66448) | Surface soil microbial communities from Centralia Pennsylvania, which are recovering from an underground coalmine fire - Coalmine... | ecosystem: Environmental > Terrestrial > Soil > Unclassified ... | reverse complement strand
CTTGTGGGTGGGCCAAAAAGCCCGCGAGACGCTATTGGTGCAAGAGTCTTCGTCACCGCCGGCGGCGTGCGCCAGCGTGCCGACGCTTTCAGCGGCGGCAGCTATGCCTCCACCTCCGACCCGCGCCTCCATTTCGGCCTCGGTGACTCGGCGAAGATCGACAAGGTTGAAATTTACTGGCCCAGCGGAACCAGGGAGCAGATCGCCCCTCCCGAAGTCGACCGGATTGTCACCGTCGTTGAGGGAAAATCTGTCGCCCACTGATCCAGGTTCATTGTTAGTTTCGGTTCCTACTTTTTCCTGTCCCCCGCTTCGCTAGAATTGACCCTTGGAACGTGGTCCCATGGCCTCGGCATAATTGTTTTTAACTACCCGCCATTCAATTGGATACACCGGAATGTAGAGATGACATGAAGGTGCATTGACTCCTTCCACTTCCGGCACCAGACTGCGCACCATGTTAAGTGGGGAGACTGCCCTCTGTGCAGTCTAGGTTTCTTCTACTCGAAGAGGTGAAGCTCGACGACGGTTGCTAAACGCAGCCGCGGTCGTTTTTTTGCGTTCCATGCCGGACCAGATTTCTCGTAAGGAGTCAGAGATGACGTCATATGTGACCGCCTCGATTGAGAACTCCCGGGCAGCCAAAGCGACTTGGCTGACTACATGCCTGGCCATCTGCCTGCTCCTGGCCGCCGCCCCGAATCTACATGCTCAAGCGAGCAGCGGAATTACGGGGACCGTCACCGACGCTTCCGGAGCCGTTGTGCCCGGCGCGACAGTAACAGCGACCAACACCGTCACGGGAGTGTCCACTATTGGCGTTTCGCAAGCGAGCGGCGGATATATCATCATCGACCTGATTCCCGGTAACTACACAGTAAGAATTGAAAAAACTGGGTTTCAGACCTTTGTGGCTAACAATGTGCCGGTAGAACCAGGCGGCAAAAGATCGACCATCAACGCTTCCCTTAAGGCTGGCGAAGTGCAGCAGGTCGTGGAGGTTAAGGCCGAGGCAATCACGCTCGAAACCGAGCAGCCGCAATTGGCAACGACGATTGAGCATAAAGTCGTCGAAGAATTGCCGTTGGAGATTGGTGGCGTCAATGGCGGAGTGGCGACAGTCGGGCGGCAGATCGACGACTATATCTTCCTGGCACCGGGTACACAAGGCGGCGAATTCAGTCACCGCATCAATGGCGGGGTGGACTTTGAAAACGAAGTAGTCTTCAACGGCGTTGCTGCTGTTCAGGCCGAAACTCAGGGTTTCCAGACGTTCATCAACCCGCCGTTCGAAATGGTGAGTGAGTTTTCTGTTCTAAGTTCGGTCTTTTCCGCGCAGTACGGACTGGCACAAGGTGTGGTTTCTTACCAATTTGCTTCCGGCACCAATAAACTGCACGGCGACGCTTTCGAGATCATGCGCAACAGCTACTTCGATGCACCGGGTATTGCTGAGCCTTCCGCGGACGGCTTCCAAACGCCATTCCTCATTCAACATAATTTCGGGGTGGCCGTGGGAGGGCCGGTATTGATCCCTCATGTATACGACGGCCGGAACAAAACCTTCTGGCATTTGGATCTCGAATGGTTCCGCCAGAACTCGGCGCAGACAGGCTTTATGACCGTGCCCACCCCGGCAGAGGTAGGCGGCGATTTCAGCGGACTGGTCGACGGAAATGGCGCTCCAATCAAGATCTACGTTCCGACCGCATGGGCAAGCAATCCCGCTCTAATTCCCCCCGGATGCACTCCTCCAGCGGCGCCGGGCCAGCAGTGGCCTGGGAACGTAATTCCCACGAGTTGCATTAGCGCCGCATCGGCACTGGTCACACCCCTCATTGCCGCTCCCAACATCCAGAACACGTTAAAGAACAATGCGAGTTCACTGGCGGGTGTTGGTCTGTTTCGGCAACCCAATTGGGGCTTCTCCATCGACCATAATCTCACCCAGAAGCAAAAGATTCATGGATCATTCTGGCGCGACAAGGAAACCACCCCTTCCTGCTGCGACAATAACGCCTACTATCCGCTCAACAGCCCAATTACTGGGCAGAATCCGCAGCTCCGGCTGGGTACAGGACTTTTCTTGACCTATTCCAACAGCCTCACCGACCACTTGATTATGACGGGTGGATTCGGGTGGATGGGCGAGATCAACAATCAATTCAACCCCAACGTCAACAGTGCGTTCCCCGGCGTGGCAAACAGCATTAGCTTCCCGCACATCACCTTCGGCAGTTCTGATCCGAATGCCGTGGAACCGAGCGACCTGGGACAGGCAAGAACATTTTCTTTAAACCGCAAGCTGGGCATCAGTTTCGCCAACAATTGGCTTTGGGTCCATGGCAAGCACACATTCAATATCGGCATGGAAGTCCATCGTGCCTACCAAGACGATCACGAATGCCAGAACTGCGGTGCCAATGCTAGTTTCAGCAGTCAGACCACTAGTGACGGGACCAACATCGGTACCACGGGCAGTGCTTTTGCGAGCTTTCTGCTCGGCCAAGTGGATTCTGCATCTCGCAACTTCGCCCCTGAGAGCAGGCTCCGCAATCTGGCTATCTCGCCATATATCCAGTACAATATCAAGATCTCGCCGAAGCTGAACGTTGATGCCGGATTGCGCTGGGACATCCTGCGACCGTTTACCGAAAACAACAACAACGTAGTCTATTTCGATCCGAAAATACCGAATCCGGGAGCAATCGACCCGGCTACCGGCCAACCGTTGCTCGGAGCGGCGACTAAGTTCGGCAACTGCACCGGCTGCGCAGGCTTTGATCACGGACCAGTGCAGTGGTTACATTTCAGTCCCCGCCTAGGATTTACATACGAAGTAAACCAAAAGACGGTGGTTCTCGGTGGTGTTGCTTTGAGTACTCTGAATGGTGGCGCCTTTGAGTTCGGCGTCAACAAAGTGGCCAACAATTACGGACAATGGCTTGTAGGCAACTTGCCCGCAAATGGAAACGGCAGTACTGTCCCCGGCTGGGGTGAATGGGACAATACTCCGATCGGCAACCCTCCCTCGCTCCCATTCGCTCCGACAATTGCGAATGCCAATGGGCTCCACCAGTTCGTTCCAACTGCTAAAGCGCCTTATCAGGAGGCATGGAATTTTGGCATCCAACGCCAGATGCCATGGAATATGTTTCTGTCGGTCTCCTACGTCGGGAACAGAGTCATCCATCTGCCGTCCATGCTCAATCCGATTAATCAGTTGAATCCCACCCTACTGAGCGCGTTGTGTCCCGATCCGACGCCGGTCACAGATCCGGCGGATCAAAACTATGGAAAGGCAATCAGCCCGACCTGCCTGCTGTCGTCGGATAACGTCATTAGCGGCGGACCTGGTACGGCTTGGACGACCGGCCCGGCGCAGGCGGCTCTGCAAGCTCTCGGGGTCCCCTTAGCGCCGGCGCTTACCTGTCCGGCCACCAGCAATAACCCAGGAACGCAGGCGGCATACTACGCTCCCTATTCCACATTCGTGTGCGATTGGGGTACCGACGTCTCGGTCCGCCAGGCCGTGCTCCCGTACCCGATGTATACCCCAAGTGGCTCGTGTGGAGGCCTGTGCAACAACTTCGACAATTTCGGAACAGCCTTCTACAACGCTCTCCAAGTGCAAGGGCAGAAGCGGTTCAGCAACGGTGTGAGTTTCCTGGTTTCCTATACCTTGTCGAAAACAATGTCCAATACGGATACCGGATTCTCAACCTTCAACTGGGGCTCTTTGAACAAGTACAACCAGAAGTCGGAGTGGTCCATTGCCAGTAACGACCAAACCCATATTCTGACCCTCAGCGGCGTTTATGAATTGCCCATAGGCCCGCACAGAAAATATGCGAACGCGAATAATGTCGCGTCGCGTCTGTTGCTGGGTGGCTGGCAAATCAGCGGCGTTCTCAACTATGCGAGTGGCACGCCACAGATGATTACCTCCAACTACAACCCATATGGCAACGGGTTTAACCGCGCCAATATCGTGCCCGGGCAACCCATCAATCTCAACTGGCACAGCTACTATAAGTCCCTCGGCCAGCAGTCTCAATCGCCCGCCGCTTTCAACATCGCCGCATTCGCCGTCACCGGCTACACTGGAGGTAACTCTCCCCGCGAAGTTGCAGGTGTGCGCAGTGCATTCTTTAAGAATGAAAGTGTCGCCCTCGCCAAGCATTTTCACTTTACCGAGGGAGTACAAGCCGAGCTCAGGATGGAGTTCTTTAACATCCTGAACCGCTTCCAGGTCTGTGGAGCGGATTACAACGTCGCTGACGGACCCTTGAATTTTGGAATTGTGAATCCCAACGGTAGCGGCGGCAGCAGCGTGTGTCAGGCCAACCGGCCTAGACAAGGGCAGGCATTTTTCAAAATCAGTTTTTAAAACTCGACTTCAGCCCGTTGCCCCCCGCTGCATCGAGACATAGCTGGTCTGCACACCCGCTATGTCTCGCGATGCAGCGTCTATAATCTCTCTGCTGTGACCGCCACGCTCCGAGCCGCGAGATCACTCCCTTTGATACGGGCCGGGCGTCATTCTGCTCTGATCGGTGATCCATTGCTGCTGGCTTTGCTGATTTTGGGCCCAATTCTTTATGCCGCGACTGCGGCAGCCGGTGCAGTCCCGCAAGCGACGAGCCACTCTGTTTCGTCACCGACTTCTGCGCCCGATTCAGCCGATGCGCCGCTCGCCAAAGCTCGTTTGCTTTTGCAAGACGGCCATATCGAAGAGGGCGAGCGTACGGTTCGCGACTACTTGAAGGACCACCTCGCCTCGGCGGAGGCGCATTTTCTTTTGGGTTACGCGCTGTTCCGCAAGGTGCAGGTAGACTCTTCAGCAGAGTTAAAGAACAGTGCTGCAACTCCGCAAGAAGAAAAGTCCCGCCAAGAGTACGCCAAACAGTCGCTGGCAGAATTCACAGAAGGCGCTAAATATCAGGTCCCCGGCGCTTTCGATTTGAAGATCGTTTCGCTCGACTACGTATTGCTGAAAGATTACCCCGACGCCGATAAATGGCTGACCCGGTCCTTACAGAAAAACCCAGCCGATTCGGAAAGTTGGTATTACCTCGGGCGCACGAAATATAACGAGAATCGTTTTGCCGAAGCCATCAGCGCCTTCCAAAAATATTTGGAACTCGATCCCCGCAGCGTAAAAGGCGAAGACAATCTTGGATTGTCGTATCAGGGACTGGGGCGCACCGAAGATGCAACCGCTGCTTACCGAACTGCGATTTCCTGGCAAGAACATACCCTGATGCAGGATCCAGGGCCATTCATCAATCTGGGAGCGCTTTTGCTCGACCAGAATCACGCCCAGGAGGCAATCCCCTATCTTCAGCGGGCGATTGCGATCTCTCCCCAGGAGACCAGGGCGCATGAACAACTGGGAAAGGCGTATGAGCGTCTCGCCCAGTTCCCTAACGCGCGGGAAGAATTCGAGAAGGCGCTCGAGTTGGCTCCGGAGAACTCACGCTTGCACTATATGCTCGGTCAGGTGTACCAGAAGCAAGGCCTGACCGAGAAGGCAAAGCTGGAGTTCGATCGCTCCGCCGCTCTGAAGAAGGAAAATCCCGACCGTTAGCGGCCTATTGCGGCTGTTCTTTGTTCTGCAAGACTTCGCGGGCACGCTCGGCACGTCCGGCTCGCGCAGTCTCCTCCAGCTTGCTGAAGATTTTCATTTCCGCCTGCGCTTCCTGCGATCGTCCCAGCGCGCGATAACCCTGGGCCAGGAAAAAATGGATGGTGGGATCATCTGGCGTGGCCTGTTCGGCAGCCTGCAAGTCTTTGACCGCCTCTTCCCCGCGGTTCAGCTTCAATAACGCTCTTCCCCGGTCAATTCGAGCCTGGGTCTGATTCGGGCAAATGGCGAGCGCTTTATCTACCGCGGCGAGGCCCTCCTCAAAGTTCATTCGTTGCGCGATAAGAATGTTTCCGATCTGGCCCTGGGCTTCACAATTTTGCGGATCATTCACGAGCTCGCTCTGGAATTCTTTGATCGCAGTATCCCACTCTCCCAGATACCAATAGGCGTTCCCTAGCTTGAAGTGAGTGCCGGGCTGCTGTGGCGCCATTTCTACCGCCTTCTTGTATTCGAGCACCGCTCCATCGTAATTCTTCATGCTCTCCATGATCTCGCCCGACATCTCGTGGGCGAGGACGGAATTGGGATCGATAGCATTCATCTTCGACAGCGCCTGCTCAGAAAGCTGCATATAAACTTTGCCCAACAAATACCAGGCTTCCTGATCCTGCGGCTGGCGCCGCGAAAGGTTCTGCAGATGCACCGCTGCCGACTGCAACTCGCCGAGCTTAATCAGATCATTGGCGAGGAAAAGTTCCGCGTTATCGTCTTTGGGATTGGCACGCAACGCGGCCTCGAGCCGCGGCCGCGCCTCCGAATATTTTCCCAATTGATAAAGCGAGATGCCCAGCAGGGCGGAGGCCGATGACATCTTGGGGTCAACCTTTAATCCCTTTTCCAGGATGTCGGCGGCTTGCTGAAAATTCCGCTGCTGAAAATAAAGCAAGCCAAGATTGTTGTAGGCTGCCCCCAAGCGAGGCGCGATCTTCAGAATGGATTCATATTTCGCAACCGCTGCAGCCTGGTCGCCACGCGCCTGCGCTTCTTTAGCTTCGCGGTAAAGATTTTCGACTTTAGCGTCGCTCGCACCCGACTGCCCCGCAGCCAGATAAGGCACGAAACCGATGCCAAAAAGCAGGCTGAAAGCTACTGCCCGGTAGGAAAAAGAAAACCGCGCTCCAGCAACCGACCGCATATTGGCCGAATTGTACATGGTCTGAGGCGGGCGGCGCGCCGGGCAAAATTCACCCAGTAGCCCCGATCCGGCGCAAAGGATGAGCTTCGGTATTGAATACAACTTGCGTGAGGTCCACCGTATTGGCCGGGGCAAACAGCAGGTAAAGATACTTCAGCGTCTCGGCGAAAAAGAAGCTTTCCATCTGATCGCGCTTTTGCTTAGTCTGCACACTTCGCAAAGCAGCATAGGCCGCTTCCGTTCGGCAGTACTTCACCAGGCTGTCAAAGAAGGTCCGTCCCATCTCCAGATAGCGCGCATCTTTGGTGAAGTGATGAAGGTAATAGGCCGACTCGATAATTTCCGGCCGCAGCGCGTAGCCGTCATATGCCACCTTCATTTTTGAGTAGTCCAATTCCTCCGGCTCGATCCCAAACGTCGTCCACATTTTGTAACAAGACTCTTCCAATTTACGGGCACGATCCATGTCACCGGACAAGGCCAGCGTTCCAGGAAAGAATGCATCAAGCGCCCCGAACAATGTTCCGGTGCGCGCACCCGTATTCATGTTGGCCTGCCCGTACCACAACCCGTTCGGTGTATCGTCGGCGAGATACTTGTTCACTGCGGCGATGCTGGTCTGCCACATCTGCTCGCAATCTTTGTCGCCAAACAACAGCCAACTCTTCCATAAATATTCGTAGTAAGAATCGATTCCCCCGCTGATGTGGCTGGTGGAATCGGTCCAGGCCCCGCTCTTCACGTTAATGCCCGCCCCAACCAATCCGATTGGTGAACGGCGCTTGTACAGTTCGACGACCGCTCGCTTCGCCTTGTCGTAATACGTGGGTTTCCTGGTCAGCTTGCTCAGGGTGCCGAACTCGAGGAGAAGCGTTCCGACTTCGGCAGGATTGGTTTCCTCTCCACGAACTGCGCCCGTCTTGAGGTTGACGTTAACGTACGGCATGCCGGTAGGAGAGCCGAACGCCGGAAGCAAGCGGTTTCCCAAATCTTCCGCCAGTTGCAGCAGCCGCTTGTCGCCGGTTAGTTGATGGCTGCTCAACAGCCCGCCCAGCAGGCGGATGGTGATCTCGAAGTTCTTGACGAAGATATCCTGATCAAATGACAGCTTATTGACGATAAGATCTTTGGCCTTCTCGGCCTCTGCATCAAGCCCCATCACAAGGATCGTGTCCAGCGCATCGACTGGCGTCATGCAAAGCGAAACTCTGTGCCAATCGCGATAGCTCTTGCTCAAGGGCTTTAGCTCATCGTGGCCCCATGCATATTGCTTGTAGCCGCCCCATGCGTGCAAGAACTCCTGGCGCACGCGGCTTGAGATCTCGTTATCAGCAGAAGTTTCGCTGGATTTTGGCGGTGTAGCGTTTCTTGCAGCCTGGAGGCCTGAAAGAGGAGAGGTCAGCGAGCACACCCTGAGCAAAGTTTTGGTTCTCACGCAAGCCAAGCCGATGGCTGACACGAAATCACGCCTCGAAAGTGGAGCCCACGGAGTGTTGTGCGACTCAAACATTCAGACCATCTATGCGACACGTGTAGCAGCTAAAACCCATCAGTTTTATGAATGGACCCCGCCTTGTCAATGCACGCAAATGTCATCTGCCTGCTCCCCTGCATGTGATTGATGAACGGGGATTTGAAAGGTATTATTCCCTCGCGAGATGGTCTGCGCCGGGTCCGAATTGGGCGAACGAGGAACGTCTTGATAAGGGACATACGAACGTGCTACGCTCGCGCCTAACCTGTGGGGAAGTCACTCGGTCAGCACCATGGAAGGCCCCTCCAATTCTCACCGATCCCTGCGCTTTGGTGTCTTTGAGGTAGATTTTCGCGCTGGGGAGTTGCACAAGCACGGCGTGCGAATCCGGCTCGAAGAACAACCCTTTCACATCCTGGCCCTCTTGTTGGAGCGTCCCGGCGACCTCGTAACCCGCGAGGAACTTCGCCAGAAGCTGTGGTCCGCCGACACTTTTGTCGACTTCGATCGCAGCCTCAATAAGGCGATGAGCAAATTGCGCCTGGCGCTCGGCGATTCCGCGGAAACGCCGCGCTATATTGAGACACTGCATCGACGGGGTTATCGCTTCATTGCGCCGATTCAGGCCCAGCCCACGAATGGCTCCCCAGTCGTATCTCGTCATTCCGACGCCTCTCGCACTCCGTCTGGGCCCGCTTCCGCGACGTCTCCGGTGGCGGCCTATTTGGAGTCCGGCCTGACCCTGCGACGCTGGCAGGTCATGGCTGGGCTGGTCGTAATCCTGGGAAGTCTGGTTACCCCGTTCTACCTGCGCTCGCGGCAAATCGTTAGGGCGGGGAGCTCCCCTGCTAGCGTCGTCCCTCGGCGCTCGGTCGCTGTTCTCGGTTTTAAGAACCTCTCGGGACGAACTGAACAATCATGGGTTTCGACGGCGCTGTCCGATTGGCTTACCACCGAACTTTCCGCCGGTGAACAACTGCGAACGATTCCGGCCGAGAGTGTGGCCCGAATGCGCATCGAGCTGTCACTTCCGGATTCCGACAGTCTAAGTAAAGACAGCCTCGCCCGAATTGGCAGCAATCTTGGAACCGATCTGGTGGTGGTCGGGTCTTATGCAAGCCTGGGAAAGGATTCGGGGGGCCTGGTGAGGTTGGACCTGCGGCTACAGGACTGCCGCAGCGGGGAGACGGTCGTCGCAATGTCGGAAACCGGGACCGAAACCCATCTCTTTGAGCTAGTTTCGCAAGCCGGCGAAAATCTTCGGAACCGCCTCGGCATCCAGGCGGTCACGCGCAAGGAGGCAGCCGAAGTCGCCGTAGCCTTACCCAAGAACCACGATGCTGCCCGGTTCTACTCCGAAGGTCTGGCGAAGTTGCGAGTGTTTGATGCCCTCGCCGCGCGCGATCTATTTCTGAAGGCCATCGCTGAAGAGCCTACTTTTGCCCTCTCCCACGCCAGTCTCGCCACAGCCTGGGCGACTTTAGGTTACGACGAGAATGCCCGCGACGAAGCCAAGCGGGCATTTGAGCTTTCCTCGAATCTGCCCCGCGCCGAGCGCCTTCTGGTTGAGGGACGCTACTATGAAATGTCGAAGAACTGGCAAAGGGCCGCGGAGATTTACCGCGCCCTTTTTGCATTCTTCCCCGACAGCATGGATTACGGTATGGCGCTCGCTCACGCGCAAGTCAGCGGAGGAAAAGGAAGAGAAGCGCTCGACACCATTGACGCTCTGAAAAAGCTTCCTCCTCCATTGGGCGACGATCCACGACTCGATTTGTCCGAAGCGCGAGCCGCGGAATCGTTAGGCGATTACAAGCGGGATGAGGCCTCCTGTCTGCGAGCCGCGCAGAAGGCGCAAGCGTTGGGGGCGTCCCTGTTATTTGCAGAAGCCCGAGTCAATCAATCCTGGGCGTCGTTGAATCTCGGCAACTCCGATGAAGCCGTTCGGGCCGCGGCCGATGCCAAGCCGATCTTTGCCGCCGTAGGCGACCAGAGGGGCGTCGCCAGTGCCATCAACCTCAATGGCATAGCGCTCGAGTACAAAGGCGATTCTCTTGGGGCCAAGAAGATGTACGAGCAGTCCCTGCTCATCTCTCGCAAAATCGGAAACAAGCTGGGCGTCGCGAACGAACTGGATGACCTTGGCGACGTCCTGCTCGCCCTGGGGGACCTGCAGGGAGCCCGCGAAAAATATGAGGATTCCTTAGCGGCAGATCAAGAGATCGCCAATCCGGATGGCGTGGCGTTGGCCAAGGGTGCCTTGGGCGTTGTTTTGCTGGCTATGGGAGATCATGCTGGCGCCAAGAAGGTAAGCCAGGAGTCTGTCGAGCTGTGCCGCAGCATTGGTGACCGGGAGAAAACCGCAATCGCGCTCGCGGGATTAGGGGACGTCTTGCGCGTGGAAGGCAGCCTGGATCAGGCCCGCAAGTACGAATCGGAAGCCATCTCCATCTTCGATGAAATCGGAGACAAGCAGAGTTCTGCGCGTTTCCAGCTTGAACTTGCTGAACTCTCCCTCGACGAACACCGAGGCGGTGAGGCGGCGGCCATTGCGACCCGGGTATCACGGGAATTCGCTCGCCAGCATGCTAT
>Ga0070731_10005199_pt1 | contig 10852 bp, 11 predicted proteins | sample Coa_R1_2_FD_66448 | JGI IMG/M metagenome (GOLD analysis project Ga0070731, IMG submission 66448) | Surface soil microbial communities from Centralia Pennsylvania, which are recovering from an underground coalmine fire - Coalmine... | ecosystem: Environmental > Terrestrial > Soil > Unclassified ... | reverse complement strand
TGTTTCGCGGCGCGTGTAATGATGATTGTTTTACCTTTGAGTGAGTTCATACTGCGATGTCTGTGCTTTCCATCCCGCGGATTTCAGCGAGAATTTCTTTTCCGCCTGATTGGTATAGCGAGCGCGCAAGCTCCAGGGCCGATCTCTCCGCGCCGTCAGCATCGCTATGTGTTTTGCCGCTGACTATCTTTTTGCCATCGAGCGATCCGATCATCGCATTAAGGACAAAATTGTTGTCTTCGAACCGCGCGAACGTGCCGATCGGAACCTGGCAGCCGCCTTCAAGGAATCGCATAAATGCGCGCTCGGCCCGTACGGAAACTGCCGTTGGCTCATGATGCAGCTGCCGCACGATCTTTTCCATTTTCTTGTCGCCTTTGCGGATGACGATGGCGAGCGCACCTTGACCCACGGCAGGCAATATTGTTTCTGCCGGAAGAAATTCCGTAATGCGCTTGGCAAGTCCCAGCCGCTTCAATCCTGCGCTGGCCAAAACAATGCCATCCCAGTTCGATTCATCGAGCTTCTGCAGCCGCGTGCCGATATTCCCGCGCAAATCTTCGATATGGAGATCGCTTCTAAAACGCATCAGCTGGCTTCTGCGCCGCAAGCTGCCGGTAGCGATTGTCGCGCCCTGGGGGAGATCCTTGTGGCTCTTCCACGGTTTGTTCGGATGGCACACGAATGCATCCCGCACATCTTCCCGGTGAGTGATGGCGCCAATTGCCAAACCCTCGGCAAGAACGGTGGGCACGTCTTTCATGCTGTGAACTGCACAGTCGATTGTCTTTTCCAATAATGCGCTGTCGAGTTCCTTTGTGAACAATCCGCGGTCGCCGATCTTCGATAATGACGAATCGAGGATCTTATCGCCTATCGTTTTCATAATAATCGTTTCGACGATCAGGCCTTTTGTCAGTCGCTTGAGCTCTCCGGTTGCCCAATTGGTCTGCCACAGAGCAAGTTCGCTGCCGCGGCTGCCGATGATGATGGAAAGGGGGTTCATTTCGAATGATTCTTATCAAGGCCGAAGAGCGAGCGCACGACCGAAATCCGCGCCTGCCGGTCTTCCTCTGCCTCAGTGTTCGCTTCGCCGCGGAGGTTTACCATCGGCGTATGGAGAATCTTGTTGACAATGCGGCGCGTGAGCATTTCCACGGCTTCTGTTTCCTTAGCATCGAGCTTGTGCCGAAGCTTTTCGAACTCTTCACTGCGGATGGTTTCGAAATGCTCGCGCAACTGCTCGATTGTCGGCGCTGCATCGCGCGAGGTATGCCAATGGTAAAACGCCTCCAGCTCGGTCAGCACGATATTGCGGACTTTGGGGATTTCCGCCTCGCGGTGCGCAAGATTCTGATCGATAATATGGCTTAACGCATCGACATCGTGCAGGAAGATGCTCTCGATGGCATTGGCTTTAGGGTCGAAGTTCCGCGGCACACCAAGATCGATGACGCAAAGCGGTCGTCCGTTTCGGGTTTTCGCGCATTCCGCAAAATTGGCCGCAGTGAGGACGTGATGATCCGCGGCCACTGAGCCGATGACGATATCCACAGAATTGATCGTGGGTATAATTTGGTTGAATTCCACCGTCTCGGTGCCGAGATCCTTGGCCAGTGCGGCAGCCCGCTCGAATGTCCGGTTCGCGACGATTAGGCGCTTGAGATTCTTGCTCAGGAGATGTTTAGCCGCAAGTTCTCCGGTTTCTCCCGCTCCAATAAGGAGTGCGGAGCGCCGGGAAAGGTCGTTGAATATTTTTGAGGCAAGTTCCGCTGCCGCATAACTCATCGAGACAGCCCCTTCACCGATCGCGGTTTCAGTCCGGCTCCGCTTCCCGACATGCAGCGCGGCAGGGAAGAGGCGGTTCAAGACCGAGCCGGTCGTCTTCGATTCGACAGCGATGCTGTACGATTGTTTGATCTGATTCAAAATCTGCACATCGCCCACAACCATCGAATCGATTGCCGAGGCGACTTTAAACAGGTGCCCTGCGGCATGGAGCGACCCGATCTCGTAAAAATTGTCTTTCTTCGCGCTGGGATTTTCCCCCTTGAAGGTGGAAAGCATCTTCCATAATTCGATTCCGTTTGCCGAATTCTTCTTCGGAACATAATAGAGCTCTGTCCGGTTGCAGGTGGAGACCAATATGCACTCGTCGGCGTGCTTCTCCCCGAACGAAGCAAGGAACTTCCGCGTCTCTTCGTCCGAGAACCACACCTTCTCCCGGATATCGATGGGCGCGGTCCGGTGATTAATGCCAATGCATGCAAGGTTCATACGGTCATCGGCCTAATAAAACTTATGAAAGCTGGTGAACAGCACGTTAATCAGTGTCATCGAAAAAATCGCCAGCGCGAATCCGAACATCGAGAGGACAATAATCTTCCGTCCGCGCCATCCGGCAACCGAGCGAGCCGTGAACCCAATTCCGTAAATCAACCAGAGTGCGAACGTGCCCCAGAGTTTCGGATCGGTGTATGAAAAATTCGGCACCGACCTTGGCAGCCATACGATTCCGATGATAATTGCGACGGTGAGAAATGCAAAACCGAACGCCGCGGAGGTAAAACTCATCCGCTCGAGCATCTCAAGATTCGGTAAGCGTTGGTAGATAACTCCGAAGCGGCTCGATTTGATTTCGTGGTATAACATCAGATACAACAAACCGTACACTGCGGAAACCGTAATCGCCGCCATCCCAAATAGGGCGCTCGAGACATGTACGCCCAATAAATTGCTCCGCAGAATCGAGGGAACTTCGGAATTTTCCTTTATGAACAGCGACGAGGCAAGCTGGAAGAAAAACGAGAAGATCAGAATAAAATACCCGGTTGTGCGGTTGCCCGTTTGCCATTCGATGAACAAATAGGCGAGTGCGATCGTGAAGGCAATCACCGAGAAGATTTCAAAAACCGATGTGATTGGCGGATGGCTGAGGATAGAAGTGCGTACAATGAGATATCCGCCATGGAGGACAAGGCAAAGCCCCAGCAATGGCGTCTTCACCGATTCTGCGACTTTGTTGCCGCTGAAGAATGCTTTCGCATAAGCCCAAATGGCGCAGAAGTACGCAGCGGGCAGGGCTGTCTCGAGTATGCGTAAGGAGGTAATCATTGCGAAAATAGCCGTGGAATTATTGGGGTGAGGGTTGGGGTCGGTTGGTGGCGGCTAAACACATGGATTCATACCTGTTGAAATGACTCTTACCGCATAAATTCACCTGTAAGATACCGAAAAATCGAGAGTTTTCCAAGGGAGGCTATATTCATAGAAATGTGTGCGTTAAACCCTTGCAACTCCGAATGCCCTTTATTATATTAAACTGCGTTTCTCTATCTCCCCAACAGCCCGTTTTTTAGGTGATTGAATGGATCGGATATTAGGCTACATCGAAAATAACAAAGACCGTTATCTTCGCGAATTGAAAGAATTGCTCTCTATTCCGAGTATCAGCACCGACGAAAATCACCGGAGCGACATACAGAAGTGCGCTCATTGGATCGCCGATCATCTGTCCGAAATGGGCATGCAGCAAACCCAGGTCTTTCAGACCAAAGGGCATCCCATCGTCTATAGTGAATGGCTTGGCGCGCCCGGCAAACCCACATTGTTGGTTTATGGCCATTACGATGTCCAGCCTGTTGATCCGCTCGAATTGTGGACGACGCCGCCATTTGAAGCCACCATCCGCGGCGAAAATCTCTACGCCCGCGGTTCGGCTGACGACAAAGGACAGGTGTTCATTCATTTGAAGAGTATCGAGGCATATTTGAAGAATTCGGGCTCATTGCCGCTGAATTTAAAGGTGATTATTGAGGGCGAAGAAGAGGTGGGGAGCGAAAACCTCGGCGAATTTGTTCGGGAAAATAAGGAGCGGCTGAAGGCCGATCTCGCCGTTATATCGGATACGTCGATGTTTGGCCGGAATATCCCGTCGGTCTGCTACGGTTTGCGCGGAATTTCGTACATGCAGATCGATGTCATTGGCCCTAACCGCGACCTTCATTCGGGTTCGTACGGCGGTTCGGTCGCTAACCCGATTCAGGTCCTTGCAGAAATCATTGCGAGTCTGCACGATAAGAATGGCCGTATTGCCATTCCGGGATTTTACGACGATGTCCGGAAGATGACAGCTAAAGAACGCAACGCGTTCCGTTTGTTGCCGTGGAACGATAAAGAGTATGCTAAAAATCTCGGCGTGAAAGAATTGAACGGCGAAAAGGGTTTTACAACGCTTGAGCGTCTTTGGATCCGCCCGACTCTTGAGTGCAACGGTATCTGGGGCGGGTTTATCAGCGACGGTGCGAAGACGGTCCTTCCCTCGCGCGCCTCTGCAAAGATTTCCATGCGGCTTGTCCCCGATCAGCAGGCGGGGAAGATTGCGAAACTCTTTATCAAGCATATTAAGAAAATTGCTCCGCGCACTGTTCAGGTGAATCCCCGGTTTATTCATGGCGGCGAAGCGATCGTTACTGAACTCGCCAGCCCGGGAGTCCGCGCCGCCGCACGCGCCCTGGAAAAAGGTTTCGGCAAGAAGCCTGTGTTTCAACGCGAAGGCGGATCGATTCCTATTGTGGTCGATTTCAAGAAAGATCTCGGCCTCGATACCGTGTTGCTGGGTTTCGGACTGCCGGATGAAAACGCTCATGCGCCCGATGAATTTTTGAATCTGGGTCATTTTTTCGGCGGCATCCGCACTATCGCGCATTTTTATAACGAAGTGGGAACCACAATGTCGAACGGTAAGAAAAAGAAACCTGCTAGCTCCTAATGAGAAACTCCCCTTCAATACGGTCTGTTCTCCTCAACGCCCTTCTGGTCGCGTTTGTCATGCTGGAATGCTGCCTCCAGTCGTGCTCCGTTAACGATAATTCACTGGTGAACGGCAACGGCCCGGCGACTCCCACGAACCTTGTCCTCTCATTGCTTTCGAGTTTCGAGTTACGGCTCTTTTGGAGAGAACCCGCCGGCCAAACGGTGACCGGATTTCAAATTCAACGCGGCGTTACCGGCGATAGCGTCTGGCATAATTACAAAGTTGTCCCCGCAAACGGAACGAATGCGCAATATACCTACACCGATTCAGGCCTTGCCCCGAATACCTACTATTACCGGATCTATGCCTTTAATAGTCAGGGAAATTCTACCCCCACTCCGCAGGTCTTTATTAATACAGCGCTGGTAATATTTCCTCCGAAGAATGTGACCATTATTTCGACCACTGAGACGAGCGTGAAACTCGGTTGGCAATTGGCCACATCAACGCAAACCGGCTTCCGCATTGCTCGCCGGTCCGCGACCGATACCATCTATTTCAACGCCCCCGGAAAGAGTACAACCTTTACCGATTCGACTGCCCATTGCGGAACGGTCTATCTCTATTACATCCAGGGATATATCGTCGATTCAGTGCATACGACCGATACCCTCGAACGGTCGGGGTACTCTACTCCAATAGTGGCAACGACGTCGTTCGGCGATCCAACTGTTCTTCAGACCGGCATTACCCGTAACTTGAATTCCGTCGCCCGGATCGACTCTATGACTGCGGTTGCGGTCGGCCTCACGGGTGTCATCTATAAAACAACCGATGGCGGCATGACATGGGATTCGCTGAAATCGAAAGTGCATATTTCGCTCAACGGCGTGGCGTTCGCCGATCCGATGCACGGCGTTGTTGTCGCCGATAACGGAAAGATCTTGCGGACGTCAGATGGAGGCCAAACGTGGAATCCCGCCATCTCAAATACAACTCTTGCATTGCGTTCGGTTTGCTTCGTTTCTCCCTCAGTCGGATTCGCGTGCGGCAACGGCGGCACGGTTCTTTCGACATCCGATACCGGCAAGACGTGGGGCACCCATACCACGGGCGTTGTTAGTATTTTGTTCTCGATAACTTTTCCGAATCCCGATACCGGGTATGCCGTTGGTGCGGCAGGGGCAATTGTTGGCACCACCGATGGCGGAATTACGTGGCGCATTCAACACAGCCGCATCGGGTTGACGCTGACAGGTGTCTCGTTTTGGAACGGCTTGAACGGATTCGCTGTGGGAGCCTCAGGGATCATCATCGGGACTTCGGATGGCGGCGTGACCTGGCTGGTGCAGCGCAGTCCCACTGCGATAACATTAACGGGGATCGCGTGTTTTGGCGTGGGAAATGCAATCGCGGTTGGGTTCGAAGGTATTATCATTTATACGGGAACCGGAGGATATTCGTGGCTGCGGCAAGACGTGCAATCGGCTGCAAATTTTACGGATATTTCCCTCAGCAAGAACAATCAAGGATTTATCGTCGGCGGAAACGGCGCTGCATTGCGGCTCGATCCGTGCTACTAAGCACAAGAATTCGTTCGCTGTGAAAATCTACACCAAGAAGGGCGACGCAGGGGAGACAGCGCTCTTCGGCGGTACAAAAGTCCACAAAGGCGATCTCCGCATCCGCGCGTACGGCTCGGTCGATGAACTCAACAGTGTTATCGGCATCTGCCGCTCCTTCAACGCCGCGGTTGAACTCGACTCCATCCTCGACGAAATCCAGCACGATCTCTTCACCTTAGGCGCTGACCTCGCCTCCCCAAAATCTGTAAAAAGCGCGCGTGTCAAACGCATCGCACCTGTGGATATCAAACGACTCGAGCGCCGCATCGATGCCATTGACCCATCGTTGGAACCTCTCAAAAATTTCATCCTCCCTGGCGGGAACCGATCCTCCGCATTCCTACATTTTGCCCGCACCGTCTGTCGCCGCGCCGAGCGCATGGTCGTTACCCTTGCCCGCCACGAAAAGATCGGCCCCAACCCCGTCATCTATCTTAATCGATTATCCGATCTCCTCTTTGTTCTTGCGCGATGGAGCAACGCGCTGAGCCACACGCCTGAGGTGAAGTGGAAGAAGTAAAAAGGTTATAAGGTAGAGCGACGAGGTTCGTTGCCTCGATTCAGTTTTGGTGACCTCCGCGGAGGCGGACTGGTCGCCCTTTGCTGTGGAGTCGGGTCTTACGACCCGACTCTCTATAATGTTCTCCAAAGGAAATTGCTGACCTAAGAAAATCAATAGAGATAATGGGGCTTAGACGAAGATCTTCATTCGAAACGCAAGGTGTCACAGTCTTCGTCACAACCACTGTTATGAACTTCGACCGGGTTTTCGGATTGGGAGAGAGCTACTATCGAATTCTGCTCGACTCCCTAAAATTCGTTCTTCAGGAGCACAAGGCAGTTCTATATGCATATGTTTTTATGCCAAGTCACCTTCATCTCGTTCTACGAATGCCTGAAGGTGAGCGTCTCACCGATCTCATGCGTGATTTCAAGAAATTCACCTCAACAAAGATTCGGCAACAGTTAGAGCGTGATAATCAAGTTGACTGGATTGAGCTTCTAAGGAGGAACTCCAAAGGCAAACGCGGGCAAGTATTCAAACTGTGGATGGATCGATTTGATGACGTCGTCGTGTACACAGAAGACGTAATGCGGACGAAGGTGGAGTATATTCATCAGAATCCAGTGAAAGCCGGTCTCGTTGATAAGGCAGAGGATTGGCAATTCTCTAGCGCCCGGAATTATTTGACGGGCGACCATAGTTTGATTCGAGTTGGGGTGGGTTGGTGAGCGACTGCGTCGGGTCGAAAGACCCGACGCCACAGGATGCGCGGTCGGTCCGCCGCGGTGGATTACAACTCGACCTTCTCGCCTGGCCTTAAGTCGAGTCGGGTGTTTGAGTGGAGTCGGGTCTTTCGACCCGACTCCTTTTTTTGACTTTCGCCCTAATTCTTGCTATATTTTTACCCGAAGCAAGTAAATTTCCGTTTAACAACACTAATTTCTCTTCCCCTTCACGATCCGAAATCTATCGTAATTCGTACTACTTGAATCGATGCTAACAGATTTTGGACGCATATTTGTTTTCTTCCTCATCGGCGGAGTATTTGTCGCCGGCGGTTTGGTTACCGCTTGGCTCGTACGGCCAGATCGATCGTATCCCAATAAACTCACCTCCTACGAATGTGGCGAAGAGCCCGTCGGCGGGTCGTGGGTAAAGTTTAATATCCGATTCTATGTTGTCGCCCTCATTTTCCTCCTCTTCGATGTCGAAGTAATCTTCCTCTTCCCGTGGGCCGTCGTCTATCAAAAGCTGGGAATGTACGCCTATGTGGAAATGCTGGTGTTCGTGGCGATTTTGTTCGTCGGATACGCTTATGTGTGGGTCAAGGGCGACCTCGATTGGGACCGCCCCGAACCGACAATCCCTACTATTGTACGGCAGGGAATGGTACCTAAGCAGACTGTGAAACGAGAAACCGTTGAAGTGTAATCATGCCCATCAAGAAAATCAGCGATAATCAGAGTTCATAATGGGTTTACTCGACCAAAAATTTGAAAGCGGTAACGTCGTCATCACGACGGTCGATAACTTGCTCAACTGGGCGCGGTTGTCGTCGTTGTGGCAGATGCAGTTCGGTCTGGCATGCTGCGCCATCGAAATGATGGCCGCCGCCGCATCGCATTACGATTTCGACCGGTTCGGCGTCATTCCGCGCGCAACGCCCCGCCAATCCGATGTCATGATTGTCGCCGGCACTGTTACGTTAAAGATGGCAAGCCGCATCAAGCGCTTATATGATCAGATGTCTGAACCGCGCTACGTTATTTCGATGGGTAGCTGCTCCAATTGTGGCGGCCCGTATTGGGAGCACGGCTACCATGTGTTGAAAGGCGTCGATCGTGTCATTCCGGTCGATGTCTATGTTCCCGGCTGTCCTCCACGCCCCGAAGCATTGATGGAAGGATTGATCAAGCTGCAGGAGAAGATCCGCAGCGAATCGTTAGTGAAGAAATCCGCCTGATGGCTATTACAATGTCGCCGCAAGAAATAACGGCAGCAATAAAAGCGAAATTCCCCGAAGCAGTCCTCGACGCGAAGCTCGAAGGCGTCATCGACCCGTTTCTCAAGATAGCTCCCGCCGCAATTTTGGAAGTCTCACGCTTTCTGCACGAAAGCCCAGAACTTTCGTTCGATTATCTCATGTGCCTCAGCGGCATGGATAACGGCAAAGGAATGCTCGGCGTCGTCTATCATCTTGCCTCGATGGAGAAGAAGCATAAGATCGTGTTGAAAGTCGAAGTGCCGGTGGCAACTCCGGCAGTTCCATCGGTCGAATCGATTTGGCGCGCTGCCAACTGGCACGAGCGGGAAGCGTTTGATATGATCGGGATTACCTTCACCGGACATCCGGATCTTCGCCGCATCCTCTTGCCCGACGATTGGGAAGGGCATCCTCTCCGAAAAGATTATAAAGTCCCCGAGTATTACCAGGGGATGAAAGTCCCATACTAAGATGCCCGCAACGCTCCTCGAACAAGTAAAGACATCCACGGGCCGCGCTCTTCGCAGCGAAGAGATGATTATCAACATGGGCCCGCAGCATCCATCGACGCATGGCGTGCTGCGGCTGGAGCTTGTGGTCGATGGCGAGATCGTTGTGGATGTCATTCCGCATATCGGTTATCTCCATCGCTGCTTCGAAAAACATTCCGAAGCGATGACGAATTACCAGCAGGTGATTCCGTATTGCGATAGGATGGATTATCTTGCCTCGATGAATATGGATTGGGCCTACGCCCTCGCAGTCGAGAAACTCCTTGCGATTAAAGTGCCCGATCGTGTCGAATATATCCGCGTTATCATGGGCGAGCTGCAGCGCATTGCATCCCACCTTATTGCCCTCGGCACCTACGGTCTTGATGTCGGCGCATTCACGCCGTTCCTCTTCATGTTCCGCGACCGCGAACGTATTCTGGATCTGTTTGAAATGACCTGCGGAGCGCGGCTGCTCTATAATTACATCTGGGTCGGCGGTCTCTCTCACGATATTCCTCCTGGATTCATCGACAAAGCGAAGGCGTTTTGCAAATACTTCCGCCCGAACATCAAGGAATGTAACGACCTTCTCACCTACAACGAAATTTTCATCAAGCGCACAGCGAACGTCGGCATTCTGCCTAAGGATGTCGCGATTGATTATGCCTGCAGCGGGCCGATGCTCCGCGGTTCGGGTGTGGATTTTGATTTGCGCCGCGACGATCCGTATTCCATTTATGACAAATTCGATTGGAAGCCGCAAATCGGCACCGGCGAAGTCGGTACGGTTGGCGATTGCTGGGATCGCTACATGGTCCGCGTCCGGGAAATGGAACAAAGCTTGAACATTATCGAGCAGGCGCTCGATATGATTCCCGAAGGCGAAATCGCTTCCGCAATTCCTAAGCGCATCCGCCCCAATCCGGGCGAAGTCTATGTGCGGTCCGAATCGCCACGCGGTGAAATCGGTTTCTACGTCGTGAGCGACGGCTCAGGAACGCCATATCGTGTGAAAGCGCGTGCCCCGGCATTCGTCAATCTTGCGGTAGCGCCCGAAATCTGCCGCGGCTATATGATTGCGGATGTCGTCGCAATCGTTGGCAGCGTCGATATCGTATTGGGAGAGGTTGACCGGTAATTATGGAACACCTCATTCGATATATCATCGATAACGATATTCTGGTTTATGCGGTGATGGCGCTTATACCGCTCTTCCTCTGGGTGCTGCCGTACGCATTGTTCGCCGTGTGGATGGAACGGAAAGTCTCCGCTCACATGCAGGATCGTCTCGGCCCCATGCGCGTCGGCGGATGGCACGGCTGGGCGCAAACTCTCGCCGATATTCTCAAGCTGATCCAGAAAGAAGACATCGTCCCGACAGCCGCTGACAAGAAACTGCACATGCTCGCTCCGTTTGTGGTGTTCATCGGTTCGTATGCGGCATTTGCAACGATTCCGTTCAGCAGCGCCTATATCGGCAGCAATCTG
>Ga0070731_10005198_pt1 | contig 10854 bp, 8 predicted proteins | sample Coa_R1_2_FD_66448 | JGI IMG/M metagenome (GOLD analysis project Ga0070731, IMG submission 66448) | Surface soil microbial communities from Centralia Pennsylvania, which are recovering from an underground coalmine fire - Coalmine... | ecosystem: Environmental > Terrestrial > Soil > Unclassified ... | reverse complement strand
TCAGTAATTTGCATCATGTTTTATTTTGTCAAGACGCCCTGGCTGCTCAAGAAATGCTATCCCGGATGCCTTTGGAACATGCCGCGATCTGAAAAAAAGATCTACCTGACCTTTGATGACGGGCCGCACCCCGAAGCCACGCCCTTTGTATTGGAACAGCTCGCGAAATACAATGCGAAAGCAACTTTTTTCTGCATAGGCAAAAATGTTCAGGAATATCCTGAAGTGTACAAAAGGATTCTGGAGGCAGGGCACCTCACGGGCAACCACACGCATAATCACCTCAACGGATGGCAGGTGACCGACAGAGAATATTTTGAAAATATTCGCTTGGCAAAAAAATATATTGATTCGAACCTTTTCCGGCCGCCTTATGGAAGAATTTCCCGTTTTCAGTTAAAAGCACTCACTGATTCCGCCAATTTTAAGGTCGTCATGTGGGACGTGCTCAGCGCAGATTTTGACCGCGAAGTAACGGCGGAAAAATGTGCATCAATTGTTAGAAAATATTCGGAGGAAGGCTCAATCGTCATTTTTCACGACAGCGAGAAAGCAATGCAGCGAATGCAGCATGCTTTGCCGGAGACCTTGGACTATTTTACAAAAAAAGGATTTAGATTCGAAACCCTGGATTATTAATTGTCATGAAAAACTGTGGGTAACCGTAGTAACAGAATGGTTCTTAAATAAATTGGGCCTGGGTAGACACCCTGGCCCGTTTTTAATCCGTACCCTATGAAAACTGCTTTAAAGGTAGAACTTTTTTTGATTCGACCAAACAATTTCGCTTTAGACAAAAAATTTAGCAGCCAGAATGGCTGTTAATTGTGTCATTACAACACTTTTCAAATCGACTTTTCATGGCATTTACAGATACACATTGCCACCTCTACCTGGAAGATTTTAAGGACGATATTGCAGACACTCTTAACCGGGCAGAAGCTGCCGGTGTGAGCCGTTTTTATATGCCCGCGATTGATAGCAGGACTCTGTTTTCGATGCTTGATTTAGAAAGTCGTTTTCCCGCGAAATGCTGGCCCATGGCGGGTTTGCACCCTTGCTCGGTCAAGGAAAACTACCAAGCTGAACTGTCACTGGTCAGGGAGCAAATTGACCAAAGAGCTTTTGCTGCCGTGGGTGAAATTGGCCTGGACTTTTATTGGGACAGATCATTTGATAACCAGCAAATTGAGGCTTTTGAGCAACAGGTCGACTGGGCCATTGAAAAGGACCTTGCCATCGTAATTCATTCCAGGGAATCCATGGAAACTTGTATCGAAATAGTTCAAAAAAAGCAGCACGGTAGCCTCAGAGGGATCTTTCATTGTTTCACCGGAAGCCTCGAAAATGCCAAAAAGATCATGGACCTCGGTTTCTTTATGGGTATTGGCGGAGTCCTTACTTACAAGAATTCTGGCCTTGCCGAAACGATCAAAAATGTACCGATGGAATTTATTGTGCTCGAAACGGACTCACCGTATCTCACGCCTGTGCCGTATCGTGGAAAAAGAAATGAAAGCAGTTATATTGCGATCATCGCAAAAAAACTTGCCGAGGTAAAAGGGATCGATATCACAGAAATCGAAAAAATTACGACGGACAACGCGCAAAAAATATTCAGAACCTGACACCTGAAAATTGTATTTTTGCTGCCCTTCGGAGGGGTGCAGGAGTGGTTGAACTGGCACGCCTGGAAAGTGTGTATAGGAGAAATCCTATCAAGGGTTCGAATCCCTTCCCCTCCGCTACCCAATTGATAGAACCTTTATCTGATAAGCGTTTTCGTACTTTTAGGTCGGAAGGGTAATAAATAGCCACCTTATGCTGCGTGCGGCAGCTCTTATTTTTTAATTGTCGGATGTAAAAAGTTCATTTTCCATTTGCCGTGCTGAAAAGAATTATCTCAGCTGAATGTTAGCTGATAGCACAATAGCCGATTGTTATTTCTTCCGCCAAGATATTAGTGATCACATAAAGGATGATCAGGAGGCCGGCAGCAAATTGCCGACCGACAAACCAACCATATTAATCTCGATGATCATTTATGAACACGCATCGTCCGTTTTTAATACAAGTCTTATTTTTGCATCTTCTCCCCAAAACTCTGGACAATCGCCTTGCAAACTGGTATTAGGCATTCGCAAATTAACAATTGTGAAACCATGGAGACACATGTTTTGGAGGAACAAATGCGAACCTACTTTCTGAAACTTGCTGGGAATTTCACCTCTGATCATGGCGTCAGTATTGCTGTCAGTGTCGGCGGAGTTTGCTTTATTATGGCCGTCGTCAAATACGATGTGGAGAATGAAAGATCATATCAGCTTTATGACGAAGTCGATGGGATTAGGGAGTTCATCGACGAATATGACATTCATTCTATGGATGGGCTAAGGTCAATCGATAAACGGGCAATCTGGAAACGGTATTTTGAGGAGAAAGCTGAAGTGTTATTTACGAATCAACGCGACCAGCAAATTTGTTTTCGGCCTTTTCGCGGACGGACGACCATTTATAGTGTTAACCTAAGCTACTACACAGAGGTATGGCGGTTAATGGATTCTGTGGAGGATATCGAGGAATGGGTAGATGAGAACCAGTTTTTTATTGAGGAGATTTCAGAGGTTGAGTGGAGACGCAGGTAACTTTAAAGCTTACGTTTCGGATGACGCCTTTTTATTCTGACCCCTTACATTAAACAAATGAAGTCTTTATTGAGTCTACGTCGAAGCACTTTTCGAATAAACATTCACTTTTCAAAATGGTTCCCGGCAATGGATTGAGAACCCTGAGATTTGGCATTTCTCCAAATCGAAAATATTTTTCCAGCGAACAAATGCATTGTATCAATTTCGTACACTAGATTAATTGTAAACGAACGGTTTCGTAGATTTATTTTTTTATTTTAACTTGTAGGTCAATGCGCAGCAATACGGCATGTGTTTAGCTGCGAGAGTAGGGTGGTTTGACAGCCAAAAAAAAGTAAATCCCATGTTTAAAAATTATTTTCTGATTGCCCTCAGGAACCTGATGCGGAACAAAGTCTATTCCTTTATTAATATTTCGGGCCTTACGCTGGGCCTGGCCTGCACCATGCTGATCGTTCTTTATGTCAAGGACGAAACCAGCTTTGACCGGTTTCATCAAAATATTCCGAACCTGTATCGAATTACAAACAAAGAAATCAACCCCGACGGCAGTGTTGCCGGAATGGGTGGTAATTCAGGTTATTTCCAGGGGCCGCGGTTCACGGCCAATGTTCCAGGGCTCAAATCCTTTGTCCGTATCCAGAATGGAAACGCGGACATCAGGACCGGGACCGAAGTTCATTCAGAACAGTTACTGTATGTGGATTCAAGCTTTTTTTCCTTGTTTTCTTTCCAGCTGATAAATGGAAATTCAAAGACCGCCCTTATCCAGCCCAGGTCAATGGTTTTGTCGGAAGATGAGGCAATAAAGCAATTCGGTACTACCGATGCTATAGGCAAAACGCTTTCGATCAAGGAAGATAGCGTCTTCGTGCCATATATCGTGACTGCGGTGGCAAAAAAGTGCCCGCAGAATTCGTCGATCAAATTCGATTTACTCTCGCCAATCAAGGTTTCCAAGCAGGACGAAGCGGAGAATACCAACTGGTTCAATTTCTTTCTCAACACTTTTGTGCTGGTTGACAAGAATGCGAACATCAGGACTGTCGAAACCCAAATGAATAAATTCTACCAATCGGATGCAAAGGAGGCTATCAAAATTCTGGCTGAGAAATATGACATGAAGAATAAGCAGGTCTTCATGCTGCAGCCTTTTGTTGAAATGCACCTCAGTAAAGAATTGCCTGCCGACAATGGGCTGACCGATTCAAGTAAGCCGATTTATTCTTTGATCCTGACTTGCATAGCCGTATTTATTTTAGTGATCGCCTGCATCAACTTCATCAACCTGACCATGGCCAGATCTGTGAAAAGAGCAAAGGAAATCGGAATCAGGAAAGTGGTTGGCGGAGAAAGAAAACAACTAATTGCCCAGTTCCTTGGTGAATCCTTTGTCCTTTGTTTCATCGCATTTCTTTTGGCCATTGGCGTTGTTGAGCTGATATTGCCAGTTTTTAACCAACTTTCGGGTAAGATCCTCGCGCTTTCTTACCTTTTAGACTGGAAACTGATTCTGTTCTACCTCGCACTGTTTCTGATGACCGGGTTGCTCGCCGGGTTTTACCCAGCGCTCGTCCTTTCGGGACTTAAACCCGTCGACACCCTTTATAGCCGTTTTCAGCTGGCCGGAAAAAATTACCTGCAAAAATCGCTCGTCGTATTGCAGTTTGCCCTGGCATCGTTCCTGATCATCGCTACCTTTACGATCTATTCCCAATTCAGATACCTCACCACCGAGAAGCTGGGTTATGATGACACACATCTGGTCGGCGTCGAGAAGAATATGAATTTTGCCAGGTTCAGTCTCTTTAAACATGAGCTGATGAAACGCTCGTCCATCGTTGACGTAGCACCGAAAAACGGCGGATTCTGGGGCACCATCGCCAAGGTAAACGGGGATTCGATCATGCAATTTGCCTATGAGACCGTCGATGAGACCTATATCCCCCTCCTCAAAATACCAATTGTCCAGGGCAGGAATTTTTCCACGGATCATCCTTCTGATTCTGCAGAATCGGTGATTATCAACGAAGCGTTTGCCCGGAAAGCGGGTTGGAAAAATCCCATTGGCCAGATCGTAAACTTTTACTATCAAAGCAAAGTATACAGGGTGATCGGTGTTGTAAAGGATTATCATTACGAAGCAATGACCCGAGAAATCGGCCCGCAGCTTTTTACGATGAAACCGAATGGCTACGGCATTGCGTATGTCAAGATCAGACCGAACACTGAAACTGCGAGCCTCGCCTATATACAAAAGGTATTTAAAGACCTGTTCCCTTTCACCCCGTATTCCTACGATTTCAAAGACCAGCAAAATCTCAAGAACTATGAAGCAGAAGACAAATGGAAACAAATGATGCTCTATAGCGCATTGCTAACCATTTTTATTTCCTGCATCGGCCTTTTCGGATTGTCGGTTTTATCGGCGGAAAAAAGGACCAAGGAAGTGGGTATCAGGAAGGTGCTTGGTGCCACTGTCACTAATGTGGTGACTATTTTATCCCGCGATTTTTTGATACTGGTGGCCATAGCCCTTCTGGCCTCAATCCCGTTTGGATACTGGGCCGGGCACAAATGGCTCGACAATTATCCTTACAAGATTGATCTAACTTGGGGCATTTTCGCTTCTGCCGCTTCGCTGGTCATCGCGATCGCCCTGGTCACGGTAAGCTTCCAGGCGATAAAGGCCGCCTTGGCTAACCCGGTCAAGAGTTTGCGCACCGACTGAACCAGCAGGGCGCGACTGCAAGAGCGAGCTGCCAAGATTCGGTACATCTTAAATAAGAAAAGTTTTCCACGTCACTATTTTTTGGGCGACTCATATTTCGCTTGTGAACCTTGACCCGGAGCAAGGAATTTCTATCACCATTCATTTGAATGAACCTGATGGTTCAAATTTTTCGGGACAAGTGCCTAAATCTTCATCGATGACGACATATTTACCGAGCCGCGTAAGGTGATCATTCATTCTATTTCAGATTTCAAAAAGGATGGTAAAACATTAACGGCAATTATGCCATCAAAATCAATAGTGATGATGGAACGGGAACCCGACGTCAGCAAACTGGGGTACTGGCTATTTATTCTCTCTGATGCCTAGCAATTCCTTGGGGAACTTTGCACCGTTTGTTTCCAGCGTCCATACAAGGTTTGCCACATACCAGCGGTTGTTGAATAAAACGAGCTGATAGCTGTTGACGCCACGCTGTTTATTGTTTTCGGCATCGACACCGACGAAACCCTGAAAAACATTCGCGATGCCGTTAAAGCGCTGAGTAATTCTTCCCAGTTCCTTTTCCGTGTAGCCGACCTCGTCACTGTCTTGGCTGACCGCTTTTATGAACTCATCCAAATTGAAAGTTTCAAGCGGTTTGAACAGTGAATCGTTATGGTTGACAACCGTGAATGTGCAAGTGGGTAAGAACAGATTACGAAAAGCCGTCCAGTTTCGCACTTCGCCCCTTTTGTTTGTTACTCCTTTTAGAACAGCACGTAGAAGGCCATTAATGGTTTTGAAATCACGAGAATTGTTTTCAATATCCGATTGTGCAAAAATACTGGTAGAAAAAAGAAGGCAAACGAGAAGCAGAGATTTCATGTTTTCATTTTTTGGAAATATAATTCAAAGGAGATTTTGCACTTCGCAGGTTTTATTTTCTTGCTGTTAATTAACATTTGTATATATCAACACGATCCGTCTTTCGCCAAACAGGGAGAGGGTTTTTTAGTATTAATTTTTGTGCCGAATCGACCCCTACTTGTGGAAGAGCCATAGACAATTGTGGATAAAACATACTGAAATTCATAAGTAATATTCTAGAATTCATAAGTCGCCCGGCGCTGACAGCCAATAATTTTATGCGACGAAAAATCAACGCATATGGAAAAAACGAATTTTGAGTGGCTCTGCGATGACGTGAGGTTTCTGGAATTTGGAATTACGCCATAGCGACTTCTGAAAAGGAGCCTAATCGAGAAGCGCTGAGGAAAGAGAATTGTAACGCAATTAAAAATGATGAACCAATAATTTGAAATAATCCGTGAGCAAATTTTTCCAGACACTAATCATTCTCCTTTACATTTATTTGTCCCTCAACATAGAGTTTGGGATCGTCGGCTTATTCGGTAAAAGCTATTCTATCCAGGACGAACTTTTCCTGGGCTGCGTCTGGACCTTATTTTGTTTCCTATCGCATCTTTTTATCGCCGACTATAACTTGTTCATGCATCTTCCGGTCCGAAAACCGGTATTGATCGAGGAAAAAAGACTGGATTCGCTACTACAGAGCATCGTCGAAAAATCAACATTTCGAAAAAAGATCCGCATCCGAATTACAGAAGAAAAGAATCTTAATGCCTTTGCTATCGGGCGCCGAACGATCAGCGTCTCGAAGGGTTTACTTGAGGCGTTTTCAAATCAACAACTGCAGGGTGTGCTCGCACACGAACTGGGACATCTGCAAAACCGCGATTACATTCGCCTCGCGGCCTATGTGATGGCGAGGAACCTCCCATTTCCGTTTTATTTTAGAATGAAATCAGGAATTCATTGGATAAGGAAAAATTGCCCAATCCTACATCCTTTGTTCAATTTATTCGGGGTGATCGTTTACATTTTGCCAGCGATCGTGGCGGTCAGCGTTTACAAACATCACCAATTGCTGCTTTTTACTATCGTCGTTCTTTGCTTTGCTTTTTACCGGACAATGCTAAACCTTTTTGATTTTTTCTGGCGAGCGACTGTTCGTGTCATCGAATATAAACAGGATGCGTTCGCGCATCAATTAGGCTTTGGAAATGAGTTGCGCGAAGCACTCGAGCGCCTGATCGGCGATGAAGCGAGGTCGGTTAATCTGTATGAAAACATGATGAAATTTGATCATCCCGTAATCTATAATCGGATCAGGCGACTCGAGAAACTGGGAGGGCTCCGACAATAATCGTTAATACCGACCAAACCTGTTCCTTAAGTCCACCCGAAATCCATCCACTGAATGGAGCAAAAGAAGATTTACCCATGGTAGAAAAACTTTTCCTTCCTCGAGCCGCTGAAAGCCGTTGCAGTCCAAAATTTCAGCGTGCCAAATCAGAATATTGGGAACTTGAAAATTAAGTTATAAGAAGAAGGTCTAAAGCCTTCTCCACTGCAGTCAAAAAAATAAAACCCTTATCGGAACAAGGGCTTATTGTTTTGAAAAGAAAAATGTTGCTAATCGTCGTCGACAATCGTTTAGGGAGCGGTCTTCCGCGTCGCCACATCGACCAAATTGCTTACCATGTTGAAACTCATTTCTCCGATTTGCGATTTCGTGTATTTTCCGAAGGTACTGCTCTGAGTCAAAATTGGACTGGGGATAGCGACATAACGAAATTGAGCGCCAGTTATATCTGATTGCGCGGCAATGACGATTTTACTTAGCCCGTAGGATACTTCGAGATAACCGGGATACGCTAAGACATTCAGCACGGTACTATCTTGACCAACCACAAGTTGACCATTCTGGTTAAATATATTTTGAACGTAAGCCTCTACCGCACCGCTATCCAGGATGGCCTGCGAGATGGCCGGAGCGCTGAGGGTATCAACAAAAACGCTGTCAGGTTTGCCGTTATTGGTAAATCTATAGACATTGGTGGTTAAGGTAATCCATTGAGAATATACGACACTATCCCTACCGTTTGCGCCGTTCGTGCCTGAGCTTCCGGCTGCGCCGGCAGCCCCTGTCGCACCCGTAGCACCTGTTGCGCCCGATGGCCCCATGGGCCCGGCTGTTTTGGAACAACTGAAAATTGCGATGACAATTGTGAGATAAACCGGTAATAGTAGCTTTAAGTTCTTCATGCTTACGAATTTAGATTGACGATTGTTGAAGGGTTTTATAGCCGAAATCTTATGGTAGTAAATTGTGGTGTCCGATGCAACTGCGTCATTCAGAAACAACAAGATTTTGCCTTGATGTTGGCCTGAGGGGTTGATCGCGGTTTCAGTTTTAAACAAATCTTGACTGCAAGCACAATAAATTACCGACCAAAAAACGATTATTTTAACTGTTTATTGCGCTGTCTTCCAAGCTCTCCAAACTAAGTGACTTAAGATTTGTTTAGCGGCTATAAGATTCATGGCTCTTTTTGAACCGGCTTTACCAGGGGCAATATTTCTTTATCCAATCAAGCATGCGTGTGATGTAATCAACATTGTGTTTAAATTCGATAAAACCGTGATGTTCTCGTGGATAGGTGACCAGTTCGCAGGTAACCTTGTAGTAACGAAGTGCTCTGTACAACTCCTGCGATTGCCCTATAGGATCGACATCGTCATTCTCTCCTTGTATGATTAGGGTAGGCGTGCGGGCTTGCCGCACAAAACTGATGGCGGAGTGATTGGCAAAGACGTCCATATTTTCATAAGGCCTGCCAAGAAACCAATGATCGTAGGCAGCGCCGTTCTCGGTTCCGAACTCGCTGGCCAGGTTGAAAAGGCCGGCTCCCGACATCGCGGCTTTAAAACGATTGGTTTGTGTAATGGCCCACTCTGACATGTAACCGCCGTAAGACCAACCTACAATTGCAAGTTTGCTGCTGTCAATATTTTTATGTGCTATCAAATAATCGATTCCCGACATGATGTCCTTAAAATCACCCTCACCCCAGGCTCTTCTGTTAGACTCGAGAAACTTCCATCCGTATCCGGTAGATCCTCTGATGTTCGGCATCATGACGGCATATCCCTTTTGCAGAAACAGTTGCGCCCACGATTGATAACTGTCGGTAAAAGCTCCCGTCGGTCCGCCATGAATGATCACCACCATCGGTAGCAAAGCGATATTGTTTGTCGTTACAGGTTTAAAAAAAAGCGATTCAATCGTTGTGCCATCAAAACTCTTGTAACTGACCAGTTCAGGAGAGACAAGTGGTATTTTTTCAAATGACTTATTGAAATGAGTAAGCTGCACTGCATCATGGCCGTTAGTCGCGATCCAAAGCTCCATAAGATGAGTGGAATTACTGCTCACAAAAACGACCGATCGATCATTGCGAATGTCATAAGCAAGGACATTTTGATTGATCTTTAAATCAGTTGCTTCACCCTTGGTCGAAATTTCATAAAGCCTCGGGTAAAAGCCATGTTGCACAATGGCAAAAATTTCATCATCAGAAAAAAACTTTGCTTCCCGGATCGGCAAATCAATTTTACTGCCGGACACATTATTGACTTTGCCACCTTTCACAGGTTGCATGTAAAGGTCATGTGCAACCGGACCATCCACTCTCGGGCCAATATAAGCAATCCATTTTCCTTGAGGCGCAACTTGAATATCTCCCCAAAAGGGATTTTTCAAAGAAGGCAAAAAGGTATAGCTGCTGTCACTTAGTTCATACCTGACAAGTTGATGTTCGGGGATTTCTTTATCGGGTAATTCCTCTGTCTCAAGTATGAGCGCATTCCCTGAAGGCAACCATTTGAAATTGTTGATGCGCCAGTTGTTCGAAAGAAGCCTCCGGCTAGTCTTTGTAGCTACATTGATGCTGAATAATACAGAGGATTTATCATTGTTGGCTACTTTCTCATCATATTTATCATCGGCCCTTTTTTTCTCATCCGCACTAACGGTATCTTTTTCCGTATAAGCAATGGTTTTTCCATCAGGCGACCATTCGAAAGCAGAAATACCTGTTTTGGAACAGGTGAGCGGAAGAGCTTCGCCACCTTCGTCATCCAATAAAAACACCTGGTTTTCCCCATTCCGGTTTGATAAAAAGGCTAGTTGTTTTCCTTTGGGTGACCATTTGGGGCTATTTTCTGATTTTGCAGAGTTTGTGTATTGCCTGGCAATACTGTCGCGAAGGTCAAGCAGCCAAACATGAGTGGAGGCGGGTTTATCTGCTTTTGTGGGTTCGGTAACCAGGAATGCAATTCTTTTTCCATCAGGAGAAAATATTGGATTGGACAAACGAAAGAATGATATTGCTTTTTCAACTGTCAGCGAATCGGCGATCCTCGCTTGTGCCCGCACATGCATCGAGGTTGTCACATAAAAAAAGAAATAAAAAACCCGAAGCAGATTTTTTGGCATGGAAAAATATTTTGGCAATATGAAAGATACCGAAATATTATCCGTACTCACCACGGTCCCTTTAAGACCGAACCGATGGCAATGCTTCATCGTCATGTGCTCCTGTAAGCAGTCCCGGACCTAGACAG
>Ga0070731_10005197_pt1 | contig 10855 bp, 9 predicted proteins | sample Coa_R1_2_FD_66448 | JGI IMG/M metagenome (GOLD analysis project Ga0070731, IMG submission 66448) | Surface soil microbial communities from Centralia Pennsylvania, which are recovering from an underground coalmine fire - Coalmine... | ecosystem: Environmental > Terrestrial > Soil > Unclassified ... | reverse complement strand
GAGTTTTTCAACCCGCTCGGCAGCGTGAAGGATCGCATCGGGATGTCGATGATCGAGGACGCGGAGAGGCGCGGGGTGATCAAGAAGGACACGGTGATTATTGAGCCGACCAGCGGCAATACGGGCATCGCGCTGGCGTTCGTGGCAGCGGCGAAGGGTTACAAGCTGATCCTGACGATGCCCGAGACGATGTCGCTGGAGCGGCGGACGTTGCTGGCGATGCTCGGCGCGAAGCTGGTGCTGACGCCCGGCACCGAAGGCATGAAGGGCGCGATTTCGAAGGCGGAACAGCTCGCGAAGGAAACACCGAATTCATGGATACCGCAGCAGTTCGAAAACCCGGCGAACCCGGAAATTCACAAGCACACCACGGCCGAGGAAATCTGGGACGATACCGACGGCAAGGTGGACATTCTGGTGTCGGCGGTTGGAACGGGCGGGACGATCACGGGTTGCGTGGAGGTGATCAAGGCGCGCAAGGCTTCGTTCCAGGCAATCGCGGTTGAGCCGAAGGATTCGCCGGTGATTTCGCAGACGCTGGCGGGCCAGCCGTTGAAGCCGGGGCCGCACAAGATTCAAGGGACGGGCGCGGGTTTTGTGCCGAAGAATTTGCATTTGAAGGACAGCAAGGGCAATCCGCAGATTGTGGAATGCATTCAGGTGACGAACGATGAATCGTTCGCGATGGCGCGGCGATTGGCGAAGGAAGAGGGAATCCTGGCGGGCATTTCGTCGGGCGCAAATGTGGTTGCGGCCATTGAGGTGGCGAAGCGCCCGGAGAACAAGGGCAAAATGATTGTCACCGTGGCGTGCTCGACCGGCGAACGTTATCTCAGCACTCCACTGGCGGCCGAAGCGCGCGCGGAAGTGGGTGGTTAATACCGCGACGTGATTTAATGAGGCGCAGGTGGGTGGTCCGGGTGGAGATGATGAACGGGCCGATGAGTCGCCGCGACGGTTGCAGTGATGAAAATGGCGATGCCCAGGATGATGTTGGTCCAGAAGGGCGCCGGTGAAGTAAAGCCGAGGATGAAGGGCGAGGCAATCAGCCACGCACCCAAAAGGGCATTGAACACTGATCCAGCTCGATGCGCTCCGTTTTCACCTATCGCCAGCAAGACCACGGCGACGCCCGTAGCGACGTTGTTCCACTTCATTGCCCGCAACTCGGAGAAGCCCACCACGAATGGCGAAAGGAGAACGCAGCACCCAAGGATGACGTGTAATAGATTGGCACTGCGCAGAGGATGTTTTGGAAGTAATTCGTGCATACTCATGCAGTACTCTCGCTCCAGCGAGTGAACGGCTCAAGGGGGAATACCGGTATTAGCCCCAATAACCGAAGGGTTTTCCTTAGTCCGCCGCGACTACCTTCACGGGCAATCGCGCCCGGATATCGTCCGAAGCGGCACCGACCATGAGTTCGTAAGCGCCGGGCTTGATGACGTAATTCTTCGTGGTCGTATCCCAGATGCGGAAGCGTTCCAGCGGGATTTCGAGTGACACATTGGCGCTTTCATTTTTGGCAACGTGGACGCGAGTGAATCCGCACAGCGCCTCTTTCGCGCGGAAGTCGTTCGAGTCGGTGCGCCGGACGTAAACCTGCGCAACTTCGTCGCCATCGCGCGGTCCTGCATTGCGCACTTCGAAGGAGAGTTTCAGCGTGGCGTTTGCCGGGACCTGCGCGGACGCGAGGGTTGCTTTGCCATAGTCGAAATGCGTGTAGCTCAACCCGTGGCCGAAGGCAAATTGCGGCGTGCCTTTGAAGAAACGATAAGTGCGGTTAGCCATGGAATAATCGTCAAACGATGGCAAGTCCTGTGTGGAGGTGTAGAACGTTATCGGAAGGCGCCCGGCGGGATTCACGTCACCGAACAGAACTTCCGCCACAGCCCGCCCGCCCTGCTCGCCCGGATACCATGCCTGCAGAATGGCCGGAAGATTTTCGCTTTCCCAGGGCATGGCCACGGCGCTGCCGCTGCAATTGACGAACACAACCGGCTTTCCGATCGCATGCAACGCCCTTAACAACTCTGCTTGCGGCGCGGGCAGTTCGATTCGCGTGCGGTCTCCCCAATAAAAGCCCTCAAAATTTTCTTCCATGAACTCGCCTTCAAGATACGGGCTGATGCCACCGACATAGACAACCGCATCGGCGGTTCTGGCAATCGCGAGAGCGTTTGAGAAATCAGCGACGTAGGGATTATCTGTCTGGCCGGTGGGAAGCGCGAGCGGACAGCCCGCCGCGAACACGACATCAATCCCCTCGCCCGCGACTGCTTTGATGCCCTCGAGGATCGTAACAGGCTTGGAGGGCGAACCATTGTAGTTGCCGAGCAATACCGGCACAGACACGGCGTTCTCGCCGATGACGGCGAGGCGTTTAATCTTACCCCTTTGCAGAGGCAGCACGCCATCGTTCTTCAGCAACACCATGGATTCCTCCGCAGTGCGCAAGGCGAGTTGCTCATGTTCGGGACTATCATTTTCTGTGATGGGAATTTTCGAGTACGGAACCATTTCCGGCGGATCAAAAAGTCCCAGCCGGAAACGCGCAGTGAATACGCGCCGCACAGCCGTATCGATTTGCTGCTCGTTCACAAGCCCGAGCCTGACGGCGGCAACGAGATCGTTGTAGTTGGTTCCGCAGCATAAGTCTAAACCCGCCTTGAGCGCACGGGCGGCGGCCTGTGTGGAATTTGCGACCATCGCGTGCCCTTCAAAAATATCATTGATGGCGTCGCAATCGGATACGACGTGGCCTTGAAAACCCCATCGATGGCGCAGCAGTTCCGTGAGCAAAGCAGGGTTCGAACAGCAGGGTTCGCCATTCAAATCGTTGTAAGCGGCCATGACCGCGCCTACGTGGCCCTGTCGCACCGCGGCTTCGAATTGCGGCAGATAGATTTCGAACAGGTCGCGCTCAGGCGGCTCGGCATTGAACTGGTGGCGCTCACTTTCCGGACCGCTGTGAACCGCAAAATGTTTGGCACAGGCCAGCGCTTTGATGTACTTCGGATCGTCCCCCTGCAACCCGCGAATAAAAGCCACGGCCATTTGCCCAGTCAAAAACGGATCTTCACCGTAGGTTTCCTGGCCACGCCCCCAACGCGGATCGCGAAAGATATTTATATTTGGCGTCCAGAACGTCAGGCCAAGGTAGCGAATACTGTTGCCGTCGTGCGTCAAGGCGTAAAGATTGTGCTTGGCGCGCGCTTCAGTAGAAATTGTGTCCGAAACCTGATGAATCAAAGGCGTGTCCCAGGTGGCTGACATGCCAATCACCTGCGGAAACACAGTCGCCACGCCGGCACGGCCGATTCCATGCAGACACTCGCTCCAGAAATCGTATGCCGGCACGCCGAGCCTCCAGATTGACGCTTCGTTATTGCGGAGTTCTGCGACCTTTTCGCCCAATGACATGCGCGAGATCAGATCATTGAGTCGCACATCCAATGACAGCGCTGCGTTCGTCCACAAGACCGGACCACTCACGTGAGGTGCTGTGAATGAATCTCCGTCGGCGATCGCCATGTCCTCCGCGTTAAAGTGGAAGACAGTCGCGTCGGCAGCGTTCCTTAACTCGAAGCTGTTAAGGGTCGCCAGGCCCTTCCGCGCAGTGAACGTGAACGATATTGGGCCGCCCTCAACGTCCGCACGGTGTTGCACCGGGATCCTGAGGTAGTAGGGTTTTCCTGCCCCGCCGGCAGCGGCAAAAATATCCACGTTGCTCGCGAGGACGGTATCGCCGGTCTTGATGTCAAACAACCTCTGTCCTGGCGCTGTAAATTCCGTCTCGATGAATCCAAACACAGCCGTGTATTGCCCGGATTCCACTTCGGGAACGGAGATGGAAAAATTCGTGCCGAACATGTTCCGGGCCGAAACGGTATTCTGCGCGTTGGTCTGGCCATATGCCGAACACTCGAAAACCAAGGCCAAAGCCAGGATAACGAAGGGCGAAACGAACCGTGACGTTAAGCTGCGGTAAAGTCGCATTCCAACAGGAATTCGCTGATTATTCGAATCGAAGTTACCGGGAGCCTGCCGGGCGGCGCAAGCCGTTTTCAGCTGTCTCCCAAGTTCCTTGGAACCAAAAGAATCTATTGAAAATAATTGTTGCGCTTTTCGCGTTTTGTTGTATCTAAAGGGTGTCGAAGGTCTGATAGCCGCGTGGGGCGCAGTTAGTTCCTGAAAAGTCTCACGCAGCATCTTCCCATAATTCACAAATCCAAAGTTTCGGGTTTTCTCGAAATCTTCGACGACTGAAGTAGTATGAGCAAAGACAATACTGAAAAGAACGGACAGGAATCCGGTTCCGGTTACCTTGAAATCTCCGAAAAGGGGTTTGGGTTTCTGCGCACCCCGCAAAACCATTTCCATCCGAAGCCGACGGACATCTTTGTCACGCCGGACACCATCAAACGCAATTTCCTCCGCGAAGGTGCCCTGGTTGTTGGCCCAACCCAACCGCCGCACCGCGGCACCAGCCCCCAACTCCGCTCCGTCGACCAAGTCAACGGCATGCGGTTCGAAGATTACACCAGGTCCGTCCGGTTTGAGAACCTGACCACCATCGACCCGATCGAGAAATTCAACCTCGAAACCAGCCCCGACCTTATCGAAACCCGTGTTATCGATATGGTCACACCCGTTGGAAAAGGCACGCGCGGCTTGATCGTCGCCCCACCCCGCACTGGTAAGACGACCATTTTGAAACAAATCGCCAACGCGGTGACCGCCAACCACCCGGAAGTCCACGTGCTGGTGCTGCTCATTGACGAGCGCCCGGAAGAAGTCACGGATTTTCAACGGTCGGTGAAGGCTGAGGTGGTCGCCTCTTCCAACGATCAGGATTTGGAAACCCACGTTCGACTTTCGCGGTTTATGATTGAGCGCTGCCGCCGCATGGTCGAATCCGGCAAGGACGTTTTCGTTCTCCTCGACTCACTGACTCGCGTAGCCCGCGCCTACAACAGTGTCCATGGCGGCAGCGGCCGTACCATGACCGGCGGCGTTGACGCCCGTGCTCTAGAGATTCCGCGCAAGATGTTCGCCTCCGCCCGCAAAATTGAAGACGGTGGCTCGCTGACCATTCTCGCCACCGCGCTCGTGGATACCGGTTCGCGCATGGACGAACTCATCTTCCAGGAATTCAAGGGCACAGGTAACATGGAATTGATCCTTGACCGCAAACTTTCGGATCGTCGTTTATTTCCTTCGATTGACATCCCCAAGAGCGGCACGCGAAAAGAGGAAAAGCTTTTCCCGCCGAAGCAGATCGAAGCTGTGCGCAAGCTGCGCCGCACCATGGTCGATTTGAACCCTATCGAAGCCATGGAAACGCTGACCGCAGCGCTCAAGAAGCACAAGACGAACGACGAATTGCTGGCCAAGCTCGATAAAGGTGCATAGCGGCCACTTGCCCGTGTTCCATGGGTCTTGACGGCACTGTTTTCTGCGATTGCTACGAAAAGGGTAAATTACGTGCTCAGCCCCCTCCAGGCACTGTATTGCGGGTGGAAGCGGACGGTTCGTTAAGCACCACGGGCAAACAAGAAGCCCTGGAAGCAGCTCTCGCTTTTGACGAATGGCAAGCGGGTTTCGCTTGTGAACACCCAAATGGTGTGTTGCTTCACCACCGTCTCGGCAATATCTCACTGATCGGGCTGCTCCGGTCCGAGTTGCGACGGGAGCCCCTGCGGTTTCCTATTTTGCTGGGCAAGGTCGTTTACAGCGGCACGCACGGAGGAGACTGCATCTCGGCTGAGTTGGCCCCGGAACTTCAGAAAGAAATCGAAGCTCTCGCTGATTTCAAATGCAGCACAAAAGAGACAGATGATTTCATGTCGCGGTTTCGAACGCAGATGTTGGATTTGGTCGTCGCCTCACGTTCGGTAAATAAGCCAATTGCGTTTTGAGCCTGGCATTGCGTAACAATTTTCACCACTGCATTCCAATAACAGGACGCACTCGCGTTTTCAAAACGGCTCTTCGAGGATAACCCGTTCCACACCTTTTCACTCAAGCGGCACGACAAACGCTAGGTTGACGCAGGCAAACTCACTATTTGCCAAGCACATATGAAGAAGTTGTTTGTGGTTTTAAAAACGGTTTTGGCCGTTGCCATCGTTCTCTCCGTGACTGGTTGCGCCACCTACTCTCCTCAGTCTTTCTCTTTCGACAACAGCAGTCCGCGCTTCCACGACGAATCTCAAGTGAACGCAGTGTTGCAGTTTTCGAGTTGGGACTGGACTTTCCTTGTCAGACCCGAATACTCGAAGAACGGGTTTCTCGAGCGCGTTCAACCGGACAGTATCAATCAGGTCTTTAATCGGATGAACGTCCGGCGCGGCACGGCGGCGGTTGTGATCGGCTGGACCTACAACGGCCCGGAGCTCGACAAAGTGGTTACGGATTGGAAATCGATCCTCGGGCGGTGCGGGTTTCAGCGCGTGGTCCTCCTGCGCGCCCAGGATGGCAATGGGCTCAATGGCTCGGTAATTATTGACGACTCCATCTTACACGTCAGTTCCGCCCAAAGCGCCTCGCAAGGCGTCTGAAAGAGGGTTCTTTTCCCGCCCCCCGCTGCAGCGGATGCTCCGGATTCACCAGGCCCTTCAATCCGGCAAACGTCCCAACGCTCTGCAGCTTGCCGCCGAACTTGAGGTCAGCCCAAAGTCCATTCATCGCGACCTCGAATTCATGCGCGAAAGGCTCGACTTGCCCATCGAGTACGATTTCGAAAAGCGCGGCTTCTTTTATGCCGGCGAAGTAAACACGTTCCCCACTCTTCAAATCACTGAAGGCGAAATCTTCGCCCTGATCGTCGCGGAAAAAGCCTTGCAACAATACCGCGGCACCAGCTTTGAAAAGCCCCTTCTCAGCGCCATCAGAAAAATGGAGCAGTCCTTGCCGGACACAATCTCGCTCAACCTCGCAGATATCGAACAAACCATTTCGTTCCGCACCCGTGCTGAGCCGATCCTGAATCTGGAGATTTTTGACGTCCTCGCCAAGGCCACCGCCCAACGCCGTCAGATTGAAATGACCTATCGCAAACCCGGCCGCCGCGAAACCGAGCAGCGCGTCGTTGACCCCTATCACCTCGCGAACATCAACGGCGAATGGTATCTCTTTGCCTTCGACCATGGCCGCAAGGACATCCGCACCTTCGCTCCGGTTCGGATCCAATCCGTCAAGCAGACCGGCAAAACCTTTGCCCGTCCCGAAAAATTCTCGCTCGAACAACGCCTGCGTGGCAGTTTCGGCGTCCATTCCGGCCACGGAAACTATGAAGTGGTCATTCGCTTCGATCCGCGGGTCGCCGACCTCATTCGTGAAAAGAAATGGCATGAATCGCAGCAATTGCGCGAGTTGAAAAACGGTGGAGTGGAGTTGCATCTGAAACTTTCCAGCCTGATCGAAATCGAACGCTGGGTCCTCGGCTGGGGCGGCGATGCGAAAGTGTTGAAGCCGCGAGATCTGTCTGATTCCGTCCGTCAGTCGGCGAAAAAAATCCTGCGCTCGTAGTTACTTCGCCAATGTCAACCCGACCACTCCCGCTACCGCAATCACGCCGCCCAGGAGCGTTCGCCACGTAATTCGATCTCCTTCCCAATAATGGGCCAGCGGCATTACTACAAGCGGTGTCGTCGCCACAATGGGCAGCACGATGGAAGTCTTCTCCGTCATCAACGCCCATTGATAACAACTCACTCCAAAAGCCGGGCCGCACAATCCATTGCCGATCGCCCACAGCCACCCGCTTCGCCAATTCGCCTTTGCCGTCGCCACCGGCTTGTGCGCGATCTTCAAATACAAAAGAAAAAGCACCGAAATCGAAATGCCCCCCAGCGTGCGTTGAAAAGCCGCGTTGATCCCATCGGCAGCTGTGTGAAATGAATATCCCGCCGCATCCGCGACCGCGTAAGCTTTCCGACTGATGACCGCGCCGCCACCCTGGCAAAACGCCGATAGAACGCCGAATAGAGTTCCGACAACGACGCCGTCCGTGGGTCGTGCCTCCGCCTTCCCCGGCATCAGTCCAATGCCCACGCCGACTAGAATGATTGAACCGTAAACGGCTTGTGTAATCGTCGGCGCACGATTTAACCAAAGCCATTCCAGCAACGCGCCAAACGGTGCAGCCAGGCACTGAATCAACAAAATCGTCCGCCGCGCCCCAATCCGCGGATATGCCTGGAACATCGCGAGATCGCCCATTCCAAATCCTACACAACCGCTTAGAAACAACAGTGGAAATGCTGCGCGTCTGATTCCGAGTCCGAACAAAAGCGAGATCGTGCCCAGTACCAGCGAGGCGAGAACAAGCCTTGCAAGATTTGCCTGCGTGCCGCTGACAAAATGCGAGAGCCGCCGCCCGGTAATTGCGGAAAACGAAAAAAGAATCGTCGCCAGAAACGCCGCCAACATCGCGCGCAAAGTGTGGAGACACCATAGACGAGTTCAAGCTTTAGTAGTGGCACGAGCGTCCTGCCTATGCATTTCTCCTTTTACATCAAACTTCGGACACTGCCCTAAAAATCGCATGGGATTCCGATAAACCAGCTTATCGATCGCCTCCTCGCCATGCCCTCTCTTCCTCATTTCCAACGCTGTTTTCGGCACCGCCAGCGGATCACTCACTCCCCAATCACAGGCGCTGTTCATCCACACCCGTTCATCGCCGTACATTTCCACCATATCGATCGCCCGCGGCGGCGAGCACTTCGATTCCGGATACAACGTCATCCCCGCCCACATGCCCGAATCCAGCACCAGCTTAACCGTATGTTCTTCCACATGATCGATGATTACCCGCTCCGGCAGAATGCGCTTATCCCGCTTGAGCACATCGAGGATCAGCCGCGTGCCCTTCAGCTTGTCCTCGAGGTGCGGCGTGTGAACCAGAATCAATTGATTGTAACGCGCCGCCAGATCAATGTGCATTTCCAGCACGCGCATTTCGTTGCGCGAATTTTTGTTCAATCCGATCTCGCCGATTCCCAATACATTCGAGCGCTCAAGAAATTTCGGGATTAACGCAATCACCTCCTCGGCCAGCTTCACATCCTCCGCTTCCTTCGGGTTAATGCAAAGCCAGGAGAAATGCGGCAGGCCAAATCTCGCCGCGCGTTTCGGCTCGTGTTCGGTCAGCTGGCAAAAATAATCGTAAAATCCATCCGCCGAACTGCGGTCAAATCCTGCCCAGAACGCCGGCTCGCATACCGCCACACAACCCGCCAGCGCCATCTTCGTATAATCATCCGTAACACGGCTGACCATGTGAGCGTGTGGTTCGATGTAGCGCATTGTGAAGAGTGATTTGTGGGTTCAGCGTGCTTCCGCTGCGAAGGCACCACACGCACCTTTGGTTGCCGCAACTGCAACCGGCTCACTTGTTGGATCGCTGAACGAGAGCAGCACCTGCCGCGCTCTTTCTGGACCGCTCCCGCTGAGGTGTTTCACAGCCTCACGAAAAGCCTTCATCCGAAAATCATCCTCACCGCTCGCCCGTTCAATGCGGTCAATGAACGCCGCCAGATCGATCAACTTGCTCCGCGCGTCCATGAAATAAAGATCAAGCACCTGCTGTCGTGTCATAATAATATGGGAAGTATAATTCCTTTCCTCGAAGCGACAACCGCTAACCCGGCTTCGGCGCCCCGTTCTTCGCATTCCGCGCCTGTTTTATCCATCCCACGACCTTATCCGCAGCAGCGTCTGCCGCCGTGCTCAAAACATTATGGTCCGCACGCCAGAAGATTTTATACTCACGCAACACACTGCAATTCTTCCGCAACGACCGCCGCGCCAACATCCACGGAACAATTGGATCCACGGCGCCTGACAGTGCAAAAACCGGCACACTCACTTTCCGCGCAATCGCTCTCGGATCGCTCTCAGCTACCAGTTGCAGCCGGTGCACAGCCGCCCGCCGGTCCAACTCCGTTCGCCTCGCAATGAATTCTCCGATATCCGCCCGCGTTTCGGGCGAACGTCGATATCGGAAACGCGCCACTTTGGCATAAGTAAAAAAGATTCGGGTGACCAATGACAACGGCACCGCTCCCGCTACCCGTTGCAGCAGTCGTGCACCCCAACGCATGGAATGCTCCACAAACCCGCCCGCCAGAATCAGCCCCTCGACTTTAAATCGCTTCCGCTCAATCAGCGGCCACACCACCACCGAACTGAAAGATTCGCCCAGCAACCATCCACTCGTGATTCCTTTCTCGGCCAGTGCCTGCTCCACGTTCATTGCATAGTCTTGAACGGACCAGGTGAGCGTCCGCGGATAAGTCACTTCAACGAATCGCACCCGATCACCCAACGCCCGTCTGAAACTGCCGACCAGCGTCCAATCACCATGCAAACCCGGCAAATAAACCAGCGTCGGACACGAAGCATCTCCCCGGATGCGCAATTGAATCTGTTCCGCCTCACTCATTTCGGCAAATATAACATCATCCTGCACCTCGGGATTCATCGTTATTTTTGTTGCGAGGCCTCTGTTTTTTCAATTGGCGACAAGTCGGGGGTCGAACCACTGGTAGCACCACTCTCCAGGTCTGAAGCCGGTTGCTCCGGCTTGAGTTTCCTTTTCCAAAGACAGAGCACGAACACGACCGCCGTCACACAAACCGCAAACTGCGAAAGAAACCTGTCCATGGGAACTGAACCGCTTCCTGGCAAATCGAAAGCAGCAAACAGAGTTCTGCGCTCACGAGGAAAAGGTGCCGTTGCCACTACGCGTCCGCTATCGGTAACCGCTTGAGAAATTCCGGAACTTGCGACTCGGAAGACGGGCACGCCATATTCGGCCGCTCGTACTGGCGCTACACGAGTATGC
>Ga0070731_10005194_pt1 | contig 10861 bp, 10 predicted proteins | sample Coa_R1_2_FD_66448 | JGI IMG/M metagenome (GOLD analysis project Ga0070731, IMG submission 66448) | Surface soil microbial communities from Centralia Pennsylvania, which are recovering from an underground coalmine fire - Coalmine... | ecosystem: Environmental > Terrestrial > Soil > Unclassified ... | reverse complement strand
CATTCAAGTCGTCACGCCGGAAATTTACGCGCCGTTTCTGGAAAGTTTTGGCTCGGGGGTTCCCATTCTGCCACAACATATTCTGGCCAAAGCGGTGGCGGACGGAACGTTCCTTTCGACCTATGGTGTGAGCACGAAGCCGGAAAACATCGTCGGCAGCGGGCCGTTTCGCATCAAGGAATGCAAGCCGGCGCAATACACCCTGCTGGAGCGGAATCCCTATTTCTTCGAGGTGGACAGCAACGGCCAGCGCCTGCCGTATTTTGACTACATCGTTTTCACCGTGGTGCCGGACATGAACGCGATGTCCCTCCGTTTTCTCAGCGGTGAGAGCGATGTGGACGACTTCATCTATCCGTACGAATACGACCAGTTCAAGACGGAATCCGCCAAGGGCCGTTTTCAATTGCTTGAACCGGGCATCGGGCTGGAAACGGCGTTCCTCTGGTTCAACGAAAACACGAATGTGGACGCGAATGGAAAACCTTACGTGGACCCGAACAAATTAAAATGGTTCCGGAATACAAAGTTCCGGCAGGCCTGTTCCTACGCCATTGACCGGGAAGCCATCATCCAATCCATCTATTCCGGACGGGCGATTCCCAATTACGGCTTCGTGACGCCCGGCAACCAGAAATGGTACGACCCAAACATCAAAACCTATCCGCACGATCTGGCCAAGGCCCGCGAGCTGCTCAAGGAAATCGGCATTGAAGACCGCAACGGCGACGGTTATGTGGAAGACGCCGAGGGCCATCCGATTGAATTCGTGCTGAATACCAACACCGGCAACGGGGCGCGAGAGAAAACCGCGGTACTCATCGCCAACGATCTGGGCAAGGACAAGCTGGGTTTCAAGGTCATCTTTCAACCCATTGAATTCAACACGCTCATCAACAAAATTGACGTCACCTACGATTATGAATGCGTCCTGCTGGGACTCGCCCCGGGTGGCAGCACCGATCCGGCCGACGGCATGAACGTCATCAAGTCCAGCGGCTTCACCCATCAATGGTTTCCCAGGCAAAAGGCACCTTCGACCGATTGGGAGGCGCAACTGGATCAGTTGATGGACGCACAAATTAGAACGCTCGATTTCACCGAACGGAAAAAGGACTACGACCAGGTTCAGGAAATCCTGGCCGGGCAGGTGCCGATGATTTTCACCGTCACGCCGATGTATTACGCCGCCATTCGTTCCGACATCGGCAACGTGCGCCCGACGGCGTTAAGCTACAACCGCGCGACGTGGAACGCCGAAGAGCTTTATTTCAAGCATTGACCGGGGCTGTGTTTAAGGGTTGAACCGGCGGGGTGTTTCTCCTACGCTCCGACGCCTTAACGAATCTATGCCATTGCTAGATGGAAAAATCGGACTGGTTTTCGGGGTCGCCAACCAGCGTTCCATCGCCTGGGCCATCGCCCAGGCGTGGGCCCGGGAAGGCGCGAAACTCGCCTTCACCTACCAGGGCGACCGCGTCAAGGAAAACGTCGCCGAACTCGCCGGCGCCTTCGGCGCGGACACGCTCATCCTGCCGTGTGACGTGACCAAGGACGAGGAGATCGCCAGTGTCTTCAAGCTGGTGGGTGAGAAATTTGGCAAACTGCATCTGCTCCTGCATTCGGTCGCATTCGCACCCAAGGCCGCCCTGGAAGGCGAATTCGTCAATACCAGCCGCGAGGCCTTTCGGGTGGCGCACGACGTGAGCGCCTATTCGCTCGTGGCGCTCGCCCGCGCCGCCGCGCCGTTGATGACCGACGGCGGCAGCATCATCGGCATGAGCTATTACGGCGCGGAAAAGGTTGTGCCCCACTACAACGTCATGGGTGTGGCCAAGGCCGCGCTGGAAGCCAGCACGCGCTATCTGGCCTACGACCTCGGCCCGAAAAAAATCCGCGTCAACTGCATCAGCGCCGGCCCGGTCAACACGCTCGCCGCCCGCGGCATCGCCGGCTTCGGCGAAATTCTCAAACACTACGAAGTCCGGGCGCCGTTGAAACGAAACGTGTTGCCCGATGAACTCGGCGCCACCGGCGCGTTCCTCGCCAGCGACGGCGCCGCCGCCATCACCGGCCAGGTGCTTTACGTGGATTGCGGCTATCAAATCATGGGGATGTGACCATCCCTTACGCCGGCCTAATCATTTCAAACCGGTCGCGCGTCCGGCAATACCAGTGCGGCGCGGCCATGCGGCCGATGAGGAAAAGTTTGTCCGTGTGGATCCGTTTTTTCTCCGGATCGAACAATTCAGCGCGCAGATGGAGGCGCTTGATCAGGCCAATCACCACGCGATTTTTGCCGATTTGCAACGTGCCCCATTCAGCACATTCCAGGCTCGCCGGTGACTCCGCAATGCGCGGCGGTTTCACCAACGACGACGGCGCGGCGGTCAACCCGGCGCGGGCCAGTTCATTCTCTCCATAGGGCAGCGATGCGGCGCATTGATTCATCGCCTCCGCGATGGTTTCATCCACGAGATTGACGACAAACTCGTGCGTGGCGTGGATGTTCAAGGCGGTGTCCTTGGGCGTGCCGTCGTCACGGTCGCCGGGCGCAAACGCGCAGATGGGCGGATTCGCGCCGAGCACATTGAAGAAGCTGAACGGTGCGGCGTTGACCTTGCCGTCCGGGCTGATGGTCGTGACCAGTGCAATCGGCCGCGGTGTCACCAAACTGACCAGCAACGGATAGGCGCGGTCGGCAAATTCCTTTTCGAGGTCGAGTTCCATGGGGGCTAAAATGCCACAGGTTTGTATTGTGGCAATGGGATTGAAGCCAACTCCGGGTGTAGCGTCCCGCACGGCGGGATGAGAATGCGGATTACCGCGCTTTGACAAGCGCGGCAATATATGCGCCATCCATGTTGTCCACGAACGGTAACAATTCACGCTCGGATTCCAGTTTGAACTCTGTGTGCTGGTACAAAAATCGGTTTACGACCTCCTGATTTTCCTCCGGTTCCAGGCTGCACGTGCTGTAAACCAGAACACCGCCAGGTTTCAGCCTGGCCGCAGCCCGTTCGAGCAAAGCGAGTTGCGTTTGTTGCAGCCGTAAAATTTCCTCCGGCTGGATCCGCCAGCGTGAATCCACCCGTCGCCGCATCACACCGGTGTTGGAACACGGCGCATCCACCAGAATGCGGTCGAAAGCTGAAGGCCGGAGGCTGAAGGCTGAAAATAAAACGGGTTCGACGCAGGTGACGCCAAGTCGCAGGCAATTTTCCCGGATCAATTTCAATCGTTCCCCGGAAATGTCCTGCGCCACGATGCGGCCCTGGTCGTTCATCAATTGGGCCAGGAACGTTGTCTTGCCGCCGGGTGCGGCGCAAAAATCCAGAATCGTTTCGCCGGGCTGTGCCCCGAGGATGAGCGGCGCGAACAACGTGCTGGGGTCCTGGACGTAAAACCAGCCCTGCCGGAAACTGTCGAGCGACGCCAGGGACGGGTGCGACTTCAACTCGAAAACCAGATTTTCCTCAAGCGGCTCGCGCCGGGCGGAATCGCACTCGACGTTTTCCCCGCGCCATTTTTCCAACAGGGTAGGGACGCCCGGCTCGGGCGTCCGGTCGGCCCGGCGAGCCGACCCTGCCAACTTGAGCCGGTTGACCCGCGCAAAGGTTTTCGGCGGCGTGTTGTTCCATTCCATCAACTGCGCGGCCCGCTCGACGCCCCAGCGTTTCTGCCAGCGGACGACCAGCCATTCGGGATGCGACCAGCCAACCGGCGGTTGGGAGCGCTTCAACCCGGCCAACAGTTTTTGAGTTTCGCCGGTGGCGCGCAAATAACCGCGCAAAACCGCGTTGACGAAACCGGTTTGCGAGTCAAATCCACTTTGCCGGGCGAGTTCAACGGTTTCATGCACGGCCGCGTGGTCGGGAATCCGGTCGAGCCAGAAAATCTGGTAGAGCCCGAGCCGCAGCAGGTTTTGGAGCCCGGGCTTTTGTTCCCGGCCATCCGTCTTCCGGCCGATGAGCCAGTCGAGCGCGGCCTGCCAGCGAACAACGCCGTAGACCAATTCCTGGCACAGGGCGCGGTCAACGGTGGAAAGCCCGGCCTGGGCCAGCGCGCGTTCCAACAAGCCCTCCGTAAAGTCGCCTCCCGGGCGCCGTTGGAGCAAAACTTCCGCCGCAATTTGTCTTGGATTTTGGCCGCTCACGTCATTTAATGGAGTCATTGTGCTTTCATGACCCGACAAAAACGATGCTTTTATGAGAGAGGAATTTGAAAAATTAGCCGCGGCCGGCAAGATCGAAGGCCGCCACGTCGAACCGCTGACGCTTCTGGCCACCGGCGGTTTTTGCATGCACCGCAGTTGGGGCTTCGGGCGGATCAAGACCGTCGACACGGTTTTTGCGCGGTTCACCATCGATTTTCCGGGCAAACCGGGACATACGATGGACCTGGCGTTTGCGGCGGAGTCGCTGAAGCCGATTTCCAAGGACCATATCCTCGCGCGCAAAGCCATGGACCTGGAGGGTTTGCGCCAGATGGCCGCCCGGCATCTGGATTTGATCAAGCTGGTGCTGAACAGTTACGGCGGCCGGGCGACGGCGGACCAAATCCAGCAGGCGCTCGTGCCCGATGTCATTCGTGACGATTGGCGGAAATGGTGGGAAACCGCCCGGCGCGAAATGAAAAAGGACGGGCACTTTGTCGTGCCGCTGAAAAAAACCGAGCCGGTCATTTTCCAGGAACAGGAAACGACGTTGCAAAACCGGTTGCTGGCGGATTTTCGCGCGGCCAAGGGTTTGCGGGCGCGCGTGGTGGTGGTCGGGGAATTCCTCAAGAGCGCGGCGGACCTGGCGGACAAACAGGCGGCCGCCAACGAGATTATTCCGGCGCTGAACGCGGACATTGCCTCCCATCAACGGACGCAACCCGCGGTCGCCCTCGAAGCCATTTTTGCGCGCGACGAACTGCGCGCCGTGGCCGGACTGCCACCCGCCACCGATGAAATCACCGACACGCAAATCTGGGTCCAGGACAACGTCAAATTCGGTCCGGTGCTGGAATTGATTCCCGCGGCCAAACATCATCGCGCGCTGGAATCGTACAAAACGGCGAACCCCGAGCGCTGGCACGAAATTTTACGCGGCTCGCTCAACATTGTCTCCGCCAAGCTGTGCCGCGAGTTTGCCACCCTGCTGATTCAGGAGGGCAAAATGGATTTGCTCAAGGAAACGCTCGCCCGCCTCATCAATCAACACACGGCCAGCACGGAACTGCTGCTCTGGCTGGCCCGTGACCGCAGCGACGCTTACGCCGACATTCTGGGGCCGGAGGTGTTTCGCGCCATGCTGACGGCGATGGAACGCGACCAGTTCAACGAAAAACGCTCGAACCGCCTGCGCGAGTTCATTCTCGACGACCACGAATTGATCGCCGAACTGACCGCATCCGCCGACATTGAGGTCGTCAAGGACCTGACGCGGGCATTGCAATTTTCGCCCGTGTTCGATGACATGGACAAACGCTCGCTGCTGGCGCGGCTGGTCAAGGCACATCCCGCCGTGCAATCGCTCGTCAGCGGCGAACAGACCCGGCAGGACAGCGCACTCCTGGTTTCCTGGGAAAGCCTCGAGCGCCGCCGTGGTGAATATCAGGAACTCGTGCAAAAGAAGATTCCCGCCAACTCAAAGGAAATCGCCATCGCCCGCAGTTATGGCGACCTCAGCGAAAACCACGAATACAAGGCGGCCAAGGAGATGCAGAAAATCCTCATGCGCCGCAAAGAGGAACTGGAAACGCAGCTTTCGCGCGCGCGCGGCACGGATTTTTCCAATGCCAAGATCGACGCCGTCGGCATCGGCACCATCGTCCAGGCCGTCGACCTGGGAGCCAATCAGTCGGAGTCCTTCACCATCCTGGGCGCCTGGGATTCCGACCCGGAGAAGGGCGTGATCAGCTACCTTTCACCCGTGGCGCAATCGTTGTTGAACCGCAAGGTCGGCGACGAGGTTGAATTTGAATTCCAAGGCGCCACCCACCGGCACCGCATCGAAAGAATCGAGTCGTGGAAGGCGCCTGTGGCCGGCGAACCGGCGGTGCCCGCGCCGGCACATCAACCACAGGTTTGAATTTTCGATTTGCGATTTATGTGTTGCCGATCCTGACCGGCAACATCGTAAATCCGGTTACGGCTTGCCGCCAAAGCTCACGTAATCGTCCACATCCAGCACGTCAAACCATGTGGCAATATCCTCGCGTTTGGGCGCCACCTGCTTGTGAAGGCCGTTGAAATATTCCCGGGATTCCACGTCGGTGGGAGTGCGCTGTTCAGCGACCTTTGACCAGGCAGCGATTTCGGCATCGCTGCGTTTATGTTTTGCGTTTTTCCCAACCCAGGCCAGAACTTCACTGTCGCTCTTGTTGAGTTCCTTTTTCAATTTTTCGGGATCAATGCCGGCAAATTCCAGAAACCGCTGGTCCAGAGGGCAGGCGTAGTGATATTCGCCGTTTTTGCCGGCGACGGTGGCGCGGCCTTTGTCGAGCATCCGGGGCAGAATCACGTAACCGCCCAGCCGCACGCGCGGGCTGCGCGGAGGAAACTTTGTCAAATCAGGTGTGTTCAGTGACATAATCGTTTTGAATTTTGATTTTCTCTCCCGTTGCGCCTCCGGCTCCGTGCCGGATTTTGCAACGTGAGCTTAAGTTGGAGCCAAAATGCCGAATTGCAAGCGGGGCGCAGAAATTTTATTCTGATTGCGTGAAACACTCTGGCAAAGCCTCGCTCGCCGCGCTGCGGCTGATTGCCTGGGGAGGCGCAGCGGTCATCGTGTTGCTGGCCGTTGCCTTTCTGGCCAAATGGGCCGCCATCTTCATCTTGCGCTATTTGACGTGGGCCCTGGTCGCGTTGTGGGGGCTGTTTGCGGTGTTTACGTTCTATTTTTTCCGCGACCCCGACCCGCTCGTGCCCGCCGGTCCCAACCTCGTCATTTCCCCGGGGCATGGTAAGGTGGATGTGATCGACACGACGACCGAGCCGGACTATCTCGGCGGCGAATGCCAGCGCATTTCCATTTTTCTTTCCGTGATTGATGTCCACGTGCAGTGTGCGCCGGTGGCCGGCCGCGTCGCCCTGTGCAAATACACGCCCGGACAATTTATTAGTGCGCTGAAGACCGAATCGGCGCAGTTCAACGAAAATCTGCTCATCGGCCTGGACGCCGCCGAGCCGCACGGTGAAAAAATCGGGGTGCGCCTCATCGCCGGCCTCATCGCCCGCCGGATCGTGCCGTGGCTCAAGGAAAACGATGTCATCCAACGCGGCGAACGCATCAGCCTGATTCAATTCGGTTCGCGCGTGGAGGTCTATCTGCCGTCGCGCGCCAAAATCAAGGTAAAGCTCGGCGACCGGGTCGTCGGCGGCCAGACCGTGATTGCCGCCTTTGATTGAATTTCATATATGAGCGCGCCCCTTTCCCCGACTCCGCCGACGGATCACCACGACGATGGCCAGTTGAAAATTTATTTTCTGCCGAATCTGTTGACGGCGGGCAACCTGTTTTGCGGCTTCGTGGCGTTGACCAAGATTGTCGAGGCCGACCCGACGAATCCGGAATATTTTGGCCAGATCAAACTCGCGCTCGCGTACATCCTGCTGGCGTGCATTTTTGACCTGCTGGATGGGCGCGTGGCACGGCTGGGCGGCGCGGACAGCCCGTTCGGTCGCGAATTCGATTCGCTGGCGGATTTGATCTCGTTCGGCGTGGCGCCGGCTTTTCTGGTGCAGCGCGTCGTGCTGGCGGACGTGTTCGGCGAATACCGGCAAATCAGCTGGTTTATCGCGTCCATATACCTGCTCTGCGGCGCGTTCCGGCTGGCGCGCTTTAATGTGCTGTCCGCCCACGCCGGGGGCGGGGGCAAGGATTTTCTCGGCTTTCCCATTCCCTCGGCGGCGGGCCTGGTGGCGTCGCTCACCCTGCTCATCATTCATTTCAACGAAAACGAAAAAACCCTTGGCAAATGGAACTATCTATTGGCCGTGGTACTGGTGTTTTTGTCGGCGATGATGGTCAGTACGGTGCGCTATCCCAGCTTCAAATCATTGGGACTGCGATCGAAAAGCACCTTCACCAAGGCCATCGGCGCGGCGCTGTTCCTGGGCTGCCTGTTGGTCCTGCGGGAACGGGTCCTGTATTACGTGTTGCCGGCGTTTTTTACCTTGTATCTCGTCTATGGTTTTGTCCGGCCAAGCCTCTCCCGCGCCTGGCGCCGGGAAATCGAAGAGGAAGACGAGGACGAAACGGAGGCGCACTGAACGATGCCGGATCTCTCAACCATACTCCTTGCGGGCCTCACGGGTTTGATCAGCGGACTGCTGCTTTCCATGCCCAACATTGGCCCGGTCAACCTCACCATCATCAACGAAAGCGCCCGGCGCGGGTTCACCCAGGGCATGCTGGTCGGACTCGGCGCGTCGGCGATGGAGCTGATTTACTGTGCCATCGCATTCACGGGATTTTCGTCCTTTTTCGACCATCGCGTCGTCAAGGCTTCCATGGAGGTTTTCAGCTTCGCCTTTCTCCTGGTTCTGGGCATGAAATTTCTTTTGGCCAAGACGGTCGCCGCTGCCACCCGGCTCGGCGCCGCCGCCGGCAGAATCGAGGCGCGGGTCGAAGAAAAGTTTAATCCGCATTCGGCCTTTATGACCGGCTTTGTGCGGGTATTGGGCAACGTCGGCGTCCTGTTGTTCTGGATCGTGCTCGCGGCCAATTTCATGTCCCACGACTGGGTCACGGACACCCTGGTCGCCAAAACCGCTTGCGTCGTGGGCGTGGCGCTGGGCACCAACCTGTGGTTTTGCACATTGAGTTATGGCGTGTCGCGCAAGCACGGCCGGTTCAGCGAAGGCACCCTGGTGCGCCTGCAGCACATTTCCGGCATTTGCCTGATTGCGGTGGGACTTTTTGACGGCGGCCACATCGTGTGGCAACTGGCCCGGCACAGAATTTAATGACAAAATCTTTCGGCAACTGCCGTTTCATGGTAATCCTCTGCGCTTCCGCGTCTCCGCGGTTAATTTATGCTTAAAGCCGGAATCGTCGGACTGCCCAACGTCGGCAAGTCCACCCTGTTCAACGCCGTCACGCGCACCCGCAAGGCCGAGGCAGCCAATTATCCCTTTTGCACCATTGACCCGAACGTCGGCGTCGTCACCGTGCCCGACGCGCGGCTCGCACCGCTCGCCCAAATCGCCAAAACCACCGTCATCATCCCGGCGGCCATCGAATTCGTGGACATTGCCGGCCTCGTCAAGGGCGCCAGCGCCGGTGAAGGCCTCGGCAACAAGTTCCTCAGCCACATCCGCGAGGTGGACGCCGTCGTCCAGGTCGTGCGCTGCTTCGAGGACGCGGACATTCATCACGTCACCGGCTCAATTGATCCCGTGCGCGACATCGAAATCATCAACACCGAACTCGCCATCGCCGACCTGGACAACGTGAAAAAGCGCCGGGACAAACTGGCCAAGGACGTGAAGCGCGGCGAAAAGGCGGCCGTGACCGAGGACGCCGTGCTGGCCAAATTTGAGCCCGTATTGGACGCCGGAAAACTCGCGCTGACCGTGCCACTCACGCCCGAGGAAAAGGTGACCGCCCGGTCGTTCTTCCTGCTTACGGATAAGCCCACCATCTTCGCCTGCAATGTCAAGGAATCCGACCTTGCCACCGCCGACACGAACGCATTTGTCCAAAAGGTGCGTGACTATGTGAAAACACACCTCGCCTGCGAAGCGGTCGTCATCAGCGCGCAAATCGAGAGCGATTTGATTGATTTGTCGGCCGATGAGGCAAAACAGTTTCTCAAGGAACTCGGTGTGGAGGAGTCCGGCGTCGGCGCGCTCATCCGTGCCACGTATCATCTGCTCGGCCTGCGCACCTTCCTGACCGCTGGCGAAAAGGAGGTTCGTGCCTGGACCATTCACGTGGGTGACACCGCCCCCAAGGCGGCGGGCGTCATCCACTCCGACTTCGAACGCGGCTTCATCAAGGCCGAGACCGTAGCCTACGATGATTTGGTAAAATGCGGTTCCATCGCCTCGGCGCGGGAAAAGGGACTTTACCGGATGGAAGGCAAGGAATACGTCGTGCAAGACGGCGACGTGATGCTGTTCAAGTTCAATGTTTAGCTTGTTAAACCGCAGAGACGCGGAGACGCAAAGTTAAATTTTTCCAGGCGCCTCTGCGGTAAAAGATTTAACCCAACTTGTACCGCCGCATCTTCGGATCCACTTCCTGCGCCCAGGCATCGATGCCGCCAGTCAGGCAGCGCACGTGCTGCAAGCCATGCCCCATAAAATACGCCGCCGCGTCCAGGCCGTTCTTGCCCGCGTGATCAATGACCACAATTGGGTTTGTGTTCGAACCGCTGGCCATGAGCTCCTGCATTACCGGCTGCGACAGCAAAACCGAACCTTCGATATGCACGGCCTCAAATTCCTCGCGCGAACGCACGTCCACCAGTTTCAGCGATTTATCCTGCTGCAACCGTCCGGCGAGTTCCTTCGGTGAAATCAGAATTTTAGCGTCCTGCTCGTGGCTGGATTGGATGTGCGCCAGCACCTCGGCCACGTCCAGATTGCCGTTGCGCGCGCAAACCTGGGCCAGTGTTTCGTCCGGTTGAAACCCGCAACTGCTGCACCCGCCGATGTGATACCGCCGAAACAACGCCCGCTGTGCGCCGGGAAAAACCTCCAGCACCTCGCGCATTGCAGAATTTGGATCAATTTTTCCTGTCGCTGTCATTGCCCGAAAAATTTCTGGATTTCCTTCACCACCTCCACGAACCGGTCCACCTCGGCCTGGGTATTGTAAAAATAAAAACTCGCGCGGGCGGTGGATTCCACGCCGAGCTTGTGCAT
>Ga0070731_10005193_pt1 | contig 10862 bp, 12 predicted proteins | sample Coa_R1_2_FD_66448 | JGI IMG/M metagenome (GOLD analysis project Ga0070731, IMG submission 66448) | Surface soil microbial communities from Centralia Pennsylvania, which are recovering from an underground coalmine fire - Coalmine... | ecosystem: Environmental > Terrestrial > Soil > Unclassified ... | reverse complement strand
GTCCACTTGAATTCCTTGCCGGAATCGAGGCCCTTCCAGCCGGCGAGATCGTGGCCGTTGAACAGGTCGATGGGCTTGCCGTCGTGCCAGGAACCGTCATCGCGATCTTTGACGACTGGCGCGGGGGAACCGGTCCACTTCAGATCGGCCTCTTCGGAATGCAACGAGCCCTCTAACTTGCCATCCACCAGGCGCGCGCGATATTCCTGATGAATTCTGGTGCCGGGCTTTATTCTGGAATCGTAATCAAAATAAAAGCGCAGCTCGCTTTTCTCGACGGCCATTTTCGGAATGTCGTTCATATCGCCGCCGGGGAATCCCACGAACCTGCCTTTCAGGCTCGGCGAGCCAGCTCCGGTGACTTCAAGCCACCACGTGCGGTTGCGGCTGGGCACCGGAATAATCCAGCGGCCGTTGAATTGCGAGTCGCCAGCGAGTGCCGACGTCACGAGGAGCAGGAGAATTAGCAGGGGGCGCATCGGTTTTATGGTGCTTACTGTATCACTTCCTGGCGCCGCTGTTGATGCTGGCCAGCTCCAGCAGATTCAACCGTCCCGTGTACACGGCCATGCCGATTGCGGCGTGAACATTCATGGCCAGCAGCGCACGCACGTCGTCGAGCGTGGTGATGCCGCCGGCTGCGGTGATTTCCAGATCGGTCGCCGCGCGCAGCCGTTCGAACCAGGCGAGGTCGGTGCCCTGCATCATGCCTTCCTTGTCGACGTACGTGCAGAGAAAGCCGGCGCAGTGGGGCGAAAGCTCGCCCAACACTTGCTCGGCAGTAAGTCGGGTGGCCTCGCGCCAACCTTTCACCATGATCTTTCCGTCTTTGGAATCGAGCGCGACGATGAGACGTTCCCGGCCAATCGCGGCCGCGATTGAGGCCAGGAAATCGTGACGCACGCCGGTTTCAGAAAACGCGGCCGTGCCAACGATCACGCGATGTGCGCCCTGGACTACCAGCGTGCGGGCACGATCTGGCGATCGCACGCCGCCGCCCACGCGGGCTTTGGATCGCGCCGCAGCTTGCTCCACGAGCGCGTCGTTGGAGCCGTTACCGAGAGCCGCGTCCAGGTCGATCACCTGAATTTCGGCGAACGGCGAAAACTGATCCAGCATCGCAGCGAGACTGTCCGCCTCCAGCGCTTTGTCGCGGCCCTGCACCAGTTGGACTACCTTGCCGGCCATCAAATCGATGCAGGGGATGATCACGCAGTCTTCCTCACTACAATGCCGTGGCGCTCCAGATGTTCTTTCAGGCCGGCGATGGTATGCGTGCCGAAGTGGAAGACGGATGCAGCCAACGCGGCGTCGGCTTCTCCCTCGCTGAGCACGCGCAGGAAATCGTCGGGCCGGCCGGCGCCGCCCGAAGCGATCACAGGAACGCGAGTGGCCCGCGAAACGGCTCGGGTAAGATCGCAGTCGAAGCCTTGCTGAACGCCGTCGGAGTCCATCGACGTCAGCAGAATTTCTCCTGCACCGAGTTCGTTGCCGCGAGCCGCCCATGCCACGACATCCATGCCTTCATCGTCGCGGCCTCCGCGCGTGTAAACGTTCCATGCGCCGGGGGAACGTCGCCGCGCATCGATCGCCAACACCACCGCTTGAGCGCCGAATTCTTCGCTCAACTCCGAAATCAATTCCGGGCGGCGGACTGCGGCCGTGTTGATCGAAACTTTGTCCGCGCCGGATAGCAGAATCTGGCGGGCATCGGAAACCGTGCGAATGCCGCCGCCGACGGTAAGTGGAATGAACACACGGCGTGCGGTGCGGGCAACAACAGCTGCCATGATCTCGCGCGCGTCGCTCGACGCGGTGATATCGAGGAAGACGAGCTCGTCGGCGCCTTCACGGTTGTATCGTTCCGCTAACTCGACCGGATCGCCGGCATCGCGCAGGTTGACGAAATTCACGCCTTTCACGACGCGGCCGGCGGTGACGTCCAGACAGGGAATGATGCGCTTGGCGAGCATGCCTAAAAAGATTTCACGCAGAGACGATTCATAACTCCACGAAGTTCTTCATAATTTTCAGGCCCACCGGTCCCGACTTTTCCGGGTGAAATTGCACGCCGAAAGTGCTGCCCGATTCCAGAACCGCTGTATAAGGCTCGGCGTAGGTTGCGCGCGCCGCCATCACGCCAGTCTCAGGAACGTAATAACTGTGGGCGAAATAGACGTACGGCTCAGCACCGAGGCCAGCCAGTAGCCGCGACGGCGCACGCGCTTCTAGCGTGTTCCAACCCATGTGCGGAACGCGCACACCGGCAGGAAAGCGCCGCACAATGCCCGTGTATATCCCAAGGCCATGCAGCTCCGGCGCCTCTTCGCTCGCTTCAAAAAGTGCTTGCAAGCCTAGACAAATGCCAAGAAACGGAATGCCGGCGCGGATTCGTTCGGTAAGCGCGGCGCGCACCTGCATCTGATCCAGCGCGCGCATCATTTGGCCGAAATGCCCGACACCCGGCAGCAATATTTTGGAAGCCTTCCGTAGCGAATCGGAATCGCGCACCAGCGTATATTCGGCGCCGATTTCGGCCAGCGTATTTTCCACCGACCGCAAGTTGCCGGCCCCGTAATCCAGAATGGCAATCACAACAGGCCTTTCGTTGATGGCAACTGACCGCGCAGCCGCTTGTCGCGGGAGCACGCAAACTTCATCGCGCGCGCGAAGCATTTGAAAATCGCTTCGATCTTGTGATGGTTCGAGCGGCCGTAGAGCACTTTGGCGTGCAGGTTGGCGCCGGCGTGATTCACGAAACCGCCGAAGAAATCCTCCACCAGTTCCGTCTGTAAATCGCCGACGAGGCGGACTTTCACGCGATCCTGATATACCAGCGACGGCCTGCCACCCAAATCCAGCGCGACTACGGCTAGCGTCTCGTCCATGGGCAGCACAAAATATCCTGCGCGATTGATACCGCGCCGGTCGCCGAGAGCCTTGGCGAAAAGCTGTCCCAGGACGATGCCTGCATCTTCGACGGTGTGATGCTGGTCGACATCCAAATCGCCCTTGGCGTCGATTTTCAAATCAAAGCCGCCATGTTTGGTGAACAATTCCAGCATGTGATCCAGGAATCGTATGCCGGTCGAAATCTCGGAGCGCCCCAATCCATCGATGTTCAGCGACCCGCTGATCTGCGTTTCTTTGGTGATGCGCGCGATGGTTGCTTTTCTCCCACGTGTCATCGGAGCACGCTCTCCAGTTGATTGATATCGTCGAGAACTGCCACCGCGTTCTCAGCATGAAACAGTTCAACCAGTTCTTCCCGGCGTGCGCTTGTGGGTGCGGCAATCCCGATAAATGGTACATTCGCGCCACGCGCCGAGCGCGCATCATCCACTGTGTCCCCGACGTACCAGAGTTCGCGCCCTCCCGTTGCCGCGCGAATCTTAAGCAGACCTTCCGGCGCTGGCTTGCCGTGCTCTACGTCGTCGGTGCCGATAAGCGGATCGAATCGCAAATCCGGCGCATGGCGCGTGAGTGTGACGTTGGCTTCCCACTTCAGGCGGCCCGTGAAAATAGCCAGTTGAAAACGCGCAGCCAGACGATCGAACAAGCCTTCCGACGCGATCCAGCGCTCCCGCAAGATCAATCCATCAGTGCCATCGCCGTGAAAAATAGACTGGAAATGATCTACCACGGCCTGATATTCCACGCCGACGCCCGCCTCGCGAATCAGGTGTGTAGAGAGTTTCCAATCATCGTTCCAACCACCCTTGTTTTTGATCTCCTGAATGAACTCGCGCGTGATCCGCTTGCCCGTGAAGTGCTCAACCGTGCGCTGAATGGTCTCGCGATACGATTCCGTCACCTCCACCAGCACGCCGTCCATGTCGAATACTAAGACCGGTTTTGTCATCGCCAGAATTCTTCCAGAGCCGTTATCAGCCGCTGTGTTTGCTCGCGGGTTCCCACCGTGATGCGCACGTGGCCGGGAACTTCGTGACTGCGATCACGCACCAGGATTCCGCGTTCGCGCAACGCCTCACGCAGCGCGGCTGCCTTTTTGCCCGCATTCACCAGAATGAAATTCGCGCTGCTGGGCACGTACGGGATCTTCAATTTCTCCAGACCAACGCACAGCAGCTCACGAGCCGCCAGGACCTCGGTGACGTAGTGTTCCACATAGTGACGGTCGCGGACGGCCTCCTGTACTGCGAGAGTCGCGAGTGTGTTCACGCTATACGGGGATTGCGTTTTGCGAAGATAGGCCACGTTGGCCGGATGGGAAAACAGACATCCCAGACGCATGGCCGCCATGCCGAACACTTTCGAAAATGTCCGGCTCACAAAAAGATTGCGCGAGCGCTCGATCAATGGCAGCGCGGTGACGCCACAGAATTCGAAGTACGCCTCGTCGATCAGCACTACAGCGCGGCTGGCGCGTTTCAGAATGCGTTCGATGCCGGCGAGCGACGTCCCGGTCCCCGTCGGATTGCCGGGATTAGCGATGATCACCGCGCGAGTGGAGGGTGCGATGTGATCCAACAGTTCTTCCAGCGGAAAATCCATCCGGGGCCGGCGATAATTCACCTCGCGGATTTTCGCGCCGGCCAGTTCTGCGTAGAACCTGTACATCGCATAGGCTGGGCGAAGAAGAACCACTTTTTCCCCGGCATTGACATACGTGTTGATGAAAACCTGTATGGCTTCGTCGGTGCCGTTGCTGATTAAGAACTGATCCGGATTTACGCCGAAGAATTCAGCAAGCGCGTTGCGGGCCTCGCCATATTCCGGATACACCGCCAAATCCCCTGCGCTAAGTTGCCGACGCAGGAATTCGGCGACTCGCGGTGACGCGCCTACGGTGTTCTCGTTGAAATCCAAACGCAATTTTCCAGCGCGGCCCGCCGTAGGCGGCGAGTAAGGCGCCATGCGAAGCACGGCTTCGCGCGGCCGCACGATTCCTTTGGGCAGCCTAGCCATGAAGCCTCTCTTCGATCGAGCGGGCATGCGCTTCCAAACCTTCGGCGCGCGCCAATGTTCGGATGGCGTTGGACAATCCGCCGAGGCCGTGAGCGTTCAGTTGCTGTACGGAAATCACTTTCACAAAATCCATTACCGAGAGGCCGCCGCGCACACGAGCAGCGCCGCTGGTAGGCAGCACGTGATTCGGCCCGGAAGCGTAATCGCCCGCCGCTTCGGGGCTGAATGGACCGATGAAGACGCTGCCGGCATTGTTAATTCTCTTCAGCAGCGAGTTGTAGGGAATGCTGAGATGCTCGGGCGCAATGCGATTGGCAATATCCACCGCTTCGTCGAGCGATTGCACCAGAACAATAGCACTATTCGCCGCGATCGCACGGCTGGCCACGGCCGCGGTGGGCAGCGTCTGCAATTGCCGCTCGATCTCTATGGCGACGGCGCTGGCAAGCCTTTTCGAAGTGGTCAGCAGGATGGCGCTAGCATCGGCATCGTGTTCCGCCTGCGCCAGCATATCGGCGGCGAGGAACTTCGGATTTCCCGACGCGGCAATGATCAGAATCTCAGTAGGCCCAGCGACGAAATCGATGCCGGTTTCTCCGGCCAGCAGCTTCTTCGCCGCCGCGACGTAGATATTGCCGGGCCCTACGATACGATCGGCCTTGGGGACCGTGCGCGTGCCGAACGCAAAAGCTGCAATCGCTTGCGCGCCGCCCATCTGAAAAACGTTGGAGACTCCGAGCCGGTGCGCCGTGCCGAAAATCTCCGGCACCGCACGCGGACACGCCACGCAGATATTCGGCACGCCGGCTACTTGCGCCGGGATTACGGTCATCATCAGCGTCGAGGGCAGCGGATAACGCCCAGCCGGAATATAAGCCGCGATGGTTTCGAGCGGCCGCACGATCTGGCCCAGTCTCAGCCCAGGGCGCAGCGTACGCATCCACTCGCGCGGAAGCTGGAGACGGGCATACGCGCGGATGTTGCGTGACGCCGTATTTACCGCGGCGCGAAACGCCGGCGATAGATTGTCTTCAGCAGCCGCCAACTCACGCTGGGGAACACGTACGCCGGGCCGCTCCAGGCCATCCAGCTTGCGCGCGTACTCAACCAGCGCTTTGTCGCCGCGCTTGCGGACGGCCTCAAGTATAGGCCGCACCACAGCCTCCGCCCGGCTAAGGCGGCTGGCACGCTTCTCAAGCAGCGGACCCAAACGGCTGGCTGGAATGATCCGGATCATAGCGTCAAAGCACGATCTTGTTCAGCGGGTATTCGACAATTCCCTGCGCGCCCGCTTGCTTCAGCCGTGGAATAATATCGCGCACCGTGGACTCGTCGAGAATGGTGTTGACGGCCAGCCACTCTTCATCGCTCAGGTGCGAAATCGTGGGCCGCTTGAGCGCCGGCAACACGGCCAGCACCTGCGGCAGCGAATCTTTGTGCACATTCAACATCAGCCCGACCTTGCCGAGCGCGTTGATCGCGCCTTCGAGCAACATGCGCAAATCTTCCAATTTGCGCCGCTTCCAATCGTCTTTCCAGGAATCCCGATTCGCGATGAGCTGGGTATTCGATTCCAAAACCGTGTCGATGATTTTGAGTTTATTGGCGCGCAGCGAGGAGCCTGTCTCGGTGACCTCGACGATAGCGTCGGCCAACACCGGCGGCTTCACTTCGGTCGCGCCCCAACTGAATTCGACTTTGGCAGTGACGCCGTGCTTGGCCAGATAGCGTTTGGTGGTTTCGACCAACTCGGTCGCGATAATCTTGCCCTGCAGATCGGCCACGGTGAGGAAAGGCGACGCCTCAGGCACGGCCAGCACCCATCGCACTTTGCCGAAACTCTGCTTAGCGTAGACCAGATCGGCGACGGCCTCAACGTGGGCGCCGCTTTCCGCCACCCAGTCCAAGCCCGTCAGGCCGGCGTCCAGAATGCCGTCCTCCACGTAGCGTGCCATTTCCTGCGCCCGGATCAGCATGCACTCCATTTGCGCGTCGTCAATGGCCGGGAAATAAGATCGCGAGCTGGTGGTGATGATGTAACCCGCGCGGCGAAATAAATCGATGGTGGCAACTTCCAGGCTGCCTTTCGGGATGCCCAGCTTCAGCTTCATGATTGGCCCCCATAGACAGACTTTGGGTCGTAGGCGCGCTCTTCGGAAACCTGCCATTCGCCATCAATCAATCGCCGGTAAAAACAGCTCTGATAGCCGTCGTGGCATACGCCCGGGCCTTGCGCCTCAACTCGGATCAATAGCGCGTCCTGGTCGCAATCCGTCGAGATTTCCTTGACGATGAGGCGATGTCCGCTGGTCTCGCCCTTTAGCCAGAGCTTGCGCCGCGAGCGGCTGTAGAACGTCGCAAATCCGGTTTCGACCGTCTTGCGAAAAGCCTCTTCGTTCATATATCCAACCATGAGGACGCGCCCGGTCCCATGATCCTGGATGACCGCCGTCACCAGCCCGTCCGATTTTTGAAAGTTCAGATCCATGCCGTTATCCAACAAAAAAGCCCGCCAGTACTGCAGCGGGCGTCCCTTCTATTTTGCTTCGAAGAAGTCAGACAAGCGCCCGCCGCCGGTAGGAGGCCAAATGATGATGATGGCGCATGGCAGCGGTGACTCGTCTCATGAAACCAACACTATAGCAGATGCGGTTATTCCAGTTCCACTTCGAGAAACATCAGCCGTCCGTCGCGCTCAATCTGCAGGATCGCGGGATCACCAGGCTTCACGGACCCAAGAGCAGTCCGGAGCGCTTCCACGCTGGAAATGGGATCGCCATTAACTGCGTAGATGACGTCGCCTGTCTGCAGTCCGCCTTGCGATCCGAACATGCTGGCGGCCACCACGACGCCATAGGTCTTGCGCAGCTCCGGCAGCATGGCAGTCACCTTGCGATCGATCGCGATACCCAGAATGCCCAGACGGGCCACCACGTTCTGGTCGGGATTAACCATGTCGGCGAACCGCTGGGGATCATCCTTACGCTCGATCACGGGAACTTCCACGGTGAGTGCTTCGTGGGCGCGCATCACATCCAGCTTCACTTTTTCGTTCAGACTGTGGCGGTAGATGTTGACCTCGAGCTGGCGGGCGTTCTCCATGGGTTTCCCATCCAGGCGCAGGATGACGTCGCCTACATGAAGCCCGGCCTTGTCGGCTGGTCCGTCGGGCGCGACATCGCCGATAACCACCCCCCATTCCTGTTGCAACCCCAGTCCCGCCGCGAGGGCAGGCGTGATGGTCTGGGCGTAAACGCCAAGCTGCCCGCGATGCACGTGGCCATCCTTCTTGATTTGCGTGTACACGTTTTTGACTACATTGCTGGGAATAGCCAAGCCTACGCCTTCGCTGCCGCCGGATTGCGTCAGGATCATCGTGTTGATTCCGACTACGCGGCCATCGGTATCCAGAAGCGGCCCGCCGCTATTGCCGGGATTGATGGGAGCATCGGTTTGTATGTAAACCACCGGGTCGTCCGGCTTCAACTGGCGGGCGATCGAGCTCACTACGCCCATGGTTACGGAATTCGACAGGCCCAGCGGGCTGCCGAATGCGAGCACAATCTGTCCCTGCCGCAACTCGTCGGAATCGCCTAACTGCAGATGCTGGAGATTTTCCCCTTCGATTTTCAACACCGCCAGATCGGTTTCGCGATCCACTCCCACCACTTTGGCGGCCACCTTCTTGCCGGCCGGGCGAAGCAGCGAGTGCCCGGGTTGATTCTCCGGAGGAGATGAGAGCTGCACCTGCAAACGCTGTCCGGATCGCACTACGTGCGCATTGGTTACGATGTAGCCATCGGCGGTGAGAATAATTCCGGAGCCCGTGCTGCGTTGGCGGGTGAGCAAACTCGCGGCACTGCTGTTTTCCTCTTCGTCACGCAGCGCATAGCCGGTGGAGAAAATCTGCACCACCGCGCGGCCGGCACGATGCGCCAGGGTCTGAAGCGAAGAGCTGAACTCGTGCAGAGCGTCGGGCTGTTTTGTGTCCAGCGCGCCGGGCGTCTGGCTATACACCGGCGCCGCGGCCGCCACGGCCCAAATCAGAAGGTGCGTGCCCCGCCTCATACCAACATGATATCCATGATGTAAGCCGGAGTGCCCGGGGGGTGTGAAAGACGAAGCGCAACGGAATGGATGAAAGCAGCAATCTCCGTACCAAAGTACGCGACGCGTATTCGGTTGCAGCGCTTCGCCCGGAGCAGCAGCACGCGTTTCCCGTGGGACGTCCGTTCGCCCGGAGCTTGGGGTATCCCGAGGATGTGCTGACCGCCCTGCCTCCTCAGTGCGTGGAGACCTTCACTGGCGTCTCCAACGTGTCGATTTTCGCGGATATTCCCGAAAGCGGCATCGTGCTGGATTTGGGTTGCGGCGCCGGATTGGATTCCCTGATTGCGGCAAAACGAACCGGACTGGCAGGTACGGTTGTCGGCGTGGACTTCAGCCCCGCGATGCTAGCTCGCGCGCGCTCCGCCGCCCGGGATGCCGACGTGCGGAATGTACTGTTCTGCGAGGCCGCTGCCGAAACCTTGCCGTTGCGCGATGGCTCGATCACTGTGGCTGTGGTCAATGGCATGTTTAACTTGAATCCGGCGAGGGATGCGATTTTCCGTGAACTGGCGCGAGTGGTAAAGCCAGACGGCGCAGTCTATGCGGCTGAGTTGGTGCTACACGAGCCGCTTCCGGCTCAGTCACAGCGCGACGAAAAGGATTGGTTCGCCTGAATCGCCGGAGCTAAGGAAGCAGGCGCCTTCCTGGATGAGTTTCGGGCAGCCGGTTTCATCGACGCATCCGTGCTGCGCCTGATGCGCAACGCCCGCACGAAAGATCCTCACGTCCTGGCCGCGGAGGTTTGCGCGCGCAAGGCCGGACAGCCATCATGATAACTATGACGCGCACAGCCCTATGGTGGATCCTTACTGTCGCCTTGGCGTTCGGCCAGCAGACGGCCAGCCCACCAGGTCCGTGGGCGCCCCTCAGCTTTCTGCTTGGCGAGTGGGTCGGTGAAGGCGGCGGCGCGCCTGGCCAAGGCTCGGGCGGCTTTTCATTCACCGCCGATCTGCAGGAAAAGATTCTAGTGCGAAAGAATCGCGCCGAATATCCCGCCACCAAAGAGCGCCCTGCCTATTCGCATAGCGATCTGATGATCATTTATCCGCAGCCCGACGGAAATAAGCTGCGCGCCATGTATTTCGACAACGAAGGTCACGTCATCGATTACGCGGTAGAGCCTTCCAATGACCGAAGCTCGGTGCAGTTCCGTAGCGAGCCATCGGCGTCAAACCCGGGCTTCCGCCTCACCTACAAAAAGACCGGGACCAACACTCTGGCCCTTACCTTCGAAATCGCGCCTCCGGGCAAACCTGGCGGATTCGCCACTTACGTTGAAGCTACCGCGCGCCGTGTTGGACCAGCAGGCGGGAGCACCTTATCAGCGCCTGCTCCAGATCGGCGATGATGTCATCGACGGCCTCGATGCCGACCGAGAGGCGGACCAGATTTTCGCGAATACCCATCCGCTCGCGGTGCTTCGGCGAGATGTCGCGATGCGAGCTCATCCGCGGGTAGAGCATCATGCTGTGAACGTCGCCAAGCGAAGTGGCCGGCACGATCGTGCCCAGGGCGTTCATGAACTGGAACACATCCTGCTGCTCAGCGCCGCGCAATTCAAAGCTGACCATGCCGCCGTATTGCCCCTCTGGCAATAAGCGCCGTATGGTGGCAGCGTCGGGATGCGCCGGATCGCCGGGAAAATAAACGCGCTCAATCCCCGCCTGCCCGGCCAGCCAGGAAGCCACTTGCTTCGCATTGGCGCACTGCCGTTCCATGCGCACGGCAAACGTCTTGATGCCCCGCATTGAAAGATAACTCTCGAATGGACCAAGCACCGGGCCCGACGTGCGCCCCAGCGCGCGCAGCGTTTCAAAATGCGC
>Ga0070731_10005192_pt1 | contig 10863 bp, 11 predicted proteins | sample Coa_R1_2_FD_66448 | JGI IMG/M metagenome (GOLD analysis project Ga0070731, IMG submission 66448) | Surface soil microbial communities from Centralia Pennsylvania, which are recovering from an underground coalmine fire - Coalmine... | ecosystem: Environmental > Terrestrial > Soil > Unclassified ... | reverse complement strand
CGCCCATCGGCACGCCGCGGCCGGTTGTTGACAAGCTCGCCGCCGCCACGCGTCAGGCGATGCAAACGCCGGCGGCCATGGACGCGTTGCGTCCGCAAGGCGACGATCCGCGCGATGCCGGCCCCGATGAATTCGCAGCCTTCATGAAGAGCGAAATCGCCCGCTGGACGGAAGTCGCTCATGCTGCGGGAATGAAAGTCTAGGGTACGGCGCTGCTATCCGTCGTTCAACGCGCCCTGGCACGTGTGAGCAGGTACTCCGAACTCGGAGAGATGTGCCGCGGACGCCGTAGTGAAAACAGCGGTTGGCGCAAACGACGCCCACATTTCGCGCCGGCGCGTCTTTAGAACTGCGAATGGATCAACTGTTGACGGCATGCGCCTCTCCACCGGCCAGGAAGTGGTCCATAATCCGAGTGTATTTCTCACACGAGAATTTCGGAACTGATGAATCTCGATGCCGAATGCGCCGACGCGGCACGATCTGTACGACGATCTCATGTAACGTCATTGCGAGCGGAGCGAAGACGCCTTCGGCTGATCCGCCCGACAAACTAATCTTGCGTTGGCGGATGCGTGGTGAAGCCGGCGAAGGTTAGATAAAGGCCGATCGCGAGCGCGGGCAACAGATAGAGATAATAATGCTCGCCATAAGGCATGCCGCCGAAGAGCTGCTTCATAGCCTCGGGCGTGACCAGCAAAAGCACGAGGCCTTTGGCGAGGATCAGCCAGCCGACCACGGTAACGACCACCGGCAGCGCGCCGCCGGACCAGACATTGTGGCCGAGAATCATCGCCAGGCCCGCGGCGAGGCTGACGATGGCGTAGGTCAGCATCACCGGCGCATCGGCCACCGCGGCCTCGACCGTTGCGCTGCCGCGCACCGCCAAGCCGGCCACCAGCAAGATGGTGAACAGGCCGATGAACCGCGCGAGGAAAACCGTAAGTCGGGACATGCGGACCTCCGCTGATTAGGCCTCAGCATACCGCGGCTGCCGAGGCCGTGCACGACCGAAGCAAGCCTCGTCGCTCGAACGCAGTCAAATTCGCAAGCGACATAATCGCAACAGGGGTTCGGCGCATGCGCTGAAAATATTCGGCATCGGCGATCAGCTTGTTTGCCGCGTGCGCCGTCGGCACCGCGCTGACTGAACCGGCCGCGGCTACGCGACTTCGGGCGAGCCCATTGATCCCAACTAGCAAAAAAGGACCGGGAGCAAAAAACCGGGCCCAAAAAAAAGACCCCGGCACCGAAAGGAAAAATGCCGGGGCTAAAGGTCAGCCCGACTCGGCAGGGAGGAAAACGCGGCCAGTCGGGGACGCAGGTCGCAACTTATCTGATTCGTTTGCTGCAAAAGCAGCACGGAATCGGCACACTTGATCCGCTGGTCGTTTTAACCAACGCTTGGAGTTTAAGCTGCGGTCGTAAACAAACGTGGTATAGTTTGTTTGTTAGCGGCGGTTGGTGAGAATGCGTGAGGCCCATTCTCGACTGCTAATATCCCTTCTGGACAACCCACGAGCGCTCGCGACCGCCGCGGGCGCTCGACCATTGAGGTTTTTTCTTTTGGCGCTTGATCCAGAAAAGTGGACACTGGTTTACCGAAAAGATCATACTCCAGCGAATTTCGCTTTGGGAACGGCCGATGACCGGTTCGCGGTAGCACTTCAACAAGTTGTGCCGCCGCGACGATCAACTATCCACAGACCAAAAGAATCGTTCCCACAGCCGCGTTGCATCGTGGCATACTGATCCCGACAAGCGTTCGAGCTTGATGGGATCGGCGCCATGAGTGAGAGCGCAGCAGATACCACGGCGGCCGAAAAAGCCTGCCGCGATATCGACCGCTATATCGACGAAACCTCGCAGCCCGCCTCGCACGACGAGCCGATAAGCCCGAGCCAGCGCTTGCGGGCATTGGGTCGGCAGCACGCGGGCTCGTTCCGACCGCCGCTGACCTTGGGATTTATGGAAACGCCGCTGTTTCCCGATAAGCGTTGATCCCGTCTGGGAGCGAGCTCAATAGAGTGGGCGCCACGGCGCGAGCACAAAGCCGCGTGGGCAAAATCGAAAAGGAATGCTCTGCCGCGGACGGCCATTCGCGGCAGCACTGCTGCTGCAGCCCCGTTCCCGAGGCCTGCCGGAAAAGGCTCTGGCGGATTAAGAAGACGGTACCTAAAACGTTGCCGCGGGAATGGGCCCGCATCGACCGTCTGTCGAGCCTGCCATACCGACCGCGGGCGGACCTGCGGACCGGCCTCGAGCGAAAGGGGTAAAATGCCGGAACAACCGGCCCGCCGACGTTGCATGGCAGGGGCGTTTTGTGCAATCTCCGCGGCGAATTTGCACCTCACACCTGTCCATTGTATGCGAGGCGCCCTTCCTTCCGGGCCGGCTTGACGCTCGGCCCTTTAAATAGACCGGGGATTTTCTATGCAAACGTTGTGGCTCATTGTTCTGTGCGGCGTATTGGCGATCGCCTACGCCATCTGGGCCACGCGCTCGGTCATGGCGGCGGATTCCGGCTCGGAGCGCATGCAGGAGATCGCCGCGGCGATCCGCGAGGGCGCGCAGGCCTATCTCAAGCGCCAATACTCGACCATCGCCGCCGTCGGCATCATGGTTTTCCTCGTGCTCGGTTATTTCCTCGGCTGGCTGGTTGCCGTCGGCTTTGCGGTCGGGGCGATTCTCTCCGGCTCGGCCGGATTCATCGGCATGAACGTTTCGGTGCGCGCCAATGTGCGCACCGCGCAAGCGGCGATCTCCTCGCTCGCCGCCGGGCTTGAAATCGCCTTCCGCGCCGGCGCCATCACCGGCCTTCTCGTCGCGGGCTTGGCGTTGCTCGGCGTCACGCTTTATTTCGGCTTCCTGATCGGCACGCTGCATATGGCGCCGAACGATCGCGAGGTGATCGATGCGCTGGTCGCGCTCGGCTTCGGCGCCTCGCTGATCTCGATCTTCGCGCGGCTTGGCGGCGGCATATTCACCAAGGGTGCAGACGTCGGCGGCGACCTCGTCGGCAAAGTCGAGGCCGGCATTCCAGAGGACGATCCGCGCAATCCCGCCACCATTGCCGACAATGTCGGCGACAATGTCGGCGACTGCGCCGGCATGGCGGCCGACCTGTTCGAGACCTACGCGGTGACCACGGTCGCCACCATGGTTCTCGCCGCGATCTTTTACCGGAGCGCGGGCGCCGACATGCTGCTGAAGATGATGACGCTGCCGCTGTCGATCGGCGGCGTCTGCATCATCGCCTCGATCATCGGTACGTTCTTCGTCAAGCTTGGCGCCAGTCAGTCGATCATGGGCGCGCTTTACAAAGGCATGCTGGCGACGGCTTTGCTTTCGCTTATCGGCATCGCCGGCGTGATCTATGAACTGATCGGCTTCGGTCCGCTGCCGGGCGTCAATTACTCTGGCGAGACGCTGTATCTCTGCGGCATCGTCGGTCTTGCGGTCACCGGCCTGATCATCTGGATCACCGAATATTTTACCGGGACCGATTACCGTCCGGTGCGTTCGATTGCACAGGCCTCGGTCACCGGCCATGGCACCAACGTCATTCAGGGCTTGGCCGTGTCGATGGAAGCGACCGCGCTGCCGGCGCTCGTCATCATCGCCGGCATCCTGATCAGCTACAATCTTGCCGGCCTGTTTGGCATCGCCATCGCGGTGACCACCATGCTGGCGCTGGCCGGCATTGTGGTTGCACTCGACGCCTTCGGTCCGGTCACCGACAATGCCGGTGGCATCGCCGAAATGGCGGGCTTGCCGAAAGAGGTGCGCAAATCGACCGACGCGCTCGACGCCGTCGGCAATACCACCAAGGCGGTGACCAAGGGCTACGCCATCGGCTCGGCCGGGCTCGGCGCCTTGGTGCTGTTCGCCGCTTACAACGAGGACCTGAAATTCTTCGTCGCCAATGCGAGCCAGCATCCTTACTTCCAAGGCGTTGCGCCCGACTTCTCGCTCAACAATCCTTATGTCGTGGCTGGCCTCTTGTTCGGCGGCCTGTTGCCTTATTTGTTCGGCGCCATGGGCATGACCGCGGTCGGCCGCGCCGCCGCCTCCATCGTCGAGGAGGTGCGGCGCCAGTTCCGCGAGCGGCCTGGCATCATGCAGGGCCGGGATAAGCCGGACTATGGCCGCGCCGTCGATATGCTGACGAAAGCGGCGATCAAGGAAATGATCGTGCCGTCGCTCCTGCCGGTGCTGTCGCCGATCGTCGTCTATTTCGTCATCTACTTCGTTGCCGGCGGCGGCGCGCAGGGCAAGTCGTCGGCGTTCTCGGCGCTCGGCGCGATGCTGCTCGGCGTGATCGTGACCGGGCTCTTCGTCGCCATCTCGATGACCTCGGGCGGCGGGGCCTGGGACAATGCCAAGAAATACATCGAGGACGGCCATTACGGCGGTAAAGGCTCGGACGCGCACAAGGCGGCGGTGACCGGCGATACCGTGGGTGATCCGTACAAGGATACGGCGGGGCCCGCCGTCAATCCGATGATCAAGATCACCAATATCGTGGCGCTGCTCCTGCTTGCGGTGCTGGCGCGCTGAAACGATCGCTCGGCCAAGCGGGAGCTGGTTAGGAGCCCTTGCCTTGAAGGTTGTTGATGATCGTGGTGACGACGCTGATGTCGTTGCCTGCGGTTGGGGTCGTTTGACTGACGAAATCGAAGACGCGGCCGTCCTTAAGGCCGTATTCCGCCACCCGCCGGACTCTCCTATTTTGGTTGAAATAGACGGCAATCACCCGTTGATCGCTGACATTGGTTCGCATGAACGCGATCGGACGATCGGCCTTTTGCGAGATGTAGTAGAAGGCTTCGCCGCTGACGGTGGCGACCGTGGACGGCGTGCCAAGCACGAGCAGCACTTGCTCCTGCGAGGCGCCGAGCGGAATCTGCTCAAGCGCGCCTTCCGGCAGCACGTAACCGCGCTGGAATGTTTCACCGGTGCAACCGGCAAGGACGAGCGCAAGCAGAACGGCATAAGCCGCGGCGACGGGCCGCCTTCGGCTACTCACAAAAGTGCCCCACATCCTCGTCCCTAACTTGCGCCAAGGCGCCGCGTGCCGTACCCCCAAAGCTCAAGATTGGCAATCGGCCGCTCTTGAGGCGGTCGCAGTGACGTCAGTTAACCTTATGATCTTGAGGCGTTTTCAACCTAACTCCCGCGATCGCAACATCGACGACCTCTATGGCGCGATCGTGGCGCAGGCGCGCTCTCCGGTCTTTTACAGCGATTATGGCGTGCCGGATACCGTGCAGGGGCGCTTCGACCTGATCGTGCTTCATCTGGTGCTGCTGATCGAGCACATCGGTCAAGACGATGGCCGCGGGCGTGGGTTCGGGCAACGGCTTTTCGACGTGTTCTGCCGCGACCTCGATGGCAACCTTCGCGAGATGGGCGTTGGCGACCTTGCGGTGCCGAAACGGATGCGCGCCTTCGGCGAGGCGTTTTATGGCCGGCAGGCGGCCTATCTTGCCGCTTTTGCTGCGGCGGACGCGCAAGAGCTTGAGAAGGCTCTGCAACGCAATATCTTCCAGGGTGGGGACGTGGGCCAGGGGGCGCTGCGGCTTGCCAACTATGTGCGGGCGGCACGGCGCCAAATCGAAGGCCAGGACGATCGCGCACTAGTGCGTGGCGAGATCGGCTTTCCCCAGCCCGGTTCGGTTGCTGAGACTATTGCCCATGCCTGAACACAAACCCGATCGATCCGGCGCTGCGCCTTGGCAGGTTCCCGTCGCGGTGGAGGACGTTGCCGAGGCGGGTCAGCATTTCGACCTTGTCGCCGACGCCGGCATACGTTCGGCGGTGGCGCGGATCGCAGGATTACGCGACTTGCCGCGCCTCGAAGCGAGCTTTGACGTGACCCGGCGAGGCTCGGGCGGTCTGCACGTCGCCGGGCGCGTATCGGGCACGGTCGGGCAAAACTGCGTGGTGACGCTCGAACCGCTTGCCAACGAAGTCGAGGAGGCGGTCGATCTTCTTTTCCTTCCGCAGCGCGCGGTCGCAAGCCAGGATGGGGAGACCGAACCGGCGCCGCACCAGGTGAAATGGAACGATCCGGAACCGTTGATCGGCGGTGTTGTCGATTTGGGCGCGCTCGCCACCGAGTTCCTGATTCTCGGGCTTGATCCTTATCCCCGAAAGCCGGGTGCGGTTTTCGAGCCGCAGCAGGATCGCAAGCCGGATGGAGGCCCGTTTGCCGCCCTTGCCAAGCTGGCCAAGAATTAGGCGCGGTGCTTCAAATCGGCCCGTCGAACCGCTATTGTCGCCCCGGTGTCGCTTTCCCAGCCTCCGGACCTAGGTCATTGGATGTCGGACAAGGTCCGCATTGCTCTCGATGCGATGGGGGGAGACCACGGTCCCGCTGTGGTCGTCGCCGGGGCGGATTTGGCATTAGAGCGCCATCCGGCATGCGAGTTCCTGTTGTTCGGCAATGCCGCTCTCATCGAGCCGCTCCTCGGCGCGAGAGCAAACCTCAAAGCCGTGTCGCGTCTCGTTCACACCGAGGTTGCGGTGCGGATGGAGGACAAGCCGAGCCAAGCGCTCCGCTATGGCCGCTGGAAATCATCGATGTGGCTGGCGATCGACGCGGTCAAGAAGGCCGAGGCCGACTTGGCAGTGTCCGCCGGCAATACCGGCGCGCTGATGGCAATGTCGAAATTCAATCTCAAGACGCTGCCCGGCATCGAACGGCCGGCCATCGCCGCGCTATGGCCGACCTTGCGCGGGGAGTCGATCGTGCTCGATGTCGGCGCTTCGATTGGCGCGGATGCCGAGCATCTCGTCGACCTCGCGGTCATGGGGGCCGCCACCGCGCGAATCCTGTTCGGTCTGGCGCGTCCGACGGTCGGGCTCCTCAATATCGGCGTCGAAGAGGCCAAGGGCCTCGAACCGGTCCGCGAGGCGGGCCGCATCCTCCGTGAGGAGAGCTTGCCCGATCTCGACTATCGCGGTTTTGTCGAAGGTGACGATATCGGCCGCGGCAAGGTCGACGTCGTGGTCACCGAAGGATTCGCCGGCAATATCGCACTCAAGACCGCGGAGGGCACCGCCCGCCAGGTCGGCGAATATCTTAAGGGAGCCATGAACAGCTCGTTGCGCGCGCGCATCGGTTACCTGTTGGCGCGGCCGGCATTCCATCAACTGCGCCAGCGCATGGATCCGCGCCGGGCCAATGGCGGGGTCTTTCTCGGCCTTAACGGCATCGTCATCAAGAGCCACGGCGGGGCCGATGCCGAAGGCTACGCGGCGGCAATCGAACTCGGCCACGGCGTGGTGCGTGACGAGTTGTTGGCAAAGATCAGGGCGGCGCTACTGCCGCGCCAGGCACATCGTAGCCAAATCCTCGATGCCAAAGCTCGCGATAGCAGGGTTCTTGGCGGAGCCGCTTCGTGACAGTGCAGCGTTCGATCATGCTCGGCTGCGGCAGCTATCTGCCCAGCCAGATTCTCACCAACGAAGATCTGGCCCGCAAAGTCGACACGTCCGACGACTGGATCGTTCAGCGTACCGGCATTCACGAACGCCGCATCGCCGCACCGGGTGAACTGACCTCGCAGATGGCCGTGCGCGCGGCCCAGGCCGCGCTGGCGCATGCGCGGATCGACGCGCAGTCCATCGATCTCATCGTGCTGGCGACTTCGACGCCGGACAATACGTTCCCGGCAAGCGCCGTTTCGGTCCAGGCCGAACTCGGCATCACCCATGGCGCCGCATTCGATCTGCAAGCGGTCTGTTCCGGCTTCGTTTACGGCTTGGCGACCGCCGACGCGCTGCTGCATTCCGGCGCGTTCAAGCGCGCGCTGGTGATCGGCTCGGAGACCTTTTCGCGCATCCTCGATTGGACCGATCGCGGCACCTGCGTGCTGTTCGGCGACGGTGCCGGCGCCGTCGTGCTCGACGCGCAGCCGCAGCCGGGCACGCGGGAGGATCGCGGAGTACTTACGGTCCGGCTGCGCTCCGATGGCCGCTATAAGTCGAAACTGTATGTAGACGGCGGACCGTCATCGACCGGCACGGTCGGTCATTTGCGCATGGAAGGCCGGGAAGTCTTCCGTCATGCCGTGGCGATGATCACTGACGTCGTCGAGGATGCCTTCAAGACGACGGGTTACACCGCAGCCGACGTCGATTGGTTTATCCCGCACCAAGCCAACAAGCGCATCATCGACGGTTCGGCCCACAAGCTCGGCATCGCGCCGGGAAAAATCGTTACTACGGTCGATCGCCATGGCAACACCTCGGCAGCCTCGATCCCGCTGGCGCTCGCCGACGCGGTCGCCGACCGGCGCATCAAGCGCGGCGACCTCCTGCTGTTCGAAGCCATGGGCGGCGGCTTCACCTGGGGCGCCGCTCTGGTCCGCTGGTAGTCCCCGAAAAGGACTGCAAAGCCCGGTTGACTTGTCTAGCAGGAAGCTAATATCGTAGATAATTCAGCACGATATGTGATCGACGATTGATCGATCGCCGTGCTCGGGGCTGGCAATGGCGGGAAAGACGATCACACGTGCGGATTTGTGTGAGGCGGTCTATCAGAAAGTCGGACTGTCGCGCACCGAATCCGCGACTCTGGTAGAATTGGTGCTCAAGGAAATCACCGACTGCCTTGAACGCGGCGAAACGGTGAAACTGTCGTCTTTCGGCTCGTTTGTCGTGCGCAAGAAAGGCCAGCGCATCGGCCGCAATCCGAAAACCGGCAAGGAGGTTCCGATCTCGCCGCGCCGGGTCATGGTGTTCAAGCCTTCCGCTATCCTCAAGCAGCGCATCAATTCGGGGAACAGCGGCGAAGCGCCCTCAAGCTGACCGGTAGTCTCCGGTCGGCTGCAACTCGCGTACACGTCCACTGCGGGGTCTCCATTGGAAAAGGCGCCGGACGCGTTCCGCACCATCAGCGAGGTCGCTGACGAAATCGACGTGCCGCAGCATGTGCTGCGTTTCTGGGAGAGCCGATTCCCGCAAATCCGCCCGATGAAACGCGGCGGAGGCCGGCGCTATTACCGGCCCGACGACGTCGATTTGCTGCGTGGCATCCGTCACTTGCTCTACGGCGAAGGCTATACGATACGCGGCGTGCAACGAATCTTGCGCGAGCAGGGCGCGGCTTTCGTACAGGATGTCTGGAGCGCCGACGCCGAGGCAGCGCCGCCGCAGTCGGAGGAAGATCGGATAGCGCAAGAGCTCGGAAAAGAATTAAACGAACAAAGGCGCGAGCCAATCCTGTTCGGTCATTCCAATCAACGGCGCGAACCGAGCGTGCAATCAGCATCGCCTGTTGAGCCGCCGGCACGACGCGCCGCGGAAATGGAGAATCGGCGCAAGCTGCAAGCCGCGCTTGACGAACTGGTCGCCTGCCGCCGCATCATCGACGCAGCGCTGCAAGAGGCCGAGTAATCGGCGTCAAAGGCAGTTTTGGCGTCGAAGGTGCGCGCGTTTTCATCTGCTCGCGCGCAACGCGGAACAGATCAAGCTCGCCGCGACAGAGATTGGCGCTATCGGCTGTTCTGCCGCCGATGTCTCGCGGTCCGCCAAGGATTTTGCGCAGGCTTTGCCGACGATTGATCCCCACGCAGTCGAACCAACTCCGAGACCGTCCGGCGCGACCAGACAAGGGGCAGAGGATTGACAACGCCGCCAGAGTAGAGAAAGTTTTCGCTGCAGCTTCGAGGGAGGAACGTGATGAATAACAAAAACACTGCCGGGGACCTGAGGGAACAAGATATCCTCACGATTGAGGTTACCGATCAGGCGCTAGAGACCGCGGCTTCTACCGGCACAGACAATTTGAAATCGTTCACGGTTACGATGTGTACTGGACAGGTCGATTGCCCCTTCGCTGAATGACGATCGTCCAGGCACGCCTCGCTTGGCTGAGGGCCGCGGCTTGCGGAGCAAATCCGGCAGCTTGCCAAAGTTCACTCGCATTTACCGCGAGACGTCCGGCGGCCGGGGCAAAGCAGCCATCATTTTTGCTTCCGAAAACGACATTTTATCGGACGTAACTTACGCATCAGAGATGGGTCGAGGGGCTGTATCATTTAGAAAGCTGTCGGAGCGGCGAGATTTGAACTCGCGACCCCCAGTCCCCCAGGCAGAGGCGATGCCTGGATTCATCAGATGAATTTTGCAAATGGTATTAGTTTTGGGTGACCTGCGGTCAATGGCTTAGTACCGGTTTTGCAAACGGTTCACCCGCCAAATTTCGGCAATTCGGTCGCAATCGGATGAGAAGCGGACATCGCGCAGACATCGTCGATATGTCGAAAATGACCCAAGTCCGAAGTCGAGTGGCCACGATTGCTGTAGTGCACAACACCCCTCATTTGACGATGTGGTAAGCTGTCTCTCGTGCAGGAGGGCGAGCCAATGCAACGGCGCGAGTTTATCACCCTTCTCGGCGGCGCGGCTGTGGTCGGGCCGCTTGCGGCGGAAGCGCAGCAGCCGGCGGTGCCGGTGATCGGGTTCCTGGGCTCGGACGCTTCAGCTTGGAGTTCATGGACTGCTGCTTTTGTCGAGCGACTGCATGCGCTGGGCTGGATCGAGGGTCACACCATCGCGATCGAGTACCGCTGGTCGGAGGGACGGCCCGAGCGCGTCGCCGAAATCGCGGCCGAGTTTGTCCGCCTTAAGGTCGACGTCATTGTCACGAACGGAGACGCCGCCCCAACTGTAAACCGGGCTACGGCGGTCATACCGATCGTCTTTGTATTGGCGAACGATCCGGTCGGCGGCGGCCTGGTCGAAAGTCTAGCGCGACCGGGCGGCAACGCCACTGGACTGTCGAACCAGCAGTCCGATCTTGCCGGCAAGCGACTCGAACTCTTGCGTGAGGTTGTCCCCCGGCTCCGCCGG
>Ga0070731_10005191_pt1 | contig 10863 bp, 10 predicted proteins | sample Coa_R1_2_FD_66448 | JGI IMG/M metagenome (GOLD analysis project Ga0070731, IMG submission 66448) | Surface soil microbial communities from Centralia Pennsylvania, which are recovering from an underground coalmine fire - Coalmine... | ecosystem: Environmental > Terrestrial > Soil > Unclassified ... | reverse complement strand
TTCCCGTACATGTTCACGACCCAGGTGAAGGCTTTCTCACTCGTCCGGTACAGCCAGCCATGGGAGCGCTGTTCCTTCAGAAGATGGGCGCACATCATGGGGGTCGTGGTGAGCGAGACCACCATCGAAATGGCGATGGCTACCGATAGAGTGACGGCGAATTCGCGGAACAGGCGGCCCACGATGCCTCCCATCAGCAGCAGGGGAATAAATACGGCGACCAATGAAATGCTGATCGTCATCACCGTGAAGCCGATTTCTTTGGCTCCCTTCAGCGCCGCTTCAAGCGGATGCATGCCCTGTTCCAGATAACGGGTGATGTTCTCAATCACCACGATCGCGTCGTCCACTACGAAACCGGTCGAGATGGTCAAGGCCATCAACGAGAGATTGTCCAGGCTGTAATTGCACAGGTACATCACCCCGAAAGTGCCGATCAGAGACACCGGAACTACGATGCTGGGAATAAAGGTTGTCCGCGGATCCCGCAGGAAAAAGAAGACCACCAGGATCACCAGAAACACCGACAGTATCAGCGTCCGCTCGACGTCATGCACGGAAGCGCGGATAGTGACCGTCTGATCCATGGCCACCTTGACGTTGATCGACTGCGGAATGGAGGCGGTCAACTGCGGCAGCATGGCTCGCACCCGGTCCACGGTGTCGATGATGTTGGCGCCGGGCTGGCGGAAAATCACTACCAGCACCGACGGCTTGCCGTTCAGGTAGCCGGCATTGCGCAGATCCTCAACGCGATCCTCGACCCGGCCGATGTCGGAAATTCGCACGGCCGATCCGTTGCGGTACGCCACCAGCAACGGCTCATAGTCCACGGCTTTGAATAACTGGTCGTTAGCGCCTACTTCCCACAGGCGGTTGCCGTCGGAAAAATGCCCCTTCGGCGTATTCGCGTTGGCTCCGGCGAGCGCGCTCCTCACCTGCTCCAGGCCAATGCCGTATTTGTTGAGCGCCGTCGGGTTCAGCTCGACACGAACCGCCGGCAGCGAGCTGCCGCCGACAAAGACCTGGCCAACGCCGTTGATCTGAGCCAGCTTCTGCGCCATGATCGACGAGGCCGCGTCGTACATTTGTCCCTTGGTCAGCACCGGTGAGGTGAGGGCCAGCATGAAGATCGGCGAGTCGGCCGGATTCACTTTGCGGTACGAAGGATTATTGGGAAGATTAGTCGGCAGATTGCCGCGGGCTGCGTTGATCGCGGCTTGCACGTCGCGGGCGGCAGCGTCGATGTTGCGGCTGAGATCGAATTGCAGCGTAATTCCGGTCGAGCCCAGGCTGCTCGACGACGTCATTTCGGTAACTCCGGCGATACGGCTGAATTGCCGCTCGAGCGGCGTCGCTACCGAGGAGGCCATGGTCTCGGGGCTGGCGCCCGGCAAAACCGCGCCCACCGAAATCGTCGGAAATTCCACTTGCGGCAGCGGCGACACGGGCAGCAACCGGAATGCCGCGCCCCCGGCTAAGGCGAGCGCCACCGTAAGCAGCGTCGTTGCGACCGGCTTTCGTATGAAGGGCTCTGAAATGTTCATGGATCAGTCTCCGGGAACAGGTTCCGGATCGCCGTGCAGGCCGATTTCGTGGTTTGGCGCGAATCGCCGCGCCAGGCGGTCGAACGCCAGATAAATGACCGGCGTGGTGTAGAGCGTGAGCAACTGGCTGATCAACAATCCGCCGATGATGGTGATACCCAAAGGCCGGCGCAGTTCCGAGCCGGTGCCGGTGCCGAGCGCCAGCGGCACGGCGCCCAGCAGCGCCGCCATCGTCGTCATCATGATGGGACGGAAGCGCAGCAGACATGCCTGGTAAATGGCGTCGAGCGGAGTCATGCCTTCCTTGCGTTCCGCTTCCAAAGCGAAATCGATCATCATGATGGCATTCTTCTTCACAATGCCAATGAGCAGGACAATGCCAATAAGCGCAATAACACTGAAATCGTTGTGGCAGACAATGAGCGCGAGCAGCGCACCCACGCCGGCCGATGGCAGCGTCGATAGAATCGTCACCGGGTGAATGTAGCTTTCGTACAGAACACCGAGCACAATGTAGACCGTGATCAGGGCGGCAGCAATCAGCACCGGCTCGTTAGCGAGCGACGCCTGAAACGCTTGCGCCGTGCCTTGAAACGCAGCCTGCACGCTCGCCGGCATTCCGATGTCGTCCTTCACTTTGTTTACTGCCTTCACCGCATCGCCTAACGAAGCGCCGGGCGCCAGATTGAAAGACAGCGTGACTACCGGGAATTGGCCTTGATGGTTCACCGTAATGGGCACGGTAGTGGTTTCCACGTGGGTGAAGGCGCTCAGCGGAACCTGGCCGGCATTGGGAAACGCGGTGGAAGACCCGATGATGCTCGTACTGCCGCCTGCGGCTCCCGGCGTGTTGGCTAGGCTGTTCGCCGCGGCGGTGGCTGAACTGGTTGGTCCGGTGGAAAGTCCGGTGGTCGATCCGCCCGCGACCAGGCCCGCTGAAGTGGCGGAAGCGCCCATGCCAGTCCGGATAAACAGGTCGCGCAAATCTCCAGGATTTCTCTGGAAAGACGGCGCTACCTCCAGTACAACGTGATACTGGTTGAGCTGGGTAAACATGGTCGACACCTGGCGCTGGCCGTAAGCGTCGTAAAGCGTTTGGTCGATGGAGGATGGCGTAATGCCGAGGCGCGCGGCTGTATCACGGTCGAACATCACTTTGGCGCGCAGCCCCAGCGATTGTTGATCGCTCGCCACGTCGCGCAATTCCGGCAGGGCTCGCAGCTTTTCCAGCATTTGCGGCGCGACGGTATTCAGTTCGTCAACGTTGGCATCTTCCAGCGTGTATTGGAACTGCGTGCGGCTTACGCGGTCTTCGACCGAAAGGTCCTGCACCGGCTGCATGAACAGCGTGATGCCCGCCACCTGGGCTAACTCCGGCTGCAAGCGGCGAATCACATCGCTGGCGCTGATGTTGCGTTCCTCGAGCGGCTTCAAATTGATGAGAATGCGTCCGCTGTTCAACGTGGTATTGGTTCCATCGATGCCGATGAACGAGGAAAGACTGTCGACCGCCGGGTCTTTCAAAATAATGCGGACCAGTTGTTGCTGCTCATTGGACATCTCCTTGAAAGAGACCGTCTGAGCGGCTTCGGAAACGCCCTGGATAACACCCGTATCCTGAATCGGGAAAAAGCCTTTGGGGATTTCGTTAAACAGAAAGATGGTGAGCGCCAGCGTTCCGACCGCAACCAGCAGGGTGGTGCCCTGAAAGCGAAGCACCCATTGCAGGGTCCTGCCATAGAAGGCTATCACCGCCTCGAACGCTCGCTCGGAAGCGCGGTACAGCCGTCCCTGGGCAGAGGCCGGTTTGTGCTTCAACAGCTTGGAGCACATCATGGGCGTCAGGGTCAGCGAAACTACCGCCGAGACCAGGATGGTCACGCTCAGCGTTACGGCAAATTCACGGAACAGCCGCCCTACGATATCGCCCATGAACAGCAGCGGAATCAAAACCGCGATCAGCGAAATGGTCAGCGACACGATGGTGAAGCCGATTTGCGCCGAGCCCTTGAGCGCCGCCAGCAAGGGCTTTTCGCCCTCTTCGATATAGCGGACGATATTCTCGATCATCACGATGGCATCGTCTACCACGAAGCCGGTTGAAATGGTCAACGCCATCAGCGTGAGGTTGTTTAAGCTGTAGCCCAGCAGGTACATCACTCCAAACGTGCCCACCAGCGACAGCGGGACGGCGACGCTGGGAATAATGGTGGCGGCGACGTTGCGCAGGAACAAAAACATCACCATGACCACCAGTCCGACCGTGAGCATCATCTCGAACTGCACATCGTTTACCGATGCGCGAATGGTGTTGGTTCTATCCGTGAGAATGACAACATGGACCGAGGTGGGCAGCGAAGCCGTCAACTGCGGCAGCAGCAGTTTGATGCGATCGACGACTGAGATGATATTGGCGCCCGGCTGCCGTTGGATATTCACAATGACGGCTGGCGTGTCGTTCATCCAGGCGGCTTGCCGGGTGTTTTCCGCATCGTCGACGACCGCCGCGACATCGGTGAGCTTTACGGGAGCGCCGTTCTTGAACGCGATCACCAGCGGAGCGTAATCCGCGCTGGTCAGCAACTGGTCGTTGGCGCCAATCTGGTAAGCCTGATGCGGGCCGTCGAAATTACCTTTGGCCTGATTCACATTGGCCGCGATCAGGGTGCTGCGCAGGTCCTCCAGATTGAGTCCGTAAGAAGCGAGCGCTGTCGGATTGGCCTGAATGCGTACGGCCGGCTTCTGGCCGCCGCTGATGCTCACCAGGCCGACGCCGGGCAACTGCGAAATCTTGGGGGCAAGCCGCGTATCGGCGAGATCCTCGACTTTTGAAAGCGGCATCTCGGTTGACGTAAGAGCCAGGGTCAGGATGGGCGTGTCAGCCGGATTGGTCTTGCTATACAGCGGAGGCGTCGGCAGGTCTGGAGGCAGGAAGGTTCCCGAGGCATTGATGGATTGCTGCACTTCCTGCTCGGCGACATCGATATTCAGGCTGAGGCTGAATTGCAGGGTGATCACCGAGCTGCCATCGGAGCTGGTGGAGGTCATCTGCTGAAGTCCGGGCACCTGGCCGAATTGGCGCTCGAGCGGAGCGGTCACCGAAGAGGCCATTACGTCCGGGCTCGCGCCGGGATAAAACGTGATGACCTGAATGGTTGGGTAATCTACTTCAGGAAGGGCCGAAACGGGAAGCTGCTTGTAAGCCACGCCGCCTACCAGCAGGATGCCAACCATCAGCAGGGTCGTCGCGACCGGCCGGAGAATAAATGTCCGTGACGGGCTCATTTGATTCTCCTATTTCCCTTTGCTGCTTTTGCCGTCTTTCGCCTTGCCGGCCTTGTCACCCGCAGCGCCCGCTTTGTCACCCGCCTTGCCCGCTTTGTCGGTCTTGTCACCGTCGATGTGCGCGCTGACCTTGGTGCCTTCTTGCAGCTTGTCGACACCGGTCATGACCACCGTGTCGCCCGACGCCAAGCCGGAGGTGATTTCCGAATCATTGCCCTCGGTAGTGCCGAGCGTGACCGGATGGACGGAAACCGTTGAATCGTCGCCCACCACGTAAACATAGGTGCTTTGCGAATTGCGCTGCACCGCCGCGGTCGGCACCAGGGTAACGCCGGTCTTTTGCTCCACCAGCAGACGGGCGTTCACGAACTGGTTGGGAAACAGGGCATTGTCCTCGTTGTCGAAGGTGGCACGGAGCCTCAGAGTGCCGGTGGTTTGGTCGATCTGATTGTCGAGAGTAGTCAAGACGCCGGTGGCGATCTTGGTTTTCATGTCGTGATCGTAAGCTTCCACTTTCAATTTCCCGGTCTTCATTTTCTTTATGACTACCGGAAGCTGATCTTCGGCGATGGTAAAGATCACGCTGATGGGCTGGATTTGGGTGATGACCAGCAACCCGTTGGAGTCGGTGGCATGTACTATGTTCCCCGGATCGACCAGACGCAGGCCGACCATTCCAGTGATAGGCGCCGTGATGTGAGCGTAAACCAGCTGGAGCTTGGCGTTATCGATGGTGGCTTTGTCGGCTGCAATCGTGCCATCGAATTGCCCGACCGACGCGCGCTGGGTATCCAGCTGCTGTTTAGGAATGACTTTTTCCTTCCACAACGCTTCGTAGCGGTCGAGGTTCACTTTGGCATCGGCCAGCTGTGCTTGGTCGCGCGCCAGTTGTCCCTCGGCAATCTCCAGTTGCACCTGATAGGGCCGCGGATCGATCTCCGCGATCAGATCGCCTTTCTTTACCAACTGGCCTTCCTGGAAGTACACAGTCATCAATTGGCCATCGACGCGGCTCTTCACGGTCACGGTCGAAATCGGCGTCACGGCGCCAAGCCCGGTGATATATACGCCAATATTGCCGGTTCGCGCTTTAGCCGCAACCACCGGTATCGCGGGCGCCATCTTGCCCTTTTTGCCGGCCCCTGCCGCCGCGTTGTTGGGCTGTTGTTTTTGCCAGATCGGGTAGTAGCGGTACCCGGCGTAGCCAAGCCCACCCAGGATCAGCAGCCAAACAATCCAGGCATAGCTCTTGCGGGGTGGCGTGGCCGATTCCCGAGGTGGCAAGTGCACCGTCGGCTCGGTGCGCTCCGCGCGCGTAGGTGTTTTCGTTTCCATTTGTTATGACCGGGGTAGAGCTCGTCCCAGAGACAAGACAAACTCACTTCATTAGTTGACGTTGATACGCAGTGGGTTGTTACCGTTCCGCTGGCCCTGATCGGCTGAAATCATTGGGTAACTACCCCGCAGCCTTTACAAAAGTTTACAAACTGGGTCGGCGACTATACTGCCGACAGATCCCCGGGTTTAGTCCCCCTTCTGAGACGTGATGGCGCCAATTGTTGAGTCTCAATTTGTTGCTCTCAAGATAGCACGGCAGTTCGCAGGCTGGCGGAAGCTAGTGGGGGTCGAACCCACCTGCGACACGTGAGTACCGCACGCCGGATTTGAAGTCCGGGCCCAGCACCGGCCAAGAGTAGCTTCCGTCCCTCAAAATCATAGCAGCGCGACAGTCTCCTAATCCGAAGCAGACTTGAAATGCAGTGGATCCCGTAAGTTTTGGAGCTCGCGGTAATAGTAGAGCGTGGTGGGCCGGCGGTCTTTGAAGCGCAGGCTCTTGAGGAATTCGATTTCCCCAGCCGTGGCATCGCCGCTGAGCGAAGTATCCTTCAGAAACTCCTCCATCCCCGGCTCGGTCTGGACGCGCGGCTCCGGCTTGGTCTCCATGAACTCAAAGCGCTTCACTCGCTCAAGCGCCAGCCTGCGGTTCAGTACTACTTCCACGCCAAAAGTTTCCAGATCGATGTCCCATGATTCGATCAGCGGATCGAGGAACGACACGCAATTCTCGACCGATACGTGGAACACGTCCGTATCCAGAAATTCGAGGACCAGGACCCGCATCTGGGCATAGCTCATCTTGCTGAGCCGGGCCACCAGGCGGAGCCAGTTTTCACTTTCCAGTTCTTCCCGGGCCACCCGCTTGGCCACGTCCAAAAGCTTCTGCGTGACCAGGCGCTCGAGCTCGCCGAAGGGCTCTTTCTCGAAAATGAGGCGCACCTGCTTGCGCTTTGCGGGGTCGCATTTCCGCAGAATCAGCTCGCGAAACTCGTGGAACAAAGGCGACGGCGGATCGGCCACTTTTTTGCGCAGGGCTTCTCTGCGCTGCGCGTCCGCCAGTTTAGCCAACTCGCCGCTGGGCAGCTTAAGAAATTTTCCGATCTTCTCGTAGATATCGGTTCGCTCAGGCGCGGGAGGCGCCTTTTTTCGGGCCAAAAGCTGGGAGATGTACGACTCGGTGACTTGCGCGGCAGCCGCCAAATCCTTCTGCTCGCACCCCAATTCCTTCAGCCGCCGGCTGATTACTTGCGGAACGTCCACTGTCTGCCACCTTCTTCTCGATTAACTATATACGATTAAGACTCTCTTGCAACATCCCATTATTAAGTTGACAAGTGCTTGCACTTAACTTATAGTAGTTAATGACTGAGCGCTCCTGCCCACTCTGCGGATTCTCTGAACTAAGTCAGCCGGATTCGAGCCTTCCTTTTCTTAGCTAAACCCGAGATTGGAGTCAACCGATGAAATTCAAGAGAGGGACCAGTACGGCCGCCTTCCTGTTTTTGGGCGCAATGCTACCCGTTTATGGGCAGCATGAAGAGAAGCCTGCAGAGAGAAAAGAGGCCGCGCCGCAACAGCATGCTCAGCAGCCAAAGCCCCAGCAGGCGCCGCGCGAGCAACAGCCCAAACCGCAGGCGGCGCCGCGCGCGCAACAGCCCAAGCCGCAGGAAACGCAACGGGCTCAGCAGCCTAAGCCTCAGCAGACCGAGCGCGCCCAGCAGCCTAAATCGCAGCCGGTGCAGCATGCTCAGCCCAAGCCGCAGGAAACACAACGTGCCCAGCAGCCGAAGTCGCAACCGGCGCAGCATGCTCAGCAACCGAAACCGCAGGAAACCCAACGTGCTCAACAGCCGAAATCGCAACCGGCGCAGCATGCACAGCAACCGAAAGCCCAGGAAACACAACGCGCCCAGCAGCCCAAGTCGCAACCGGCACAGCGCGCGCAACAGCCGAATTCACAGCCGGTGCAGCATGCTCAGCAAACCAGGCCGTCAGCGCAACAGTCTCAGCAAACGCGGCAACAACCGCAGCGCACCCAGCAACAGGCTAAATCCTGGCAGCAACAGCGGGGATGGACGCAGCAGGGCGGCGGCTGGCGAGGCAACGCAACCTGGCAGGGAGATCGGTCCCAGAACTGGGCATCCGACCATCGCAGCTGGGATCAAAGAGGCGGCTACGGCGGGTACTACATTCCGCAAGCCACTTTTGGAATCTCGTTCGGCAGCCAGCACTTTTTCCGCATTCGTGAACGCCCGGTCATTTTCGAAGGCTATCCGCGCTTCCAGTACGGCGGCTTCTCGTTCCTGATGGTCGATCCATGGCCGCAAGACTGGTCTGAAGACTGGTATGCCAACGACGATGTCTACATCGATTACGACGATGGCTACTACCTTTACAATCGCAGCTTCCCCACCCAGCGGCTGGCGATCACCATTGCGCTCTAGTCTCTGACGACACATAAGAAAAGAGGAATCGATGATGAATCCAAGTACTAAAGATCAGATCGAAGGCCAGCTTCATGAACTGAAGGGCGCGGTCAAACAGAAAGCCGGAGAGGTTGCGAACGACCCCGACCTGGCGGCTGAGGGACAAGGCGAAAAGCTTGCCGGCACCGTTCAGAAGAAAGTCGGACAGATTGAAAAGGTGTTCGAGAAGTGAACAAGACGCTCGGAGCAATCCTGATTGTGCTCGGCCTGATCGGTCTGGCGTGGGGAGGGTTTACATACACGACCCGGGAGAAGGTGCTCGACATCGGGCCCATTCACGCCACGCGCGAGCAAAGTCATAGTGTGCCGCTGCCGCCGATCGCGGGCGCGCTAGCCCTGATTGGCGGTGTCGTGCTGCTGGTTTCAGGAAAAAAGAACTGACGAGAAAGGAACGACGGCAATGCTGATACTGATCATTGTTTTAATACTGATTTTTGGCGGCGGCGGAGGCTACTATGGCCACTCCCGCTGGGGGCCGAGCGGCGGAGCCGGCATAGGCGTCGGCACCGTATTGTTGATTCTGCTGATCGCCTACATGCTAGGCGTGCTGCATTAAACGCTAACGGCCGGACGGGCAGCGCTTTGCTATTTATCGGCGATGCCCGCGCCGGCGATTTGTTCGGAAACGAACCAGACTTGCAATTCGTTGACGCGCAGCACGTCGCTCACCAGCAGGTCATTGGTTCCGTCGTCGCCGCGCTCAGCCGCAGCCCGGGCTGCCTCATGGGCTGCATCGATGATGAGCTCGTGAGCCTGCAGCAGACGGAACAATTGCGTGGCGACGCCTTCACGGCCGCGAGGCGGGCGGGGAATGCGGGTGGTTTCGGCAACATCGTGAGCCATCGCGATGGTTACGCCGCCTAGGGTCTGCACGCGCTCCGCCAACGCATCGACAATCTCTACCTGTTCGCCAAAGTGCTTATCAAATAGAAGATGCAGTTGGTAGAACGTCGGCCCCGAGACTTGCCAGTGATGCTTCTTGTACATGTCGCGTAGGCTCATCGTGTCGGCCAGAATCTGATTCAAGCTGTCCACGCTTGCCAGGCGAACCTTGTTGTCGAGCGAGATTGGCCGGTGGACCACGGTTCCGTATTTTTGGATTTCCGTTGCCTGCCCAGAGTTTGCGTCTTTAGAACGGTTCGGTTTCATGATTTTTCTATCTTAACTCCAGAATTTTGGCATGTTGCGTGCTACTAGTAAGGCATGAGCAAGCCACACGATGAAGCGATGAAAACGTACCCGGATGTTTCGGCGCCGAAAAAGGGCGTAGGTCCAGGGTCGGCCGGCCAGTCCGGCGACACGCAGGGATTGTCCAACACCGAAGAATCAGGCCCTGAGAGCGTGGAAGAACTGATCGAAGAGGGGCAATCCTTTGAAGCCGAGGCCATCAGCGGCGTAGAAGATGCGCCCGATGCCGATGTAGCTGAAGTGCACACCAAGCAGGTTCCTGAAGACGATGTGCCGGGCGAATATCAGAATCAGGATTAAGACGCAGGCCCCGGGGCTTTGAAGGCGAAGGCGAAGAATGCGGCGATGCCGAGGAAGGCGAACGCCACCAGGTAATTCCACGCTACCTTCTCCCTGAGGAACGTGACCGCGAATCCGATGAACACTGTCAGGGTCACCACTTCCTGAATAATCTTAAGTTGAAAGCCGGAGAACTCGCCGTAGCCCAGGCGATTGGCCGGCACTGCCAGGCAGTATTCCAGCAGCGCGATCGCCCATGACACCAGAATGGCTTTCCAGAGCGGCCAGTGATGACCGTACTTCAAGTGCCCGTACCAGGCGAAGGTCATGAAGACATTCGAGAAAGTCAGCAGCAGGATCGTGATCATAGAATTAGTGAATCACGAGAGCGCGGGCTTGGGCTAGAGATCGCGGAAGATGCCCAGCTTTTTCATGGTGGGCGCTGAGCGTAGTCCGGTGCAGCGCCGCGAAAGAATCACGGCGCGCTCGATGAATTTTCGCGCTCGCGCACGTTGCCCGGCCTGGCCAGCCGACCAAGACGGGTGGAAAACGATCTCCGGAAGAGCGTTTCCAGTTTCTCGGGCTTACTCTCGACCAGCCACGTCGCGCCGGGCGACAGCAGCCGGGCAGCGCGCTCGTTGCGGTGGCTGTTCTCGCGACGCTACACTAGAGGAGCCGCAGTTTCTTGCGCGAATTCCCCGGTCGTCTAATGGTAGGACAGCGGCCTTTGGAGCCGTGAA
>Ga0070731_10005188_pt1 | contig 10868 bp, 8 predicted proteins | sample Coa_R1_2_FD_66448 | JGI IMG/M metagenome (GOLD analysis project Ga0070731, IMG submission 66448) | Surface soil microbial communities from Centralia Pennsylvania, which are recovering from an underground coalmine fire - Coalmine... | ecosystem: Environmental > Terrestrial > Soil > Unclassified ... | reverse complement strand
TCAAACTGGAAAATGTCGATCAACCGACCAATGTGACAGCAACCGAATTTCATCGCGTGGTCCGCGTCATTCGCGAACATTTCGATCCTGAGTTTCGTGTGGTGAACAATGGAGCGTTGGTGGAAACGCACTCCTCTAATCCTCCTTGGAAAACGGGCTTGTTTTTTACATGGATGCAAAATGCATTAGATCAACCTCACCATCTTACGTCCCGCTTAACTCCTGTAGAAAAGCAAATGGCTGCAGGATATGCCAAAAGAGGAAATCATGGAATTAACTATTTTTTAATCTGCAAGACGAATAAGGGGCTCACAACAAAAAAGCACATCGAGGAAAAATTGAAAAAGTTCCCGAATGCCTTGGTCATAACGATCGGTGATACGCAGGTAGATTTTCCTATGCACCGCAATGCTCATCTCGCGTTTCATGTAGGATTGGAAAAGGTCTGGCACGACAATCCTTTGCCTCAATGCATGATGATCCGCAATCAAAAGGGGGAAGATGCCCAGCATATCGATGGCACTTTAAAAGTATTAGCTCTTTTAAAAGATGCCATAGGCAAACCCTTTTACGAGTTTAGATACATTCCTCAAAGGGATGCCTCCGGAAACTGGGACTACTATTGCCTCAATGAGATTGGACTTGATTAGTATACATACCCAAACAACCTAAAAAATTGGTATTAGAGAAGCCTTCTGGTCAAATTCCCAATTCCTTAAGTTGTTTGGGTATTGAGGACGGGCAAAATCCCGTCCTTTAGATTTTCTTTGCCGAAATTGATGAGCATGCCGAATGGAATACCAGCAAGGCGCAGGTAGGTGAGCAATTGCACTTGATAAATGGGATAGTCTTTACCCGTCGCCTTCACTTCGATGATCACTTTATCTTGTACAAGGATGTCGAGAAATAGAGGATCCCTTACCTGAATATTTTTATAAGTCACTGGAATCGGAATCTGTCTTTGATTAGATATGCCGCGCAAAGAAAGTTCGTGGCTTAATGCTGATTCGTACACTGTTTCGAGAAGGCCGGGCCCTTTTAAAAAACGATGCACCTCGAAAGCGGCTTCAATGATTTGATCGGACAGCTTTTTTTCCATCTTTCAAAAAAATTATGCGGTTAAGCCAAAAGCTTAATTCAAAAGTTTATTTTCATCAATAATTTTTTTCACCCTTCCGCTTAACGTATTTTTAGACAAATTAAAAATTTAATTTTACATAATAAAATTATTTAATTTTTTGTTTGATTAAAATTTTTAATATTTTTTATCATGTTACTCAAAATTTAATTTTTAATACGCACAGCATAAAAACCCAGAAGGAGAAGCTCTTATGACGTGTTCAGAGATAGATGGAATAAATGATGATTTTTCACCGTATGGCTTGCCGCCCATACCTATCCAAAACCAAATAGCAACCTGGAATGGAAGAACCGTTCAGGTTTTGCATGATGTGCGCAGCCAACAAATAGATACAATCCGCGCAAATATTTCACAAAATCACAAAGTCGATCCGCACTTCTTCGAAAGACTATTCGCAGATCTCACCTTCGAGGATTTCGAAGATACCGAAGAAGAGAGTAGCGACTGGATTTTTGCTCCCGCCCAAGAGCTCTTTTCTACACAGATCTCCGAAGACATGACCCTAGAGCAATTTTTAGAACGGACAGGGATGACGTTCGACCGCGAGCTCGGACGTGTCATCGATTGCAAGTCTTGGCTAGAGAAAAAGTTGCATTCTGGAGAAAAACATTTACGTAGAGCAGCGCATTCCGTAGAAAAAAACGTACGTAAAACTGCCAAAAAGGCGGAAAAAAAAGCACGGGAAATTGCTCATTCCGTAGAGAAAAACATCCGCCATGCGGCTCACTCCGCAGAAAAGAATGTCCGTCACGCAGCGCATTCGGTAGAAAAAAATATACGTGAAGCCGCTAAAGAAACAGAAAAATTTGTCAGACACCATAAAAAAGAAGTCATCATCGTTGCAGCAGCAGTTGTAGTAGTCATTCTTGTTTTACAAATTCCTGGCGTTGGACAAGCCGTGCAGACAGCAGTAGCAGCAGCTTTGACAAAACTGCTTCAGCATATGTTAAATCCTCCCAGAAAGGAGGGAGAATTAGTTGCTTTAAATTCATTTCCAGAACAAAGCGCCTCTCCTCCGAATGACTATGATCCTCAGGTTGACAACTTCATGCGGAAAGTGTTCGGCGATTTGCTTCCTCCCAAATCCACACCTCCTCCTAATCACGGCATTTATACATTGGATGCAGAGCAGAAACATGCAAAAAATTTATCTGCGCCACCCTCTTCACGCATGGAGGTTCCTTCGCACCCCTTCACTTCTCAGCCCAAAGGCAATATCGCACAGCAATTTTTTAACAAAGTATTCCAAGCCAATCCCAATCTTAATCCCTACACAGGCTCTGGCACTATAAGCGCATCCGAAAAACCCAGAAGCGATGCATCCGCTGCACCACCTGAAATTGCGGCTCCAACACCCAATCCATTCAAAAGCGATTTTGGAATGTACCTAGATAATCTGCGCCGCAGCCAGATTGATCCCAATTTTCAGCAGTATGCTAGAACGCAAGAGGAGTCTGCTATTCCTCCTGTCGATTCGCCGGCGACAAGCGCGCCCGCTGCATGCAAAAGCGATATTGAGAATGTCGCAGAGAAAGCAAGGATGGAAAGCTGGGTTAATGGCGAGGCTTTAGTCAACCTGTTAAACAGTTTAAAACAGGGCGTAGAGATCATAGGCCGAGGAATGATCGACAAGGAATTGTTGGATCCCAATACTCCTTTGGACCTATTTAACTCCCATTATCCTCAAGGAGAAGCACAATCTTTTCCTGCGAGACAAGATTCTCCTTTGATCACAGCAGCGCCATCGGATCAAGAACTTCAGGCACTCCTTCCTGGGGATATTCCACTTTCTAAGATTTTTGATTTGCCCGAGCGCGGAGGATTTATTCCCTTTATATCTTCCACAGGCGAGGAGCATTTGCTCTACTTTTACGCAGATAAAAACAGCTTGAAATGCACACAGGAAGAATTAGATAGAGGTAGCATCAATTTATATAATCATGTTGGGAACTTTATGCCAAAAGATGGCGGGCAAATTAGCATTGTTACTGTTATCAACGGAATTAATACAGCTACCAAAGAATTTGGGCAGCAGTGTGAAGCGGTTATGGAGAATATCAAAACAACCACAGGAGGATATCCTTCTTTATTTTTGGGTATTTATAATAAAACGGAAGGGTTCATTCCAGATACCCTAAGGGTCGGTAAGGAGAAGTGCCATGTAGAGCAGAGCGATGCTCCTTCTCATTCGGCACCTAAGGATTTTGTATCTAGAATCATGCAAATGTCAAAAGCCTCGATTCCTGTTTTACAGGGAGTAGAAGCTGTCAAAGACTATTTCAGAAACTCTCCCGAAACGCAAAATGTTGAATTCACTCGTGAATTTGTATCCGCAGTAGCCGCAGAAGCAAACAAAATCAATTCCAAATTCCGCTGGCTCTTTATAGAGCATAGCGAAGGAGGATTGGTGTTTTGTAAAAGTTTTGAAGGCATGTCTGAAGATGAGAAAAAGATTATGCATGAAAACACGATACACATCGCTCTAGGACCTGCAGAACCTATTTCCAAAGAGATGGGTATGGCTGTTAATTTTTATTCGGATAAGGATTATGTTACTAAATGGTTTGCAGAAAAACTTCGGAATCATCCCAATTATGACATACATATTATTCCTTGCAAATCCTCTACGGGTGAGCTTATGTTTTTTTTTATTGACCACGCTAAAGATGGAACAACATACAAGGAAGCAGAGAACAAACAATTAGAAAAGAATAACGATGATTATGGATTTTATGATGGGAAAAAAACTGAATAGACTAGGGATTCTGATATTTCTATTCGCCTGCGGAAATCTCTTCGCCAAAGATGTGGATTTATACATGAAACATGTTAAAGAAATTATTCGAAAGTTTTCAAGAGATATGGAACGAGAATTTGGGCTTGTTTGTATCGGAGACGGAGGTAAGTTGGCCTATGATGTGAATGGACTGGAAGTCTGTTTTAATGCCTATCAAACAGCTACCATTGACCAGGCGTGTGAATTAGAGGTAAAAGTCACAGAAAGATTCCTCAAGGCCATTAATAATCACGCTAAGATCAGACCCTATTTAAGGGAATATCCTTTTACCGCTCCGCGAGCGCACGTTACTATTTCTTTTAAAAAGCCTAACGGACGGCCTTATACCGATGGGTGCACAGTGGGATATGTTTACCAGGTCAGAGGTTATATCTTCTATTGCAAGGAAGATGAGCAAGGACATTTACATAAATTAGGCGAGGAGCCTTATGAGGCTGCTTTACGGATCGTGCAAAATCCGGATTTGCATTTGCAGCATGACTTTTCTGAAAAATGGAGCAAGCTAAACAAGTGGGTGCCTGATCCTGCCGCAGCTCAAGAGGATGAGAAATTTCTTCAGCATTATACAATGCAAACGCCCTTCCAGAGATGGGAGCGTTTAAAAGAAATTGCTGAGAATGGTTCCCGGATGACCCTTTCGGGAGGCATTCGGGAATTAATCGCTGGGGTGACCGACTCGAGTTTTGAGGACACATTGCATAAAATCGAGGAGAAGGAAAAAAACCAGCTCGAAGGCGAATATGTGGAATATTGGGACAATGGCCAGATTAAAGCGAAGGGGGCTTTAAAAAATGGCTTTGCTGAGGGACATGTCCATGGATGGTATAAAAATGGAGCTGATGCTTTTAAGGCCTTTTTTCACGAGGGGTTAAAACAAGGAGTCCATATGGCTTTTTTTCCTCAGAAAAATCCCTGTTCTCCTGAAACTAATCAAGGACGCATTCTCAGCTACAATGAAGAGGGCAAGGCTTACGGCACCCAGCAAACAGCCTACCCCAAAGGAATGGGAGAAACCCTGGAAGCGATTATGCGTTTTAAAGATGGCCTTATTGACGGCGAGGCGTCTCTTTATGCGGAGCATCTTAAAGGCGCAATAGAGAAAAGAAAATATGAGCTGGGAAAACTGATCTATCAAACGCGTGTTCCCCTTGTAGAAAAAGATCGTTCCAATAAAACAGGGACACAAAAAAAGGAACTCATTGAGGGGCGTCGATGATTGTCATTTTTTGCTCTGGCTGAAGGGTGTGTTTCTCAAGTAGCGCAGGGCGAAACACAGTCCGATGGCAGCGACTAAAATGGCGATGCAGTTGATGAGATCGAAGGCTGAGATAATGGATGTTGTCATGGTTTTTTCGAGGAGGGCGGCTGTATTGTTTGGGAGTTTTTTTACGGCTTGCAGGGCTTGGGAATTGCCGAGGAGAAGGCCTTCATATTGATAGGGGTTTAGATGCTGCTCAGGGAATGTCATTTCTAAGCCCTGAGTGAATTTCCTGTAATACCATTGATAAAACACCGTGCTGAAGACGGCGAGCCCTAATGTAGAGCTGAACTGGCGCAGGGTGATGTTCATGCCTGAGGCTATGCCTCTTTTTTCTGAGGGCACATCATGCATGATGTTTAAATAGCTGGGGGTGAAAATGAAAGGCATAGTCATCCCAAAAAGAAATAGGGAGACCAAAAGCATCCATAACACATGATGCAACACAATCGAAAGGAAGAAAATTAGAGACGCGATGATGAGGCTATAGCCTAGTGCGACGGGTAGGCGAGGGCCGTATCGATCGAGAAGATAGCCGGCAACAGGAGCCATAAAAATAACGGGTACGGTGGAAAAGCTCGATAGGCTGCCAGCTTGCGAGGGGGTGTATTGTAAAATTTCTTGAAAGAAGACTGCCCAATGCACGGTGATCATCAAAAGAAAGGCATTGCAGAAAATGCCAAGAGAACCTGCGATAAAAGATCTATTGCGCATCAAAGGGATATCTAGAAATGGATGAGAGTGTTTGGATTCCGAACGGTAAAGATAAGTAATCATGGCGATGCCCAGCGCTAATAGAAACAGTGTGAGGGGGGATTTCCATCCCCAAATGGGGGTTTGCATGATTGCGACCATGATTGAGGTGACGCCTGTTCCCAAAGTGATGAAACCAAACCAGTCAAACGATTGGGGGATTTTTTTAAAGTGAGGGACGATGGCCCATGCGAGGATCAGTCCAATGGCAGCCACGGGAATATTGACCCAAAAAATATATCTCCAACTGAAATATTGCGTTAAGCTCCCTCCGACAAGAGGTCCGATGGCTAAAAAAACAGAGCTCATACTGACAAAGAGTCCGAGGGCCTTGCCTCTTTGATGGGGAGGAAATGTCTCCAAGATAATCGCTTGATGTGAGGGGACCATGATCGAAGCTCCGATCCCCTGAAATATCCGAGCGATAATCATTTCTGAAGAGGTGTTGCTGAGCCCGCATAGCGCGGAGGCGATCGCAAAGAGGATAAGCCCTGTACAAAAGGACGTTTTCAACCCCAGCATATGGGCTATTCTTCCCCCAGCTAGAGCAAATACGGTCAATGTCAATGTGTAGATATTGATGATCCATTGAAAGCTAAGGAGAGAAAAATTCAACTCCCGATTCAGTGTCGGGAGTGCGACGGGCAGCACCGTCATATCGATGAAGATCATCGATAGCGATGCTGTCATGGCAAAGAGAATCCACCATTTGCGCTTTTCATTGCTAGATTGCATTATTCTCCGAAATACTCGAGTAATCCCTCGGCGGTGGGCTTCATCGTTTTTTCTCCTTTCTTCCAGTTCGCTGGGCAGACCTCTCCGAGATCCTCATAGGTCATAAGCGCGTCGATCATACGCAATGTTTCGTCCACGCTGCGTCCTAAAGGAAGATCGTTGATGAGTTGATGGCGCACAATTCCATTCCTATCGATTAAAATAAGGCCTCGATACGCGATTCCTTGTGCTTCATCTAAGACGCGGAAGCTGCGTGAAATCGATTTGTCCAAATCCGAGACGAGAGGATATGCGATGCCTTGAATTCCGCCTGAGGAGGCTGGAGTATTGAGCCAGGCTAAATGGCTGTAAGCACTATCGACCGAGATGGCGACAACTTGTGCATTGCGCTGTGCAAATTCTTCTAATCTATCTTGAAAGGCATGCAGCTCTGTGGGGCAGACAAAAGTGAAATCTAAAGGATAAAATAAAAGTACGACATATTTTCCGCGTAAATTTTCTAAGGAGAAATTGTCGACGATAGTGTTATCTACTACCGCATAGGCATTAAAATCTGGGGCAAAATGGCCGACGAGCAAAGGACCGATTGGCGCTTCGCGATATGCCATCCCGCATACACCTTGAGCCAATACACACAGAGAGCAGAGTAGCGAAATTAGTTTCTTCATAGGACCTCACGATTGGGATTTTTTAGAATAGTATCAAATTAATATTCCTATGGAGTTTTTTGCACAAGTATTTATGATGGATCCTTTTTGGGTCTTATTATGCGTCGTGTTTATACCAAAATGCATTCAAAAGTTGATTTTTTGCCGCGTCGACTTTGCAGCCAATTTTTCTCCTTCGCTCGCGCCTTGTGCGCGCACAATGGTCGCTCGCTCCAGGAAAAAAATTGGCGCAGTCTCCTTGCAAAAACTCCAACTTTTGAATGCATTTCGGTATATCTAGTTGTCTTATTCCTTTTATGCAGCAGCATATCCTATGGTGCGGTCTATGACTGCTTTCTCTTTTTTAATGAAATCGAACTGCTTAAGATGCGATTAGAGGAGTTGGACGAAGTTGTCGATTATTTTGTTCTCGTCGAATCTGCGGAAACGCAACGAGGCACAGAAAAACCCTTCTATTTCACGGAAAATAAACAGTTGTTTGAAAAATACCTTCCCAAGATCATCCATATCGCTGTGGAGGAAAGACATCCTGAGCTGGGCTTATGGGAAAGGGAGAACTACCAGCGCAATTGTATTGCGCGTGGATTAATACATTGTCGTACTGAGGATGTGATCCTTATTTCCGATTTGGATGAAATTCCTCGTCCTTCACTTGTTCGAGAAGTTAAAAACAACCCTAAACATGCGCGAAATTTATCCCAATATTCTATGGCCTTGGAAATGTCTATTTATTTTTATCAGCTCAATCGGCAAACAGCTACGAAAGAAACATGGGGCGGAGGGCCGTGGTTAGGCACTGTCATCGCAACTTATAAGAATGTAGCTCGATATGGGGTGCAGTATTTCAGAGATAATAGATTTAAAATGCATCGCATTTATAATGGGGGGTGGCATTTCACCTGGATGGGAGGAAAAGACCGCATTCGACAAAAACTGTGCAGTGTTGTAGAAGGTAGGGAAAATGGGGCATCGATTTCCGATGAGGAGATCGAAAACTGGATTAACGGCCATCCTGTAGTGCCTATAGATGAGACATTTCCGAATTATGTGCGCAAAAATGAAGCCTACCTGCGATCCATAGGTTATATCGCCGAATACTAAAATCAATTTTTTACTTTTCAAAAAGTGCCTTTTTTAGTATATTTTCTTGTTATATTTTTAAAAGCTCCCTTAAGGAATTAAAATGAATAAGAAGCAAGAGTGGAAATATTTATTTCTCATCATTGTCATTTTCATCGCGGCATGTATTGAAACAGATATTTATCTTCCTGCTTTCCCGGACATGATGAAAGCTTTTTCTTCCACGGAAGGGGCCATTCAAGGACTGCTCACGTGGAATTTTATCGGTATTTGCATTTCGGGTCCCTTATATGGACCGATTTCGGATGCTTTTGGACGAAAAAAACCGATACTGCTCGCTCTCGGATTATTTTTGCTCGGCAGTATCATCACGTGTTGCGCTCAGAACTTGGATCAGATGCTATGGGGGCGTATTTTACAAGGAATGGGAAGCGGAGGCTGTTTTACTTTGGGAACAGCGATTGTCTTTGATATCTTTCAGAAAGAAAAAGCGATCAGAGCCACTAATACGTTAAACACGATTGTGCCCATCATTATGGCTGCAGCTCCCATGATCGGAGGATACCTCAACCATACGTTTGGATTCCGCTCGAATTTTCTCACTATTGCTATTTTTGTTTTGGCGAGTTTCTTTATTTCTTTATTCTATTTTGATGAGACGCTCGATAAAGAAAAGCGCACATCTTTTCAAATGAAGCCCATCTTCAGAGATTTCAAACAGGCATTTTGTTGTCTTGCATTTTGGCAGATCATTTTGGTCATTAGTCTTTTATTTGGAGCCTATATCGCCTTTCTTTCAGGGTCTTCTGTATTATTTGTTCTAGAATTCGGTGTGAGTAAAGCGCTGTTTCCAGTTTTTCAAGCGGGAATTCTCGGCGGGTGGGTAGCTGGGAGTCTTTTGATGAATCGTTCATTGGCCAAGTGGGGAATCGCAAAGATGAAACGCATGGGAATAGTGCTCATTATCATAGGGACATTAGAGCTTGCTGCAGGAGCGATTCTCACTCCTCAGAATGCTTGGGTCCTCACTTTGGGAATGGTGATCTATGCGTTTGGAGCTAATTGGATCATAGGACTCTATTTTCCTGAAGGGATGGAAATCCTTCCCCATATCAAGGGGATCACTGCGAGTTTGATGACGAGCCTGCGGTTATTGATCGCTGCATGCGTCATTGGCCTAGCGAGCTCTCTCTATAATGCGACCATCTATCCTCTTGTGATCATTGTCGTCGTATCCACTGTCGTCATTTTGTTCACATTAAAGCAATATGAGAAAAGACGTCCCATTAGTGAGAATAGCAAAGAGTCCTTGCATTCAGATATTTTTTAATTATTAGATCTTCGTAAAGTTTTAAATATCCAGATGGATGACCCGATTCCCTGCCGTGTTGCAGGCGTATACAAATGCTCTCCTCATGCAATTGCAAATATGTGTCTGAGATTCGACTGTTTTATTTAAATGGGTGATCGACTCTATTAAGGCGTCATCAATGACGCTTTCGGATTTATCAATTTTATTATAGCTTGTCGAAAGCAATATGATATCTACATGTAATTGATGGATCTTTTGTTTATAGACGACGTATCGCATGTCATTCAGGATGGGTAAGGGATGGTCTCTTTCCAGATGAAGAATTTTTTGTGCCGTGTGAATGATTTTTATGGATTTAGCTTTTATTTCTATAAATTGCTGCTCAAGCCGTTGCTTTTTTATTTTTTCCATATCCCATTCTACTTGAGGAGGAGTATACTTTTCGACATCGATGACTTTGAGAAGTTCTTCCGGGACCGGACTTGCCTTATTAGAAAACTCTTTTAAAGAGGGTTGAAAAAATGTAACGTCTTCGCCCGCTTTCCAGATTCCTACGTCATCGATCTTTTCTATTTCAGACTGTTTACGCCCAACTAAATAGATTGAGAAGCATTTTTTAATGCTTAATGTGTGTTTAAAGGAAGAAGTAAGTAAATCGCCGTGTTCATCTCTTATTGTGCAATTTTCCAGGACAAGGTTATTAGCTTTCAATAGGGAAAGGGTTTCAATGAGCTTCGCTGTGAAATAGGAATTGATAATCTTCAGATGGGTAGGAGATATTTCTTCTAATTTCTTTAGATGGAATTTAGTGATGGGGTAATTGTCGATTGTCAGGTGAACGGGTTTTTTCGTTGAATCATATAAGTGGGATAAAGCTGATATGCCAGTGGTTGCAGTCATAAATGTACCTTAAAAAGATTTTTGAGAGAATTTTTTCAGACAATTGTAGGAGCAGAGGGCTTTTTATAACAGGAAAACGCTTAGAGTCTGTCTCTGAATTAAGGCCTCGTCGATTTTCGGGATTATTTTGGGCTTTGTTGCGTAAATAGTTACGGGTAAGGATTTTCTTGCTCTAAGAATCTCGAATCTATAAATTTTTTGTTGCTTATACAAAAATTTAGGTT
>Ga0070731_10005186_pt1 | contig 10875 bp, 8 predicted proteins | sample Coa_R1_2_FD_66448 | JGI IMG/M metagenome (GOLD analysis project Ga0070731, IMG submission 66448) | Surface soil microbial communities from Centralia Pennsylvania, which are recovering from an underground coalmine fire - Coalmine... | ecosystem: Environmental > Terrestrial > Soil > Unclassified ... | reverse complement strand
TGCTGGTGTGGTCGGCGCGCAGCATGGGCGCGAACCGGCTGCGCCTGATGTGGGACGTGGTGGTGCCGAGCGCGCTGCCGGAATTGCTCAACGGCATTCGCACCGCGCTGGCTCTGGCTTTCATCCTGCTGGTGAGTTCGGAATTGATCGTAGCGCAAAGCGGCTTCGGCTACCTGATCGGCTATCTCGGTTCCACCGGCTCCTATGAAGGAATGTACGCGGTCGTGCTCACCGTCGCCTTCCTCGGCTTTGCCGCGGACCGGCTCTATCAGCTTCTCATGCAATGGTTGCTGCGATGGCGGGAATAGAAGACACAGCCTCGCTGGCGGCCGCGCAAGCCGACGTCGCACATGACGCAGCGCGGCGCCTCGACGTCGTGTTTCGCAGCGGCGCCGGCGTTTTTTCCGTCCTGGTGGTGCTGATCGCCTGGGAGGTGTTCGCGCGCAGCGGCAGGGTGACGCCGTTTATGCTGCCGGCGTTTTCCGCCGTGGTCGAGCGCATCTATAGCGACGGGGTGAGCGGCGATTTGTGGATCAATCTTGAGGTGACGGTGTTTCGGGCCATGACCGGCTTTGTCATCGCTGCAGTCGGCGGCATCACGCTCGGCGCCTTGATGTCACGCAGCCGGATCATCCACTGGTTCTTCGATCCGATCATCTCGGTCGGCTTCCCGATGCCGAAAATTGCCTTCTTGCCGATCATCATTCTGTGGCTCGGCGTCTATGACGTCTCCAAAATCTCCATCGTGGTGTTCGATGCAATCTTCCCGGTGGTGACCGCGACGCTGGCCGGCATTGCCGCCGTCGACAAGGAGCTGATCTGGTCGGCGCGCAATATGGGCGCGAGCGAACGCGAGGTGATGTGGCAGATCAAGCTGCCGGCGGCATTGCCGCAAATCTTGACCGGCCTGCAAGTCGCTCTGCCGATTTCGCTCATTGTCGCGATCATCGGCGAGATGGTGATGGGCGGCTATGGGCTCGGCGGCGCCATGATGAGCGCCTCGCGCTTTGCCGATTCGCGCGGCGTCTTCGCCGGCATCGTCGAGATCGCAATCGTCGGCTATGCCTTGATCAAGGCCATGGCGGTCGTTCGCCGCCGGCTTTTGGTGTGGCATCAGGAGACCGCGGAGCACTCGTGAGCGCTGCGATCTCACCGGGCAATCAGTCCCGGTATTCATTCTTTGACGCAGTGACATTGCCGAGAGACGAGGTCGGTCTCGCGAAGCAAACGCTCCGCGCCCCGACCCAAACCCTAGGGATTGTAGCTGTCCGGCGCATCGGAATCGTGGACGGCGACCCCTGCCATGGCATCGACAGCTGCCTCCCACGGCCGACGCTCCAGCATCCGCATCGTATCGGCATAGCCGGCCTGCCAGCGCGCATGGATTCCGGCGCTGCTGAAATCGATGTCGCGCAAGTGATCTTCGTGGTCGAGCCGCGGCGCCTTGAGCCGGACGATATGCATAAACGTGCCGCAGCCGTAGCCGGCCATTTCCCTGACTTCGGGAATCTCGCGCTGCCCCTCCGGCATCAGGCGAACGAGTTCGCGCACGATGTGGCGCAGGTGGTGGATATGTCCCTGACGTATAATGTGACTGTCGGCGCGGCTGGCATATTGGATGTCTTTTTGCCGGTTGAGCACCTGCCAGATGGATTCCGGTTCGGGGCCAGCCGCGTGCCACATCTGCACCGCGAACACGATCGAATCGCGCCGCGGATAATCGTCAAACACGGTTTCGATCGGCGTGTTGGAATAGATGCCGCCGTCCCAATAGGGATCACCGTCGATGCGGATCGCCGGGAATGCGGGCGGCAGTGCGCCGGAAGCAAGCACGTGCTCGAGCATCAGCGGCATTTTGCGGCTGTCGAAATAATGCATGTCGCCGGAGCGCACATTAACGGCGCCCACGGTCAGGCGCGGCTGACCGGAATTGATGCGGGTAAAATCGATCATACCGGTCAGCGTTTCATGCAGCGCATCGATCGTGTAGAAGCCTGCGTGTTCGACGCCCAGCGGAGCCTGCAAACCGAACGCCAGCGCCCGGTTGGGAGCAAAGTAACCGCCGATGCCGCCGAAAATCGTCATCATCTGCGCGGCAATATTGTTCACCGGCATTGGCACGGGCGCAAAACTCCACGGCATCTTGCGTTCCATGCGGTCCCAGAACTCGCGAAGTCGGTCGAGCCGCTGCGCGAATGCGTTGCCCGCAATGATCGCTCCATTGATCGCGCCGATCGACGTACCAATCACCCAATGGGGTTCGATTTCGGCCTCGTGGAGAGCCTGATAGACGCCGCCTTGATAGGCGCCGAGCGCCCCGCCGCCCTGAAAGACCACAACCACCTGACCCGGCAAAGTCAAACCCTGCTTGGCCGCCACCGCCGGCTTAGTGTCGGTCTCGCTCATCGAACGCCCCCTGCCTATACGGCGTAATCGTGCAACACCCGGCCATAAGGCAGGGTCAGATCGGCAATGAAGTGAAGGCCGCCCAAAATCTTACGCACGGGAAGATCGGCGACCGGCGCGTTGACATGGGCGTGCAATTGCAACCGCGCCGGTCCAGACCAACCGCCTTTCACCTGGATGTCGGCAAGATTGTAGCCGACGAGCTGGACAATCGCCTGCGAACCGTCGATATCGGGGATGATTTTCAGGTTGACCTGCGTCTTGCTCATTTTTTCCACGATCGATTGCGGGCTGCATTGCTTGCGGCCTTTCACGTCGTACAGCAGGTTCTGATGCTTGTAGCCCATCGTCGCTACCGCAACGACGATACCGGCGTATTCCAGAACGCCAGTGAAGGTGTCGTGCACGATCGCGAGTCTCGGATGCGCGTGCTTTTTGGGGAATCCCCAGATCTCGCGGCCGCCGGCGATCGGCGGTTCGTCGTCGAGAAACATTTGCGCGGTGAAGTTGACGTGCTCGCCCTTAAACAGCGCAGGAATGACTTGGCCGGACTCGGTGTAGTCGCCGAACCCCGCCGAATCCGGCATGCGAATGAATTCATAAAGCACCGTGTTACTGCCGTCCGGCTCAAGCGGCTCTGGCAGCGCTTCACGAATGGCGTCGGGGTCAGATTCATAGGTCACGATCAGATATTCGCGATCGATGAACCGGTACGGCCCGCGCGGATAGGACGGCGACGCCAAAGGCATCGACGGCAAATTCCTGACATCCGCCGCTTTCATTGCGAAGCACTCCCCTTATTGAGCATAGCGCTGGCGAGTACCATCCGGTCCGGTAAACTTGAAATGACACAGCTGTGCTTGACGGGATCGTGAATAAGAATTCGGACGGCACGTGTCTGCGGCGAGGTGCGGCAAGGAGCAGCAAGCGGCAGGCTTGCGTCTCATCGCGCTTTGCGCCCACAATTGTCCGCTCTATCAAGCCTGCCGTAAGCCTTGCGGGCAATCCGCAGCTCTGGGGGAGATCAATGGTAATGCGTGGCAGAATTGGACTGATGGTCTTGGCGTTCCTCGTGCTCGGAATTGGCCTGACGCACGCGGATCCGCTGCAAATCCGCGGTGCCTGGGTGGCGCCGCTCGCCAATTGGTCATCGATTTGGCTGCAGAAAAAGGACCTCGCCGTTCATTTCGGCAAATCTTACGTGTTCGAGCCGGTTCACTATGCCGGCACGCCGCCCATGATCACGGCCATCGCCAATAACGAACTGGAAATCGGCAACCCCGCCTTCTCGACCTTGCCGATCGCGATCGAGAACGCCGGCATGGACGACATCAGGCTGATCAGCGACGACTTCCAGGACGGCGTCGCGGGCTATGCCACCAACCAGTTCGACGTGCTTGCTGAAGGATCGATCAAGACTATCGAAGACCTCAAGGGCAAGATCGTGGCGACTAATTCCATGGGCAGCGGCGTCGATGTCGCCATGCGCGCCATGCTGCGCAAGCACGGCCTTGAAGCAAATCGCGACTACACCGTCATCGAGGCGCCATTCCCCGCCATGAAAGCGATGTTGGCTGAAAGAAAGGCCGATCTGATTCCGGCGGTGCTTCCATTCTCGCTCGATCCCGAACTGAAAAAGATCGCGCGGCCGCTATTCACCAGCGCCGATGCAATCGGCGTATCCCAGTTCGTTATGTGGTCGGCGCGCAAGCCGTTCATCGACGCGCACCGGGCTGCGCTTGTCGATTTTCTGGAAGACACAATGCGCATTGAGCATTGGTATCTCGATCCAAAAAACCACGATGCCGCCGCCGCAATCGCGTCCCAGCTCACCAAGCAACCGCCCGAGCGCTTCGGCTGGCTGTTCACCAAACAAGACTATTACCGCAGCCCCGATATGATGCCGAACCTCGACGCGCTGCAGAAGAATGTCGACATGACAAAGAATCTCGGTTTCGTCAAAGCGAGCTTCGACGTCAAGACGCATTCCGATCTGAGCCTGATCGAGGAGGCTGCCAAGCGGCTGCAGTAGCCCAAGAACGAGGCGCCGGTTGAACGGCACCCACATCACCTGGGGAGGGAATGATGCGTGCCATGACATGCGTAATGACACTTGCTTGGGCCGGCGTTTGTAGTTTGGCAGTCGTTTTAGGTTGCTACGAAATCGCCAGCGCGGCCCCCCTGCAAATCCGCGAAGCCTGGGTCGCCCCGGGCAACTGGGCATCGATCTGGCTGCAGAAGAAAGACCTCGCCAAGCATTTCGGCCAGTCTTACGTGCTTGAGCCGGTGCACTACGTCGGCACGCCGCCGATGGTAACCGCGCTCGCCAACAACGAGACGGAAGTTGCCAACCTCGCCTATTCGACGCTTGGCATCGCCATCGAAAATGCCGGCCTCAGCGATATTCGCGTCATTTGCGACGAGTTTCAGGACGGAGTTCCGGGCTACTATTCGCAGGAATTCATGGTTCTCAAGGACGGCCCGATTCAGAAAGTCGAGGACCTCAAGGGCAAGGTGGTCGCCACCAACGCGGAAGGCAGCGCTGTCGATGTCGCCATGAAGGCGATGCTACACAAGCATGGGCTCGAGCCTAACCGCGACTATACTGTCGTCGAGGCGCCCTTCCCCGCCATGAAGGCGATGCTGGCCGAACACAAGGTTGACCTCATACCTGCCGTGCTGCCGTTTTCCTACAATCCGGAACTGCAAAAAATCGCTCGCGACCTGTTTGTGCAGAAGGACGGTATCGGCGTCGCAGACATGGTGGTCTGGGCCGCGCGGAAACCTTTCATTGATGCGCACCGCGCCGCGCTCGTTGACTTCCTCGAAGATACGCTGCGTATCACGCGCTGGTACGAAGACCCGGCGAACCACGAGGCGGCCAAGCAGATCCTCGGCGACCTCGTCAAACAGCCGCCGCAGATTTTCGATTGGGCCTTCACCAAACGGGACGTCTATCACGACCCCAATCTGATGCCGGACCTCGCGGCCCTGCAAAAGAATGTCGACATGACGCACGATCTCGGCTTCATCAAATCGAGCTTCGACGTCAAAAAATATTCCGACTTGAGTATGATTGAGGAGGCGGCGAGCCGCCTGAAGTGAAATTCCGAACCGCAAGCGGAAAGGGCGTTCACCCCACCAGCACGTTGCTGAACTGCCAGGGGTCGCGCTTGTCGATGTCTTCTGGAAACAGGCCGGGGCGATCCGTGATCGGCGTCCAGTCGGTGTAGCGTCCGATCACCGGCCCGAGATATGGCGTCTGCACCTCCAGGCAGCGGCGGAAATCCATGTCGTCGGCTTCGACAATGCCGGCGTTCGGGTTCTCCAGCGCCCACACCATGCCGGCAAGCACTGCGGAAGTGACCTGTAACCCGGTGGCGTTTTGATAGGCCGCGAGTTCGCGCGTTTCGTCGATCGAAAGCTGCGAGCCATACCAGTAGGCGTTCTTCTTGTGGCCGTAGAGCAGCACGCCGAGTTCGTCGATGCCGTCGGCAATCTCATGCTCATCCAATATGTGAATGGCCGGTTGCCGTTTACCCGACTGACCGAACAGCTCGTGCAGCGACAACACCGCATCGTTGCACGGGTGGTAGGCGTAGTGACAAGTCGGCCGATAGACAGTTTTGCGGCCGTCGCGCAGCGTGAAGTAGTCCGCGATCGAGATCGACTCGTTATGCGTGACCAGAAAACCGTACTGCGCCTTGGCGGTAGGCGTCCACGAGCGAACCCGCGTGTTGGCGCCGGGCTGAGTCAGGTAGATTGCCGCCTGGCAACCGGCCTTATGCTTGAAGCCGTTTTTGGGCATCCGCTTCTCGTGCGTGCCCCATCCGAGTTCGGCCGGCTGCATGCCTTCCGAAAGGAAACCTTCGACCGACCAGGTATTGACGAAGACTTCGATCGGCTTCGGCTTAATGGCGCGCTGGGTGTCGCGCTCGGCGATATGGATGCCTTTGATGCCGACCTTCTTGGCGAGCCTGCCCCATTCCTCGCGCGTCTTCGGTTCCTTGACCTTCATGCCGAGATCGCCGGCGATGTTCAGGAGTGCCTGCTTGACGAACCACGACACCATGCCGGGATTGGCGCCGCAGCACGATACGGCAGTGGAGCCGCCGGGGCTCTTGCGGCGCGCCGCCAACACGGTCTCGCGCAATGCATAGTTGGAGCGCGCTTCCGGACCGAGCTTTGAATCGAAATAGAAACCCGGCCAGGGCTCGACCACGGTGTCGATGTAAAGGGCGCCGATGTCGCGGCAGAATTCTATAATGTCGAGTGAGGAGGTGTCGACCGAGAGATTGACGCAGAAGCCTTGACCGCCGCCCTCGGTGAGCAACGGCCCGAGCAGCTTGCGGTAGTTGTTGCGTGTAACAGCCTGGTGGATGAAGCGGATGCCGCGGTCGTCCAATATCTTGCGGTCTTTATCTTCGGGGTCGATGACCACAAAACGCGATTTGTCATAATCGAAATGACGCTCGATCAAAGGCAATGTGCCCTTGCCGATCGAGCCAAACCCGATCATGACGACAGGACCGGTGATGCGGGCGTGAATGGGCCATTCGGTCATAATTGAAGCCTCCAGCAGCAATATCGCGGTGATATCCGCGGCAATGCGGAAACGGAAGAGACGCCACGGAATTTGTCCGCGGCGTCCCCGACTTTCTGGCTCTTGAGCTAGGCCGCGCGCGGAAGACGGGCGCGCGCACATTTGGTACGCCGGTCCTGCGCCACGACGGCAGCAAGGTCGGGGCGTAGGGGCCACCTGCCCGGCGGCACCGATCATGCCGCACGCACCGTTCAGTGCGCCGGGCGCAAGCTCCAACGCGAGGAGCCGCTCGCGGTCGAAACGGCCGGGCATCCACAGTTCGCCGGTCAGCGCGGCGGCAAAGCCGAAGCGGCCGTAATAGGCCGCATCGCCGACCAGGGACCCGTTCCGCACGGCCGGCAAGACAAGATGGACAAGCCTCTTCGGTGCTGACCTTTGGACGGCCAACGAGACCAAAAAAGCCCGCTCCGTCGTTGCTTTAGGCCGCGTCCCCCGTTGAGCGCGGGGTGCGCCGGTTTCGCCTCCGGCTGCCGATCACGTAGTGAGGCTCTTGGACTCTGCGAACCTCAGGCGACTGTCCGGCCTCTTGTCCGGATGCCTACCGATCGACACATGGCCACAGGCACGTGCCAATTTGGGCGAGCGGCAAATAATCGCATCAACTGCGCATTGCAAGAAAATTCGTCACGTTCAGCAAATTTTTTCCAACGACATCGGCTGCGAGCGTGCACGCGCACCGCTTTCACTCATCAATCAGTGTGCGATAGTGCGCGCACTCTGTCCTTGAGCTTCATCGAGAGGTGCCGCCATGCCCGCTTTGCCGATCACCTTCGCCTGCGGTCTCTACGACCGCATGCTGGCGCTGCAAACTGGCGAGATCAAACCGGATGGCATCGATCTCAACTTCCTCATCATGGACAGTCCGCGCGAGATTTTCGACCGCATGGCGAACCGGCTGGAATTCGACGCCTGCGAAATGTCGAGCTCGGAATATGTCAGCCGCTACGCGGCGAAAAAGCTGCCCTTCGTGGCGCTGCCGGTGTTCGCCTCGCGCGTTTTTCGTCACGGCTTCATCCTGGTTAACCGCAAATTCGTCACGTCGGCGAAGGACCTTGCCGGCAAGCGGATAGGCGTTCCGCTCTACACCCAAACCGCCGCGATCTTCATCCGCGGCTTGTTGCAGCACGATCTTGGCGTCGATCTGTCGGGCATCGAGTGGGTCCAAGGCGCGGTCGACGAGTCTGGCGGCTACGGCAATCCCTCGGTGATGCCGCTGCTCAAGCCGGTGAACGTCACACCGAACCGGAGCGGCAAATCGCTGAGCGATCTTCTCGCAGCGGGAGAGATTCATGGCTTTATCGGCTCGCACCTGCCGCGCGCTCTCAACCGCCATCCCGACGTCGTGCGGCTCTTTCCGGACTATCGGCCGCGCGAAAAGGACTATTTCCGCCGCACCCGCATCTTTCCGATCATGCACCTGATCGTCATCCGCAACGATATCTACGAGCGCCATCCTTTCGTGGCGACCAGCCTCTACAATGCATTCTGTGCGGCCAAGGATCTGGCCCGCGAGAAAATGCGGTTTCCCGGCACGCTCCGCTACATGCTGCCGTGGCTGCCCGCCGACCTTGAAGAGATCGACGAAGTGTTCGGCGGCGATTGCTGGCCCTATGGCGTCGAACCGAACCGGCCGACGCTCGAAGCGCTGGTGACTTACATGGCCGAGCAGGGCTTGATCGCTGAGCCTATTCCGATTGAAAAGCTGTTTGTGCCGACCTTTGGCTAGAGGCCTGCGACGGTCGCGCCGTGGGGGCGGATCGGCATCAGCCGATGCGCGCCCAGCGCGCGTCGTTAAGAACATCGTTCCGTCAGACCGCCTTCAGGTGCGCGTCCTTGCGTTTGTAGAGATCGTCGTCGGCATAACCCATGGTCTCCGGCTTGCCGCGTCCCAACATGACTTGAAAATAGACCGGCGCAAGCGAGTCGTTCTGGAAGCCGTGGATCACGCCGGCCGGACAAGAGATACACTCCCACGGACCGAGCCGCGTCGTCATCCGCTTGCCGGTTTCGTCCTCGACAAAAACATCGAGAAAGCCCTGCAACACAAAAAAGCACTCCTCGACTTCGTGAGTATGCGCGGCGTTGCCTTGGCCGGGCTCGCAATAAACGATCGAAAGGGTGAAGTTACCAGGCGGGATCACCGTCGGATCGTCGTGCTTGCCGGAGCCGCCGGCGCCGATGAAGCGGTGCTGCGCGCGTTTGAACCCCTCGGTTTTGGAGTCGGCGAAAGCGGCCCAGTCCGGCTTCTTGTCCTTGAAGCGGCCGACATATTTTTTCATGATCTCTTCGAGCGGAACTCCCTCGAGCTCTTTCGGGCGCGGATGCCGGGCCACACTCATGGGGCTACTCCTTTTAAATGCGCTTGATCGCGAATTTGCGCCAACGCGCCATTGTAAAGCACCCTCTACAATGACGCCAATGAGCGATTTGCGACAGATGGAAGTCGCATGAATGTCGTTGGACGGTTTGATCGCGGCAGTGGAATACCATTGCGAGCGCCTGCCACGGCGGAAAAGCGTGCCGGTCTGTCGGCGACAGTCGCGGAAACAGAAGACAATTCAGGTATTTCGTAGTAGCCGTTCGGATCGAGCGGAAATGCCAGGATCAATTCCAATCCCATGTGCAACTCGCGCGAATGCTGCTAGCTTGCAACTTTGTGCGAGGCCGCAACAACGCCCGCTGCAAGACCGCGCCAAGGTGGAGGAAGCCGATGCTGAACAAAACACCGCGCAACGGAAAGAACGGCAAGAAGACAAACAAGAACGGAAATAACGCCCGCAGCGTCAGCGAACTGCCGAAAATCACCATCCAGACCGACACGCGCGAAATTCTCGCTCACGCCGCCAAGGAGGCTCGGCCGGATTACTTCATCGTCGACGTCGACGCCCACGTCACCGAGACGGCGTTCTGGTCCGAGGTCGTCGATCGCATGGACAGCGACGTCTATCGGCAGATGGCGCGCGCGTTCAAGGATCGCAGCCCGGCACCGGGCCTCCTCAATGCCACGCCCGGGTTTTTACATCAGGACGTTTTCGGCCGAATTCCGCACCAGCAGCGCCTCGCCGAGGCAGTGCCGGGCGGCCGCACGCATGCGCAGGTAACACTGGTCCAGCGCGCAATGGATTCGATGGGCATCGACTACATGGTGGTGTTCCCCACCCCGATGCTGGTGCTCGGCATGCATCCGCAGGTCGAAACGGAGGTCGTTATCGGCCACGCCTTCAATAAATGGCTGACCGAGGAGATCCTGCCCCAGGATCAACGCATCAAGGCGATGCTGTACCTGCCGTTCAATCATCCCGAGGAGAGCCTCAAGGCAGTCGAGCGATACGCCGATAATCCAAGCGTTATCGGCTTCTCGGTGACTTCGACGCGCTTTCGCGCCGTCAATCACGACAGCTACATGCCGCTTTATTCCGCCATCCAGGCGACCGGAAAGCCGCTGGCGTTTCATTCCGGCTTCCACTGGGGCGACCAGTCGATGCAGCAGTGCAATCGCTTCATCTCGATGCATTCGATCTCGTTCGTCTATTACAACATCATTCATCTGACCAACTGGATCATCAATGGCCTGCCGGAGCGCTTTCCCAAGCTGAAGGTGATCTGGATCGAAAGCGGGCTCGCGTGGTTGCCCTTCATGATCCAGCGGCTCGACAACGAGTACATGATGCGCTCGTCGGAGTGCCCGGGTCTGAAGAAGCTTCCCGGCGAATACATCACCGACATGTTCTACACGTCGCAGCCGATGGAAATTCCGCGCGACATGAGCCTCTTGGAGTCGACATTCAAGTGCATCAAGGCGGAGAGCCAGTTGCTCTACTCGTCCGACTATCCGCACTGGGACTTCGACCTGCCGTCGACGATCT
>Ga0070731_10005185_pt1 | contig 10877 bp, 3 predicted proteins | sample Coa_R1_2_FD_66448 | JGI IMG/M metagenome (GOLD analysis project Ga0070731, IMG submission 66448) | Surface soil microbial communities from Centralia Pennsylvania, which are recovering from an underground coalmine fire - Coalmine... | ecosystem: Environmental > Terrestrial > Soil > Unclassified ... | reverse complement strand
ATTCCGATCTTACCGAATGGGACAAAGCCCGCTAGGTCAAATGTAAGCCAAACGTAAAAAGTTAGTATCTCCCCAGTACTCAGGGGCTTGCAGCGAAAGTATTTCGTGTTAGAATTTTCTGGGAATCAGGAAATTGGCCCGCTCACCCAAGGGCATGGGAACTCGGAGGGGAGCATTAATGGCAGACCGTACACTTCTGCTACGCGCAGCTTGTCTTATCGCGGGCGACCTGCGGCGCGGAGCAAAATCGTGACGTTGAAACGTAATTACCTCGCGGCGATTTTTGTGTTCGCCACACCGGTCGTCATGTGGAGTCAGGCCAGCGTTCTGACCCAGCACAACAACATGGCCCGCACTGGGGCGAATCTGTCTGAAACCACCCTCACGCCCAGCAACGTAAACGTAAGTAGCTTCGGGAAGCTTTTTTCGCGTAACGTGGATGGACAGATTTATGCGCAGCCGCTGTACGTGCCTCAGGTCACCATCAACGGTACGACGCAAAACGCAGTCTACGTCGCCACTGAGAACAACACCGTGTGTGCATTCGACGCGGACGATCCAGCCGCATCCAGTCCCTTGTGGACGGTCCACTTAGGTGCGGCGGCTGCTTCCGGCCCGTTAACCAGCGGCGACAATATGTACCCGGTAGTGGGCATCACTTCGACTCCGGTTATCGACCAGGTAAATGGATGGATGTATGTGGTTGCGGAAACGCTCGAGTCGAATGGAACTTACGCTCATCGGTTGCATGCGCTCGACATCACGACGGGAGCAGAGGTCACTAGCCTCGGCAGTCCTGCACTAATAGCCGGAACGGTTTCAGGTACGGGTGACGGCGGCACGACGGTCACTTTCGCCCCGAAGCCGCATATGAACCGCCCCGCCCTGCTGCTGTCTGGTGGTAACGTTTATGTGGCGTTCGGTTCCCACGCCGATATACCGCCGTACCATGGCTGGGTGTTCGCGTATTCGGCGTCCAATCTGGCCGCCACACCCATCGTCTACAACGTTTCTCCCAACACCAACAAGGGTGGTATCTGGCAATCGGGCAACGGGCCTGCGAGCGACGGCTCCAACGTGTTTTTGGCTACCGGTGACGGCGTGTTCGATTACAGCACTGGCGGGGGAGACCTGGGTGATAGCATCCTACAGCTCACGCCCTCTCTGTCTCTGGTTGATTATTTCACTCCATCCAATGCAGCCACGCTGTTTTTGAACGATACCGATCTTGGCTCTGCCGGTCCGGTCGTGCTCCCGCCGCTGCCAGGAACTACCAAGAGTCTTTTGATCCACGGTGGGAAAAACGGCACGCTTTACCTGGTGGATCGCGGCAGCATGGGTGGCTTCAATTCCACCGACCAAATTGTGCAGGAATTTCCTGCATCCGCGAACGGCATGTTCACCTCTCCGGTTTTCTGGACGGGCCCGAGCAACTCCTATTTTTATATTTGGGGTGATTCGGATGGGATGAGACAGTATACATGGAACTCGGCCATGGGGAAGTTGAATACCACGCCGTTCGCCAAAACCAGTACCGCGGCCTTTCCCGGCGGCGCGATTTCGCTATCGGCGAATGGCAACACCAACGGCATCCTGTGGGCAACAGCGGCAACAACCACGGCCAGGATTTCGAACGCCCCGGGTATGCTGCACGCTTACGACGCGACGAATGTTGCCACCGAGCTTTGGAATAGTTACCAGAACCAGGCTCGTGATGATTTCGGATATTACTCCAAGTTCAATCCGCCAACGGTGGCGAACGGCAAGGTCTACGTCCCCACGTTTTCCAACACCCTGGTCGTCTACGGACTTTTGGGCCCGCCCACGCCGGACTTTGCCCTTTCCGCTTCTCCCGGCTCACAGACGGTTACCGCCGGCAGCGGCGCGAGCTATACCGTCACGTTGTCGGCCTCCGGCGGATTCACGGGAAGCGTCGCATACAGCGTCACCGGCCTGCCCACTGGGGCTGGCGGCACATTCACTCCCTCTTCCGTATCCGGCTCCACGAATCCAGTGAACTCTACGCTGGCGATTACCACCGCGACCTCAACGCCGGCCGGCACGTACACTCTGACGGTTACCGCAACTGGCACGCCAACCCACAGCATTCCGATCACCCTGATCGTCAACCCGCTGCCCATCGGAGATTTCAGCCTTTCCGCAACGCCGGGCTCCCAGGCCGTGACCGCGGGGACGAATACGAACTACACGGTCACGATGACTCCCTCCGGCGGATTCAACGGTACGGTCACTTACAGCATCTCCGGCCTGCCCACGGGGGCGGGTGCCAGCTTCGCTCCGCCGACGGCGACCAGTTCGACCACACCAGTTAATTCGAACATGCTGGTATCGACCGCGTCGACCACGCCGGTGGGCACTTACACGCTCACCATTACCGGCAGCAGCGCCACGACTCATACCACCAGCGTCACTCTCGTTGTGAATCCGGCGCTCGGCGGCCCGCAGACGCTATTGCAAATTCATGGCGACGCGACAGAAGTTAGCGGCGTGACCACTGGCTCGATCGTCACCCCGTCTACCGCACCGGCTGGCTTTACGGGAACGGTGATTGCCAACGGCACCGGGTCGGTGAACTATGTGCCGGCGCAATCCGGCAACGGTGTGTATTTCCTGAATTGCTGCACCAACACGAACAACGCATATTACAAATTCACCAGCGCCATGGTGGGCAATATTTTCAACATGAGCCAGGGGCAGGTGTCGTTCTATTTGAAATCGCGGTATAGCTTCGCGCAGCGTAAGGCGAGCGCGACCTCGCCGCGCTATGCGTTCGATGTCCGCGACGGCAACAACGCACATCTGTTTGCGTTTTACGTGCAGCCCAGCGGTACCCAGCTGTTGTTCACGTACATCGTGGCCGGGGCGGCGCAGTATTACTTTGTTCCCGCAGGCACGGAAGACACGCTGTACGGCAGCGGGGTAGTGATGCAGGTGGCCCTGGCCTGGAACGGCAGCACGATGAGCCTGTCGTTGAACGGCACGCAAGTGAAGTCCACCACGTACACGGCGGCGACGCCGAGTTGGACGTCAAGCTCCAATTTCGACTTTGGCGCGTACGAGTATCTGACCTCCGGCGGGTACAATGTTTCCGACGACATCATCGATGAGTTCACCGTGACCGGGCCGGCCATCAATCAGGCGCCGCCGTCGCTCTCCATCACTTCACCCGCCGGAGGCGCAACTGTGTCCGGTACGACTCCGCTGACCGCCAGTGGGACCAGCTTGACGGGCGTGCAATTCCAAATCGACGGAAATAATCTGGGTGCCGTGGTGTCAGGGGCCGGTCCCACCTACACCGCATCGTGGGATACGACGACCGTGATCAACGGAACTCATACCGTTGGCGCGGTTGCGGTCGGCGCTTCGCTGAACACCAGCGTGTCTGTCACCGTAAACAATCCCCTGATTGCGCCAGTGATCTCGAACGTGACGGCGAATTCGGTCGCATCCACCAGCGCCACCATCAACTGGACAACCGACCAGTCTTCGAATTCGCAGGTCGCGTATGGCATCAGCAGCAATCCCTATTCATCGACGAGTCCTCTGAACGGCGCGTTGGTTACGTCGCACGCGGTGAATTTGTCCCAATTGACGCCGTCGACGACGTATCACTACCAGGTGCTCTCACAAAATCTGCAGGGCGCGCTGGCCACTTCGGCGGACTTCACTTTTACGACGGCCGCGGCAGTGCAGGGTCCGCAAACGTTATTGCTGATCCATGCCGACGGGTCCGAAGTTTCGGGAGTAATTAACGGTTCCATTGTGACGCCGGCCATCACGCCGCCGGGCTTTGCGGGAAACCTGGTTGTCAACGGCACCGGCTCGGTGAACTATGCGTCGGCGCAAGTGGGCAATGGCGTATATTTCCTGAACTGCTGCGCCAATACCAACAACGCGTATTACAAATTCACCAACTCCCTGGTGGGAAGTATTTTCAACATCAGTCAGGGACAGGTTTCGTTCACCCTGCGATCACGCTATAGCTTCGCCCAGCGAAAGGCCAGTGCGACGCAGCCGCGTTATGCCTTCGATGTCCGCGATGGCAACAACGCTCACTTGTTCGCATTCTACGTGCAGCCAAGCGGCACGCAGTTGATGTTCACCTACATCATGGCCGGCGCGGCGCAATACTACTTCGTCCCTGCCGGCACGGAAGACACTCTGTATGGCAGCGGCGTATCGATGCAGGTGGCGCTCTCCTGGAACGGCACCACCATGAGCCTCTCGTTGAATGGCACGCAAGTGAAATCCACGGCGTACACCACCGCCACGCCCAATTGGACGGCGGCTTCCAATTTCGACTTGGGCGCATACGAATATTCCATCTCCGGCGGGTACAACGTTTCCGACGACATCATCGATGAGTTTACGGTGGCCGGGCCCGCCATTAATGTGATCCCGCCAGCGCTTTCGATCACCACACCAACGGGCGGCGCCATCCTCAGTGGTACGACTCCGCTGGTCGCCAGCGGCACCAGCCTGACCGGTGTGCAATTCCAAATCGACGGAAGTAATTTGGGCGCCGCGGTTTCGGGCGCCGGTCCCACTTACAGCACGACCTGGGACACGACGACCGTGACCAACGGAACCCACACAGTTGGCGCGGTCGCGGTCGGCGCGGCGCTCAATACCAGCGTCTCCGTCAGCGTCAACAATCCGCTGGTCCCGCCGGTTCTTAGTAATGAGGCAGCCACTTCGATCGCTTCTTCCAGCGCGACCATCAACTGGAATAGCGACCAGGCTTCCAGCTCGCAGGTGGCGTACGGCCTTAGCAACAACCCCTATTCCTCGCTGACTTCGCTGAACAGCACGCTGGTCACGTCGCACTCGGTGAACCTGTCGCAGTTGACGCCGTCGACCATCTATCACTACCAGGTGCTTTCGCAGAATCTGCAGGGAGCGCTGGCCACATCACCCGACTTTACGTTCACAACGGCGGCAGCGACGGGATCGCAGCCCCTGCTGCTGATTCATGCCGACGCGTCTGAGGTGAGCGGCGTGACCAACGGCTCGGTTGTGACGCCGGCCGTGGCGCCAACCGGTTTCACCGGCACCGTGGTAAACAAAGGCGGCGGCTCTGTGAATTTCACGCCTGCGCAAGTGGGCAACGGCGTGTATTTTCTCAGTTGCTGCACCAATAACCACAACGCGTATTACAAATTCGCCGGCTCCGGCGTGGGGAGCATCTTCAATCTGCCCTCGGGCCAGATTTCGTTCTATCTGAAATCGCGATACACCTTCGCCCAGCGGCTGGCCAGCGCTCCCGATCCGCGCTATGCATTCGATGCGCGCGACGGTAACGGCACTCACCAGTACCTGTTCTACACCCGGACCAGCGGCACCAGCCTGATGTTTACCTACATTGTGGGCGGCGTGGCTCAGTCCTATTTTGTGCCGGCAGGCACCGAAAACGCGCTGTTCGGGAGCGGCGTCACGCTGCAGGTGAAGTTGACCTGGAACGGCAGCTCGATGAACCTGTTCCTGAACGGCACGATGGTGAAGTCGTCGGCTTACACTCCGCTCGCGGCCAATTGGACTTCGGCCTCGAATTTCGATTTGGGCGCCTACGAATACTCAACCTCCGGCGGCTACAACGTCTCCGACGATGTGGTCGACGAGTTTGCGGTTGCGCCGTTCCCATAGAAATTAGATCCAGCCCCGCACCCAGTACCACGCGAGCCCCAGTGTTTCGTGCAGCGTGTGCTCGTTCTGCGCGGCGGCTTTCCACGAAGGCAGGAATTCCGGTAGCGAGGGATCAAAGCGGCGGTAGGCGGCAGGCGCCGGCACCACGTCCAGTCCTTGTTTACGAAAGCAGCGTTCCGCGCGCAGCATATCGGTTGCGCCGGTAATTAGCAGGATTCGGCGGATGCCGTTCTGTCGCAGAATCGCCGCGCCCTCCGCCGCGTTTTCGTACGTCGAGCGCGAACGCTCCTCGGTCCAAATCATGGAACCGGAAACGCCTTCCTGCTGCAGCATTTGCCGCATGGTGGTGGAGTACGGCTGTTGTCCCGCAGGCGCCCATCCTCCGCAAGCCAGCACCGGCACGGGATGGGAATGGGTGTGCAGCCAGGCTGCATAGCGGCAGCGGTCTGTGGTGGCCTTATCGGCAAGAGAATATGGCCTGCCGTGGCGAGGCGGATCGACGCTGCCGGCTAGCACCACGATGGCGTCCGCCTGCTCGGTAGGAACAAACGGCTGGCGATACCAGATTTCCAGTGGCCGCGACAACAGCCAGTCGACCGGCGGCCACAGCATCAGGAATAGGCCAGCCAGCCCCAGCGCGGGAAGCAGTACGCCTTTGCATTGGCGCATCCTGGCCAGCCCAACCGCGGTAATTACGATGAATATAAGAACGAAGGGCTGAAGGTACGTCATTCCCTCAATTATGCGGCACCGTTCGCGCGAGATTTACGCGGATCGGATAAGCTCGATCACGGCGATCTCGGGAGGACAGCCGTAGCGCATCGGGAGCAGGGAACATCCCGCGCCGGCGCTGGTGTAGCCCTGCATGCTGCCGTGCTGCCAGGCGCCGCTCGTATAGGCGCGCGGACACGCCGCGTGCAGCACGAGCGGCCCAATCGCGGGCAGGCGGATCTGGCCGGCATGGGTATGGCCGGTGAGATAGAGATCGATTCCGCAATCGGCGGCCGGCTGAAACAATTCCGGCGTATGCGCCAACAGAAGTTTGAAGGCGCCGGCCGGCACGTTCTGCAGCGCGGCCGGCAGATCGTCGCAGCGATAATAATGCGGATCGTCCACTCCAGCCACCCACAAGCGGCCTTCCGGTGGGCCTACTTCGATGCCCTGATTGATCAGCATGCGCACGCCGAGGTTTTCGAGTTCGAGCGCGATATCGGCGCAATCGTGATTGCCGAGAATGCCGATCACTCCGTAGCGCGCCTGGACAGCGTCGAGCACGCGGCGCATGCGCGGGTAAATTTCATCGCAAGGTCCGTACACATGGAAGCGATAGTCGCCGGTCAGCACGCAAAGGTCGACGGGCAGTTGCGCGGCCTTCTCCGCCAACGTTTCGGCGAGGCCGTCCATGCCGTCGATATGCACGTCGGTAATGTGGAGAATGCGAAAGCCGTGCAGGCCGGGCGGCAATCCGGCGAATTCGAAGGGCACATGACGGACGGCCAATTGAAGCGCGTTGGCCAGACCTCGCTGCTGAAGTCCACCGATCCGTAGCGTAGTGCCAAGAACCCCGGCCATGAGCCGGTCTTTCCACAGTGCGATATCCGTGTGGCGCGGCGCTACATTTCCACGCTGATGCCGAGCTTCGACGGCCCGCCGCCGGATCAGGCGCGGTTCCAGGCTAGGCGGCGTGATTACGTCCAGAAGCATACCCCTCTATTGTCTTTCGACGGAAAGGCGCAAAACAATTGACGAAAGTTAGCTTATCGATCTAGTTTGCCACGGTAGCTATGTCACCGGCACGGTTGCCGGTCGCAATCGTTTGCTCATTGGCTGGATTGGCGGTGGAAAAGACCATCCCATTGCTGACCCAAATTGTCGGCCTTGACAGAGCCGCCGGGAGCCCTGTTGCGAACAGAACTCCCGACGCGCAGATCTGTAATGGCTTATATTTAGGCGCATCCAACTGAACGCCGTCTTGCCTAGCTAGGAAGTTCCTGGCGCCAACACGATGGGGTTTGGATTCGCCGGGAAGTAACCTGAACCATCGTTGTTGCAATGTGCACGGTGAGCGTGGCAATCGTCCTGCGCCCCACCGGATCTACCAGCGAACGGAGCAGGCCAACACCGGCCAAGTGTCGGTATTTACAGACGCGCTAACGGGATGCCCAGCCGCAACATTTACTCAGCCATCCAGATTTACAATCTGTTAGATTCTGGCGCACCACAGCGTAATGTTGTCTGAACGAAGGCTGTCTCGCTGCCAACGTGATCGGGTGCCGTGAAGGTTAGAGCCTGTGTCGATGTGCGCGGCGATAGTTCCACGCAAACCACTTCCAAGGCCCTGGTGACCTCCAGTCTGTCAGCTCGGTGGATCAGGACGCTAATGCCCGCTTGATCACCAGTGCTCTGACTGCATGCCTCTAGCAGGACATCGAATCGGATTTGAAATCAGGACGCCGCCGAGTTGTGGATGGTTGTCCGCGCGCAGCGAGATAGCAACCAACAATGAGCGCCACGAGATCTTTGTGAGCCAGTGCGGGACCAAACCGCTGGCGACGCTTGCTCCCATGTTCATCGGTGGTAAGCGTTGCCTTTTGGGACGCTGGAGTCGGTCTGGGCCGCAAACTGCCCAAAAAAAACACCGAGGCGGTTTAGAGGTAAAATTGCAGTCGGCTCAGAAGCCAGAACGACAATCTTGAGGTAGTTGGAAATGCTGAATCTGCTGCCAATACTATCGCAAATCACTCTCTTCCTTTTAGGGCGGAGAAGCCTCCTTTTTGTGGGTTGCATCGTCTTTGTATCCGGCGCTTCAGGTGAAAGTGGAATCTCGATCCCCAGTGGAACGTGGACGATGGCTCTAACCAGAGGCGTCCCCGCATCAACGAATGGTTGGGAGCAACTGGTCTATGCTTCAGCCGTGAAGCAGTCGATCATGCTATCCCAGTATCACCAACGCTATTCTGAGACAAACGAAAGCCTAGTCGGTTACAACTTTGATACCAACAGCTGGGACGTAGTAGATATGGGCGGCCTTCTTCACACGGAAAATATTCCAGAAGGAGGGGAATCCCAAGGCTATTTTGACTACAATTCCAACAACAATACTGTCGTTTATCACTGCTGTACCTCTGGATCGAACCAACCCGAAAATGCGAGTCATACCTGGTGGTACGACGTTCTGGGGCAAACGGGTCGAGATAAGCACACCTCACCAAAGCCAGATGCGCTCCAACCAGGGGGGGCGTTCGACCAGGCACACAACGTGTTTGTCGTCCATGGCGGTGGATCGTTTGCAGGCACATGGACGTATAACCCGGTCACCAATAAGTGGCAGCGGATGAGCACCAATGGAACGTCACCTAATCTTTCGCTCATTTTGCCTGCCCTCGCTTACAACTCAAACACCGAACAGATTTACCTCTTCGGCGGTTCCTATGGTGCGCCGACCGTCTATTCATCGGATCTCTACGTTTACGACGTTCCCACGAATACCTGGACTTTGATCAGCCCCACTGGAGGTGTAAAGCCTCCGGCTCGTTTTCGACATGCCTTTGCCTACGATTCCACCAACAACATCTTTCTCATGTATGGAGGGGTAAATGCCAGCGGTGTGCTTGGAGATACGTGGATCTTTAATCCTGCGACCAATGCCTGGACCCAAGTTAACCCGTCCCAAGCACCGTCGGTTGGGACCACTGCTGACTTTGCTCGGATGGCTTACGACTCCGACCACAATGTTTTCGTATTGGCGCATCAGGGTACGGGCGGCTACTTTGGAGGTGCCTGGTCAGCTTATTCTGTTCAGACCTGGCTATTTCGCTATAAGGGAGGAGGCCCGAATGCCGGTGCTCTTGCCCCAACTGCGCACGCTGCCCCAGGGAGTATCAACCGCAACGCCGCGAGTTGGGCCAAAGATCCCGCCATTACCAGTTCCGGCAGCGAGCTCTACCTTTCCTGGTCAGAAACGGGCTCACCATTTGATCCAACTAACGTTGCGTGGTTGCATCTCTATGTGAGCCAGTATGCGGGCGGTACCTGGGCTCCGGTCGGTCCGGGGTATTCATCGATTAGCGGCGACGTGACTGAGGCTCACGCGCCCTCTATTATTGTCGTCAGTGGCACGCCTTGGGCCTCGTGGTATCAATCTGATGATCGCACTTACACGCAAGTGTTTTCTGGTCATTGGAATGGATCAAGCTGGCAGACGGGGGCCGTCGGGCTAGCCGGAGGTCCTCCCGCGTATCAGGGCCGTTCCCAAATGGATAGCATTGCGGGTGTTCCGCATGTTGCAGTGCTCGAGGTCGATAAAAGTTTCTATCCACAGAAAGTGTTTGCTTACGAAAAAATTTGGAACGGAACATCTTGGGCTCTTGAAGGCACCGCCTTGAATCGAACTGCGACGGGGAGTACGGCTGATTCCGTGTCCATAACGGATAATGGCATAAGCCCCTTCGTGGCTTGGACGGAATATACTCACACCTTAGGTGGCGGCCAGGCTGGGGACACCGATACCAACCCGCAAGTTTATGTTTCTCATTGGAATGGCACCCAATGGGTCGCGTTGGGCGGATCGCTGAATATCAATCCTGCGAACTGGGCTTACGATGCCTCGATCGCTTACTTGAGTGGACAGCCCTATGTTGCCTGGACGGAGAGAAGCCTATCTGGCAACGCCCAGTTGTATGTTGCAACATGGAATGGAACCAGCTGGGTGTCGATTGGCTCCCAGAGCATGAACCAAAACCCGGTTACAGGGTGGGCGTTCCATCCGATTTTGGTTGCAAATCCCTCGAGTAACACTCTGTACGTCGCATGGGTGGAGCAATTAGCGATTGGACAGAAAGCAAAGGTATATGTCTCGCAATACGCGCAGGGCTCCTGGACTGTTTTGGGAGGTGCCTTGAATGCCGATCCAGTCAATGGCAGTGCCCAGCGCGTAAGCCTCACGCTTCTAAATGGTCTTCCCGTAGCTGCTTGGGGCGAAGTGAATATAGGCTGGCTACGCCAGGTTTATGCGGCCCAATGGAGCGGCTCTGCTTGGATCCAGCTCGCAGGCGGAGGGGGAGCGGCTGATACTACAGCCCCCACTGTGCCTACCAAGCTTACTGCAACAACTGCATTCCAGAATCAGATTAGTCTCGCATGGACTCCCTCAACCGACACGGTTGGTGTGGCAGGTTATCGGGTGTATCGCGGGGGCGCTCAAATAGCTGATG
>Ga0070731_10005184_pt1 | contig 10878 bp, 8 predicted proteins | sample Coa_R1_2_FD_66448 | JGI IMG/M metagenome (GOLD analysis project Ga0070731, IMG submission 66448) | Surface soil microbial communities from Centralia Pennsylvania, which are recovering from an underground coalmine fire - Coalmine... | ecosystem: Environmental > Terrestrial > Soil > Unclassified ... | reverse complement strand
TTACACTTTCTCGAAGAGTGCGCCGATAACCGTCAGGCCCGGTCCGAATGCCATGCTCAAGATCTTCGAGCCGGCCGGGATCTCGGGGGAGTCCACGATCGACTTCCAGATGTGCGGGGCGGTCGCCGAGGCCATGTTCCCGTGCTCGTAGAGGACGCGCCGGCTCATCGCGACCGCAGACTCTTCGATGCCGAGCTTGCCGCGAATCTGATTGAGGATCGCCGGGCCGCCGGGATGGATTGCGAAGATCATCGCGGCCTTCTCACGTTCGAAGTCGAGACCAACCTGGCCGAAGATGGAGCGAACGAAATCGGCGATCGAGTCTCTGATCATGAACGGAACGCGCTTCGAGAGCGACATGTCGAATTGAAGCGGTCCGGGCCGCAGCGTCATCTCCGGCAGCGAGTCAGGCAATATGTGCTCGTCGATTGCCAGAATCTTCAAGCCGGGCGAGCGGCGCTTCGCGAACTCCGCCAACGGCGACGCCGAATATTTGATGAAGCCGTCGGCAAAGAGCGTGGATGTGACGAAGTTGTCCGCTTCGTCGCCGAGCAGATCGAAATGGAGCGACAAAAATTCGGTGTGCACGAGATCCACGCGTTGTTTGCGTGCGGGAAGCGAAACGTAGGAGGAGCCGACGAGACCCAACGCCGTGCGAATCGCCGGGAACGCGCCGTAACATCCCATGTGATACGAGTGCGTGACCCCGACGTTGAGCCAGCCCCGTTGTGAGAGGAACGTTTGCACCGGGCTCGGCGAGACGTATCCGGAGCAGCTCACGTGAACGATGTCGTCCGGAGGCGGCGCGTTGGGATCGGAATAGACGCGCTCGAAAACCCCGCAGGCGATCTCTTCGAAAAGATTCATCCGCTCGTCGAGCGTCTCGCCGGTGGGGTTGCGAAGGTCGCCGTAACGTCGAATCGTTTCGAGCGTATGCTGCGCGTCGCGCTCGACGAAGCGAGACGTCAGCACGCTCACCTGCCGCCGCGCGATGTACTCCGACGACGTTCCGTACCGCGCCATTCGTTCTTGCAGCGTTTGCGCTACACTCTGCCGTTCTGAGGGATCCGTAATTCCACGTGCCGCGCATTGCGCGATCGTCATGAAATGCGCCTGAATCGGCTTGAGCTCGTCCTGCGCGACGGGTGGAGTGACTTCGACGATCTCGAAATCGGATAGGACCACCGGAACTGCCATGACCCGCGGTTCGGGGACGATCGTTCCGAGGGATGTCTCTAAGATGCGCATCTGATTGTAGGAGCAGCGTTCTCCGTCCGTTGCCCCCTTCCATTTGTGCGAACGCGTTCGGCGCAATCGTTAACAATCATCGTTAATCCTGGTTACCTATTTCATTCGTCATCGACTGGATGATTCGATGGCGGCCGTCGGAGCAAATACGATCGCGAATACTTGCTTTGGATCGGATCGAATGCGCGCGGATTCTGGTTGAAATCGAAAAAATCGCCGGCGAAATCCGCCGAGTGCGCGTCGGTTGTTCCGAGGCGTCCTAAATCCCAGTTATCCTCGACGAACCGAACGATGCTGCCGAGTTGGTAAAAGTTATGCGAAACGTATCCGGTCTTCGCGTACGGCGCAACGGCGAGCAGCGGAACGCGAAACCCAAGGCCGCCGTAATGGCGCGCTCCCGGCGGCGCGACGTGGTCGTACCATCCGCCCCAATCGTCCCACACAACAAGGATCGCCGTCGTATTCCAGGCCGGGCTTTGGCCGATGGCGTTGACGACTTGCGCGATCCATGAAGGTCCCGAGTCCGAGTTGTCTCCGGGATGGTCGGAGTTCTGAAAATCCGGAATCACCCACGAAACCGCCGGCAACGTGTCGCGACTGATGTCCGTGAAGATGTCCGTCTCCGGCGACGCAACGTTGGTCGACCATTCCGAGCCGTGGCGCACCGCGTCGATCGCGTCGAACGCGTTCCACAGGTTGCCGCCGAACCCGCCGGTAGCCGGCGTATAGTAACGCCACGAAATATTTTTGGCGTCGAGTAAGTCGCGCAGCGTTGCGTACGTGAAGCACGGAAACGGACCTTGAAACGACAGGTACTGATTGTTTGCGGTAATCAGTGACGTTCGCGTTCCAGGTGTTGCATCGCACCCCCACGGATGTCCCCAGTCGTTTGGGAAGTCGATGACGCTGTGGCCTCCGCCGATATCCGTTCCGCCGCGAATAAGATCTTGATGCGCGGTGAAACTGCCGCTGCCCTGAGTTTGGAACGTGTGATCGGCCAGCACGTATGATTTCGCCAGATCCCAATATGGCGCAATTTGCGCGGGATTGACGTACTCGTAGACGTACGTTCCGGACACTTTGCCGATGTTGACGACATCGAATCCGTTCATCTTGCACTGCCCGGCAGCTGCGTTGCAATCGCGCTTCCAGTACGAATAACCGTTGTTCGGCGATATCGGGCTTTCGAGATCGGCCTTGCGCAGCAGAAGGCTCTTGCCGTTGTGCGTCTTTCCGCGCCGCGTTCCGTCGGCGCCGGGAAAAGTCGCAAAGAGGTTATCGAAGGTGCGGTTCTCCTGTACCAGGATAACGATATGGGTGAAGTATTTACCCTTCGTAGCCGGAGGGGGAGGCGCTAACGGCGGTACGACCGATCCCGAGCTCGAGCCGCCGCCGCAGCCGCCCAAAGCTCCGGAAAGCGTCGCGCCCAAAAAGAAAGCGGCAAGCGACAAAGACCGCAACGAGCGAAGCTGACGGGGCATAGTGTTTAAAGGTATCGGCTAGGGCCGGGGGCCATCCCTTCCCGGTGCCCGTATTACCCGCGGATTCCGGCAGCGTCGCGCGCGCGGCCGAACTGCTGCGGCGCGGCGGCGTGGTCGCGTTTCCAACCGAAACGGTCTATGGCCTGGGAGCGCTTGCTTTCATGCCTGAGGCCGTCGCGCGCATTTTCGAAATCAAGCGGCGACCGCATTTCGATCCGCTCATCGTTCACGTCTTAGACGAAACGATGCTGTCGCGTGTCGTCGCTTCGATTCCCTCTGCGGCGCGATTGCTTGCAGACCGGTTCTGGCCGGGGCCGTTGACGCTCGTGCTTCCCAAAAGCGACGAAGTGCCGGAGTTGGTTACGGCAGGACTCTCTACGGTCGCGGTCCGCATGCCGTCGCACCCGGTCGCTCGCGCGCTGCTCGCGGCAACCGGCGCACCGCTTGCCGCCCCGAGCGCAAATCTCTTCGGCAGCTTGAGCCCGACTCGGGCCGAGCACGTCGCCGCCGGCATCGGTGACGCGGCTGACTTGATTTTAGATGGCGGTCCCACCGAGCATGGACTCGAGTCGACCATCGTTGCGATTGAAGGCACTGCGGAACTGCTGCGTCCCGGCGCGATAGAAATCGAAGCGATCGAAGCGATCGTTGGGCCGCTCGGCGCGGCTGGCGCTTCCGCATACAGCGCGCCGGGGATGCTGCCGCATCATTATGCCCCGGCCACGCCGTTGCGGCTCATCGACCCCGTTACGGTTCCGATGCTCGACCGCTCCCGTGCAGCGGCACTCGCGGTGCGCGACCAATTCGAAGGATATGCGGTATCGCGCCGGCTTTCCGCCGGAGGGGACCTGCGCGAAGCGGCGGCTCGCTTCTTCGAAACCCTGCACGAGCTCGACGCACTCGCGCTCGAGCGAATCGACGTGCAGCCGATCGCCGAGTCTGGGCTCGGGCAGGCGATGATGGACCGCTTACGCCGGGCCGCGGCCACCTTCGGACTCTAACCAAATTGTCGCAACGTGAAGCCCTTGCCATGCGTTATGCCGGTACGTAACGAAGAAGGGACCGTGATGAAGTCGTTTTCCTTGTTCTCGCGCCGTAACGCGGCCGCCGCCGTTCTGCTTGCGTTCTTCTGCCTGGGTACGGCACCCGCGGCGCTGCCGTATCAAGTCGCAGGCGATGTATCCCAAAGCTTTACGCTGCTGACGACGAAGTATTACGAGCCTGTCGATCCGCAGGTTTTGCTGGCCGCGGCCTCCGACGCGCTCGCGCAAGCCGCACACAAACACGGCGTCACAATCTCGCCGCCTGCATTGCACGCCCAGTCGAACGGCGAAGCGACGATGGCGCAGCTCGACGATGCCATCGCCGCGTCCGCGAGCGCGGCTCACGCGAGCCCGGCTGAGTTTGCCTACGCAGCGATTGACGCAATGGCGAAGGCGACGAACGATCGCTACACGCAGTTCTTTACTCCCGATGAGTTCAATGCGTTCAAAAACGCCCTCGATCCCAAACGAATCGGCGGTATCGGCGTGATGATTCAGCCGGATACCGCATCCGGCTACGTTCGCATCACCTACGTTTTGCCGGCGACGCCGGCGGAGCGGGCCGGCCTTCAAGTCGGCGACCTCGTCACCGCCGTCGACGGCGTAACGACCAAAGGTCTCACCGTCGATGGCGTCAGCGGCCGGCTTCGCGGCAAAGCCGGCACGGTTGTCGCGGTGACGGTGCAGCGCTCGGGCGCGAGCGCGACGGCGGTCAGCATAACGCGCCAGGACGTGCAGCCGCCGACCGTCGTTTTCAAGATGCTCCCAGACGGTATCGGGTACATTTGGGTGATGGAGTTCGGCCGCGCGACGCCGGCTGAGTTCGACACCGCGGTCGCTCGTTTGCGCGACGGCGGCGCAAAGGCGTTCATACTCGATTTGCGCAACGATGGCGGCGGTTACGTGAACTCGGCGCTCGATATCAGCTCCCGGTTCATTGCAAATAAAGCGCTGCTCACTGTCGTGGAACGCGGCGAGCGGCCGCAGACCTTTGACGCCGGCGACGATGCTTCGATTACGCTTCCGGTTACGGTGCTCGTCAATCAGTTCACCGCATCGGCATCGGAGATTACCGCGGGAGCGTTGCAGGACGACGGAATCGGCGCGCTGGTCGGCGCGAAAACATTCGGAAAAGGTGTGATGCAGACGCTGACGCCGCTGCCTGACGGCGCCGCGATCAAGATCACGACGGCCCACTATTTGACGCCGAACCATCGCGACATCAACCTGCGCGGCATCGATCCGGACGTGCGCGTCGACGAGAATCGCGACGCGCGATTCGGCGATGTCGCAACGGACGCTCAGCTGCGCGCGGCGGTCGATCTGCTCCAGAAGAAGATCGCGGACAAGAGCTGAACGTTCTCTAGCCGCGCCGGCGGACGAGGCGGACGATTCTGCCGTTACGTGCGAACGTTACCTCGTCCATCAAGCGGCGCATGAGAAAAATTCCGAATCCTCGGCCGCGATCGTCCGGCTCGACGCTCGTGCGGACCGACGGCTCGGGGAAAAAGCTGCCGCTGTCTTCGATCACGATCATGAGCGAACCGTCGTCGAACGTGCATTCGACGACGATGTTCCGCCCGGCCGTTCCGTGGCCGTGCTCCACCGCATTGCTCAGTGCCTCGCCGGCGGCAAGCCGAATATCTGAGACGTCCTCCTCGGCGAAACCGCACCGCGCGGCAAAGCTGGCGATGCCCTGCCGCGCTAAAGCTACGTTGTGGATGTCGCTTGAGTAGGCGGCACGGTAGTGCTTTTTCAAAAGTAGGCCTCTCGCTGGAACCTTCCCCGGTTCTCAAGCTCGGTTAAACATCACGAGGTGAGCCAACGGTCTGCGCGAATTGCTAGTGCAGGCGGGCGATTAGCTCAGCTGGGAGAGCGCCTCCCTTACAAGGAGGAAGTCGGCGGTTCGAGCCCGTCATCGCCCATTTATTACGTATGAAAACCGCACAGACCAACGCTGCGATCGCGGTGGAGCACCAGGGCGAGGTCGCGATCGTCACCATGAAGCGGCCGGAGAAGCGCAACGCGCTTTCGCTGCAGATGATGCGCGAGCTCGACGCAGCGCTCGCCGAGCTTGCGACGGATCGCGAGGTTCGCGCAATTATCCTTCGCGGTGAGGGCGCGGCCTTTTCCGCCGGTCACGATCTGCGCGAGCTCGTCGGCCGCGAGGTCGACGCGTATCGCGAGATCTTCGATGCCTGCGTCGAGCTGATGACGCGAATTCAAACCGTACCGCAACCCGTTATCGCCGAGGTCGCAAACGTCGCGACCGCGGCGGGATGCCAGCTGGTTGCAGCGTGCGACCTCGCCGTAGCATCGACGCACGCCACGTTCGCGACGCCCGGCGTCCGCATCGGCTTATTCTGCAGCACGCCGATGGTCGCGCTGACGCGAGCGATCGGACGAAAGCGCGCGATGGAGATGCTCTTGACCGGTGACGCCATCGATGCGCCAACGGCGCTTGCGTGGGGTTTGGTCAATCGCGTCGTCGCGCCGGAGCGGCTGCATGACGAGACCGTCGCGCTCGCGCGTCACATTGCATCCGCGAGCCGCGGCATCGTCGCGCTTGGCAAAGCGGCGTTCTACGCGCAAATCGATCTGGATCAGGCGCGAGCGTACGACTATACCAAGGCGGTGATGACGTCCAACGCGCTCGAGCCCGACGCCTCGGAAGGAATAACGGCGTTTCTCGAACGGCGCAAGCCATCGTGGAACGCGTAGTGCGATGGAGGGGATACGGGTGCACCGTTGAAGCGGAGCGGCCGCAGCGTTCGCGCGTGGGCAGCGAGCGTGTTGCGTTCGAATAGGCGTCGCCCACACCCGGTATGCGCGGACCCGACAAAAAGGAAACCCGCGTGTACGCGACGGCAGGAGGGCTCGCCTACGGCGGGCCCTTCTGTGTTGTGGCTGAGCCCTTCGACTTCGCTCAGGAGAAACTACGCCGAAGGATGGACACTCGCAGCGAAACGGGAATGAGCGGCATCGTGCTTTTCTTCAATCCGCGAACGCGTTACGCGCAAGCAATCTTACTTGTTGCTCTGCTTGCGTCGTTGGCCGTTGCGTTCTTTCGGGTGCGGGTCGAGTCCCATGCGAACCGCGTCGAGCTCGCGATGGATTTCACCGATTTGGATGCAGTAGCCCGGTCGTACGATTACAATCCGTCGGCGTTTCTAATTGCGTTGCGGCGCGCCGGGCTCACCTCGCTCGCCGTTACCGAGGAGCTCGGCACGAACGTCGGCTCCGATGGAAAGGCCTATGCGACGACGGGCGCAGCGCTCGCCAATGCGGCCCGCATCACGCCGATTAACGATCCGCTGCTCGCGCAGCTGGTGCGCTCGCATCGCATCGTCGACGGTGCAGTCTATCTGCTGGTCTCCGACGCCGCCACGTACCGGCGATACCGTAGCGTGCTGCCGCTGCACTTCTCGCCGCGCAGCGTGCGCGTCTTACGGCCTGTGCGCCCGTGGCTTATCGAAGTCCGCACCCAAGTCGACTATTTCAATGCAACCGCGCTCGGCATACCTACCGATGAAATCGAGCTCGCGCATCGCTTGGGATTGCTCGTCGTTCCTCGCTTTCAGAACGACGAACGCTTCGGCGCCTCGCAGATCGACGCAACATTCGCCGACGTCCTTCGTTTCGACCCCAAAGTATCGACGGTTATCTTCTTTGGCCTCGGCAATCAAGTACTGGGCTATCCGCAGCACCTCGACGACACCGCCAAGGCTTTCAAGGATCATCCCTTCGTCAACTTCGGCTCGATCGAAACCTACGATATCGCGCAGGTTCAGAAAGGAAACGACACGCTGGCACGGCTTCTGCCGGGACGAACCGTGCGCGTGCAAGCTATCGCAAAGACGGAGCTCGACAAGATCAAACTGGACGACGCCGTCGGGCGGTACGTGCTCGGGGTTCGCGAACGCAACGTGCGGGTCGTTTATCTGCGCCCGTGGACGCATCAGGACGGCGATCTCTCTATTGAAGCTACCAACGTCGAGATGGTGAAACAGATTGCCGGCGAGCTTCGCGCTGCCGGTTTTCGTTTGGGACGTGCGACGCCGATTCCGCAGTACCACGGCAACAATCGCGTGCTGGTCGGGATCGCCGCGCTGGCCGTGCCCTCAATCTTCGTACTTTTGCTCGATTTCTTCGGATGGCACCGCCGCCGGATCGCCGTCGCCGCTTACGCGTTGACGGTTCTCGTCTACGTCGTCGGGGTCGCGCTGCATCACGACGCGACGGTTCGCTCGGCGCTCGCCCTCGCAGGTGCGCTCTGTTTTGCAACGGCCGCGTTGCTGGTTCTCATTCCGGCATGGAGGGAGCTGCCATCGCCGAGCTTTGGGACGCAGTTCGCGCGCAGCGCCGGCTGGATGCTTGCGGCGACCGGAGTTGCGATGCTGGGTGCGCTCGTCGTCGTAGGCGTCATGAGCTCACCTCTGGCCATGGAGGAGATCGAGCGGTTCCGCGGCGTTCGTCTCATCTTAGCGCTGCCGCCCCTGCTCGCGCTGCTGCTTTACTGCTTCGATCGGCGCTTCGGCGCGGCCGGTCGCCCGCGCGACGTCTTTCTCTCTCCGGTGCTAACGTATCAGCTCTTTGCAGGGATCGCGATCGTGGCGCTCGGCGCTTTGATGCTCGTGCGAAGCGGAAACGAGAGCGACGTCTCGCCGTCGCCCCTCGAGCTTGCGCTGCGCCACATCTTAACGCACGTGCTCAGCGTGCGGCCGCGTTTCAAAGAGTTTCTTATCGGGTTTCCGTGCATGATGCTCCTTCCGGCACTGCTGCCGCCGCATCGGCGCGCGATCGGCTGGCTCTTGGCGCTCGGCATCGGCGTTGGAGTCGGCGACGTGATCGACACGTTTTCGCACTTGCACACGTCGATCGAGATCTCGATCTTGCGCATCGTGAACGGTCTGATCGTCGGTGCGATCGTCGGTGCGATCGTTATGTGGGTCTACCGCCGGCTTCCCCTCGCTAAGGCATAATGCCGCGCGTGCTGATCTCCGGCTACTACGGTTTCGGAAATCTCGGGGACGAGGCGCTGCTCGAGGTGATGCTCGAACGAGTGCGCGCGCGTTTTCCGTCGGCGCGGCTGGAGGTGCTCTCGGCCTCGCCGCAAGTCACCGCATCCCAGCATCGCGTCGAAACCGTGCCGCGCTGGGAATGGCGCGAGGTGCGCTCGGCGATCGGGCGCTCCGACGTCATCGTCTCGGGCGGCGGGGGACTGCTGCAGAACGCAACGAGCACGCGCAGCCTGCTCTATTATGCCGGCATTTTGCGCGAAGCGATTCGCCGCCGGCGTAAGACGATGCTCTTCGCGCAGTCGGTCGGGCCGCTCGATTACTGGGGCAGGCTCATCGTGCGCCAGTTTTGCAAAGGGCTCGACCGCGCGACGGTGCGCGACGAACGTTCGCAGCGGCTGCTGCACGAGCTGCTTCCGTCAACGCCGATCGAACAGACCGCCGATCCGGTCTTCCTATACGACGAGGCCGACGAGGCCGTCGATCTTTCGGGCGAGGGGCTTGGCCCGGAAAGCGGTCCGTATGCTATTGTGAGCATCCGCAAAGCGGCGGCGTTACGGGATGCTCCCTCCGCCGTCGCACGCGCCGTCGACCGCCTTGGGCGCGATCACGGAATTCGCGCTGCATTCTTGCCGCTCGGCGGAGCGGCCGACGCGGCGGCATCGACCGACGTCATTCGGCTCTGCACGTCGAACCCGGTGCTGCTGCCGGAGTGCACGTTGCGCACGGCTGCGTCGATACTTCGGGGCGCGCACGTCGTGGTCGCCATGCGGCTGCACGCCCTCATTCTCGCCGCGCGATACGCAGTGCCGTTCATGGCGATTGCATACGATCCGAAAGTCTCCGCGCTCTGCGAGGATCTCGCGTATCCGTTGGCGCCGCTCTACGGTGATGGGAAGCGCCCCGCTGACGGCGCGGTGGACGACCTCGCCGACCGCCTCGTGCGCGACCGCGACCCGCTGGCCGCACATCTCGCGCGACGCCGCTCTGCTCTCGAAACGGCTGCGGAACGCAACTTCGACGTGCTCGGCGAACTTCTGTGAGCCCAGTGAACGTGAACTATCGCGAGACGCTCAACCTTCCGAAGACCGGCTTCCCCATGAAGGCCGAGCTCCCGGGGCGCGAGCCGCAATGGTTGGCCTGGTGGCACGAGCACGCAACGTACGAGCGTCGCCTGGAACGCAACGCTCCGAACGGTCCTTGGATCCTCCACGACGGGCCGCCCTATGCAAACGGCGATCTGCACATGGGCACGTTCTTCAACATGGTGCTCAAAGACGTTTTCGTCAAAGTCGCGTTGCTCGACGGAAAATATGCAAAGTTCGTTCCAGGCTGGGACATGCACGGGCTACCGATCGAATACGAAACGCTGCGGCATCTCGGCATCCGAGACTTTCATGCAATCGACCCGCTCGAGTTGCGCGAGAAGTGCAAGGAGCGCGCACTGTTTTGGCTCGATCGTCAGCGCGAGCAGCGCATCCGCATGGGGAATTTCGGGCTCTTCGATCGGCCGTATCGTACGATCGATCCGTCCTTCGAAGCAACGATCGTTAACGCGCTCGCCGATTTGGCCGAGCGGCAGCAGATCTACAAGGGCTTGCGGTCGACGCTGTGGTGCGTCTACGACGAAACGGCGCTTGCCGAGGCGGAAATCGAGTACGAAGACCGCGTTTCCCCGTCGATCTACGTCCGCTTTACGGCGACGCACGACCAAGCACAGCGAATTCGCAACGCAATGAACGCGGCGTCGTTCGATGGAAAAATCTCGTTCCTCATCTGGACGACAACACCGTGGACGCTTCCCGCGAATGCCGCGATCGCACTGCGCCCCGACGCCACGTACGGGCTCTACCAGATCGGTGACGAGGCGGTCATCGTTGCCGAAGCACTCGCGCGGCAAGCTCTCGGCGCGCGATTTTCCGAAGCGGTGCAGATCGGCCGCGCGCAAGGCGCGCAGCTCGACGATTTAGCGGTGCGTCATCCGTTCATGGATCGCGATTCCGTCGTCGTGCTCGCCGACTACGTTGATTTGGAGACGGGCAGCGGCGCCGTGCATACTGCGCCGGGGCACGGCGCGGACGACTTCGA
>Ga0070731_10005183_pt1 | contig 10879 bp, 9 predicted proteins | sample Coa_R1_2_FD_66448 | JGI IMG/M metagenome (GOLD analysis project Ga0070731, IMG submission 66448) | Surface soil microbial communities from Centralia Pennsylvania, which are recovering from an underground coalmine fire - Coalmine... | ecosystem: Environmental > Terrestrial > Soil > Unclassified ... | reverse complement strand
GCCCGGCCATCAATCTGGCAGTCGGCTCGGGCGCGCACGGCGCGCAAACTGCGCGGATGCTGGAAGGCGTGGAGGCATGCTTGCTCAAATGGCAGCCCAACGCGGTCATCGTTTACGGCGACACCAATTCCACGCTGGCCGGGGCGCTGGCTGCGGCAAAACTGCATATCCCGGTGGCGCATGTCGAGGCCGGCCTGCGCAGTTTCAACCGCCGCATGCCCGAGGAGCTCAATCGTGTTGCGGTCGATCACCTGGCGGACGCGCTGTACGCTCCGACCCAGACCGCCATGGACAATTTGCGCACCGAAGGCTTGCAGGCGCGCGCCCAACTGACCGGCGATGTCATGTATGACGCCGTACTGATCCATGCGCGTAAGGCCGCAACCGAATCCGGCGTGCTGGCGAGCCTCGGCCTGCAGGCCAATGGCTACTCGGTGGCCACACTGCACCGGGCCGAGAACACCGCGCCCCAGGAGCTTCGCCAGCTGCTCCAGGCGCTCAATGTCGCAGCCTCCCGATTTGGGCGCATCGTACTGCCCATGCATCCGCGTACTGCCGCGATCCTGAAGGCCGAGGTAGCCGACTGGCAGCCGGTCGGCAATCTGACGGTCACGGCGCCGCTGGGGTACCTGGACATGCTGGCGCTGCTGCAAGGAGCGCGCTGCGTGCTGACCGACTCGGGCGGGCTGCAAAAGGAGGCCTTCTTCCTGGGTCGTGCGTGTGTGACACTGCGCGATGAGACCGAGTGGATTGAAACGCTGGCCGACAACGCCAATAGCGTCGCCGGAAACAACGGGTCGAAGCTGCTAGAGATCCTGGAGAGATTGTTCGCGGGTGAGAGCATGTCACCACAGGCGCCGCAATCGGGTCGCAGCGGCCCATTTGGCGACGGCCGAGCGGCAGAGCGGATTGTCACCGAAGTCACCAAACTTTGTGAGTCAAGGCTATGAGCGTGGAAAGAGACGAAATCGAGGGAAACCTGAGCTTGCTGGCATTGTGGAAATTCCTCGGGCGCAATGCGGCCGTCGTGTGGACTTGCGTGGCCATTGTCACCGTCGGCGCCGTGGTGCTCGCATTCCTTTTGACGCCGAAGTATCGCGCCGAGGTGGTGATTTCACCCGCCGAGAGTTCCAGCGGCCTGGGCAATTTGGGGAACCAGCTGGGAGACCTCGCGTCACTGGCCGGCATCAATCTTGGCGGCGCCGGCAACAGGAAGTCCGATGAAGCATTGGAGTACCTGCGCTCACGCATCTTTACCGCGAGCTTCATCAACCGGCATGAGCTGCTCCCGATCCTGTTTGCAAAGAAATGGGATGCGCACCGCAAGCAATGGCGCAGCGCAGACAGCGCGCCGACCATTTCCGAGGCGGTCAAGAAATTTTCGAGCCAGGTAAGGCAAATTGTCGAGGACCGGCGCACCGGGATCATCACCGTTGCCATCGTCTGGACCGATCCGAAGCTGGCGGCGGATTGGGCAAACGCCCTGATCGCCGACGCAGACGCGGAACTGCGCGCGCGTGCGGTCGCCGAGCAGAACCGTAGCGTGGACTTTCTTGAGCGCGAAGCGGCGCAGACTTCGGACGTCGACGTGCGCACGACTGTCTATAAGGTCATGGAATCCGAATTAAAGAACGCCATGCTGGCACGCACCCGCGACGCCTACGCCTTCAAGGTCATCGACCCGGCCGTGGTCCGAGACCGGCGCGACCGTGAGAGTCCGAACCGGCCGCTAATTGCGCTTATGGGGGTCGGATTGGGGGTGATTGTCGGGGTGATTGTGGCGGCGCTTCGTGAGCGCCGCGCGGCGCGACGCCGGCGCTAACGCGATCAAATGTTGCCGCTGGATTACGTGCACGCGATCGTCCTCGTGGGCGTCGCGCTGTATATGTGGACGCGTGAGCCCGCGCGCATACTGCTGACACCGCTGCTGCTGATTTCGTCTTTTATTTTGTATGGCGCTGGAAACATCGTCTACTTCGCCGGCGCCGAAACGATTCCTGAGGTGCACCGGGCGGTTACCCTGTGCCTGATCTTCATGTGGATATTCATGCTGGCCGGAATCGAGTTGGCGCGCGCCTGGACTGCCAGATCGAGCGCCCGCTTTGCGCTAGTTACGCGTACCTGGAAGAGCGCACCGATCACCGATCGCCGAGACTCGGACCGGCTGCTGATCGCGATTGGGTTGCTGACTGCAGCCTATCTAATCGGGGTGTTCCTGTATTTGGGCAAGCCCGGGCAGATTCTGGAGTTCGTTTCTCTGCAATCCGCGTCCGACAAGGTGAAATACCGGCACGATTTTGGCGCCGACGGCGGCTACATTTATCAAACGCTGCTGGCCTGCGTGGCCCCGTTCTTGAGTTTTCTCTATTTCATCAAGGGTGCCGTGAGCAAGCGGCCCCAGGTATTCGCGGTGGGATTGCTGATTTGTGCGGTCGTGCTGGCGGGAAAAATAGGTACCTTCCAGAAATCCCCTTGGGTTGTGTATCTGCTGCAGCTCATCGTAGTGTGGCAGGTCGTGCGCAGCCTTAAGTTCGGACTTGGCCGGGCACTGATGCTGGCAATTGTGACGGTGGGCGGCGTGGTGCTGGCGGTGGCTATCGCGCTACCGCAGATTGACTGGCCCGACCTGTTCGAATGGCTCAGTTACCGATTTTTTGAGGTCAACAACGAAGGAATCTACCAGACACTCTATGTGTACCCTCACTACCTGCCGCATACATGGGGCATGAACATTGGGCTGGTTCATTCAATATTTGAAAATGGCGATATGGTCCCTGCCTATAGCCGGGTGGCCAGCCTATTTGGCGCCGAGGGCGCAACCTTTGATGCGTTCTTCATTGGCGACGCGTGGGTCGATTTTTCCTACGGCGGTGTCATTGTCATTTCATTGCTCGTTGGCTTCCTGGTTAAGCTGATTGATGTCTTTACCATCAATCTTGGAAAGACCCCGCTTACCATCGCATTGATTGGTAGTGGCATGTACGGCCTGTTCCAACTGCTGGTGAATTCGGCCTTTACCGCGTTTTTGTCCGGGGGGCTCGTCATCATTCCACTGGTGGTGGCGGCATCGATTGCGCTCATGAATGACCTGTCGCGTCCGGCTGGCAGGTTAGGCGCCAGGCCGACACCGCCGTGAGTGCCATCGGCATTGTCAATTACGGCATCGGCAATAGTGGCTCGATCGCCAACATGTTCCGGAAGCTACGGCTGCAGGCGGAGGTCATATCGACGCCTGAACAGGTATCGGCCGCGCAGCGTCTGGTGTTGCCGGGAATCGGCTCCTTCGATGCCTGCGTGGAAGCACTGAATAGTTCCGGCCTGCGTGAGCCGGTCTTGGAATATGCCGCCACTGGGCGGCCGCTGCTGGGAATCTGTGTCGGAATGCAGATGCTTACCCTAGGTAGCGAGGAAGGGCAGCTACCGGGCCTGGGAGTAATACGCGCGTATGCCAAGCGACTGAATGCAACTCCCGAACTCAGGGTCCCTCACATCGGCTGGGATTCCGTAACTTGGCAGATACCCGGACATCCGCTCGGCAAGAATTTGCTGTCGGGCAGCCGGTTCTATTTTGTGCATTCGTACTGTGTAATGTGCGAGTCGCCGGCAAATTCCCTGGCGACGTGCACGTATGGGGTCGAATTTTCCGCTGCCATCGTGCGCGATCACATTGCCGGGGTCCAATTCCATCCCGAAAAGAGCCACCGTTTCGGCCTGCAGCTTTTGAATAATTTTGGCACCGCATGAATTCGCTGCGACCCCGTGTCATTCCCTGTCTGCAATACTCGGGCGGCGAACTGCTGAAGACTCAGCGTTTCAAGGATCCCCTGTACCTGGGCGATCCAATCAATGCGGTCAAGGTCTTCAACGACCTGGAGTGCGATGAGCTGGTGATTGCGGATATTCGCGCCACTGTTGAGGGGCGCGCGCCGGATTTTGAAATGATCGAGGAGTTCGCGTCGCAGGCCTTTATGCCGTTGACCTACGGCGGAGGCATCAGCACCGTGGAGCAGATACGCCGGATCTTCGCGATCGGAATCGAGAAAGTCGTGATTGGCTCGGCGGCACCCGATGGCGCATTGATCTCGGCGGCCGCGGCGGTGTTCGGATCGCAGAGCATTGTCGCTGCAGTGGACGTTAGAAAATCGCTATTCGGGCGCCGCGACGTCTGGGTACGAAGCGGAACGCGCAGCCTTAGCGTGGATCCCTGCAGTTACGCCGTGCGCATGCAGGACTTTGGGGCGGGCGAACTGTTTGTGCAGTCGATCGATTTGGAAGGCGCCCGTTCCGGCTATGATATCCCGCTAATGACAGAGGTGAGCGCGGCGGTAAAGATTCCGGTCATCGCTTGCGGTGGCGCCGGAACCCTTGACGACATCAGGCGGCTGTTCCAGTCGACTTCGGCGGCCGGCGCGGCCGCCGGCACCATGTTCGTGCTGCACGGCAAACATAAGGCGCCGTTGATCAGCTACCCGCGCCCCAATGAAATCGAAATGTTGAATGACCGCTCCAACAAAGCACCCACATGACCGAATCGTATCGAATCTGCACGCGCTGCATCATGGACACCACTGATCCGGAGATCACCTTCGATGCGGACGGCAGGTGCAACCATTGCACCGTCTATTTGGCGCGACCGGCAGTCTACAACCTGCCGGCCGCGGAGCGGGCGCAGTTGCTGGACGCGATCGTGGAGCAAATGAAGGAAGACGGTCACGGCAAGCCCTATGACTGCATCATTGGCGTCAGCGGCGGGGTCGATTCGAGTTTTCTGGCAATTAAGGTCAAGGAGCTTGGCCTGCGGCCGCTGGCCGTCCACGTTGACAACGGCTGGAACTCAGAGAAAGCCGTGGGCAACATCAAGAGAATCCTCGACCCGCTGCAGATCGATCTGTCGACGCTGGTGCTGAATTGGAAGGAATTCCGAGAATTACAGCTGTCGTTTCTGCGTGCATCCACTCCGGATTCAGAAATTCCCTCCGATCACGCAATTGTCGCCTCGTTCTATGCGGCTTGCAGACGGCACGGCGTCGGTTACTGCGTGAATGGCATCAACATGCGAACCGAGGGCATTCATGTCCGCCAGTGGTCGCAGGGCCATCTCGACAGTCGCTACATACGCAGTGTCTACAAGCACTTCACTCACAAGCGCCTGAAGCACTTTCCGCTGATACCGGTAACGACTCTGGTATTCAACATCGTGCTGCACCGACCGAAGAATGTATTCATGCTCGATTATCTGGACTACGACAAGCTGGCCGCCAAACGGCTGCTGATCGAGAAATACGGGTGGGAGGACTACGGCGGCAAACACTACGAGTCCGTGTACACAAAGTTCTATCAGGGGTGGATCCTTCCGCACAAATTTGGCTATGACAAGCGCCGCATGCACTTGTCGTCGCTGGTCTGCTGTGGGTCAATGACGCGGGAGGAAGCGCTCGCAGAGGTTGCGACGCCCGCATATCCACCCGATTATGTAGATGCAGACAAGGCGTACGTGGCAAAAAAGCTGGGCATTACAGTTGCCGAGTTCGACGCCATCATGGCGCTTCCGAAGAAGAACTATGCCGACTACCCAAACCTGCAGAACCACTGGGCCTTCGGCCGCGGCTTGGACCTGTATCGATTTCTGAAGTACAAGCTGCACTGGGTAAGCTGACCTTCCCATATGACCGCAAGTGTGGTGTCGCGCGCGGCTGGTCTAGGCGCACTCAGCGCCGCAGGGCAATTAATCATCATTGGTTCGCTGCCGACGTACTCGAGGCTATTCGATCCCGGCACTTACGGTGAATACCTGATTTTCGTAGGCGCAGCAGCCGTGGTTAGCGTATTTGCCGGGGTTCGTTATGATTCGGCGATTGTATTGCCGCGCAATGATCGCATTGCCGGCATGCTTACCGCAGTGGTGATGGCGATTGCCCTGCTGGTGGCCACATTGATCGCGGGCGCAACCCTTGTGTCGGGTTCGATTGCCTGGGCGCCGGCGCGCTGGCTGGCGGGCGAGCAGGAAATCGGATACGGCCTGGCGGCTGCGACTGTCATCGGGGCGGCGCAACGTTGCCTATCAAGTTGGTGTATTCGCGGCGGCCATTTCCTGTCGATGGGATTCGGCCTGTTTGTGTTTTGCCTCATCACCGTGGTCGCGCAACTCACCCTCGTTCATATGACCGGTCAACTTGCGGCGCTGGTCTGGGGGTACGTATGCGCACTGGCCTTGCAGACGGTGTGCCTGGCTGCGGCGATTAGGCGCGACCATGGTGGCGGCTTGATCCCGCGCGTAACAGGGCGCGGCATGAAAATTGCCGCCTACAAATACCGCAGGTTCCCGACCTACATGGTCGGCTATGCGCTTGCCTCCTCGGTGCGCGATCGTCTTATCCAGATCATGCTCGGAATCGGCGCCGGCGCGGCCGTGGTGGGGCGCTTCGGACTGGCCTATCGGGTGTCATTTGCGCCGAACTCGTTGATCTACAGTGCGGTATCACCGATCTTTTTTTCGATTGCCAGTCGCGGCACCCGCAGCTCCGTCGGGCGATTTGCCGCAAGTCTGGTGGAAGCGACGGTGGTTGCCTTGGCGGTGCCGTACGCGGCGTTTGCACTGGAGGCCCCGGCGCTGACCGACGGGCTGTTGGCCGACAAATGGCACGGCACCGGCCCGTTCTTCCAGGCGCTGGCGGGTCCGGCGCTGTTGCTGGCGGCGACCTGTTGGCTGGATCGGGCGTTTGACTGCTTCAGGCGGCAACGGGTGGCGTTTTGCCTGGAGGCCGCGTTCACGCTGGTGTCGGTCGGACTGGTAGCCTTCCTGTCGAGGGAGGTCGATGCGATCTATATCGCCTGGATCTACGGGACCGTGGCTGTGGTCTATTATTGGACCTACTTCCTGGTCACCTTTGTCGCGTGCGAATTCCCGCTGGCTGATTTTCGGCGCGCGTGCTTGACCGGCGCGCTAGCCATCATCGCGGCAGTGGGTCTGGGCGGCGTCGTGCACCAAATGCCCAGCGTCAGTGCGCGGTTTGCAGCTTATCTCCTGCTGATGGCGCTGGTAATCGTGGCGTGGATGAGATTAAGAGGCGGCGCCGATACAATACGCCTGCTGATGCGCTCACGTGTGGGAATGCAGGAAGCCGAAGGACTGGCAAACGCACAGCTGTGAGATTGCGGACCGCTTATTCAGTGCGGCAGAAGCCAGTGCCTTAACCATCAAGGGGACGTGGGTTGCGAATTGCGTTGATTTTCTATTCCTTTGCGCGCGACATGGGTTATTCGATCACCATGCTGGCGCGATATTTTGCGGGGCTCGGTGCCGAGGTTCATTACATCGCCGCTGACCTGCCCGTGTACCACAAGAGCCAAGACGCGCGTTCCGCCTACGACCAATTCAGCGCGAACGCCACGATGTCGCCTGGCACCACGGAGAGCTACGAGGGCTACACCGTGCATTGTCTCGGTCACCGCTACGTGCTGGGCGTGCCGATGTTCATTGGTTTGACCGAAAAGCTGCGCGAGATTCGACCCGATGTGGTGCAGCTCTATGTCAATGCCGGTTGGGTGCCATTGCAGACCGTGGCCGCCAAGCTAAGGCTTGGCTTCAAACTTTATTCCGCCGCGCACACCACTGTATCGGTGTTCCCGCTGGCGCAGCAGCCGGTGCGTCCCTGGGACGTGCACTGGATCGCGAATCTGTTTGCTCGGCATCTGCCCGGCCGATTGGTCAGCGCATTTACCGAGAAATGTTATGCCGCCACGGGCGACTGCGCCGAAGTCGCGACGCGCTTCTATGGGATGCCCGAGCGCAAGGTAGAGATCGTACCGCTAGGCGTCGACACGGCGAATTTCTACCCGGCGAGCACCAATGAAGAACGTCTCAATCGCGCCCAGACGCGCGCCACCCTGGGGTTCGCCGATAACGAGTTGGTCTGCATTTACACCGGGCAATTCACCGATGCCAAGAACCCGATCGTTCTGGCGCGCGCGGTGGCGCTACTGCGCAACCAGGGCAATGCGGTGCGTGGCCTGTTCATTGGCAATGGTTCGCAAAGGGAAGCGTTGGCGGCCTGTGACGGCTGCGTAGTGCTACCGTTCCGGCCGCATCGAGAGCTGCCGGCGTATTATCGGGCCGCTGACATTGGCGTTTGGCCGACGCAGGAATCCATGTCGATGTTGGACGCTGCGGCCTGCGGGTTGCCGATCATCGTTAACGACACCTTGTTGGCAACGGAGCGTATTGACGGGAATGGCATTACCTACCGGCTGAACGATGTCGCCGACCTTGCGGAAAAGATTCGTTCATTATTCGATGCAACCTATCGCCAGCGCCTGGGCGACACCGGGGCGCGCCGGATTGCGCAGCGCTTCAGCTGGAATAGCATTGCCACCCGGCGGCTTGCCGAATACCAGGCGGCGCTTGCGGCACCCCGCAACGGCGCATAATGTGATGCTTGCCAAAGTAGTGCAATGACCGATGAACACGGTAGATGTTGACCCAAAGCTGCGCCAGAATTATGACGAGTACTACGACACCGATATTTCGGAGTGGCGGCAGCTCGGAGCGATAGACAAGGCGGCGAACATTCACCGCCTGTGTGACGCCTATGCCCCGTCGTCGGTGCTCGATATCGGCGCGGGCGAAGGCTCGGTGCTGCAGCGACTTGCCGACACCGGGTTCGGCCGGCGACATTTTGCGCTCGATATCTCGGCTTCGGGGGTGCAGCGCATTCGTGACCGGAAAATCCCGAGTTTGGTCGAGTGCCAGCAGTTCGATGGTTATTCGGTGCCGTATCCGGATGCGTCGTTTGATCTGGCCATCTTGAGCCATGTGCTTGAACATGTAGAGCATCCGCGCTTGCTGCTCAACGAGGCGGCCAGGGTCGCCAAATTTGTGTTCGTGGAGGTGCCGCTTGAGCACAACCGCAGGCTGGCGAAAGACTACGTATGGGACGCCGTTGGGCACATCAATTTCTACACCGCGCAGACCATCCGGCTGCTGGTGCAATCCTGCGGGCATGAGGTGATCGCGCAGCTCGAAACGCATTCGGCGCGCGAGCTCTATCAATACCGACTTGGCAGCAAGGGCGCCGCGATTCACCTGATCAAGGAGTGTGCGCTGCGCGTCATGCCGAGGACGGCGCAACGGCTGTGGACCTATCATTCCTCGCTGCTGGTCCGCTCGCGCCGCGCGGCGACGGCAACCGAGTCGGGCGATCGCCAATCTCAAATCACGCCGTTGCCCCGGTAGGAAATCGTGAGAGTGCTGCACGTCATCGAGACGATGGCGCCGCACGAGGGCGGCCCACCGCGCGTGGTGGCGGGATTGGCGGGGGCCCAGTGTGCAATGGGAATCGACGCGCAGGTGCTGTGCTGCGATGCTGGCCTGTTGCCCGAGTACCTGAGTTTCTGGGGTGACAATGCCCCGGAGTTTAGGGCCGCGACCGTGCACACGGTATACCCGCGGTCCGGGCGGATTTACTCGCGCGCCGCAGCGTTGCGTGGCTGGTTACGCGCGAATCTGGCGCGCTATGACGTGATTCACGTCCATTCGCTTTGGCGGCTGGTGCCGACCCTGGCGGCGCTGCACGGCCGGCGGATGCGCGTGCCGTATCTGGTCGCCCCACACACGGCGCTGGCGCCGTGGGCACTGGATCAGAAAAGGCCCAAGAAAATGTTGGCGCGCGTGCTGGTTTGGAATCGGCTGTTCCGCGCGGCGGCCGGGTTTCACGCGTTGAATGATCTCGAGGCCGAAGAAATACGAGGCTGTGTGGGGCAAAACGGTCCGCCGATATTTGTAGTGCCAAACGGCGTCTCGCTGCGGGAGTTCCCCGAACGGCAGCAGGGACCGGCGAGCACGGTCGAAACTGCCCAGCTCGGATCGCTCAAGCCGGGCGCGCCGTTCATATTGTTTCTGGCCCGATTACACACCATGAAGGGACCGGATCTGCTGCTCGAGGCATTCGCGGCGGTGGCCCCGGAGCGGCCGGATTTGCAGCTGGTCTTCGCAGGCCCCGATTTTGGAATGCTTGGTACGCTGCGCCGTCGGGCGGCGGCGCTGCGATTGTCCGAGCGAGTCCATTTCCTCGGCCTGGTGGCCGGGCCGACCAAGCAGTGGCTGCTGGCCAATGCCGTCTGCCTGTGTCAACCGAGCAGGAGCGAGGGTTTCAGTCTCAGCATTCTCGAGGCCATGGCGAGCAGCTGCCCGGTGGTGATTTCCGATTGTTGTAAATTTCCCGAGGTGGCTGAGCACCGTGCCGGCATTGTCGCGCCCCTGGCGATCGGCGCGATCGCCGCGGGCCTGCGTGTTTTTGCTGGCGACGCGGCACGGCGCGGGGCTGCTGGCCAGGCCGCTCGCCAACTGATTACGCGCGACTACACCTGGGAAATCGTCGCAAGGCGAGCGGCGCAGATGTACGAGACGGTCGTCGCAGCGAATGCGGGCCACGGTTCCTCGCGGGGGCGAGCGCAATGAGCGCGGCTGTACTGGACTTTGTGGTGCCGCGGGTCAAGTTGCGTTTTGGGCGCATGATGGCGGCCTTTGGCGACCTGTTTTTTCTGCGGCGCGATCGCAAGCTGGAGCTGGTTCGCATCGGTACGGACTACGGTGGTTGGTACTGCGGCCGGAGTCTGCTGAGTGCGGGGCGTACGGCGTTGTGCTGTGGCGCCGGCGAGGACGTGTCCTTTGATGTGGCCTTGAACGCCCAGTGGGGCATGCGGATCATCTGCGTGGACCCGACGCCCCGCGCAATTCGCCACGTGTCGTCGCTACTGGCTGCGGTCCGCGAGCAGCGGCCGATGCTGATTGAAGCGGGTCCATTGCATTACGAGCTGACCGGATTCCGCGAGCGCGACTTTACCTTTATCGCACGCGCGGTCTGGTCACAGGACGGCACGC
>Ga0070731_10005182_pt1 | contig 10880 bp, 4 predicted proteins | sample Coa_R1_2_FD_66448 | JGI IMG/M metagenome (GOLD analysis project Ga0070731, IMG submission 66448) | Surface soil microbial communities from Centralia Pennsylvania, which are recovering from an underground coalmine fire - Coalmine... | ecosystem: Environmental > Terrestrial > Soil > Unclassified ... | reverse complement strand
CTCTCGGCGCCATTCTTGCCGTTCCGCGCATGCCCGTGGACATCTTTCCAAAGGTGGGCGAGCCGGCGGTTTACGTGGCCCAGCCCTACGGCGGAATGGACCCGGCGCAAATGGAAGGTTACCTAACTTACTACTACGAATATCACTTCCTCTACATCACGGGAATTAATCGCGTGGAGAGCAAGAGTATCCAGGGTGCCGCGTTGATGAAGCTGATCTTTCACGAAGGAACGGATATGGCTCAGGCCATGGCCGAGACCGTTGGTTACGTGAATCGAGCGCGAGCGTTCATGCCGCCGGGGACGGTTCCACCGTTCATTACACGTTTCGATGCAGGCAGCGTTGCGGTTGGTCAACTTGTATTTAGCAGCGCCAACCACTCGCAGGGCGAGTTGCAAGACTTCGCCCTGAATCGGGTACGGCCACTTTTTGCAACGCTGCCGGGCGTCTCCGCACCACCGCCCTTTGGCGGGAATCAGCGAACAATCGTCATTACCCTCGATCCAGACAAGCTTCTGCAGTATCAGATCTCTCCGCAGGAGGCGGTTGCGTCTGTGAGCAAGGCCAGTGTGGTCATGCCGTCCGGCAATATGTGGACAGGGAAGCTCACGCGCATCGCTCGAACGAATGCAGCGCTGGGGGGAGATCTTTCGGAGTTACTGAACACCCCCATTCGGCCGGTCTCGGGGACAACGATATATCTCCGGGACATCGGGACCATCGACAACGGGACGGACATCGTTACCGCTTACGCCCATGTAAACGGCAAACGCACCGTGTATATCCCGGTGACGAAACGCGCCGACGCTTCGACACTCGACGTCATCAACGCCGTGAAGGCCGCAATACCTGAATTCAGGAAAATCGTGCCGGACGACGTGGACGTGAGTCTGCAGTTCGATCAATCCCCGTTTGTCACGAACTCTCTTCGGGGCCTAGTCATGGAAGGACTCCTGGGCGCATGTCTGACCGGGCTGATGGTCCTGATCTTCCTGCGCGATTGGCGGAGTGCCCTGATTGTCGTCCTGAATATTCCCTTCGCTCTGTTGAGCGCCGTTATCTTGTTGTGGGGAACAGGCCAGACGATCAACATGATGACCGTCGGTGGTCTGGCGCTCGCGGTCGGAGTCCTTGTCGACGAAGCGACGGTCGAAATCGAAAACATCCATACGCAGATGTTGCCTGGCGTTTCGCGGGCGCGCGCGGTGCTTGAGGCATGTAGCAGGACGGCAATGGCTCGGTTGCTGTCGATGTTCTGCATCCTTGCCGTTTTTGTTCCTTCATTCTTTATGGTGGGCGTCGGCCGGCAGCTCTTTGTGCCACTATCGCTGGCCGTCGCGTTTTCCATGTTCGCGTCTTACCTGCTTTCCAGTAGCTTGGTGCCGGTCTTCTCCACCTGGTTCATGCGTGAGGCCCACCGGGGAGAAGAGCGCGAAGGATTCTTTGGGCGCCTGCGATCGCTCTACGAAAGATATTTGGGCGTAGTCTTGCGCTTTCGATGGCCCGTAGTATTTGTATACCTTGCAGCGACAGCCGGAGTCCTGTGCCTGCTCCTCCCGCGCATCGGGACTGAATTGTTTCCGGACGCGAACGCGCCGTTGATCCGAATTCGATTGCGCGCTCCGGCCGGAACACGAATCGAGGAAACGGAGCGCGTGGTTCTCCGGGCGCTCGGCGCGATCAAACAGTCGGCCGGCGCTGACAATGTCGTGATCACGAGCGATTTCATGGGAGTGGTTCCATCCAGCTACCCGGTTGACCTCATCCATCTGTTCACCAGCGGACCGCAGGAAGCCGTCATTCAGGTTGCGGTGAAGCCGGACACTCCGCGCGGTGAGGCTCTGAGGGAAAGAATCAGAGCCGATCTCCATCGCGAGGTTCCGGACTGTCAGGTTTCCTTTGAAGCGGCGGACATCGTCTCGCAAGTGATGAGCTTCGGTTCGCCGACGCCCATCGAAGTAGCGATTCAGGGACCAAGCCTCGCAGACGACTACTCTTATGGCCAAAAGATTCGAACCGAGCTGGCGAAGTTAGGCTTTGTTCGCGATCTGCAATTCGCGCAGGAGAACAACTACCCCACGCTCGATATCAATATCAATCGCGAGAGGGCGGGGCAATTCGGGCTGACCATGGCTGACGTTGTCCGATCCGTCGTTCCGGCAACTTCGTCGTCGCGCTTTACAGATCCAAACTATTGGCGCGATCCGAATTCGGGGAACGCATTTCAGATTCAAGTGCAGCTTCCGCAGAACCGCTTGCAGGGTGTGGACGAGGTCGGAAACCTGCCTGTAATGCCAAGTGGACGTCCTCAACCGCAGCTCGACAATATCGCATCGTTAAAGCTCGGGACGATGCCGGGTCTCATCGAACGCTTTAATGGCCAGCACATCGTCAGCCTGACGGCCAACATCCACGGTGTCACCTTAGGACAAGCGGTACCGCTCTTGAATCGGGCGCTTGCCGCGGCGGGAGAGGCGCCGCGAGGCGCGAAGATCGTAATGAAAGGACAAATCCCGCCCCTGGAACAGACGATCTCTGGATTGCGAATCGGTCTTTTGCTCGCAGTCGTGGTCATCTTCCTGCTGCTTTCGGCGAACTTTCAGTCATTCCTGTTGGCATTTGCGGTCGTACTCACCGTGCCCGCGGTGCTCTGCGGCGTCGCCGGTATGTTGCTCTTGACGGGAACGACGCTCAACATCCAATCCTTTATGGGCGCGATTATGGCAATCGGGATTGCCGTTGCCAACTCAATCTTGTTGCTAACATTTGCCGAACGTTTTCGCCACGAGAATCAAGCGGTGACGGATGCCGCGCGGGAGGGCGCTTCCAGCCGGCTTCGGGCGATCCTGATGACGGCGGCTGCGATGATTTTTGGCATGCTGCCTATGGCGATCGGATTTGGCGAAGGTGGCTCGCAATCGGCGCCTCTGGGCCGCGCTGTGATCGGCGGACTTTTGGTTTCCACGTTTGCTACGCTAACGATCCTTCCGTCGGTCTACGCCATTCTTCAAGGAAGGGCATCCATTGCCTCGCCATCACTCAATCCCAACGACCCCGCGAGCCGGTATTATGACGTGCAATAGAATTCTCGTTTCTATCATTTGTCTGGCGACCCTGGTCGGCCATCTAGCCTTGGCGCAGGATTTGACCCCGGTCGTCTCGAAAGCCATTTCCCGAACCGTAGAGGTGCCCGGTGAGTTTCTTCCTTTCGAGGCCGTGTCGCTTCGCGCGAAGGTGCCCGGTTATGTCGATCGTGTTCTGGTTGACCGAGGTAGCGTGGTCAAACAGGGCGACCTGCTTCTGGAATTGACCGCCCCAGAAATGAGCTCACAGATTGCCGAGGCCGAATCCAGAGTGCAGGCCGGCGAGGCGGATCGCCTGCAGGCTGAAGCGCAGCTTGCCGCCGCGCAGAGCATTTATGACCGCCTGAAGCAAGCGGCGGAAACTCCGGGCGCGATTGCCGGCAACGAACTGATTCAGGCGGAAAAGCAGGTTGAAGCGGCGAAGGCGCTGCTCAGTTCCCGCCAACAGGCAGTCAAAGCTTCGGAAGCAGCCGTGCGTTCCCGGAAGGATCTTCTGTCCTATTTGAAGATTTCGGCTCCGTTCGCGGGCGTTGTCACCGAACGGCTGGTCCATCCCGGCGCGCTCGTCGGACCGGGAAACGACGCAGCCCTTCTGGTGGTTCAGGATGTCTTGCATCTTCGGCTGGTGGTATCGGTTCCCGAGGAGGATGTGAGCGGAATTTTGAAAGGGGCACGAGTCAAGTTTCAGGTTCCCGCGTGGCCGGAGCGCACGTTCTGGGGCACGGTCTCAAGAATTTCAGGAGCCCTCGATTCGAAGACGCGCGCGATGCCGGTGGAATTAGACGTTATGAACCGGGACGGGTCACTCGCGCCGGGTATGTACCCCCTTGTGAGATGGCCGATCCGGCCATCGCGTCCTGCACTCATCGTGCCCAGAACCAGCGTGGTCACTACCACGGAGCGAACCTTCGTCATTCGGAATCTGAACGGCAAGGCGGAATGGGTGGATGTGCGAAAGGGTGCGGCGGCAGAGGGCGATCTCCTGGAGATCACCGGGAGTCTGAAGGCCGGCGATACTGTGGTCCGACGCGCGAGCGATGAAATCCACGAAGGCACACCGATTCGATCGACCTCGAAATCGAAGTGACGTATTGCCGCGCGGCATCCCGTTATCCCCGGTGCACCAACTCGATAGAATTAAGACGCGTCACATCGACGGCATTCGCCAACGCGTTAGGGAGCACTGAGAATGAGTAACGTCACACTTAAGGTGAACGGCAGTACCCATATCCTAGATATCGAACCGGGCACGCCACTGCTTTACATCCTTCGCAATGACCTCGGCCTGCAAGGGCCGAAATTCGGTTGCGGGCTTGGCCAGTGCGGGGCGTGCACGGTGATCGTAAACGGGTCCGCGATTCGATCGTGCATCACCTCGGCATCTTCGGTGAAGGGTGAAATTACCACGCTCGAAGGAATCGCCAAAGGGGGAAAGCTTCACCCGCTGCAGCAAGCCTGGATCGACGAACAAGTTCCCCAGTGCGGGTTCTGTCAGAACGGGCAAATCATGACCGCCAAGGCGCTCCTCGACAAGATTCCCAGTCCGACCGATGCGCAGATTCGCGAGGGGATGAACGGGGTCCTGTGCCGTTGCATGACGTTTTACCGCGTGCAGGCGGCCATCAAGCGCGGCGCGAAGGCCATTGCGGATGCGCGGTCGTCGGTGAAATCGGAGGTGACGGCGTGACCCGCAACGGCATTCCCAGGGAGATCGAAGAGCAACTCGACAAGACGAACGTGACTCCTTCGCGAAGGGAGTTCCTTCGGAACGCGGGCATGTTCGCCGCAACCTTCAGCGCCGCGGGCGCAGCCGGTTCGTTCGTGCCTGAGGCGAAAGCTCAAACCGCCGCTGTCGTCTCCAGTGACGGCGCCGGTCCGTATCCCGACCCCGATTTTCGCCAAGTCGATTCGTGGATCGTCATTCATCAAGATGACACCGCGACCTTCTACGTCGGCAAAACAGATTGCGGCCAGGGCACCGGAACGGCCTTCCGGCAGATCATGTCCGACGAATTGGACTTCCCCTACGATCGGACCACCTGCATCATGGGCAGCACCGATATAACGGTCGACCAGGGCGGTTCGGGCGGCTCCACTGCGATGGAGCGCGATAGCTGGCCCATGAGACGCGTCGCGGCCGAGGCACGGAGAGTATTGCTCGAGATGGCAGCCACAAGGCTGGACGTGCCTGTCGACCGGTTGACCGTAAAGGAGGGCGTGATTACGGAAACGGCCGACCCTTCGAAGCACGTCACTTACGGACAATTGGTCGGCGGAAAGCGATTCAATGTTGCCGTCAAGGGAAATAACATCAACGTAATTACCGGTGTGGCCGCTGTCAAACCCGTACAAGCCCTCAGAAACGTCGGCCAATCCCCCCAACGCTACGACATTCCCGCCAAGGTGGACGGTTCGCTGAAATGGGCGGTGGACGTCAAACTGCCTGGCATGGTTCACGCTCGGAACGTGAAGCCGCCGTTCGCGGGCGCGAAGCTGATTAGCATCGACGAATCATCGGTGCGGAACATGACGGGCTTCGTCAAGGTTGTGAGCAAAGGCAATTACGTCGCTGTTGTCTGCGAGCGGGAGGAACAGGCGATCAACGCCTCCCGGCGGCTCAAGGTGAGATGGGAAAAGCCGGCAACCGCGCCTTTCCCATCGTCGGAAGATTTGTTCCAGTACATGCGCAGTGCAACGCCCACCGCTGTTCTGAAGCCGGTTGTGGTGGGAAACCCGGATGCCGCGTTCGCGGCTGCCGCGACGGTCATCGAAGCCGATTACGACATCCCGTATCAGGGACACACTGCCTTCAGCCCGGCCCACGCCCTGGCCGACCCGTCGAACGGCTTGATGACGATCTACACGAACGACATGAAGTCCTATGGGATGCGAGCGGGCGTCGCCACGTTCTTGGGGATGCCCAGGGACAAAGTGCGCGTCATCTGGATGGAGGGCCCGCAGGGGTTCGGGCGTACGGCGGCCGATGATGCGGGGTTCGAGGCGGCTTATCTTGCGAAGGAGATTGGCCGGCCGGTTCGCATTCAGTGGATGCGGGACGAAGAAACCGCCTGGGACACGAAGGCCCCGGCGTTCACGGTTAAGGTGCGCGGGGGGCTGGATGCTTCGGGCAACCTCGTCGCATACGAATATCATGGCCGGGCTGCGGACCACAACCACGTGGGATATAACGAGCCCGACACCGTTCTTATCGCGCAGCTCATGGGGTCGAGGCGCGCCAAACCTGCCTCGGGCAGTTCCGAAATACCGGCGGAGATGTATGCGATCCCAAATCGACGCATGTCCAGGGACGTGGTGAGCCTGCCGCTTGTTTGGGAGACACCGGTTCGCACTGGAAATTTGCGCGATCCCAACGGCCCGCAGTCGACTTTCGCGGCCGAATCTTTCATCGACGAACTGGCGGCAGCCGCGAAAACCGATCCCGTGGAGTTTCGCATGAAGCTTCTCACGGCCAGCACCACAGACGATGCCAGCTTCAGGCGGGCCCGGTCAATTGCGGTCGTAAAGGCGGCAGCGGAAGCCTACGGGTGGGATTCGCGGCCTCAGCCAAGGCCAGTTGCGTCCGGGGACGTTCTGACAGGACGCGGTTTCGCGTATGCATTCCGTGGGCAGACCATCGCCGCGGAGATCGCCGAGGTCGAGGTAAACCGCCGCACTGGCCACGTCTGGGTGAAGCGGCTGGTATGCGCGCATGACTGCGGGCTGGTGATCAACCCGGAAGCTTTGCGCCACACCGTCGAATGCGCCATGCTCCATTCCCTGAGCCGCGCGCTTTACGAAGAGGTCCAGTTCGATACGGAAAAGGTCACAAGCGTGGATTGGGTTTCTCATCCGAGCCTTCGGCATGCCGACGCTCCTGCAAGGATCGACGTTGTGCTGTTGAATGGAGATCCCAACCCAAACCGGTCCGACCTTCCTCCCTATGGAGGCGGCGAGACGGCGTGCAAGCCACTATTGGCCGCGGTAGCGAATGCGATCTTCGATGCCACCGGCGTTCGCCTCCGAAGAGTTCCCTTCCGGGATGCGCGCGTACTTGCCGCACTCAAGGCGACGCGCGTATAGCCGCCATTGGCCGGATTCAGAGGTGACCTTGAAAGACCAAGCTTCGAAAGACCAGGCTTCGAAAGATCAAGCTTCGAAAGACCAGGCTTCACTTAAGCAGATCTTAAGAATTGAATGATATTCTGCGCATTCGTCATGCGCAGTGCTTTCGCAATCGCCGTTCTCCTTTCAAGCCAGATCCTGATTGGCCAAGTTCCCGTGCTTCGTGGCGTGGCATCCGATGAAACTGGCGCTATGATCCCGCACGCAACGATCACGGTCACCTCCCAATCATTCGCGAAGTCAACTGAGGCCGATGATCGGGGTTCTTGGGCCTTCGCCGGATTGCAACCCGGCGATTATCAGGTTTCGGCGAGCGCGCCGCAACTGGCGACTGCGCTCGCGGTACCCGTGTCAATCGGGCCCACAACGACGGTGACGTTGAATCTCGTGTTGAAGGTGGTCGGAACGGCGCAAAAAGTGACCATCAGCGAAGAGACCGGGGCCTCGCTTTCGACAGACGCGTCGAATAATGCCAGTGGCTTGATTCTGCGCGGCGATGATTTGCAGGCGCTCTCCGACGATCCAGACGACCTGATGACGGACTTGCAGGCGCTGGCCGGCCCATCGGCGGGGCCGAACGGCGGCTCCATTTTTATCGACGGATTCAGTGGCGGTGAGTTGCCTGCCAAGGAGTCGATTCGCGAAATCCGCATAAATCAAAATCCTTTCGCGCCGGATTATGACAAGCTTGGATACGGCAAGATCGAGATTTTCACCAAGCCTGGATCGGACAAGTACCATGCGACGCTCGACTACAATCTGGGCACGGACTGGTGGAACGCACGGAATCCATACTCTGCGGTAAAAGCGCCGTTGTTGCTGAATGAATTCGAAAATAGCGGCGGCGGCCCGCTCGGGAAGCGGGCGTCTTTCACACTCGACTTCCAACGGAACATGGTAAACAACGGTGCGATCACCAACGGTGTTGGACTCAACCCGGCAACGTTGGTGCCCACCCCGTTCACTAGTATTTACGATGTGCATCAGCGATTCTGGCGCATTGCACCCCGCGTCGATTACGCGATCAACGATAAGAATACCCTTACCGTGCGCTATGTGGCGACGCACTCGGATATCCCGGACGCGGGCATTGGGAATTTGGATCTGGCGTCTCGGGGCTATGACTACCGTTATCTGAATCAGACGGCGCAAGTGAGCGAGACCGCCGTGATAGGCTCGACCATTCATGAAACCCGACTCCAGTTTTTTCGTAGCGCCGCCCAGCGCATCGCCACTAACTCCAGCCCGGAAATTCAGGTGCTGGGGGCATTTAACGATGGCGGTTCGAGTGTGGGCAGATCCTTCGATACGCAGAACAGCTACGAGCTTCAGGATTATTGGACCATGGCACACGGCGCGCACGTCTGGAAATTCGGCGCGCGTTTGCGCGGGCAAACCGACGACAGCGTCTCGCCCCAGAATTTCAACGGGACCTTCACGTTCGGTAGCGGGCTTGCGCCCGTGCTGGATGCGAATCTTCAGGCCAGCGCCGGCCAATTCGAAATTATCAGCTCCATCGAACGGTACCGGCGCACAGTGCTGTTCCAACAGCTCGGGTATCCGATGGGACAGATTCTCGCGCTTGGCGGCGGTGCCACGCAGTTCAGCTTCAACGCCGGCATCTCAGGATCTTCGGTTCACCAGTTCGACTCCGGCCTGTTCGTAGGGGACGATTGGCGCATTAAGCCGAATGTGACCGTGAGCCTGGGTCTGCGCTATGAATTGCAAACCAATATTCACGATTGGCGGGACTGGGCGCCGAGGGTCGCCATAGCATGGGCGCCCACAGCTAAGGGGGCCAGACCTAAAACCGTGGTGCGCGCCGGATTTGGAATGTTCTACGATCGTTTCGCCCTCGCGAACACGCTTACGGCGCAGCGCTACGACGGTGTCGTACAGCACGCCTTCGTCGTAACCAATCCGGATTTCTTCCCTGTGCCGACGGCCGGTGCGGGGACACAATCGCCTCAGGTGATCCAGGAAGTCAGCTCGGATCTCCGCGCGCCTTATATTATTCAGTCGGCCGTCACCCTGGAGCGGCAGTTGCCGGCTCATACGACGTTGGCGGTCACCTACACGAATTCACATGGGCTGCATGAATTGCGCTCGGTAGACATCAACGCGCCTCTGCCAGGGAGCGGGGCATTTCCTTTAGGAACTCCGAACCCTCTTTTTCTGATGGAATCGACCGGATTGTACAACCAGAATCAATTGATCGCCAATGTGAACGCAAAGGTCAACGGCGGGTTTTCGCTGTTTGGCTTTTACGTGCTAAACAGAGCGAGGAGCAACACTGACGGCGTCGGGACCTTTCCCGCGAATCCGTACAGTATGGCTGGCGAGTACGGACCTGCGTCGACGGACATTCATCATCGTGTGACACTAGGCGGATCGATTGTGACACGCTGGAACATCCGGCTGAGCCCCTTCTTCGTGATCCAATCGGGCGCGCCGTTCGACATCACCAGCGGAAACGATCCCTACGGGACGACCCTTTTCACCGCCCGGCCCGGAGTTTCACCGGACCCGGCGAAAAGTGGCCTGATCGAAACCCCGTATGGGTTGCTTGACCCCAATCCGTCACCGGGCGAAGCGATTCTGCCGCGCAATTATGGGCGAGGGCCCGGGCAGATCGCGATGAATCTGCGGGTCGGAAAGACGTTCGGATTCGGAGGCGAGCGGGGTGGCAAGAAGGCGTCGGACGGGGCGCCCATACCCGCGGGAAATTCTACCGCCGCCGCGACCGGACGCGGGCTCGGAGGGCTGATCGGGGCTCTGCCGAGCAACCGCCGGTACAACCTGATGGTTTCGATGTCGATGCGGAATCTGTTGAACCATACCAATCCGGGTCCGATCAACGGTGACATTACGTCTCCCCTGTTCGGTCGAGCGAATCAAATGGCCGGGAACATCAATGGCGAAGGTTTCTCCGAAAACGCAAACAACCGAAGGTTAGAGTTGCAGATCCGCTTCACTTTCTGATCGGCGATTCATAACGAGAAACGGAGCGCGAACTGCACATGCCTCGACGGAAGTGTGCTCGAGGAAGTGCCGACGTGTTCATACGCCGGACATTGAAACGAGAATTTCATGGGTCCGTGTTGGATCAGCATTTTTCGGGGGCGAAAGCTTTTGGCCCGCAAAAGCGTGAGAGGGCTCTCGGCACGGAAAGAGATCGGACCTAAGAGTCGTGGAACGGTAACATCGCGCTTGGCGAAGGCGCGTTCGTCAGGATGATCGCGACACCTGGCCCTTGATCCGAAAACTACAGAAAAACTCCGCCTGGCTTACCTCCGCGGCGCGTAGCCAACTGTCAAGGAGACGATCACGCTGCGCCCCGGCAACAAATTCAACTGATCGCCGCCATTCGGAGCGAACGGCACAGTGCTGGTCGCGGCCGTGAATGGCGTGATGCCGACAATGTCATGGCTGTCGGCAAGATTATTGACTGCGAGACCGAGCCTGCTGCCGCGCAGCCAGGACTGATTCTTGATGGTGTAATTCACGAACACGTTCACAAGGTTGAACGGATTGATTGTAATCGCTTGGTCCACCGGGTACGGAATTTTAATGCCGTTGATCAGGTAGTTCAGCGTGCCATTGTCGTTATACATCGTGCCCACGCGCTTGTCGATCAAACCAACGTCCCAGTTCTTGTGCTGCCAGAGAAGCGCT
>Ga0070731_10005181_pt1 | contig 10881 bp, 9 predicted proteins | sample Coa_R1_2_FD_66448 | JGI IMG/M metagenome (GOLD analysis project Ga0070731, IMG submission 66448) | Surface soil microbial communities from Centralia Pennsylvania, which are recovering from an underground coalmine fire - Coalmine... | ecosystem: Environmental > Terrestrial > Soil > Unclassified ... | reverse complement strand
CGGCGGGCCGACTTCTTCTTTGCCGGCGACCGGCCCTTGCTCAAATCACGTTCCGCCTTGTGGCGTGTTGCCGACGAGGCTGTGCCCTTCTTCGGCGGGGCCAGCTTTACTCCCGCGCGCCTGGCCTTGGAGAGGCCGATGGCGATCGCCTGCTTCGTCGAGCGGGCGCCGTGCTTGCCCTCGCGGATGTGGTCCATCTCTTCCTTCACGAATTCACCGGCCTGGGTGCTCGGCGACTTGCCTTCGCGCTCATCTTCGCGCGCCCGTTCCAATGTCTCTTTTTCCGGCATTCTGCCTCCCATTGGGATGAATCTGTGACGAAGCGCTTTTCGCTCGCTCCGTCTCCCTCAAACAGGATGCCGTGAGCAGGCGCTGAGATGGTCTACACTAACGTCTAATCCTTAGCACGATGGCAGAGAACCGATCGCAAGTCGCGAAATACCGCTTTCTGTTGCTGGCGCTGGCCATAGTGTTTGCCGGGGCTACGGTGGTCTACAGCGCCGCCTGGATGTATTACATCCGGCAGTCGAGCCTGCCGGTCGAGGTGGGCATGGACAGCCGTCCGACCTCTGCCGGAATGCTGGTGACGAATGTCTGGAATGACAGTCCAGCGCAGCGGGCCGGCCTGCAGCGAAGCGATGTCATCACCGCCATCGACGACCGCAGCGTCTCCGCGCCGGTGGCATGCGACCGGGTGTTGTTCCGCGTCTGGCACGCCGCGCACCCCGGAGAGCCGGTCGCGCTGAAGGTACGGCGTCCCGGCCAGGCCGAACCGCTGTTCCTGACGCCGGTTTTCCGGGCCGCTCAAGGCGGCGGTGACGCTCAGTCCCTGGTGCGCAGAGGCGCAGCGGAAGTGCTTGGCGTCTATCCGCTGCTGTTTTTGATTGTCGGGCTGGCTGTCTTGTTCCTGCGGGTTGACGACAGCAACGCCTGGCTGCTGGCGCTGATGTTTGCGGGATTCATCTCCGAGGGCGATCTGCCGCTCGCCTTCGCCCTGGCGCCCGATTCGCTGCTGCATTTCGTTTACAGCTACGCCCTCATCATGCGCGGCGTTCTGCCGGCGCTGTTTTATTTCTTCTTCGCAGTTTTTCCGGTACGCTCGCCCATCGACCGCAAGCTGCCGTGGCTGAAATGGGCACTGCTGGTCGGAGGCGCTTGCCTGAACTGGGGAGGCGTGCGGACGGGCTACTATCTCGCCCTGCCCTTTATTGAGGCGCTGGGCAGCCGGCCTCACATTGCCCTGGTGAGAATTTTCGTTGCGTACGGGACGGTGCTGCTGGGCCTGGCTTCCCTGGTGTGGAATGTTATTGACGCGCCCAACGTCGAGGCCCGTCGCAAGCTTAAGGTGGTGCTCTGGGGAACGCTGGTCGGTGTCGCTCCGGCGGTATTAATCGGGCTGCCTTACGATCTTTTGCATCACGAAATACCTTTCTGGGCGGGATTCGCTCGCGGCACATTCCTCTTCCTGATCCCGCTCTCGTTTGCTTACGCCGTGTTGAAGCACCGGGTGATGGACATTCCCGTCCTGCTGCGGCGCAGCGCGCGCTACCTGCTGGTGGAGCGCGGCTTCGCAATACTCGTCTTGCTGATTTCGGTGGGGATCGTGTTGTGGTTCGGGCAGACGTTTGCGCGGCGCTTCTCGGCTGGATCCAGAACGGCCATTCCCATCGGCGCCACCCTGGGCGTGATCCTGATTACGGGGGCCACCCAAGCCCACCGGCACGTGCGCACGCGGCTGGACCGCGCCTTTTTCCGCAGCGCGTATGACGCGCAGCAGGTGCTGGAGAACCTTGCCGCCACCACCTTGACCGTGACCGACCGGCATGCGCTGGCCGAGTTGCTGCATCGGCACATCCATGAAGCGCTGCATCCCATGCCGCTGGTGGTCTACCTGCTTTCCGAACGCGGTGAGCTTCGGGCATTTGCCGGAAATCCTCCCGAGCAGGAGATGACGCTTTCCGCAGACGCGCCGATGGTGCGGACGCTGGCTGCCGAGAGCGTGCCGCTGGAGCCCACTCCCGATACGCTGCGCGGAACTCCGCTGGAACGCCTTCACGCCGAATGCCTGGTTCCGATTGGCGGATCGTCGGAGGGCCGGTTGCAGGGCCTGATCGCGCTGGGGCCGAGGCTGTCGGAAGAACCTTACTCGGCGCGTGACAAGCGGCTGCTGGCTTCGGTTGCCAGCCAGGCAGCAATCTCGATGCGCAGCATCTCGCTGGCCGAACGCATGGCAGAGCGCATGGAGGCGGAGCGGCGCAGCGAGCAGGAGATGCAGATTGCGCGCCAGGTGCAAAGCCGGCTGTTGCCGCAGGAAGCGCCGCAGCTGCCCACGCTGGAGTGCGCCGGCAAGTGCATTCAGACACGCGCCGTGGGCGGCGATTATTACGACTTCCTCGACTTCGGCTCCGGCAAGCTGGGCATGGTGCTGGCCGACATCTCGGGCAAGGGCATCTCGGGGGCGCTGCTGATGGCGAACCTGCAGGCCAGCCTGCGCGGGCAGTATGCGCTGGCGCTCGACGATCTTCCCGGCCTGCTGCGCTCGGTCAACGGCCTGTTCTTCAAGAACACCGAGACCAACAACTACGCGACCACTTTCTTCTCCATCTACGACGATGCCAGCCGGACCCTGCGCTACGTCAATTGCGGCCACAATCCGCCGGTGCTGCTGCGCGCCGCGGGTGCAGTGGAGCGGCTGGACGCCACCGCCACCGTGCTGGGACTGTTCGAGGAGTGGGACTGCTCGGTGTGCGAACGGCAGCTCGCACCCGGCGACGTCCTGCTGATCTACACCGACGGAATCTCCGAGGCGGCGCCCAGCGAGGAAGCGGAAGAGTTTGGCGAGGACCGCCTGATCGCAAGCGTGAAGCGACATCGTTGCCATCCGGCGGATGCGATGCTGGACGGAATCATCGCTGAAGTGCAAGGCTTCAGCCGTGGCGAGCAGGCCGACGATATGACGCTGATCGTGGCTCGCTGCCGGTAAGGCCGGAGCTGCCATTCAGGATGCGTGGCTGGGGACCAACCTGAGCGAGTTTGTCGTCGCTCTCTCCCGCCCAGTTTGCAGCGCTCGAGGCTGGCATTTCGACCTTTGAAGGATATACCGCTGCTGGAGGCTATGCGGTATCAACAACGATCACAATCACTCCTCCTTAGTTGACGACAAGATAAAGAAACATATTCATTTCCATAGGAGGTATCGTGAGAGTTAGACAGGCCTTGACTACTGCGTCGATGTTTGCCCTGTTCATTTGGCATCAAGGCACTTGCTTTGGGAGACAACCAGCGAATCAGTTGCCTCAGGAAGCGGTCTACAGATACGGCACAGACGGGGTCCAATTGGAAGGAGTTCTAACCGAACGCACGTTTTATGGCCCACCAGGGTTTGGCGAAACTCCCAAGCTGGACGTCAGAGACAAAGTTCTGCTGCTTAAGCTGTCCCGTCCTATCACGGTAGAACCTAGCGCAGACACCGCAGCAAAAGATAGCGAGAATCTCGATTCTTTTCGACACATTCACAATATACAACTGTTACTTCTCAACTCTTCGCCTGCTGATGCACGGAAGATGGTTGGTAAGCCCGTCATTGTTGTTGGAACCTTAGTGGAAGGACTAGCGCCGGGCCAGCATACGAATGTATGTATGCAGGCCAGGACACTTAGTCTCAAGTGACCTTGGCCGATAAATCAAGTCGGCGCTTGCAAGGGGGGTAATGTGGAACATGCCCGCCGATGGCAATAATCGTATCGTGGCATACCAGAGTAATTACGATGCTGATCTGCTCCCCTAGATCCGCATAAATCTGAGTATGATTTTCGTACTCTGCGGAGGCAGAGATCTGGGGAGGAGTATGTCTCGGAGCAAGCACACGGAGGTGCAGATGATCGCTGCGCTGAAGCAGGTAGAGGCGGGGCGCAAGGCGGAGTCCGAGTGGCGCGAGGATCAACGCTGTTACGCGCTCACGGCCGCACGGCGAGCGGCCTGGGCCCGCTGCGCACCCGGTTTCCTGCGCAGGAAAAACTCTTCATATGTCACCCGTGAGAGATAGGCCACTCCGGTCGATACCGCGGCAATGACCACGATAGCCAGGCATATTCTCGCGAAATCCAGGTTCGGCAGCAGTCCCGGAGCGAAGCGCGCCAGCAGCGTGTAGTAAACGCCAGCGATCCAGTCGTGCACCAGATACAGGCCGTAGCTGATGTAGCCGTAGAAGGCGAGCACCGGAACGTTGACCCAGCGGCGATGCGCTCCCGTGCCCAGCCATAGAGCTCCGGCAATGAGTGCCAGCGCGAAGTAGTTGACCACTGTGCCGCGGAGGCAAAGACCCAGCGGCTGAGAAACGAGCACGCTCGCTGCGGTGGCGGCAACGGAGACTGCGAAGGTGGCGATCGCGAGCCGGAAGAAATTCCTGCGCGTGCCCCAGCGCGAGCGCCCCAACAGCGCCAGCAGCGCGCCCAGGGCGAGACCGTCTGCCATCATCCAGGTGTAGATGTAAGCGCCGCCGTGATGCGATCCGGCCCACCACAGCTTGCCGCCATTCGAGAGATCGTAAAGCCGCAGCGCCGGCTCAGCCACGCAGATCAGCGCCGCCGCAATCCCCAGCGCCCGCCGGCTGAGATTGCGCACCAGCGCCGGCCATAGCAGATAGAAATGCTCTTCCACCGACAGCGACCACAGCAGCGGATAGAGAAAATCCACGCCGAACAGCGCCGAGACATTGGAGAGATAGATTGTGCTGAGGGCGCCGAATTCTACGACGGTTCGTCCGGGTGTGCCCGTGGCGAAACGCCAGAGGAGAATGACGATCAGCATCAGGTAATACGGCGGCAGGATGCGAAGCGCGCGTCTCACGTAGAAGCGCGAGTAATAATCCGGCCGGCCGGTACTGTCGATGAGAATCCCGGTGATCAGGAAACCGGAGAGGACGAAAAACAGATTGACTCCCGCCCAGCCCTGACCGGCCACATCCATTACCAGGCGCTGCCATGCGGGACGGGCCGTGGGGATAAACAAGCTGTCGCCGAAGCCGTGAAAGATTACGACCGAAAGGATGGCAATGCCGCGCACCACATCGAGCTCAGGCATGCGGTCGCGGACGATTGGTTCTTCGTTAGAGGGCCGGGAGCTGCTCATCGCGGTGCGGAGAATTGCCGCCGATCATAACATGCGGCTTGGGCGCCATCGAACTACCGCTTCAACAACACGTGATAGAAGTCCTGCAGGCCATTGAAGACGATCTCCACCCCGATGCACACCAGGATGAAGGCCGAGAGGCGAATCAGGATGCTGGTTCCCGTCGGGCCCAGCAGCCGCTGCAGCGCCTCGGAAAACCAGTAGCACAGGAAGATGGTGACGGCGATGAACAGAATCCCCATGACCGCACTCAGCGCGCTGACAATCAGTTGCAAGTGGGTTTCGGTGTGCAGATTGCTGCCCAGCGTCAACGCGACCGCGATGGAGCCGGGCCCCACCGTCAGCGGCATAGTGAGTGGATAGAATGCCTGCGAGAGGATCTGCTCGTTGGTAACAGGTTTGTCGATCTGTTTGTCCCGCAGGTCGTTGGTCTTGTTCAGGATTTTCCATCCTGAGACCGTGACCAGCAGGCCGCCGCCGATTTGCACTGCCGCCAGGCTGATCCCGAAGAACTGAAGAATGTAGCTGCCGATAAACAAAGAGGCGACCAGCAGGGCGATGCCGTTGACGGCCACGCGCATGGCCACCGTGCGGCGTACAGCGTCGGTGTAGCCGAGCGTCATCTCGGCAAAAATGGGAGCCATGCCCAGTGGATTCACGATGGGCAGCAGCGCCAGATAAACCAGCAGAACGTTACGGACAATGGCGTACATGCAAGCTACTCAGCATAGTCGAGCGATGCGGGGTTGCCAACGGCGGCAAGCGATAAATCAGCGCCGCCGGCTTCAGGCCGCAATTCAGCTTTGGTTGGTGGCCGCATCTAGATAAATTTGCGTTTTGATTTTCTTCCGGCCCGGGTTTCGCTTAAGCTCGAAGCTCAGGACCAGCCATCCAGCGATGCCCATTCCGCCACGCACTTACGGAGCGCTTCAGGTCAGGCTGCGCGAATCTCTGGTGACCCGCACAGTGGTGTTGCCGGTGCAGCGGTTTATTCACATCCAGGGAATCAGCAGCATCGCGCTGCTCGCGGCCGCCGTGCTGGCACTGGTTTGGGCCAACTCGCCGTGGCACGAGTCCTACCACCACGTCTGGGAGATGGAGCTGACGCTTTCCCGGCTGCGGCTTCCGGTGCACGAGTGGATCAATGACGCGCTGATGGCCATCTTCTTCTTCCTGGTGGGAATGGAGATCAAGCACGAGATCCTGCATGGCGAGCTGGCCGATGCGCGCCGGGCCGCGCTCCCGATCTTCGGCGCCCTGGGCGGGATGATCGTTCCGGCGCTGCTGTTTGCGGCTCTCAACCACCGACAGCCGGGGCAGCACGGCTGGGGTGTGCCGATGGCGACCGACATCGCCTTCTCGCTCGGCGTGCTGGGCATGGTGAAGGGCGTTCCCTCCGACCTGAAGATCTTTCTGCTTACGCTGGCGATTGCCGACGATATCGGCGCCATCATGGTCATCGCGATCTTCTACAGCGGCTCGCTGGACAGGGGTGCGCTGCTGGCCGCGCTGATCCTGCTCGGCATCCTGTTTGTCACCCTCAAGGTCGGCATCAGCCAACCCATTCTTTATTTTCTGCTCGCCGTCGGCTTCTGGGTGGCCATCCTGCGCTCGGGAATTCACGCGACCATTGCCGGCGTCATCCTGGGATTCATGGTTCCGGCCACCGCGCCTTTATCGCTGCAACAGTTTCAGGAGATCGCGACCCAGATGTCGCGAAATTTCCGCGATGCCATGGCACAGGGTGACGAGCAGACGGCGCAGAACCTGCTGGGCGGCTTCGAGGCATTGCTCAATAACACCGAGTCGACGGCAGAGCGCCTGACGCGCAGACTGAACGACTGGGTATCGTTTCTGGTGCTGCCGCTGTTTGCTTTGGCGAATGCCGGTGTGACATTTTCCAGCGGCGGCTGGAGCGATTTGCTGACCAGCCGGATTACCTGGGGCATCGTGCTTGGCCTGGTCGTCGGCAAGCCGCTGGGCATCATCGGGTTCGCGGCGGGCGGGGTGCGCACCGGACTGGCGCAGTTGCCGCACGGCGTCAGCTGGAGGCAGCTCACCGCGGTCGGCATGCTGGCCGGGATCGGCTTCACCGTCTCGATCTTCATCAGTTCGCTGGCATTCGACGACCCCATTCATCTGATGGACGCCAAAGCCGCGGTCCTGGGCGCCTCTGTGCTCGCCGGGGTCATGGGGTTCCTGGCGCTCCGGAAACGCACTCCGGCCGCGCAGCCGCAGGCTTCCGAAGTCTCGACGCACGCCTGATTAGAAGACAGGTAAACGCGATTTGCGTTGCTGGATGCCGCAAACGAGTTACAATTTTTTCGTCTTCTGAAAACGGCCATCTCCGTCTACGTGCATTCTGGCAGTGAGTTTTCGCGCCGGCCGTTTCCGGCGGCGTCATCAACGATACGTGCAGTAGCTGGCTGGACGCATTTGTGGTCCGGCATCCCCTCACGAAAGGAAATAATATGCGTTCCCGAATGTCAGCGCTCGTGCTCAGCTTGATGCTTGTTCTGGGCGTTGCCGCCTGCAACAAGCAAAACCAAAGCCAGCCGGCGGCCGATAACACATCGGCGCAGCCCAGCCAGATGGCCAACAGCACACCGTCGACGGCATCGAACCAGCCGAATCCTCCCGCGGCAACCAGCCAGGTGAATCCGCCGGCAACCAATCCCGGTGGCGCCATGAAGGAAGAGGCAAAGACGACGCCTCCACCTCCGCCGCCTCCGCCTCCCATTGAGGTCCCGGCAGGCACGAACCTTGTGGTGCGCATGGGCAACACCATTGACACCAAGACTGCCAACTCCGGCGACACCTTTACCGGCACCCTGGCCAGATCGGTCGCGGTCGACGGCCAAGTCGCGATTCCATCCGGCGCTGGAGTGAGTGGAACGGTGGTCTCGGCCAAGTCGCCCGGGAGGTTCAAAGGCGCCGGCGAGCTCGTGGTCTCGCTGAATTCCATCAATGTGAACGGCGTGCCTACCAACATCTCGACTTCGAGCTACGCGCAGACGATGAAAGGTAAAGGCAAGCGCACGGCGGTGCTGACCGGCGGCGGCGCCGGCGCGGGTGCGCTGATTGGCGGCTTGGCGGGCGGCGGCAAGGGAGCAGTGATCGGCGGCTTGCTGGGCGCGGGCGCCGGCGGCGCCGGTTCAGGGCTTACCGGCAACAAGGAGTTGCAGATTCCCGCCGAGTCCGTGGTCACCTTCAAGCTGAGCAACTCGATCACGGTGAAGCGTAGCGGCAGGAGATCGAAGGCCGCCGCTTCCGACGACCAGGGAACACCGGACCAGTAAGCAACGCTATAAGCAAAAGGGGAAGGCTCGCGCCTTCCCCTTTTTTATGCTTGAAAATCGTGAATGCCTACGGTTTGCCGCGTTTAGCGCACTAAGTGCTCCAGCGCCTGATGCACCAGTGAGAGGCTGCTTGGCCACAGGGTGACGACAGCGGCAGCCGAAGCGGCCAGCGCAACCACGCCGCTCAGCAGGCGGACAACTTCCTTGACCGGCTTCTCCGGCTTGGGTTGCGGACGCAGCAGCCGATCGACGCGCTGCGACAAGTCCTGGGCGCCGCCTACCAGTGAACAAGAGAGGACGTTGGCGCGCGGGTGCGAGCCCATCTTGGCGACGCGGACGAGTGCCGACGCCAAGGTCAACGCGCGCTCGGGGTCGCCGGCCGTCGCCGCATCGTCAGCGGCCCACTCGGTAAACTTCGACCAGGCACGCTCCAGCCCGCTGAAACTTGCGACAAACGGCACCACATCGGGGGAAAGCAGGATCATCAGGCGCTTCAGGTTGTCGCCCGAGGTGCGATGGGCCTGCTCGTGGCGCAATGCCGCCTCCCGCTGTTCGGCGGAGAGGCCGCGCAGCACGCGGCGGGAGATCAGGAGCCGCGGGCGAAAGATCCCGGCGACGGCCAGCACCGGCGCCTTGCCGGTAAGCAGCAGCGCGGGCGAGTCTTCGCCCGGCACGGTGATCTTGCGGCCGTGGCGCTCACACTGGCTAAGATAGCGGTTGGTGCCGCGCACCGCGCCAATCATTCGCTTGATCGCAGGCAGCCACAGCGCCACTCCCAGCACCGCCATAAGCACGCAAACCATACCCACCTTCTCGCCTGTGGCTTGCGGCTCCAGCCAGAGATAGCTGGGAATGCAAAACGCAAACACGGCAATCAGGGTCAACATCAGCGGCAGAATGCGCAGCACAAACAGCAGGCGCGCAGCCGCGTGCGGCTTCATGTGCTCAGCCACACGGACGGCGGTACCGGCGCTGAGGCGGGCTGCCGCGGCCAGGGCGATGTGGATCAGAAAGAACGACGCTCCACATAGGCACAGCAAGCGCACCGTGTACGGTAGATTCATTCCTTGGGACCTTGTGCCAGCTCGCGGCGTTTGTTGCGGATCTTCTTTTCCAGCTCTTCCAGCAACTGCGCGTCGTAATGGCCCACGGCCTCGACCAGAGACGACAACAACAGCTCGCGTGAAGGCTGCGGGCCTGCCAGAAATCCTGCCACCAGATGCCCGGCACGCTGGCGCTCCCACTCATGGCTGGAGAGGCGCGCGGCATACACGAAAGCGCGCTCCGACTTGTGCCGGTCCAACAGCCCCTTCTTGAAGAGGCGGTCGAGCGTAGTCATGACGGTGGTATAAGCCAGCCGGTTTTCCAACCGGTCGACAACTTCGCGGACGCTGCTCTCGCCGTGCTGCCAAACCACTTCCATCACTTGGATCTCGAGTGGGCCCAGCGCCAGATGGCCCCTCCGAGTCACAGATATGTCGATCAAGGCTGGTTCCTCGTGCCAAAAAGCCTAACGGTGGAGAGTGTCTTTGTCAATTCCGGCCCGAGCTGACGGAGGACTTCATCGGAGATATCGAGATTGCAGACTTCCCCGAGCTCCGCTCGCCCAGAATCGCGAACGACTCCGATGGAACGACGGAGATCCCGCCTGCGCCATTTGGGGGAGCCGGGTTGTAGTAACCCTGAGCGCTGCCGCCGCTGCTTTGTGCCCAGAAGATATAAGTATCCCAGCGGGTGATCACGTCTTGTATCTGAAGATAGTAGGTTCCCGCGGGCAGGCTGATGTTGGGAATGGGAAATCCCACTCGCCAGGCGAAAAAGTGAAATCGTGTGGGGTAAGGATTGCCAAGCGACTCAAGGTTGACGAAGCCTTCACCCATGACGGCGCCGCCGAACGGCTGTGTGGTGATCGTCCACTTCACCCGCAGCGGAGTATTGCGATCATCGACGGCATAGAGGGTGAGCGTACCGCCTGAGAGGATGGCATCGGCAGACAAGTTGAAGGAATTGGTGACCACCGCGCCGAAGCTCGTCTGGTAATAGCCATCGTTACCGTCGGGCCCATTGTTGTAGAGGATGACTTGACCACGGGCGGACACTCCGACTGACAACATCAGGACTACAGTCGACCCTAAGGCGATGCCCAGCTTGCGGTGGAACATTAACACCCCCATGCGCGACAGGCACTAAGACGTGCTACGGGCCCAGGTTGTTAACAGAGACTAACAATGTTGCTGGCTCCAGGTCACCTGAATTCTTTTACTGGTTGCTGTCGCAGCTATGGGACAACAATTGTAGTTGCTAATGACAGCAACGATGCCTTGAATGCAAGCTATCCGGGCGCACTGGCGCGTGGAGTCGCCTCAAGTTGACCGATTCCGGTCAGGGATGGTTACTTTGCGGATCTAGTAACCACCAAAGTCGATAGTTGATTCGTTTGAAATTGTGGAGG
>Ga0070731_10005178_pt1 | contig 10885 bp, 6 predicted proteins | sample Coa_R1_2_FD_66448 | JGI IMG/M metagenome (GOLD analysis project Ga0070731, IMG submission 66448) | Surface soil microbial communities from Centralia Pennsylvania, which are recovering from an underground coalmine fire - Coalmine... | ecosystem: Environmental > Terrestrial > Soil > Unclassified ... | reverse complement strand
GAGCGGGCCAGGCCCTGGAAGATCCGGGCGAAGCTCTCGGCCTCGGTCCGCCGGCTGGTATCGAGGCGGACGACGGCCTGGCGATGGAACCAGGCCGCCACACCCACGACCGGGACAAGGCCGAGGACGACGGCGCCCAGGGGTTGGGCCGCTCCGGTCAGGACGACCAGGATGGCCATTCCGGTGAGGAGGCTGAAGGAACCTGCGAGGAACCGCCAGGTGATCGAGATCCAGCGGTCCTGCGGGTCGCCCGGGATCGCAATCCGTTGGGGGCCGGCCACGGACCTAGGATGCCGTTCGAACATCCGTTCGTCCAGACCTTCGGGGCCGTACCTCTGGCGATCAGGGACCAGTACCTTCGTACCAGCGCTGCACGGATCCGCCGGTCAGGCGCCGGGATCGGTCTCGTTCGAGCCGCCCACCGCGACCAGCTGCCGGCCCGCCGGCCGAGCGTGGCGGCCGGCGCGGGAGCGGCGCTGGCCACCGCGCAGGGCGGCCAGCTCGGCGGCAGCCCCACCGGCGCCCTTCACCCGGTACATCGCCGCATCGGCGCGGGCGATCAGGTCCTGGGCGGTCCGGCCATCGACCGGGAAGGCAGCCACGCCGATCGAGCAGCCGACCGAGACCGGCGCCCGGTCCGGGCTCTGGTAGGCACGCTCGGAGAGGGCCACCAGGATCCGCTGGGCGGCCAGCCAGGCCGCCTCGCGGTCGGTGTCGGGCAGGATGATCGCGAACTCGTCGCCGCCGTAGCGCGCCGGGATGTCCGAGGCCCGGAGGGTTGCCCGGAGCTCCTCGGCAACCCAGGCCAGGACGCGGTCGCCGAACAGGTGGCCGAACGTGTCGTTGACCAGCTTGAAGCCGTCGAGGTCGATCATCAGGACCGCCAGCGGCGTCCGCGAGCGCTGCGAGCGGACGACCTCCTCGCCCAGCCGCTCGTGGAGATAGCGGTGGTTGAAGAAGCCGGTCAGCTGGTCGCGGTCGGCGAGCTTGCGGGCATCCTCGTACAGGCGGGCGTTCTCGAGGGCCATGGCCGCCTCGTTGGCCATCGTCCGGGCCAGCTCCAGGCGGGTCGCGTCGAAGGTCTTCGGGCTGCGCGAGGTCAGCTCGACGAGGCCGATCGAGGTGCCCTTGGCGACCAGCGGCAGCATCGCCAGCATCCGGTCGCCGGCCTGGACCAGGAGGGCCACCTCGGCCCGGTCGGCAGCCGGGTCATGGGTATCGACGACCGAGGTGACCTGGCGTTCGAGGACGCGCCGCGTCTCCGGGTAGTCGGCGAGGTCGAAGTAGGGCTCGACCCCCTCGAGCTCGGCGGCCGGCCAGTAGCCCCAGGTCAGGAGCCGGTCGGTGGTCCGCTCCCAGTAGCTGATGCCGCAGCGCTCGACGCCCATCGCCGAGGCCAGGTGGCGGGCGATCAGGTCGGCCACCTCGCGCGGATCGAGGCTCTCGGACAGGGCGCTGCTCATGTCCAGCAGGCCGCGCAGCTCCTGGGCCAGGCGCTGGCTGTGGGTCAGCAGGCGGGCCGATTCGACGGCGGTGGCGGCCTGGTCGGCGAGGATCGACAGGAGGCGCAGGTTGTCCTCGTCGAACTGGTGCAGGCCCAGCTTGGACAGGGTGATCACCCCGATGACCCGCTCGTCGTAGCGCATCGGGACCACGAGCATCGACTCCTCGACCTCGTCGGTGCCCGGGATCGTCGCTCCGCGCGGGTCGTCGTTGGCGTCGTTGATCAGGAGCGGCAGGCCATGCAGGCCCACCCAGCCGGTGAAGCCTTCGCCGAGCCGGGTCCGGAGGAGCTCGAAGTCGACCTTCTCGTAGGCGCCCACGACGCCTTCGAAGGCGATCGGCAGCAGCTCGGCCGAGTCCTCGAGCATGTACACCCGGCAGTTGTGGTAATCGATGATCTGGCGGATCTCCTCGACGATCGCCCGGCCGACCGACTCGATCGTGTTCTGGCGGCTCATCCGCGCGGAAGCGGCCTGCAGGACGGCGAGCTGGCCGGCCCGGACCTGGGCCTCGCCGAACAAGTCGGCGTTGTGGATAGCGATCGAGGCGTGGGTGGCGACGGCCTCGGCGAACTCGATGTCGCCCGCCGTCCAGGTCCGGGGCTCGAACGAGACGGCGCTCATCACCCCGATGACCCGGTCGTCCTGGAGGAGGGGCACGACCAGCTCGCTGGCGATCTGGACGACCGGGTCGTAGCGCTCGTAGCGGACCCGGCCGGGCTCAGTCCCACGGTCCGCTGCGACGTCATCGCGGTACCACGGCCGGCGGCTGTGGTCGATCTCCTGGAACCAGTCCTCGCCGGTGGTCAGCGCGGGCAGGGCCCCGGCGACGTCGTCGGGCAGGCCGGCCCAGGCAACCAGCTCGAGGGCCTCGCCGCGCCGAATCCGGATCGTCGTCGCGTCGGTGGCGACGGCCCGGTTCATCTCGCTGACGATCAGCCGGAAGACCTCGGTCCGGTCCAGGCTGGTGGTCAGCCGCTGGGCGATCCCCAGGACCGATTCGATCCGGTCGTTGAGGCGCGCCTCGCGGGCCGCCCGGGAGGCGTCACGGGCGATGATCCGGCCGAAGGCCAGGCGCAGGATGATCGCGGCCACGACGAGCACAGCCAGCTCGGTCACGATGCTGCCCTCGAAGGCCGTCCACGGCCGGGTCGCCAGGAGCGGCACGATCGTGATCGCGCCGACGACCAGGGCGACCAGCAGCGCCGCTCGCCGACCCAGGAAGATCGCGGCGACGAACAGGGGCAGGGCGGCCAGGCCCACCCCATACGGCTCGTGGCTGCCGGCGACCGCTCGAGCCAGGGCGTAGCCGAGGACCGCGGCAACGGCCAGCGGGCCGGCCGGGATCGGGGCACGGAGCAGCGCCGCGGGCCGAATGGTGTTCTGCATCGCAGGCCGATCCTCCCACCCGGACTGCTCCGCTCGCCCCTCTCCGGTGGTACTCGGCGCGCCGACCGATGGTCACCCGAGCCCCTCGTCAGTGGCGGAAGGCGGCCACCGGCGCGATGTGCGACCCAGGCTGCTCGGCCAGCTCGGCCGTGAAGCGGACCAGGTCGGCCAGGAACAGGGCCGCCAGATCGCTCGACATGCCGTTCCGGACGACCACCCGGAGGACGGCCAGGTCCTCGCGGTTGGGCGGCATCGTGTAGGCGGGCACCTGCCAGCCACGCTCGCGCATCCGACGCGAGACGTCGAAGACCGTGAAGTTGGTGATCTCGTCCTTGAGCTTGAAGGCAAACACCGGCAGCTCGTCGCCCCGGCTGACCAGCTCGAAGGGGCCGATCGCCTCGATCTTCGCAGCCAGCTTGACGGCCACGTCACGGCAGGTCTGCTGGACCCGCCGGTAGCCCTCGAAGCCGAGGCGCAGGAACGAGTAGTACTGGGCCACGACCTGTGAGCCGGGGCGCGAGAAGTTCAGGGTGAACGTCCCCATGTCGCCGCCCAGGTAGTTGACGTGGAAGATCAGGTCCTCGGGCAGGACCGCCTGGTCGCGCCAGATGACCCAGCCCACGCCTGGATAGACGAGTCCGTACTTGTGGCCCGAGGTGCTGATGCTGGCCACCCGGGGCAGGCGGAAATCCCAGGCCAGGTCGGGCTCCAGGAAGGGCGCGACCATGGCCCCCGAGGCGCCGTCGACGTGGATCGGGACGTCGATTCCAGTCCGCGCCTGGAGGGCGTCGAGCGCCGCGCCAATCTCGCCGATCGGCTCGTAGCTGCCGTCCATCGTCGAGCCGAGGATGCCGACCACCCCGATCGTGTTCTCGTCGCACAACGCCGCGGCTTCGGCCGCGCCGATATGGAGGCGATCACCTTCGAGCGGTACGAGCCGGGGCTCGACCTCGAAGTAGTTGAAGAACTTGTCCCAGACCACCTGGACGTTCGCCCCCGCGACCATGTTCGGTCGTTCGGTCGACAGGCCGGCCGCCCGGCGGCGCTCCTGCCAGCGGCGCTTGAGGGCCAGCCCGCCGAGCATGCACGCCTCGGACGAGCCGATCGTGGACACGCCCGGGACCCCCACGCTCGGCGCGTGCCAAAGATCGGCCAGCATCCGCACGCAGCGCGTCTCGAGCTCGGCCGTCTGGGGGTACTCGTCCTTGTCGATCATGTTCTTGTCGAACGTCTCGGCCATCAGGGCCTGGGCCTGGGGCTCCATCCACGTCGTCCCGAAGGTGGCCACGTTCTGGCGCGAGTTGCCATCCAGGAGCAGCTCGTCGTGGATCAGCTGGTAGGCCGTGTCGGGCAGCATCCCGCGGGTCGGGAAGCGGTCCCGCGGGACGGGCTTCTGCTGGGTGTCCTGGGTGAACATCGGGTTGATCACGAGGTCGTCGGCCAGGCCGGCCGGCCGTCGGTTCGAGCGCATGCGTCCTCCAGGAAGCCGATCCGGATCGAGTTCGCCGGGCGCTGTGCACGGTACCACCCTGCTCGCCCCGGCTCGACCGGCCGCTACGATGGGGCCATGACCGCCGCCTCCCGTCCCGAGCCCGAGGACGTCGCCCGGCGCGTCGTCCTGTCGGCGATGGCGCTGGGCGCGGCAACCGCGGTCGCGGCGGCACTCCAGGGCTGGGCCGGGCTCGCCGACACGTCGGCCATCTACCTGCTGGCGATCGTGCCCATCGCCGGCCGGTACGGGACGATCTCGGGGGTGACCGCCTCGGTCATCGCCTTCCTGGCCTATGACTTCCTGTTCACCGCCCCCCGCTTCACCTTCAACGTGACCAACGGCCAGGAATGGCTGAGCCTGCTCCTGTTCCTGGTCGTGGCCGTCGTGATCGGCCGGCTGGCCGCGCTCCAGGCCGAGCGGGCCAGCGAGGCCAACCGGCGAGCGCGCGAGGCGCAGGCGATGTTCGGGATCAGCCGGGCGCTGGCAACCTCGACCTCGATCGACGTCGCAGCCCGCGAGATCCTCGAGCGCCTGATCCACCAGACCGGCCTCGAGCGGATCTGGATCGCCTTCGGGCCGGCGCCCGCCGAGGAGCGCCTCATCGCCGATACAGGCCCGGTCGGTCCGGGTTCCGGCGACGGCCCGGGTCCAGGCTCCGGCCGGCAGGCCGCCATCGGCCCCGAATCGGGCGGCTCGAACACGCCCTGGATCCTCGTCCGGATGCCAGGCGATGAGCCCGCCGAGTGGATCCGGGCCCACGAGGGGTCCGTCGGCGGGAGCCCAGCCGACCAGGATTCAGCGGCCCTCTTCCGAGTCCTGATCGAGGCCGATGGCGACGTCCTCGGCTCGCTCTGGGGTACCCGGCTGGAGGCCGACGGCCTGCCCGGCCGGGGCGCCACTCGGAGCCTGTCGCTGGCCGCCGACCAGCTCGGACTGGCCCTCCGCCGGGAGCGCCTGGCCGAAGTCGCAACGACCGCCGAGATCGCCCGCCGGAGCGACGCGCTCAAGAGCGCCCTGCTCGACTCGGTCTCCCACGACCTGCGCACGCCATTGGCCACCATCCGGGCGCTGGCCGGTGGTCTGCTCGACGAGAGCGTCCCCCTCTCGGCCGAGTCGATCCGCGAGTCGGCCAGCTCGATCGACGAGGAGGCGCTCCGTCTGAGCGAGATCGTCCGGGGCCTGCTCGACCTGAGCCGGATCGAGGCCGGCGAGCTGAGGCCCAATCTCGCCCTCCACGAGCTGGGCGAGCTGGTCGAGACGGTCGTCCGCCGAGGCCGTTCGGGCGTCGGTGATCACCAGGTCGAAGTGACCGTGCCTGACGACCTGCCGGTCGTCGTCGATGCCCTGTTCTTCGACCAGGCCCTGACCAATGTCTATGAGAACGCCCTGGGCCACTCGAGCCCTACCGCCCGGATCCTGATCCGGGCCGCCCGCCTGCCGGCCGCTCCGACGAGTGAGCCCGGGTCCGAGCCGGATGTCGAGCTCGTCGTCGAGGACAGCGGGCCGGGGATGACCGGCCCGGGCATCGAGCACGTCTTCGACAAGTTCTATCGCGGCCAAGGGGTCGAGGGCGGATCGCGCCATGGGCTGGGGATCGGCCTGACGGTCGCCCGCGGGCTGACCGAGGCGATGGGCGCCACGATCAGCGCCGGGTCCGGTGAGCTGGGCGGCCTGGCGGTCACCTTCCGGCTGGCCGGCGCCGATCGAGCCGCCGGATGAGCGAAGGCGGCGGGGCCTTGCTCCTGCTGATCGAGGACGATGTCCCGACCCGCCGGGCGCTGGTCGCCAACCTCGTCGGTCATGGCCACCGGGTCGACGAAGCCGGCACCGCCGCCGATGGGCTGCGAGCCTGGGAGGACCGTCGGCCGGACCTCATCCTGCTCGACCTGGGCCTGCCCGACCGGGACGGGCTGGCGATCATCCGGCAGGTCCGGCGCGAAGCGGCCACGCCGATCCTGGTCCTCTCGGCGCGGGGCGACGAGCACGATCGGGTGACCGCCCTCGAACAGGGCGCCGACGACTACCTGACCAAGCCCTTCGGGCTGGCCGAGCTGCGGGCCCGGATCGCGGCACTCCTGCGCCGGGCGGCCGGTCCCCGGGCCGATGCGGGCGGGCTGCTCACGGTCGGCCAGGTCAGCCTCGATGTCGCTCGGCGTGAAGTCCGCGTCGGCGAGCGGCTCGTGGAGCTGACCCCGCGCGAGTACGAGCTGCTCAAGGTCCTCCTCGGCCGGGCGGGCAGCGTGGTCACCCGGAGCCGCCTGCTGCGCGCCGTATGGGGGGCCGCGTACTCCGACGAGTCGCATTATCTGCACGTCTACGTCAGCCGCCTGCGACGCAAGCTGGCCGCGGCCGGCGCGGCCGAGCTGATCGTGGCCGAGCCCGGAGTCGGCTACCGGGTCCTGCTGCCCGCGGATTGAGCAAATCTTGAGCGCCTGTTGAGGCGCCCGGCGAGCGTGGTGGCAGTGGCCTCTTGGCCGGCAGGCCTACGTTCGGGACATGGAGGACGAGGAGACTGAGCTGACGCCGGAAGGCGTCGTCCTGCCCGGCCGGCATCGCGCCGATCGGCGGATGCGGGTCGCCCGGCCGCATTCGGCCTACTTCCGCTACGAAGGCCCAGGCACGGTCACCGCCAAGCGCGAGGCAATCGCGCCGGTCCGCCGCGGCGAGAAGCTGAGCACCGGCTTCCGCCAGCTCGTCTTCGGCCGGATCCTGGCCACGGATGAAGAGGGCGAGGAGCGGCTGTCGAAGCTCAAGGCCCTGGCGGTCTTCTCCAGCGACATGCTCTCGTCGGTGGCCTACGCCACCGAGGCCTCGATGTTCACCCTGCTCGGGGCGGGCACTGTGGCGTTCAGCCTGACGGTGCCGATCTCGATGGTGATCGTGGTGATCCTGTGGATCATCGTCATCTCCTATCGCCAGACGATCCGGGCCTATCCCAACGGCGGCGGCAGCTACATCGTGGCCAAGGAGAACCTGGGCACGCGGGCCGGTCTGATCGCGGCGGCCGCGCTCCTGACCGACTATGTCCTGACCGTCTCGGTCAGCGTGGCGGCCGGCATCGCGGCGATCATCTCGGCCTTTCCCGGGCCGCTCGAGTCGTTCCGAATCGAGCTGTGCACGGTGGCCATCGTGGCCGTGATGCTGGTCAACCTGCGCGGCCTGCGGGAGAGCGGGACCGTGTTTGCCATCCCAACCTACGTCTTCGTCGTCGCAACCCTGGGCCTGATCGCGGTCGGCATCAGTCGGGCCCTGATCGGGGATGCGCCGCATGTGACCGGGGTCGTGCCGGCGAGCGTGCCCCTCGAGTCGCTGAGCATCCTGCTGGTGATGCGCGCGTTTGCCGACGGCTGTAGCGCGATCACCGGCGTCGAGGCCGTGTCCAACGGGGTGCCGGCCTTCAAGCGACCCGAGGCCGCCAACGCCCGGCTGACGCTGACCATGATGGGCGCCCTCGTGGCGATCATGTTCCTGGGGATCTCGGTCCTGGCCGGCGTGGTCGGGGCCGCGCCGGCGGCCGACCACGAGACGGTCATGTCCCAGATCGCCCGGGCGACGTTCGGGACGGGGCCGCTCTACTACCTGCTCCAGTTCGCCACGACGGGGATCCTGATCCTGGCCGCCAACACCAGCTTTGCCGACTTCCCGCGGCTGGCCTCGATCCTGGCCCGCGACGGGTTCATGCCCAGTGGCTTCGCCTTCCGGGGCGAGCGGCTGGCCTTCAGCACCGGCATCGTGGCCCTGGCCGTCCTGGCCATCGCGATCCTGGTCGCCTTCGGGGGCACGGTCGACGCCCTCATCCCGCTGTATGCGATCGGCGTCTTCACCTCGATCACCCTGTCGCAGGCCGGCATGGTCCGCCACTGGCTGCGGGAGAAGGGCCCGGACTGGCGCCGGAGCGCGGCGATCAACGGCTTCGGGACGGTCGCCACGGCGATCGTCACGATCGTGTTCGCGATCGCCAAGTTCGCCCTGGGCGCCTGGCTGATCATCCTGATCATCCCCGTGATCGTGGTCGCGATGCTCTTCATCCACGGCCAGTACGAGCGCCGCAGGCTGGAGGTCCGGGTCCGGCCCGAAGCGATCATCCCGCCGCCGACCCGCCATCAGCGGGTGATCGTGCCGGTGCCCGAGGTGACCCGCGACGTGATCCAGGCGATTCGCTTCGGCCGGACGATGTCCGAGGACGTCACCGCGGTCCACGTGACCGACGACCTCGAGCGCGGCGAAGAGCTCCGCGAGCGGTTCAACCGGCAGCTGCCGGGGATCCCCCTGGTGATCGTCGAATCGCCCTACCGCAAGCTCGTCCGGCCGCTGGTGCGCTACCTCGAGTTCACCGCCCGCCAGTCGAAGGACGACCTGATCGTGGTGATCCTGCCTGAATACGTGGCCCGCCACCGCTGGGAGCGGCTCCTGTTCAACGAGAATGCCCGCCGGATTCGCGACGAGCTCCTGGGCCACCAGAACATCCTCGTCGCCCAGGTGCCCTTCCGGCGCGACCTGTAACGTCCCGTGAACGGCAGGCTCGAGGCCCTGTTCCGGCGCTCGATCAGCCGCAGGACGGGAATCGTCCTCGCCGGCGAGGTCGCTGCGCTGGCCCTCGCGACGGGCCTGGTGGCCGTCCTCCAGGGCCAGCTCCGGATCGCCAACCCGTCGGCCGCCTACCTCCTGGCGGTGGTCGCCCTGGCCGTCGTCTACGGCACCTGGGCGGCGGTCGGCGGCTCGGTGGCCGCCTTCCTGCTGTACGACTTCCTGTTCGTCGATCCGCGCTTCACGCTCACCGTCTCGTCGCTCGAGGAGTGGTTCAACCTCGTCCTGCTGCTGGTCGTGGGGATCGTCTGCGGACGACTGGCCGGCGCCCAGCGCGACCGTGCCCGCGAGGCGGAGACCCGCGAACGGGTGACCCGGGCGCTGTTCCAGATCAGCCGGGAGCTGGCCAGCGCCCAGTCGGCCGGACCGGCGATGGTCGTGATCGCCGGGCTGCTCCGGGTCGAGACCCGGATGGAACGGGTCTGGATCGGGACCAGCTCCGCCGGCAGCCAGGAGCGGGTGCTGGCCGACAGCGGACCGCCGCCGCCGATCGCCCCGCCGCCGGTCCATTTCGTCCTGCGCCGGATGCCCGGCGACGAGCCGGCCCAGTGGGTCAAGGTCCACGCCCCGACGGGCATCCAGCCCGGCGGCGGCAAGCTCAACGGCGGCCCACCCAACGGCACCAAGCCCGGCTCATCCGCCGAGATCACGCTGCGGGTCCCGATCACCTCCAACGGCCAGACCCTGGGCTCGATCTGGACGCGCCGGACACGCCAGGCCGGCCTGCCGGAGCGGCCCGAGACGCGGGTCCTGGCGGCGGCCGCCGACCAGCTCGGCCGGGCGCTCGAGCGCGATCGCCTGGTCCGCGAGGCGATGAGCGTCGAGGTCGCCCGCCGGAGCGACGCGCTCAAGAGCGCCCTGCTCGACTCGGTCTCCCACGACCTGCGCACGCCGCTGGCCTCGATCCGGGCGGCCGCCGGCAGCCTGATGGACCCTGCAGTCGACTGGTCGCCGGAGGACGAACGGGCCACGGCCGCGTCGATTGATCGTGAGGCCGATCGGCTCAACCGGCTCGTCTCGAACATCCTCGACCTGAGCCGGATCGAAGCCGGCGGACTCGTTGCCCGCCATTCGGCGTTCCCCCTCGAGGACCTGATCCCCGACGTCCTCGAACGGCTGCGAGCAGTCCTCGGCGAGCGTCCGATCGAGGTCGACATCCCGGCCGGCCTGGCACCACTCGACATCGACGAGGTGTTCATCGACCAGGTCCTGACCAACCTGCTGGAGAACACTGCCCGTTACGCGGGGCCGGGGGTGGCCGTCCGGATCGCGGCCTACCCGCTCGAGCCGGGGCGGATCCGGCTGACGATCGAAGATGCCGGTCCGGGCGTGCCGGCCGATGCCCTGCCCCACCTCTTCGAGAAGTTCTACCGGGTGCCGCGAACCGGCGAGGGGGCCCGACGGGGCACCGGCCTGGGCCTCGCGGTGGTTCGCGGCCTGGTCGAGACGATGGGCGGCCAGATCACGGCTCGGCCGTCGGATCTCGGCGGGCTGGCCATGGACCTCGACCTGCGGGCGGCGGCATGATCGAGGCGTCCGACACCGCGATCCTGCTCGTCGAGGACGACGCCGAGACACGCCATCAGGTCGCCTCGCTGCTCGAGCGCCACGGCTACCAGGTCGCCGAGGCAGCCGACGCCGAGTCGGCGCTCGGCCAGTTCGCGGCCGGGGCGCCGGACCTGATCCTGCTCGACCTGGGCCTCCCGGACCGCGACGGGCTGGTGGTCGTGGACCGGGTCCGGGCCGCCGGGACGACGCCGATCCTGGTCCTGTCGGCTCGCGACCGCGAGGCCGACAAGGTGGCCGCCCTGGAGGCCGGGGCCGATGACTACCTGGCCAAGCCGTACGGGATGGCCGAGCTCCAGGCCCGGATTGGCGCCATCCTCCGGCGGGCCGACCCGGCGGGTGCCGAACC